>Ga0247733_1000286_pt1 | contig 36988 bp, 35 predicted proteins | sample UWRJL043104R2_FD_180932 | JGI IMG/M metagenome (GOLD analysis project Ga0247733, IMG submission 180932) | Plant litter microbial communities from Arlington Agricultural Research Station in Wisconsin, United States - UWRJ-L043-104R-2 | ecosystem: Environmental > Terrestrial > Plant litter >...
TGCATCTTCTTGTTCACCTGTGGGGAGACCCCATCGTCCGTGGCCTTTGCTCCTCCCGATTCTGCATCTTCTGGTTCACCTGTGGGGAGACCCCATCGTCCGTGGCCTTTGCTTCTCCCGATCCTGCATCTTCTGGTTCACCTGTGGGGAGACCCCGTCGGCGTCGGTGGCGTTCGCTTCTCCCAATCCTGCATCTTCTGGTTCACCTGTGGGGAGACCCCGTCGGCGTCGGTGGCGTTTGCTTCTCCCAATCCTGCATCTTCTGGTTCACCTGTGGGGAGACCCCGTCGGCGTCGGTGGCGTTTGCTTCTCCCGATTCTGCATCTTCTGGTTCACCTGTGGGGAGACCCCGTCGGCGTCGGTGGCGTTTGCTTCTCCCAATTCTGCATCTTCTGGTTCACCTGTGGGGAGACCCCGTCGGCGTCGGTGGCCTTTGCTTCTCCCAATCCTGCATCTTCTGGTTCACCTCTGGGGAGACCCCGTCGGCGTGGGTGGGCTTTGCTTGTTCCTTCGATTCTCTGATTTAGGTCTGAGCATTGGCGAGGTTGACTTTGCTTTCATCCGTCCCGATGCGAAATCGAAGCACAGCGGCAAGGCTGCCGCACGCTGAAGCTTTTCCATCTTTTGGTTGTCTGGTGGGTGAAGCGCGATCCGCGGCGGCGTTGGCTAGCTCCCCAATTCTTCAAGCTCAGTCTGAGCATTGGCGTGGCTGGCTTTGCTTTCCCTTTGCGCCGATCTGAAGCCGAAGTCAAGCAAGAAGGCAGCTGTTGATATTGGTACGTGGGAGTATGCTATTCGGCAGCTCCGAGCTTCGCGCATTGCCCGCTGTGCGATCGTAGCTCACAACACCAGTATCGCAAGGCGGATCTGTCCCCTCATTCGAGTCCTCCAAATAAGGTCTTTGAAAGCCACCTCCTCCGCCTCTTTGCCACCATTTCATCATAAGTATCCGGATCCCACCACCATGCTGACTTCTAGATGATGGTTCCATCTACAAACCAGCATGCCCAGCTGCAGCTCGAGCTGGATGGTGGCGGGACTGCTCGTTGGTGGGTGGCTTGGGAAGGATGTTTCGCAGTCAGCACGGCGGGAAACAGCGGCTCCAGATATCTGTTCAACCTCAGCTGCAACGTGTGATTAGAGCAGCGTTATTCAGAGTTCGGCCTGCCGATTACCGGGACACTGATTTCCTCGGTTGCCATCTTGTGTGAGCCGATCTGACCTTGCCACATAAGTTCGAGGATGGCTGGCTTCTGATCCCAGCCCTCAGGCCTAATGTCAAATTAGTATTCTGCGTCTGCAAACGCAGTCCTGGAGGTATCGTACGCACCAGCCAGCTCTCAGCAAAGCAACTGAGCTTTGAGGTGGATTGGAGAGAACGATGGGGCGCTAGCTGGTTGTGCCTACCTCTCCTGCCATGCACGACCGGCTGGTGCCGAAGGTGAGAAACAATCTTCGCCTCGCTGCCTCTCACACCTCACAACACACTGTACCTTACTCTTCTTCATTCCCCAACTACACGACAATTTTCACGTCAATTTACAAACGTTCTTCATACAATGTCTTCCAACACTCGCTCCTCCTCCACCCGCTCCTCCTCTGCCCGCAACAACCGAGCTCCGCGCTCGAACCCAGCTGTTGAGGACTCATTGAGTACCCGCAGCTACAAGGTGTCCGATGTCAGCTCACAGAGCACATTGGCACCTAACCGGCCAAATCCTGCCAGCAAAGGCACGGGTTTGAGCAACATTCTGGGCAAAACCCGCTCGTCTGCATTGCATCGCAAGCAGGCGGTGCTGAGCCCTAGCCATGAGGCTGCTGCACCTGCAAAGCGCAAGGTCGAGCTGGGTCCAGACGGCGAGTACGAGTATGTACTCGGCTTCCGTTCTGATGGTGAATCAGATGAAGGCGCACTGCCGACTCCGCACACCGCCTCCAAGAGACCACGTCGCTCAGGCGTCAGTCTAGCAACGCTACCAATAGGTAGTGACCAAGAACAAGCCGCTCCCGTCCGTCGATCAAGTAGGGTGGTGAAGCGAGCCTCAACAACTAAGCAGGCATACGTGCCTATTAGTGATGATGCACCTCCGACTAAAAGTGACTCGGAAGATGATGTGCCTCTAGCCCGAAGCAGGCGTAAAGTTCCAAAGGGAAAGCACGCTGCGAATCCACCAACAGCGGTGGATGCCGAGAGTGATTCAGACGCACCCCTTCTTCCAAGAGCGAAAGCTAAAGGAAAAGGAAAGGCGGTGCATGATCACCCCCCGCTCCACGATCTCGAGGAACCATCATCTGTAGGCAAACAGTTGCAATGGTGGCTTGGAAAACGAGACAGTTTCTTCGCATGCTTGAAAGAGAATGTCAAGCCAGAATTACCCAAACTGCCTGTGACAATTGCAGATGTATATCATATGCCTCAGATGCCAGACCGCGACATCTTCTTGGAGAAGATTGAAGTGAACAGCAAGAAGAACATGGCCCGCCTCAGGGATAGAATTTCCGGTGAATCAAAGGCGTTTAACCTGCGTTGTGTTCCATTTCCTGAAGGAAAGGACAATGCTGCGCATCAACATCAAGTCGGTGTAATCATTGCCCGGATTCTAAATCAAGTGCCGAGTCCCAAACCATTCGCGTTGCTCCCAAACTTGGGGATCAACACGGACATTCTCGGTATCGAAGCTGCTCGTATTGCATTTCCTGATGACATCATCAACAAACGCATATCAATCAATGTGAGAACCCATAAATCAAGTAAAACGGCAAAGGTCGATGCGTTTCATATTAATGACGTTCCGTGCCTGCGAGTGAAGTCTGCAGGACCAGCGTATTCGTTCATTTTTATGAGCGTTACTTCTTCGCTTACCAAGCAAAAGAGCGAATTCATAAAGACTGAGCACCTGGATGTGAAGTATCTAGATCTAGATGAGTTCGGTACTGGCGATGAGATTGCCATGTATCGGCACGCGTGCAACATGCTGGCGCAGAAAGCTGATGAGATGTATGGGTACATTGGCGCACCCTCAAGTCTAAAGATGCTAGATCAGCTTTTGCAACCACATGAAATTGGGGCCTTCGGCTTCGTATACGGTGGTAAGCCGCTATGGGGTCATTTGCCCTGTCGATGGGAATCGAACAGGATAAGCTTGTCCAAGATTGTCCACGACGCGCTGGGCGTTGGCAAAAGGGACGAACTGCGCATCAAGTGGCATCACGAAACACCATGGTCTGCAAGAATTATGTCACTGGAGAAGATCCTGCAGTCGTATATGGCAGGCGAAGGAATTCTCAATGCGCTCCAAAAGGGGTACGTTTTCATAAACGACTGTGAACAGTCTGGAAGCAAATCCATCGAGTTTGATCTCGGCTGCACATGCACCGAAGACTCAAGAGATACATCAGCGCACGTATGTTATGGTTGCTACGGTATCTTCAACTGCAGCCTTACAGTAGTGGACTCGCAAGGCCGGCGCCTATGTCTTAGATGCAAGAACAATGCATTCGACGAGACCGAGAGGTCTGACAGATTGCGGCGTGATATATTCTCCACAATTGTTGGCAGTACCATACATTCCGCCCGGAGTGAACAGAGAGTCATGTCTTTGAAAGCTCGCCAGAGCCAACCACAACCCTCGGAATTAAAGGCGCGGATCTTTGAAATGGTCCAACGGGGAGATACAGTGTTCAAAGATGTCTACGCTGGCAAAGAGCGGGCTGTACAAGCAGAATGTTTGCACTCCCCATTTCAAATGTCTGTGGACGCCGTCTTCCCATTCGATATTACCGGAGGCTACACCTCACTTCACACTCCTGGGAACATTGCATTGACTGCATTGTACCTTAATCATATGAAGTCCCACTTCCTTCCTGGGGTGATTGGACTGGTCAGTGAGTCACAGGCTCTAGTAGACCGTGATGATGAAGACGCAGATCGAAAAGATCTACTTCTTCGATTTGATCACGTATTCGCAGCAAAGCACAATGTTGCAAAACTGCTCTCGGGCCGTCTCGGGAGAAAGATGGATGCTGATGTGTACGAGCAGTACAAACAAGTATGGGTCAAGTGCGCAGCTTCAGGCCCAACACTTACCGTACCAATGCCTTCCGGCGTCTCCGGTGACAACAATTACGATTGGATGCCCAAAGATTATGCACGAATTAGTAAACTTATCGTGCAAATGGAGTCGGCTTTCGGCCGAAAACTACCACGCTCAAGAGCTGGAGCGCCATGGATGTGGAATCCAACTCACATGCCGGCAGATTGGAACTGGAACAATATTTTCAGGCTCTTCCGAGCGAGATTAAATACCCTTCGTAACTGGTGCAACAAGCATTGGGAAACGGTAGACGACAGTGAGCGATTGCTGCTGGAATGTATGCTCCAATGGTTCGAGAAGAAGGGTCGAGATGATTTCTTCCGCCTTGAGATGACCATTTGGGCTAATCACCCACTTCGGTTCTCCATTGGTAAAGCCCATCACGGCCAACAGATGCGTACGGGCTGGACCCAAGAAAAGCCGCGCAACTATCCGAACGACTACAATCGGTCGCTTCGCAATATGCTCTTCGAGTCTTGGCTGTCCAATACGGCCAAACTTAACTTCACTGAAGACCAATGCCAGCAGATGCTTCTTGATGTAGCTGAGTTACCTTGGAGCACTGACTTCTACACGAGACTGGAGCCAGTGCCACCCCTCAGCATCGTCGTAAATACGCATGCCGAAGCGGACAGCGATAACGACTCGGAATTTGACGTAGAAGAAGAATCTCAGTCCGAAAGCGAGTAGATATCTCACTCCTCAAGCCATTGGCTATGTATACACTGCCTACAAAGCTGTGAACTACAACTGCATCTGATAAAATACAAATATAGTTGTCATTGCGTTCTTTTGCTTGTAGCGGAGCCGCAAGGACGACGAAACTTGAGAGACTATGAGGATACTATGGCCGGACCACTGTGACGGCAGCTACACGCAGTACTGCGATCTTAACCGCCAATACGATCCTATCCCGTCGCCAAACACCACGACTGGCACGCCTAATGGCACCTTCGTTCCACCCTACACGGGACCCAACATCGGTACCTTCCTGGAGCCATTTGGCAAGGAGGATTTGCTGGAGTATATGGACGCATACTGGATTGCGCAAAACCAAGATAATGCGGGGTTCTGGGGCCATGAGTTCAGCAAACATGCTACATGTTTCTCTACGTTCAACACGCCGTGCTATGGCCCACAGTACCGTGAACATGAGGACGTCGTGGACTTTTTTGAGACGACGGTCAAGTACTACAAGCGCTTTCCGACGTTCGACTGGTTGAAGGCCGCGGATATCACGCCGTCGAATAGCACAACGTATTCGTACGCTGACATCCGCGACACCTTGTTTGAACAACATGGTGGTATCCCGTTTGTCGGATGCTCCGGGCCTAGTTACAATACGACGGAAGCAGGAAAGAATAGCACAGACTCGGGGAAAACGGTGTTGTCGGAGATGTGGTACTATGAACATGTAAGAGACTTTTGCATTGTTCAAAGCAAACATGGAAGCAAGAGACTAACATGTGATCTACAGGCCTACGGACGACCGCAAGAAGGGAACACAGTGCCTGTGAATGCGTCTTCAACATACCTGACCAATTGTGCGAAAGCCGACGGGGCAATTCATTATTACGAGAGGACGAATGGATCAGCGAAGGTACCTACGGTGCCTTTTTGAATATGTAGGCGATGACGAAGAAAATGCAATATCTCACTTTCTGTATATATATACCACAATGAACCGATTTGCGGCCCTACAAGCAGATGATGTTGATGCAACTACGTACGCATACCCTAGGTATTTGAGCGATGCCCGAAACTAACTCCGTTCTCTCGAAAGTAGCATAATCTCATCAAGAGTATTAAGCGACCTCATGTGTTTACTTCCCACTTTTATCCACATCAACTGCAACGAGCAACGCAAACAGCGCCGTACAAATCTTTCCACCACTATCAGCACATTTGAACCACAGCAACGTCAACTCGCACACAAATAGAACAACAACACGCCACTTACCAATATGCATAGCAGCATGATGACCGTCAGCTCCCACCCACCGGCATGCACCTTCCCCCTAATTAAAGCATTTTGCTGTCTCCAGCATCTCCACGCCCCAACAAGCAGCACTACCATTCCAATTCCAATAAACGCAGCAGCGAGCGGAACGCCAATGAGATAGAAGCCGATTTCGGGATTCGGATTTATGGAGTGCTGGAGGCGGAAGAGCTGGGCTGTTATGACGCCGGTCATGGCTAGGGCGAGGGAAGTACGGAGATAGGCGAGGAAGGTGCGCTCGATGGCTATGCCTCTTAGTCTAATGGTCTATTGAGCGGTGCTCCGACCGACTTACCTAAGTGGTCTCTGGGGTCGCCGTCCTCAATCACTACCTAAATGTCGGAGTACAAAGTCAACAAAGCTCATCCAGAGGTGTCTCAGAGCGCAGTGTCTCAGATGAGGGGCTGCGCTGTCTTGAGAATACGACGCAGCCTGTACCCCGGAATCACATACGCTAATTTGTGTCCTCCAGAACTTGGCTACAGGACCATACAACCACTTTGTCTGTCCTCCTCCCGCACCTGGACTCCTCGCACGCTCGCCCTCGGCTTCAGCTGGGTCTGCAGCGGTGCTCGTCCCTGACGGACGTCGTGAAAGCCTTCCAGCGGAGTTCTGCGTACCACGAGCGCGCAGCGTGGGAGGCGGTTCAGGATATATTGTGTCTAGCTCCTGCGCTACTCGGTGTCTGCCATACTGCAACGCCTCCTCGGAATCGGGATGCGGTGCATTTGAAGGCGCCTTAAGAGCCGCGGGTGGCAGATCAAGCGGGGTGGCACCGGGCGGGTTGGACTCGGTCATAGAGGCGATGGCGTAGCTGTTGGCATGGTGGACGGGCGTTTCGGAAGCATGCTCTTGTATGTTTGGCACGATCTAATAGTGAAGGCGGGTGGTGGCGCGGTCACTCGCGACACAAGTCAGGTCCCAAACTCCAGTTGCATGCCAGCGCGAGACATGTTCGTGATTGCGCTAAGATAAGCACTGGATCTCTTAGTTTGTCAAGCTCTACGGCCATTATGCAATGCTGATTATCGTGCAAACCCTATGCAAACTAGACACCACGAGATGGAAATGCACATTACAGTCTTTGGCACTGCGATTATCTAGCCAGCGACCAGAAGCTAGACAGTATCTGTGTGTTTGGTTTGTTGAGTAGCAAATCGTGAGCGAGCGACATGGAATGTTGTGCCGAGGACCAGCTCTGGTCCGCTTTAGGTAAGCTTCCGTGCTTGACGCAATCGGCAACTTTGCGCCGGCGAATATCGGTCGCTTTCTCTCCTCTTCGCCTACAACCACGACGACGGCGATTGCTAATATCCACGGCCTACATAGCAGGTGTCCCTCCCTACGTCGCAGCGCTTGCTCGACACTCACTCAACCACCCCACTGTAACGCCCTTCGATAATACCGGTGCGCATCGTCGCGTTCCGATCCCGCCACTATGGGACTTTCCAAATCAAATAGGATACTGATCCTGCTGGCCATTGACTCGGCCTTCTTCCTCTTGGAACTGGTTGTTGGTGAGTAGCCTATACATGGAGAAGCGCGCAAGCAGCTCGCTGACCAGATGTCCAGGCTATGCGGTACACTCGCTCGCCCTCGTCGCGGACTCCTTTCACATGCTCAACGATGTCCTATCGCTCTGCGTCGGACTGTGGGCAGTCAAGGTCGCCAACCGAAAAACGAACTCCAAGGAATACACATATGGGGTACGCACGCCGCAAGATGACCAAAACCAAATTCTCGGAACATTTCGCTAACTGTCAGACAGTGGCAACGTGCCGAGACATTGGGCGCCCTTGTCAACGGCGTCTTCCTCGTCGCGCTGTGTCTCTCCATCTTTCTTGAAGCGATCCAGCGGCTCGTCGAACCCCAGGAAGTTTCCAACCCGAAGCTAGTCGTAATCGTCGGCTCGTTCGGCCTGGCATCCAACATTCTCGGTCTCTTCCTCTTCCATGATCACGGACATAGCCACGGTGGACACTCACACGGGCATGGAGATGAAGCCAGCGCTGCCGAAGAGGGACATGCTCACGAGCAAGATGCGGAGGACCATGCCGTGGCTGATGAGGGTGGGAATGTTGTAGATGTTCTCCCACAGAACCGCATCGGAAACTTCCCGACTACCGCACCCAACGGAAAGACGACAACGGGCAGGTCACCCCGCAAGTCTGCCGCTGGAAAACGCATCGCCAAGCGTCACCATCGATCACAATCTCGCAACTACTCCACCATCGACGATGTGCCCCTATACCCGCCCTCCTTCCGAAACAGCTTCATTGAATCTTCGCGGCAGCAGCCGAACGAATCGGGATCAGATGCCGATGGTGAGATGGCGATGGCCGAGGAGGAGGCATCGGAGCAGTCTCCCCTGTTGCAGAAGAGCCAAAGCGCCGATGCAAAGTCAAAGGCACCAAAGACGCAGGACGCTCATCACGACCACAAGCACAAGCAACCAAAAGAGAAGGGCGGCCACGGCCACAGCCATGATCTGAATATGCGCGGTGTCTTCCTGCACGTCATGGGAGATGCGCTCGGCAACATCGGCGTCATTGGATCAGGTCTCTTCATCTGGTTGACCAAGTTTTCATGGCGATTTTATGCCGATCCTGTCATTTCGCTCATCATTACCGTCATCATCCTCGCCTCCGCCATTCCTCTCTGCACAGCTGCGTCGCGCATCCTTCTCCAAGCCGTCCCCGAAGACCTGTCAATCGACGACATCAAAGACGACATCACCGAGCTCGACGGCATCGTCTCCTGCCACCACTTGCATGTCTGGCAACTGTCTGGCACTAAGCTCATCGCTTCCCTACACGTCCAAGTTGATTTTGACTTCAAGGGTGAGGGTTCTGCTCGATACATGGAACTCGCGCGCGAGATCCGCCAGTGTCTGCACGAGTATGGCATCCATTCGTCGACTATACAGCCAGAGTTCTGCCTCGATGAGAACCATGATCATTTAGGAAACACGGACGAGAGCAGTGCGGATGAGGCTGCGGCGTCTAGGAGTGGAAGGCCAACTCCTAAGGGGAGTAAGACTGGCAGTGTGAGGGGTGATGAGGCGTGCCTGTTGGACTGTGGCGACGCCTGTGGGGATAACAGTTGTTGTGAGCCTGGGCTGAAGGTATGCAAAGGAGGGAAGTAGAGGAGTTATCGGCGGTGTCTTGTAAGTCTGCGTTATATGTATTATCATTGTGGTAGTGGTGACTATACCCAAAAAATGGGCCACTTTCGTTTGTTGGCGGCTTTCTTACATCTTGGGGGTCTCTGCATGTACGGCGTTGGTAGTTTGAGTATGTAGGAACAGATCCGGCACTCGCGCGGAGCTGTCAGGCCCCTCAATGAGCCCTTTACAAATCAACATTCCTACCACACGCGGACTTTACGGCGTCCGATGTAGCCGGAGAGATGGGCGGATAAGTGGTTAGAAACCCACCAGTAGGAAGGGTCCTTCTTCTTCGAATCGGAGAATATGCCGCGCGTAGCGTGCGCCGCGTAGTATCAGATACTTGTAGTGTGATGATCCTCGTGCCGTTTCCTGGGGGCCCGCCGCCCGTCATGAAGCACTTGGACTCCATGGAGTACTGCTGACCGGAGTCCAGGGTAATAGCGTGGGCACTACTTCGATTAGAGCCCTCCGCTCGAGGGAACGAGAAAGACCCACTCGGTGGAGCACTCGCCGAGGCACGCGACAAAGCGAGACATGAAGAGGTCTGTGGGCTTTCGTGGTTAGTGGCAATGTTGGGATTAAGGAGACGGTACCTCGGCCATACCGATCGGCCGAACCATTTCCTTCTCCCGCCGCTATTCTGTCGCGTTCCCAACTCCCCAAGGTAGCGTTCCGTTCGTTGCATGCGGCAGCCCACTCACTGCGTCTCCAGAAAAGGACAGAGGAGCTACCGATCATGCACGGTACCCCGTCGCAACACAAAGCGTCACTCATCATGAGCTTTCCCCATGTGTCGCCCGCTGCATGCGCGAGCAGACCATTGCTTGTGCCACCACTCGTCACGCTGACAGTAGCTCAGTATTGTTTCTAAACAGCTTCCCCATCAATCGCCGTCATCATCACCATCCCTACCTCTTCGAGAAGGTGCTCGCGAGACGTGGCGAATGAAGTCGCGGCATGCCACGGAGCCGTTGGCAAAGCTCGCATAGTGGCGCAACTCAAGGCGCCATGGCAAATGCTTATCATGTAGATTCTGCAGTAGACCCGCGCGATGCGGTTAGCGCGTTGCGGTATTAAGGTGTTACATCGCGCGGCGAATGAGCTTGGTATCGCTTGGCCGCGGATTGGTCGACGGGTCGGTGGTCGGGAGACATCGCCCACTGTTTTCGGTACTTTGTAGCATGAATTGTGGGCGTGACGGCTGGTTGATATATATGCGGCCTGGGCCCTTGTTGTAGGGCCGGCTCTGTCTGAATTTCGTCCTTTGTTCGCGATTCCCAGCCGTTGGACAACCACCGAAATGGCCGATCATCAAATCGACGCTGCCGTGTAAGTTGACATGTTGACGTCAATGGAAGAGAGGCTCACTGTAGAACAGTGTGCACCAGGACCTGGCCACCCAGAACCACACCAACGTGAAGACGGACATTGCTGGCGGTCCACTGGCCGACCACTCCAACGATGGTTACGTCGCTGGCGATTTCGTTGGTGAAAAAGATCACCATAATGCCCAATCTCCGGTCTCCTCGAGCAAGGACATGGACATGGACGGTGGTGAGCACACCGGCGGCGTGCTCCCGTCCGAAGAAGAGAGACGAACACTACGCCATGTCGGCGATCCTCTCCCCAAGTCTGCTTTCTTGGTCGCATTAGTCGAATTGTGCGAGCGATTCACCTACTATGGCGCCCAGGGTCTCTTCCAGAACTATATTCAGCGGCCGTTCGACGGAAGTGAAGGACGCGGTGCGCTTGGTATGGGACACATGGGCTCGACGGGATTGAACACTTTCTTCCAGTTCTGGTGTTATGGTACGTCACTTCGTGGCATCTTTTCCGTCTTGCACTAACGCGGTTGCCAGTGACACCCATCTTCGGAGCCATCGTCGCAGACCAGTATCTCGGAAAGTACAACACGATCCTCATCTTCTCCTTCATCTACATCGTCGGCCTTCTCATCCTGGTCACCACCTCCATCCCGAGCTCTCTCCAGAACGGTGCCGGCCTCGGTGGCTTCATCGCAGCCATCATTGTCATCGGCATCGGCACCGGAGGCATCAAGGCCAATGTGGCTCCTCTTATTGCAGACCAATATCGCCGCAGACAAATGGTCATTAGCAATGACCCGAAAACGGGGGAAAAGATCATCATCGATCCCGCCATCACTATTCAGCGCATTTATATGGTCTTCTACTTTTGTACGTCATTCCACTGTACCGACAGCGTCGCAAGCTGCACGTCGTTGAACGTTACTGATATACATCTTCTCAGGCATCAACCTAGGCTCGCTCAGTCTTATCGCTACGCCGTACATGGAGAAAGATATAGGTTTCTGGTCCGCCTACCTGATGTGCTTGTGCGTCTTCCTAGTCGGCACACTCACCCTTGTCCTCGGACGCAAGGTCTACGTTGTGCGACCACCCCAAGGAAGCATCATCACAGACGCTTTCCGCGTCGTCTGGATGATGATGAAGAACCGCAACATGGACGCCGCAAAGCCATCCTACCAAGCCGGTATGGGCAGAGAAGTCACGCAGAAATGGGACGACCACTTCGTCGAGGAAGTCAAGCGCGCTCTTGTCGGCTGCAAGGTCTTCTGTTTCTACCCCATCTACTGGGTCACCTACGGCCAGTTTTCGGGCAACTTCGTTTCACAAGCTGGCCAAATGCGCGGCCATGGCATCCCCAACGATCTGATGCAAAACTTCGATCCCATAGCCATTATCGTCTTCTTGCCCATTATGGACCGCTTCGTCTTCCCTGCTCTGCGCAAGGCGAAAATTCCATACCCGCCCATCAATCGGATTGCGACTGGCTTCTGGGTGGCTAGTTTGGCCATGGCGTACGCTGCCATTGTTCAGTACTATATCTACCAGGCTGGCCCTTGCTACGATCAGCCGCTTTGCGATGCGGACATCAATTCGAATGGTGGCGTTGCTCAAGGAAACGTAAGTCATCGTACATCTTCTGCGAACGCGATGAGTAAATTCTAACCGTGCGATAGAACATCCACGTCGCCGCACAAACCGGCGCTTATATGCTCATCGGTATCTCCGAAATCTTCGCCTCCGTCACAGGGTAAGTGGAGCGACCCCCAAAATTTCAAAGCCCCATGCTAATCAGCTTCCCAGCCTGGAATATGCCTACACCAAAGCGCCCCCCAGCATGAAGTCCTTTGTGCAGTCGCTGTACTTGCTCACCAACGCCTTCGGCTCCGCCCTCGGTGAGGCGCTTACCCCGGCTCTGTACGACCCGGCGATCCAGTGGGTGTTTGTGGGTCTCTCGGTCGCTGCTTTCGTCACAGGGTGGATTGTCTACTTCATGTTCCGCCACTTGAACGCGCTCGAGGACGATATGAATGCGTTGGAATCGGATGTGACTGATGATGCAGGTGTGAGGAAGGGGAGCTTGGTTGGGAGCGTGAGGGGGGAGAAGGCTTGAGGGTCGGTGGTTCGGAAGGAATCGCATACGGAGATTGGAGGGTAGGAGGCTCTTATCCTAATATACACTGATGTGGTTCGCTGGAAATGTACAATGTCTTGACAAAATTCAACTCTTCCGATGCTCTATAATTTCTCATCGAGGAAACGACTTACAATTCGTGCACCAATGCCATACATGCACACGAACGTCGCTCTAGGGAAGTTTTGCGTCCTTCATTTCATCTAAAACTACCCTTCTCAATTTCAACGAGAGCCTCAAACCACACCTCATCAAAAGGTTACCCCATTCGAATTTGCCTAAACAACTCCATCACCTATCCTGGATACCATATACCCCACAGCTCTACCTCATCGTAGAAAACACATTTAGTGTATCTGTCAGCCACCCACAGACCCTTGCATCATGAGAGGTCTCCACGGCTTCATTCAGGATATCCAACGGCGTCATTCCATCCACATCTTCTAGTTCTAGGTTCTTGAGCCCACCGCCTGCGCACAGCGCGACCACCGTCGGACAAAGAGAGTCGTCGCGTAGATGTCGTGCTGCGATGTGGAGTGGCGTTTCTCCATCACGGTTCACGAAGTAGTTATCTGTGAGGCCGCAATCGAGTAACATAGTGACCACCTTGCTATTGCCGAGACGGATGGCGTGATTGAAGATAGGGCGGCATAAGTGTCTTAGATAGTGGGACGAGTGGGTTTTAGCGTAGTCCTGTAGAGCGTAGATGTTCTCCCGAGCTTTGTCAAGCCTATGTTCGTCGGAGAAAACAGGCGACCTTTGGGGATCAATGAGCGTGCTTAGTCGAGCGATAAGCAGTAGGCCTTCTATCTCAGGAGTGGAGTACCGGTTGTAGAATTTTTCCAGTGTATCTTCGGCACCTTGCACTGCTAAGTGCTCGAGTAATTTTGTGCTCTCGACGTACAAGGCGACAAAAATAATGTGTTCATCCGCGTTGTCCACCAGTAGTGCGAGCATAGACCTTCCTTCACAGTCGTATATGTCGGCGATCGCGGTCTCGATGATCGCGGTCTTGATGATCTCTTTCGTGATCTTAAACTCTTTGCTTCGTTCTCGGAGTATGGTTAGCATGTTGATATAACCAACAATATTCCCGTTGGCTACAGTAGCTTCGACGTCTTTCTGGGTGATTGGCCGGATTTCCCTTAGAGCTGAGAGATTTCGGATGAAATCTTCAGACCCAGATCTTCTGGCCTTGTTCATAACGAGATCGTTGACTTCCACCTTTTGCGTATAGGTTAGGAGTGAGATGAGACCTCCGTCACTCTCTCCCCCAACATCATCCAAAGCAGCCATAAGCACTGCCTCCGTTCCTACAACGCTCATACTGAAATGCTCTATAAGCACCGCAAACACCTCTAAACATTCGCTTGCATCTCTTGCTGCTTCAACCAACACATTCTCCGGAACTTTACAGTTCGACCCGGCCCGCTTGAGTAAAAGTTGCATCAATTTACCAGCCCCCTTTGAAGCGGCAAATACCAGCCGGTACATAGTTTCTGATATCTCGAGATCATCCGGTGCTGCGTTCAGGAGTACGTAGAGTATATAGGTCTTGTCCCACCAACTCGGCAGCGCCGAAAGCGCAGCTTCGATGGCCTCTGTCTGGACGATAACTTGACAGGTGGTATCTTCTAGAAGATTCGTCACCAAAGCTTCCATCTCGCGCTTGCCGGCAGGGTCATCGGCTGTTTTGGCGCAAGTTTGAAAGATTCCCGCAAGATTCGTGATTGGGCAGTGAACTCGTTTCGCTAACAGGGCGATATGGCGTGTGCCCCAGCGTCTTGAAGCGAGCGAGATCAAGATGTGTTGGGAGACGTATACCGATGGATCGGCGAACTTCTCAAGCAAGCTGAAGTGAGATTCCTTGTCGAGAGCTATAGCATTGGTCATCATCGTAACCAAATCCCCGTTGCATATGGCTTTCGAAGCGTATCTCAACCAATACTTGTCTGGACTATAGCGAAGTTCGGGCTCGTAGGCAGCAGTATGATGTTGATGGGCCTCTCCAGCAATTTCAATCATTTTGGAACAATATTCCTTCCAATCCGGCGTGTTGCGAGCCTCTTCGAAGATCAATTTCTTTACCTTCTTGCGTCTCGAGATCTTGACTTGCATTTCGACTTGTCGTGCTCGGACTTCAACCAAAACAAGGTCTTCAAGTCTGCATATCCGATGATGGGTTGTAAGTGCATCCGTCAGTATTCTTAGAGCCTGTTTGTAGCCTCCACAATTGTCGAGTGTCTGAGCCATGTCCAGTAGAGCCTTGACCCAAATGAAGTCGGCATGTCGAGAGTCTATGTCGAAGCAGAAGCCGTTGTTCATCAACAGTATCGAATCAGATTCATTGCCCACATGACTCTTATGCCAGTACCATATCAAACCAAAGTCTATCGGGTAAGTATCCATGCGCTTCAAGAACGGATACCAGGATCGACTTGTGCCCTTACTACCTTCGAGGAGTTCTGCTAGTACCCCATCTGCAATCATGATGATCTGGAAATAAAACTGCTCCGGGCGGACAATGACGACCTTTCTTTCGTCTTTGGTGAGCAAGACTAGGTCGTTTTTGCGCACCTCCTTTGGCGATTTTCGAATTTTGCAGCGAACATTCCAGCGGTTCAACTCGTCTAGGTGACGGTACGGCTCCAGTGCGACAATCTGTACCGTTTGCGTATCGCTCCAGAAGCCGTTGCTTGTGACTTCGTCGACCTTACCTAGCATGAAGCCAGAGGTGCGAACAAAAATCAACTCTTTACTTTCATGAGCTGAAACAGTGGCCCCTTCACCAAACATGAATGTGCCCAGTCTAGCGAGCAGTGTTTGCCAGTCGATCGAGTAGTCGGGTCGTAACACAGCTGCCCGGGTAACATCGCTGCACATACCTAATAGGGCATAGATCTTGTCGCGGAGGTCAGTCGCATCATAAGCGTGGAACATGTCGATGAGGTCGCCTAGTGGCATGAGCGATAACGAACCATGCCCTTTGAGACCCTGACGTGCAGAGGAAGCCCTCAATAACCATCGAAATGTGCGCGGGTGGCTCTCGATAACCGAATGCTCGTCGAATTGATCGAGGGTTCTACCCTCGCGGAATGTCTCTCCTTCACACTCTGAATCACCGCACATGAAGAGGATATTGCGCGACGCCGCAAGCTCCTGTTGGATCTGTCCTTCTCGTTAGCTAATTCAAAGCACGTGTGCAACCGGTGTGTATCTGTCTCCAACTTAGTTCTGGGCACTCACCCATATGCGTCGGAAGTAAGGGCGTTTGAACAAAGCCAGAACTGCTCGTTGACATCTGACAGCATCATTCTCATCCGCCCTAGCACTTGAAAAGCCTTTCTTCAGCAACATTTCATGTCCACGCTCTTCATCAACGACCTTCTTAAACATGCGCTGCTTATGATTAGCCATCTCCCTAACGCTGCGCTGTGCCAGCACATGAGCACTCAAATCTGCCCCATTGAAGTGACGAAACGCCAACGCACTATTATCGCCCTCTTCACCAAGCCAAACGACCACACGCTGCGCAAGCCCATATATGTTCGCCATTGAACCGACCTGATACGCCTTCTCCTTTTCATCTGTCTGATTGATACAAACGGCATCACACCAAAGAACTCGTTCGAACACCGGATCGCGTAGGTGCACGAGCGCAAGATGCAGGTTTCGTGTTACTTGGAACGGAAGCGACGACGAAGTATCCGTGTCGATATGTATGATTTGCTGGTCATCCTGAGAACCCCATACGTACGATAAAGCTTCGAAGAGATGCGCACCGGACCGCTTAGCGGCAAGCGGATAAGGGATGAGGCTGCATGCGATCGGCGATGAGCGCTCGGAGGATGGGTGGAGTTGGAGCAAGCGAACGGTGAAAGGTGTCGTGGGAAGTTGGGTATATGGTGAGCGCGACATGGTGCAAGTGTCATGATAAGCAGCCCAAAAGAAAAGTGATGAGACTGCAGGTATGAATAAACATCATGGGCGTAGCAGGTAAGGCGATAGGCACTTCTTGACGTTGCCTAAAACGCCACGCCAAAGGCACTAATACGAATTGGCGAAAGCAGTAGAAAAAAACAAAAAAAAAAACAAGTTTTGCTCCCTGCCAGACTCGAACTGGCGACCTTGGGATGTCTGTTGCTTTGAACAGTCATAGTCTCTATGAGACCCACGTGATAACCAACTACACCAAGGAAGCGAACTAATGATTCGTCAAATTTTCTCATTTAAGAATAATATATAGCCATTCTTAATAACCCGGTAACATAAATGCCGAGCCTCTGTGCGAACGCGGATTCGTTCCAAACAAGCCAAAGTAGCGCTGTTGCTATATTTGCCGGCTCCATAGGATACGCGAGACTGTCAATTTCGTCCCTTGGGTCAAATCACTTTTGTATCCATTCTACCCTGTACCAGCATCAACGATACTTGCAGTTGAACTACCGGATTCTAAATGCGGAATCGGAGTTGCTCAATAGCAGTCAGATTGGTGATTGTGATGTTATAGACAAACGTGCGATAGATTGTGCAGATCAATCAGATGTGATCGCGACGTGCGGGTTCGAGCAGAAACCACGCTAGCTGTGAACACTTACAAGCGCATAGATATCAGTCATGGTGCAGGCGCCGTGTATGCTCCTCGGCATCAACAACATTCTCAACAAATTCGATGCCGTTCGTCAGGTATACCTAGTATAATTCATTCTTTTGTCACATTACTACAAATGCCGTCAGCCGTGTCGGTCTATACTGCCAAAAGTCTCAAGAGGATCATGCAGGCTTAGTGTTAACAAGGCCTAGCAATTGCTTATTAAAAGATAGCCATCTGCCGAGAGGTCGAAAAATTTACGCTGGCTAGACCTGGCCATCACTTTATCTTTGAAGTTCGCTGAGGTCGCCGTCCGTGGTGCGGCTCAACTACCATTATATAGTCGCTAGTAACGCAGGGCAAACAAAGTAGCAGTCCAGCTCATTAATCCAACTCTTCCATGCGGCCTTGTTCCATAACTTCCCACAGTTACACATCCATCACCTACACCAGCTTCACAATCCTTACGGCCGACTAGACTTATGCTTCGATATTGGGCATGCTCGCTCCGCGATAATCTCCATCATCGCCGGAATGTAAGTCGGATTGATAACGAAAAGATCAATAGCTCGGTCGAAGATTTGGCGCACTTAGGATGCGCAAGTACCCAGGATTAAACGTCCAAAGCTGGGTAGCTGCTTTAACAGCCTCAAGGGGATAATTCCAGGGCCTTCACGCATCATATTGAAAAATAGGGTTTCTTGGTGCAGGCTTCTGTCCACCCTGGAGATTATTCCGAAGGTGGTCGTGTGCATAAAGGGGAGCCAAAAGTTAGGACGAGAGAAGTGGAACACCTAGGATGGCTTGGATGAGTTTTCGAGAGACGCAATTCATATCTGAATTGGGCTTAGGCTCAGCAATCTATGAATCCACTATCTTCCTCGTCGGCTTCACAAATCGGGGCCGTTGCTGGCGGCAGCATCGGACTGTATCGACGGTCAGCAGAGCCAGACTTGGGTCGGAACAAGCACCTACCATAAAGCATCGACAGCGCGGACCACCTCTGTTTGGCGTTCCATGCATTCTCGGAGTATTCCTATCAGAGATATAATCTTTTCGCCCCGAAATTCGAAATCTTCACAGTCACAGAAGATAAGTTCCTACGATGCGAGTCAGTTGAGCTTGTCTAACGTCGGGTTCAGATGAACATACGTCCACTTCCGCCGGCTGCAGTGCTCCGAAAAGGCGCTCGAGACTTTCGCTGTGTTTGCAGACTGCAAGTAGGACATTTCCACATGCCTGGGGCGTCGCTGCTGGATTGGAAGGACTGACGACCTCGCTTGGCTCATACTAATCTTGTTAGTATGTGTAGACATTAGCGAGAGTTACTTACCATAGTCTCCTCAACGTCCACGGTCAAACCGAGCGCAACTTCGCGCAACCGTTCGCCCATTATTTCCAACCCTTGTAATACACCAACACCTTGCGCGACATACTCCGGAAGTGTCTTAGCCTGCATTGCCCGAGTTCGTTGCCGAACGTACCGAAATACCTCCAAAACAACGAAAACGAAAGACGGTAAAAGCACGAGCAGCGCGCAGAACGTCACTCCAGCATCCAACATGAAAACGTTCACCCTCTTCATAAATCCTGCGACAGATATCAACCAAGGCGCTCTCGGAATCAGTGCCTCGATCCCCAATTGTACCAAAATCCACACTGCTGCCACCTTCAACAGCACCACGGAAGCGACAGCGAGACCCATGTTCGCGGGCCGGGAAGATCGGGACGACTGACGGAAAGAAGCGAGCAAATGGCTCGAATGCAAACGGAGGGCTTAAGAGACAGTAGTACAAGGGAAGGGCATCTGTAGTAAGATGGTGGGGTGGACGCTGATTGGAAATGGCGGTGTGGCTTGCTCTGTTGGCGAGGTTGCTGCTTTGGGCATCGCGTACCTGCATGGTGACTTACAGTACGGCCGGGTTGGGCTTGGGTCCACAATTATTGAGAGGGTGGGTGGGATCCTATATGAGGCGGGTATTTAGTTGACAACTTCACGATTGATGGCTGGGAGTTCATGTTGCATCGGTGGCAACTGTCCGCTTTTCACAGTCTTCACTTACCGAAACCAACCAACGATAGACAAGTACATTTCTTTCGACGATAGCTCTATCGCACGACACATCATGAAACCTCATATACGTCCATTCGGAGGTTCTTAGCAGATCGACCCCCAAGGGTCGGCGACTGCCCGTACGCAAAGACAACTTCCGGAGCCAAAGGATACAACAACATCCACATAAACGGGCAGCAGAACCCAAACATCAAAGACCGAGCATCCACCAGTCGTAAAAAACGTCTTCGTATGGCCCACGATCCCACTCCCGGAAGGCATCCGTCTAGCTCTCTAGTTCGTGTCCGTCTCGCCCAACGCGCTTTTGTGATTCAATATCGTCTTTTGTGCTGCGAGATATGAGTAGGAGAACACTACACGATCGATTCCCAGCGTCTTCACAGCCCCAATCTTCTCGTGCAGATATAGCATGGAGTATGGTCGTTTCCAGTTTGCAGCTTTCGCTGAGTCGCGGTCTGTTGCGTATGCGACGACCAATAACGATAACGTTGTCTGGGCATTATGCGTCGTGCGGAAGTTCGAAGAGCTTTGGCGTGATGATATGGGTTCTTGCGGCTCTTTCGATACGCGGTTCTGGTGGTGGCGGGCGTGAAGGAGCCGGTTCGCGACGATTGCGCAGAGTTGTTGCAATCTGATAGGTGGCCTCATGGTAGACACGCAACGAGTGCTTCCGATGGGATAAATAAGAGCAGAACGTGTTCGTATATACCACTGATTGTTTGCAGAGTGATGCTTCTGGTAGGGATAAAAACAATACGACGACACGTGAAAAGAATTCCGAGAGGCGGATGGATCTCTTGTCGCTGAGATTGTCGAGATATCGAAATGGAGAGAGGGAATCCTTGCCCTGCGAAGTTACTGATGGTTGTGTATCGTGGCTTCCGCAAAGGCGGAGTCGTTCTCGGCCTGATATACTGTCGGAGAAGAAGCAATCGCAACAAGCAATCCGTTGAAACATAATTGTCAATAAGTTTGACAGCTTCTAACGTTGTTCAAAGCTTTAAGTTTTTTCGTTTCTTGTTTGGCGTCACTTGCCATCCGAAACTCTGTCCACCATCAGTATGTTTGAACAATTTCCCGCACATAACAAACTTACTGGTTTCTCCACTTTTCCACTCTCAATAATCACATTCACAATAACCGGCACTGTAGCATTGAAACCCGCAACAGTAGCCTTTTCAAGCTCTTCCGGCGTCCTCAGAAAGAAGCCCATCCCACCACATGCCTCAGCAATCTTCTCATACTTGACTTCCCATCCCAACGCCCAGCTCCTCAATCCCGCCTCACCTGCCATAGTTCGCTTCTGCTTCGCATCCCAATCCTCTTTGGATTTCGAATCGCCAAAGTATATACCGCCGTTATTGATCACAAAGATGAGAATATCCATTCCCATCCTTGCCATTGTCTCAACCTCCATGCCGCTGAAGCCGAACGCTGAATCCCCCTCAATGGCAACGACTTTCTTCCGTTTGGAAGGAGCGAGCGAAGGTTGAGGCCTCGATCCGTTGTAGGCTTCCCACGCCGCAATCGCGTAGGGTAACCCAACGCCCATTGTGGCATATGTACCTGCATCAAGGCGAAGACGTGGATGCTCGAGCGGGAAGATGGATCGAGATATGTCCATGGTGTTTGCTCCTTCAGCTATATAACATATACCACCTTCAGAAGGCGGTGAAACACTGTGTAGGGCTGTTTTGATGACATCAAATACCTTGGCGTAAGTCATTGGGAGCAAGGGATCAATTGCGGCGCGTGCAGCTATGAGTTCATTCTTCTTTTTGGCAGCCTGCATTACGGAAGTATAATCCGAAATCGAAGGATCGTACGACCAATTTGCAAGGTGCGCGGAGAGTTGCTGTACAACAATGCCGACGTCTCCGAGAAGAGACAACTCTGCATCTGCTGCATTGCGACCCATTTCTTCGGAAACAATATCCACTTGGATGAACTTGGCTGCGGGGTTCCACTTCGGAGGCTCGCCATAGTGAAATATCCAGTTCAGGCGGGCGCCTAGAATGAGGACGACATCGGCCATTTTGAGCGCCGCACTTCTTGCTGAAGACACATTCTGCGGGTGCGAGTCTGGCACCACACCTTTCCCCATCGGCGAGGGTAGAAAGGGAAGACGTGTGCTATCAATGAGACTTCGAATGGGTATTTCGGCGCGCGCGTAGGCAGCTCCTTTGCCGATAAGAACAAGTGGGGCTTTGGCGCTCTTGATCAAGGCCACGATGCGCTGAACACGCGCACTATCAGCACCTCCTTTCGGTGGGATGCAAACCTTTGGCGTAGCCTCAAGGTCAGCGGCATCGTCACCGCTGACGGGCTCATTGATGATGTCTGCAGGCAAGTCGACAAAGCCCGTCCCAGGATGGCCGTAGAAGGACGTGCGATACGCATTGGCAATGATCGAGGGTAATGTAGCAAAACTGGAAGGCCGAACAGCGATCTTGGTGTGTGGCGTCAAATATGAGACGCTGTCGAGCTCTTGAAAAGCGCCCTTGGTGAGGAGATGGGCTTCGATGGATCCACCGAGGAGTAGCAGCGGAAAGTGATTTTCCGATGCATTTCCGACCTTTTGTCAAAGTCAGCCATGGCATGCGTCAATCGAGCGTACAAAGCTGCCGATGGTGGGTTGAGAGGAGAGAAGGCGCCCACCCCGGCAAGAGCGTGCAGTACACCTGGTCCGCCCACCACCAAGCAAATACCCGGCTTCCCGGTCAGATATCCGTAAGCTGTGGCTGCATAGCTTGCGGCCTGCTCGTTGCGAAATCCTATAAACCTTATGCCGCGATTGATCGCTTGCTCAGCGATATCTGAGACTGGGACACCGACTAAGCCAAAGATGGTTTGTACGTCGAGATCTTTGAGCGTCTGCGCAATGATGTGAGCGCCTGTGATCGCCGAAGAGGCCATCGAGTGCTATTCCGCTGGGCGACATGGTGTTACTGCGTGTGCTATGATATGGTCGTAGCACTGGGGAGGGGTTTCATAGAGCCGAGGTACACACGCTCTGGCTGGATCCGGGTCGAGTCAGTCAGTCAGCGATGGTTTCTGCACAAGTGTGTGTGGTTCAGCTATGATCCATCGTACCTTTCCCTGTATGCAGCAGGGACAAGGTTTTCGAAGTTGCTGGGAGTGGAAGAAGGAGCGTGTCCCCCGCCCTCCAATAAAAGTCGGTGCATATCTAATTCGCGCGCCACCCAGATCTTCTTCCACTTTACAATTCCATCACCATCTCAATTGCCTTGCAATCGCACAGATCATGTCAACCGACATGAATGCGGCGCAGCATCGGGTTTGCTCACTGTCAGGGTTGGCCCGCGGATTGCGCCACTTGTCTCTGTTATTCCTGGTCTTTTGTTTTCGTCGCCTAATTTCGTTCTCCTTTCCTACTGGAAGGGAGGAGACTCCAAGACTTTGTAAAGTGCCAAGAGGTCTTGTCGCCATTGTTGATCTCTCCATATACAGGACAATCGTGCTGACCTTCCTCATCTAGAAAATCTACCGTCGTATCTGATTGCTACCGATGTCGCCATTCGAATTCCATCAGCGTCTAGGTCTGGGATGACTTCCACCTTCTCAATTTCATGTCTAGTCTAGCCATGCAACACATCGAACCACTGGCCGAAGAGATTTATTCTGGTGTTCGCGCCCCAGATCCATGCAGCGCAATGTGTACCTACCGTTCCTGAACATGGCCAAGCAGTCAATCGCAGTATGGAACCTGAACCTCATGCTTGGCCCGGCTGCCAAGTAATATTCGTCGTGCAGAGATGCGGGCTCGAGAAGTGTGCGGTTGGGATCTTGATCACGAGCGTCTTGTCTAGTGAAATGGTGCTCTTGGAGCGACCTTAGCCAACGTACCACCTTCCAGATGAAGTAACATGGAGTCGAGATTAGGGACATGTTTCCTGGTTGGCGGGAAGCTTTGCCTAGACGACTACCGAACATTTACTGACAATCGCAATTTGCTATTTGACAATGCCGGCCTTCCGTCAGCTTTAAAAAGAAGCGTTGCCCTCGCAGACTGACCTTGTGTAGTGCGAGCTCTATCGTCTACTCTTGTCAACATGAAGTACCCTACAGCCTTCGTAGCCTTCGCGGCGGCCATTTTCGCAAAAGAGATTCCCAAGGATCCGAAGCGCGCAGCCGAGCTCTACGATTCTGGTGTCATGCACGAGATGATCATGTCTGCGAAAGCGGAACAACTGCAGGTGGAGTCGGAGATGGGAATTTTGAACTCCCTTGCAGGCCCTGATTACGAAGAGCTTCACTTTGCTCAGTGCAAAAATGGGACTGCCGTTCCGTTCCGTGACAGGCCTAATTTCTCCTTCCGATGCAACAATGTATGCCATTGAAACCCATCTTCTCCTATCCATGGCACATTGACTAAATCTGCAACAGATAAATCTGCATCATTTCCTCTCGCATACCGATCTCGGATCGGAAACGGGATTGGGCTCGAGTTCTTGGGGATGGGTCAGCGATGATGGGCGTGAGTTCGCCATCATTGCGCAAGCTGACGGCGCCGCCTTCGCGGAAGTGAGTCAGCCATTGTCTTGGATACGATCATATCTGATCAGCACTATAGATCACCACTGCTGGAAAGCTTCGGTACTTGGGTCGTCTTCCGCAGACCACCGGTGTAGCGCCGAGCCGCTGGCGAGAAATCAGGACTTACAAGCACTACATCGTTGTCGGTAGTGAAGAACCAGGTACGGATGCGCACGTGCCAATTGCATGTAACATATACTAATTGCGTACGCGAACATTTTAGGCCACGGTATTCAAATCTTCGATCTCAAGAAGCTTTTGACCATCGACTACAAGAAAGGCCCGGTCACTTTTAGCCCAGACACCGACTTGACCTCCTTCTGGACTGCAGAATTGCCGCTTGGCCGCGTGCACAACGTTCTAGCGAACGAGGCCACGGGCTACGCCTATGTAGTGGGTGCTCAACCACGCAACAGCACCTGCAGGAGTGGTTTGCAGTTCCTTAATCTTGCAGATCCGTCGAACGTCAAGTACGAAGGATGGTAAGTAAATACCATCAGAAATATCATTTTCAGTGCTGACATTTCACTAGCGCTTCTGAGGACGGCTATGTCCACGACGCACAGTGTCTTATTTACAAGGGCCCACACGCTAAATATGTCGGCAAGGAGATTTGCTACGGCTACAACGAGGACTCACTCACCATCTGTACGCTCGCCCCTTTCCAAGAAACGAGTGACAACCACTAAATACTGCAGACGATGTCACCGACAAGGCATGGCCAGAGATCATTTCCGTAACTTCTTACGAAGGCGCGACGTACACGCATCAGGGCTGGGTCTTGGATGTTAATAACCAGGAGTTTCTGATTATGGATGACGAGTTGGACGAACGCGAAGGTCGTGGACCTGGCACGCTCGGACGGCCAGTGACCTACATCTGGGACATTCGCAACCTCGAGAAGCCCAAGCAGACTGGCTACTACCAAGGTCCAAGAACTACCATCGACCACAACCAGTACATTCTCGGCAAATACGCTTACCAGAGCAACTACGGAGCCGGTATCAGTGTCCTCGACATCTCCTCGATTCCTGAAGACCCTACAGGCCGATGGGTGAAGGAAGTTGCCTGGTTTGATGTCTACCCCGAAGACGACAACGTGGGCGAGCAGGGAGGTAGCATTCAATTCGTCGGTACCTGGTCGTCATATGCGAACTATCCTAGCGGCTTCATTCTTATCAACACGATCGAGCGTGGCGCATGGGTGGTGAAGATTCAGAAGCCATTGCCGTAGGCGCCAGATCGGGAGTACGCATGTAGTTCATCTAATATGATCGCGACCTCGTCACGCAGTTGACGTTGCAATAAGCTTTTTCGAGGTGCATGAATTGTGCAGCGGAAATCAAAGTCTTGAAGTGAGAACAATTGAGCAGATTTCGAGGCGCGAGAGGCCCTCCCGCATCCCATTGGCGCACTACCCGTGCCTTGGTTGGATGGCTAAGGAAGGGCTTCTGATTGGCGATCCAGTAGCGCGACCCTAATCTCAGCAACTTCGACAACATCTGAATTCAACGGCTTCGAGCACCTTGCTCTCAATTCTTTCTCTATACCATACGCATGAACACATCGCCCTGGGCGTTCCATGACGCGCGTCACTGCCGCTTGCGCCTAACTTTGAAACCCCAGCATCCACGCCACTTCCTCAATGCACTTTAACTTCTCGACGACAGTGCACAACACGAGATTGTGGCACCGACTGACACGGTGCAGGGCTGAATATGAAGAAGGATCGCTGAGAATCGCCTCCTACACTTTTGACGCTCCTTAGCACTTGGCGTATTCCGAACCCCTGTTTCAAAAACCTCCCGATGCCGCTACCAGAGCCCAGTCACTCTACCCATGCGCCTGAGGCTCAAGCTGGATGACGACGCCGGATGATGCCGTCTTTTAATTCGGTCCTGCCGGGTCTGTCCCGCAGGTACTTATCCCGGCACGTCGCTAGTTGCCGTCGACCATGCTTGGCTGTTTAGGAGGTTGCCGCAAAACACTAGCGCCAGTCGTGCAAAGAGCGTTTTGAACATCGTCTGCAAGTAGGACGCATTCTTGGCTTGCTTTCTGACATTTCTGACGGGAGTTTCTCTTCGAGGCCCCACGTACGGCTAGACCAGCCAGTAACAGCTCATCTGCTGGTCACAGCCTAGCACTAGGCGTCCTGAGACTATGTGGAGCTACCCATCCTGGCGACATTTCGTTACGAAAGTAAGGAAAGGTAGTTCGCCATCGCACAGCTTTCCAACGGCTGGGCTTGCGCTAGGTCTCCGTGCAACGAGCACGCCAGAGCCCGGATCGGCGATGGGTCGACGGCCTGAATAAGAGCCTTATATTGCCTTCTTGCCTTCGGCTTGATGCTGGACGTCTATCTTCACGACTTGCTCTTTCATTAGTTGATCTTGGCCCGGAGCCGTGCTATTAAGTTTTGATTCGGCGCCGGTCGCATTCTTTCGTGCAGTATCGACGAAGACCGAGTAGCAATTCGAATTACGATGTCATCACGAGCGTGCCCCATCAGTGGTCATAATGACTCGATGTCAGGTGCAGCTTGTCCAGCAGGTCGCGTCGGACCTCGAGGTTGTGCGTTCGCCGCTTTTCGACCAAATATGGGAGCACCAACGGTCTACTCAGATGTAGGATGCGGATCTTCGAGACAGGCACAGGAGTTCTAACATTGACTAGGGATCTGACAATACTTCGACCCTTCACGAGAAGGAACGCAAGGCTCTGAACGAGATGTTAATGCCTAAAGCACCCGCACGCGAAGTCACAAATGGCCTCAAGAATGCCGACAGCCTGCAACCCGAAGATGAAGACTTGCTCGCGTTTGCTCTTGGTGCACCCGCACGCCGCGTTCTCATGAGAGCGGAACAGATTGGACCTCAGACAGGTTGGAAGGATGGTTACTTGTCCTCGACATATGGCTTCCTTCCGCCTAATGAGAATGACGCACCAGTGGCACTTCGAGCCTCCCCCGGACGGATATGGAGCGATCTCTGCGAGCGAATGCCTGGAGTTGTTGCTCGAGGTAACATGCGTAACTCGATCTTGGCCCTCCCCATGGTCTACGGAACTTCAGACGTAATCCCAGACCGGGCACTTTGGGCGGCCACAGTGTGCCTCGGTATCCTGGCTAGTGTTTACAGATACGAAGAAGCAAATGACGGTAATGATGGTGTCGCCGTAGTACCACCCCAAGGTGCGTTCAAGAACATCCATGGAGACGAGGACGAAGAGGAGGAGACGAAGGGTATACCTAGGAACATTGCTATCCCACTTCGTCAAGTTTGTACGAGAATGGGCCGCGCTCTACCACATCTTACCCAGTTTGACGTTTCGGTGAAGATACTCTTAGACCACATTACCTACTCTCGCTAACCAATGTAGATTTACAACTACAAGCTCCGAGACCCAACGAGTGTCCAGCCCTATGCAGCCCGATGCGAGAACATGGATCTGAGGTGGCCAGTGTTCAACGATAGGGGTGAGGCGATGTTTCTCCTTTGTATGGCCGAGGTCCATGGCTGCTTCCAAACCGGTGTTGAAGTAGTCACGCGGTGTCAGGAAGCCGTCATGAACCGTGACAATGATAGTCTGCTCCAAGAACTTGTCGCACTCAAGGCTCTGGTGGATCAACTAGCATACGTCTTCCACAAGATCAGCGTCAATCCCAATGCTGGAGAGCAATTTGCAAATCCAGTGGAGTGGGGCCAACGCTATGCGAAGTTCAGCGCCCCGTTGTCGAAGCGAGTACCTGCGCTCTCTGGACTCGCTCTTCCCCTCTTTCTTCTCATGGACGCCTTCATCGGTCGAACAAATTACACGAGTTTCTTGGGTATCGAAGCAGTCCACCTGCGGAGATGGCTCCCTATGAACATTAGGGCATTCATCACTGCTATCGAAAACCACTACAAGATCCCTGAATATGTGAAAGCGACTGGCTGTCCGAAGCTCAACGGTGTCCTCGAGGGCATCATCGAGAGCTATGCGGGTATGTAGTTTCCTTCTTGCAGTTTACTAGAGCTTTCTACCGTAAGGACGCTTGCTGATAACGTGTGTCAAGGTGAGCGAGGCTTCATGGGAACGCATCGGTACAAAGTTTACGGCTTTCTCGAGGTTGTGGCTAAGACTGGCCGAACTGAGACCAACGGCAACTCAGGCTCTGGAGACTCTGATGGGCGCGCCTGGGAAGAAGTCCACCGGACACTGTCCGATTCGATGAAAGAGCGATTAGCTCCCTATCGAGGTGAAGTCAAAGTCCAGCCTCATCAGATGCGTGGTAGTTTCGAGGAGTGCAGGTTCCAGGCTCGGATTTTGGAAAGGCAAGTCATTGACTACGATACGGGCAGGACCACGGGCATGGTAACGTTCGACCTCCACAACACAGGCATCACGTTTCAGCCAGGTACGTTTCTGTGTATGTTCCAATTTCTTTTTCGCCGCTAAGACAAGGTACCAGGCGATCGTCTCGCAGTCATGCCGGTGAATCCTTCCTACGAAGCCGCGAAGGTGGCTGCCGCGCTCGGCTTAGACGAGATGTGGGATGCCTTCGTCCCAGTAGATCAAGGATCCGAATGGGCCCGCTTCTCCAAGCATCTTGAGATAGTGTCAAAGGTGCCAAACTCAGGCTTGACTGTGAAGGATATCCTCAAGCGAGGACATCTCGCACCGCTCACGAAGGAATTGGTCAACATAGTACGTACGGTGGACTATTTCACTGCGCAGCGCTGACTCCTCTCTAGATCCACCAGACGCTGCGTGCTTCCTCACAGACTACCACCGATCTTCTAGTCTCTGACGAGTGGCCCGTCAAGGGTAGTGTGGGCGACTTACTCCAAACCGCCATCGCTGAAGTCCCACAGGACGTTTGGGATCGCACTTTCGACCTAAGCAACCTCACATGGTTAACTAAAATCATTAGGCTTGAGGTTCCGCGAACTTACTCTATCTCTAACGCCTCGGAAGAACTTTTACCGAGTCTGATCGACCTCACAGTATCTCGTACAGAAAGCGCTCGCAACCCTATCTTCCGAGATGTGCAACCCGCCTTGCCACTTTACGGTGTCTCCAGTGGCTTCTTGAACCCAGCTCCCGGAGTGCTAGAGTACCCGAACGACACTTCGGACGACAACGCGGTGTTGATTGGTGTTTCTAGACCTATTCAGTTCCAATTGCCTCCATCGACTACCGTACCAGTGGCCATGTTCGCTGGCGGGTCTGGAATTGCGCCCTTTCGAGGCTTTTGGCAGAAGCGCGTTCAGAGCGGTATTGGTAGGAACATTCTGTTCATGGGTGTACAGTCCCGCGACAAGTTTGTTCATGAGTCGGAGCTGCGCGGACTCGTGCAGGATGGTTCGCTAGAGCTTCACACTGCTTTCTCTCGAGATCGAAGAGGCCTGGTCTACGACCCTATGATGCGAGAGCTGCTTGAGCAAGATATGGAACCCCGCTACATCGACACGACTATTATCGACCAAGGTCGTCTTGTGTCTGAGCTCGTCATGTCCAAGACCCAAGGTGGGCTTGGTGGGTATCTGTACATTTGCGGATCCGTATCCGTTTACGAGACCGTCATGTCGGGTATCAAGCAGGCAATCTATAAGTGTCAGGCATCTACACAGTCGACAGCTGATTCACTACTGGCCACGGCATTTGCAGAACGCCGCTTCATGCTCGACATTTTCATGACGCCGCGCTCCATGTCAAAATCAGACCCTATCATCCCAGTGTCTAAGCTTGCCGCACACACGGGCCACAGAAAGGGCTCGCGCATGTGGATCGGCGTTCACGGCGGTGTCTACGATGTCACCGAATTTCTCCCAATGCACCCAGGCGGTACCCTCATCGTCGCCGCCAGTGCGGGCCTAGATGCGAGCAAGACCTTCCACGAACTCGCTCACGACACGAACCCCGAAGTCTCCTCGCTTCTATCGAAATATTTCATCGGTCACCTCGCGCCAAAGCCCGAATTTCGCTCGACCGAGATCAGCAACCTGTACGACATGTGGTCTCGATATCTCCGGCTCAGCGTCGAGAACCTCACAACACTGTACTTTGAGGCCAACAACATCCTCGAGGATAGCAAGATTTGGTTTAGTGGTGGTCTGTTCAACATTGGTGGGGTTAGGAAGTTCTACCAGTTCCAGAGCAGACTGATGCAAAATGGGTTTTCGACGCTGTTCGGAGTAAGTGAAACTCGTTAGATCATGGCTAGTTCCGTCATTAACATGCCGCAGGCCAAACTTCAGGAGCTGTACTTAAAGCTGTCCTTCACCATGGCCAATGCCGTAACCCCCAACGTCCGCCTCCCCGATATCATTGGCAGCATCACCAGGGCCCAATCCTCGTCGTATGCTACAAAGGCCATGCAGGAAGTTTCCCAAGTGGGCCAATTTGTCTCCAACAACAGCACATCAGCTCGCTTTCACGAGAATGGTATTCTTCGGTATGCTCAAACGGTCACGGAGCTCGACGTCTCATTCCTTGAACAGATCAGAGATGAGACTGCGCAAGGTATGGATGCTTTCGACCTGATAGCTTCCATGGACGACACTCCCTCTTCAAAGCAGGTGAAACTCGCTTCGTTTCTACTCACTGTGCTCGAGCGAATTGCCGCGCGGCTGGAGACGTATTACTCCCAGCTCTCACAGGAATCGATCTATCGTCCGGAGATCGAGAACAACCCTGCGCGCACGAGATGGCACAATGTGCGTCGCAAGATCGTCGACGGGTCTTTCTTTCTCCTTGCTAAGCCTCCTTCTATGGCATCGCCGGCTCTGCAGACACGTCCAGGGCAGAATGGTTTGGGTGTCGATTTTGCACAAATCTTTGCTAGTGCGCAACAGACTATCCAGCATAGTCCAGCAAGTATATCGCCTTCCACTGAAAAGCCGCAGAATCGACGGCTGGCCGATATGCACACGGCGCGCGCGGTGCCGAACACACAGGCACCAAGTACCTTCGATATGCAACAGCAAGGCAACGCTTTACGACGCATGTCCACGTTTATCACTGACAATATGTCGACCATACGTCGCCTCTCGAAGTTACCGGCTGAGTATGATTTCGAACACCTGATGGCGACATACGGGAAGCAATCATCACAAGCTCCCTCTACCTCTTTTCCTCAAATTCCAACGGCGAGTCCAATCATGAGCAACAGCATAGCAGGGCTCCGCGTACGAGGTACCGGCTCCCTCTCACCACTCCCAGCTCCTACACCCCTCCACATCCAAACACGCACTCCCTCACTCGAGCGGAACGTCCAACTCAATCACCGGCATCTACCAGCTCAACAACGACCACTCGCTTCACCCCAGACTAGACCCTCGATCTCGCCCACACATTCCTCAGCATCCAGTACGCAGACGAGTCAGAATGCCGCGTTGAATGCCGCTGTGGCCCAGCTCACTCGGCGCCAGCCCCCGCGCAGCACTACACCTCTGCCCGCTTCGCCCCGCGCTTCGCTGGCTCTGAGTGCATCTAGTTCGCGGAGGAAGATGAGTGAGGCGTCTGCGCCGCCTATGCCAGAGATGCCGTCTGTGATGAGAGCGATGAAGATGGCGGCAAGTGGGGACGGGGATGAGTTGAAGTTTCAGCAGGTACAGGGGAGAGTGTAGGAGTGATGGTGCTCGGTTTGAATTGTAGGGATGTTGTGCTCTGCAAGCTTTCTTTCTCTCTTCTGGCATCGGAGAACCGGGTCGGTAAATATATCCATCTTACATACTATCTATAGGTCCCAGATCCTCTCATACTTGCTTTGTGACTTATGACTTCTCCCCAAGAAGCAACGCAAACCCTTCCATGGAATGATCCCAATCCTCCAACGAAGTATCAGGCACTTTATGCGGCTTTGGCGCCACGCAAAACTCCCCAAGAAGCCCCGCCTGCCCATGCTCCAAGTCACTTTGATCCAGCTCCACCTGATCAAAGAACTGCCCCCAGTCTTTCACACGGATTCGCGTCTCAGTCGCAATGACCTCATCTACATCCCATAGCTCGCCCTTGAACGCATCGAGACGGACACACGAAGTCCCCACAATCATCTCTCGTACAGCCCGCGGAAGCTCAGCAGCGATATGCAAGTACGGCCGCCCGAGATTCACAAAAAGCTCGTTGGAGAGCTGCATGTCGCCTCGACGAACCATCTCCCATGACGCTTCCTGTGCAGCGGCGGCGCGTTTGAGATGGTCCCAGATTTGCTGTGTCAAGTCGGAGGAGCCTTCCAAGTTCAGTGTGTAGGACGATTTTGGCATGCTAGTGGCTTTCAAGAGAAGAGCTTCTCCGATCCATGTAATTACCCAAGACGTGGCGCTCCATGCCATTAGATTGGACCGTAAGTGAGTATAACGCGGGCTGTAAAAGTTATGTAGCATGCTGTAGTGCACTAGCAGTGTTCTCCATATGCTGGCGCGGTGGTCGACGCGTAGTTTGGGGTTCTCGCGACAATAGGGTATTAAACCCTGTGCGTGGGATTCCGGATGAGCGACACTAGCACGGTTTTCGTTGATGACAATCGAGCGAAGGTGTGATTGTGCACTTTTGCCGATAGATTGTAGAAATGTCACTGCTGCTGTCGTGGCGGAGAAGTGGAACCTGATGAAGCGTCGAGCATTGGAAAACGCACGAAGTCCGAAAAAAGTTCGACTAAGGGAATCAAGCTCGGAATGGCTAGGAAGCAACCATAACCTTGGCTGCCACTCAATAAGCGCTCTCTTCGGCGCGGACAACTTCTTGCCGTTCTCGAAGCGGAAATTCGGAGCCCTGATAGTGAGGCGCACCAAGTCGTGCCACACACGACGAGTCATCGAAGACGGCTGGCCAGCCCCCCAAGGCAAGAAGTCTTGGACGAGATGCTTGCGGCGCTCAGGCGATGCGTTCAATATATACTTTACCGTATAATTGTCGGGATGTAATCTTCTCAGCTGTTGGAGGATGTCGTAGGTAAAACATTTCGGTGCTCGACGTAGTATATCCCAAAATTCGTGCTCCTGCCAATGCAGGAGCTGGTCGAGGTGGTCGGCTCTCTTGTCTTCGAATGTGGTGAAGGTAATGGTGTTGTGCTCGAGGGCGAGACCATGCATCTCTTTGGCAATGGCTTTGCATGCGTATTGCAGTGCGAGGTCAATCGGCAGGCCGGCAGCATCCCGCATCTTTTGCGATGACGCATCGTAATGGTACCCGCTGGGGTCGAAGACGTAGTGAAAGTAGACTTCTTCCCGCAGTTCCAAGGGGAGACGAAAGAAGGGCGAAACCGTCATGCCTGGAAGGAGTTGTTGGGGAATGGGCTTCGCCGTAAAAGCTGCAGGTTCGCGTTATAAGATTCGAGGGATTGGGGCTGTACAGAGTGCTCGCCAAAGGGAAAAGGGCGCGTCTTACGCCGCTAACCCGATCCTGGTGTATTTGGCCGTGCGCTGCATCTTACAGTGTTCCTCTTTGCGGCGAAATAGGTCGAAAATCGTGTGAGCTTCTACATGATGTTAGATGGAAGCTGGCCTGTGCTAACCTAATACGGATTAGCACCCCGCTTGTCACGTTTTCACGCGACCACTCGTGAAACGCACAGCGCAGCCATCGCGTTGTCCTTTTCCAAACCAACACATCCTTATTTAGATTCTTTCGGAGCCCCCCTCCCATTCTCCTTATCAGTATTCAAGATGGCACAAAACTCTAAACAGCTTGAAGCGAAATCATTGCTTTACTACCTCGCTCGCTCCAAGACCTGCATTGGCGATGGAATCTTCGCTGGAGCTGATTTAGAAGGCGGCGAGCCTGTTACTACATTGAAGCGGCCTCTTATAGCATCGTTGGAGTCCGAGAGGCTGAAAGATACGTGCGCGAATTGCTTCGTTTGGACCGAAGGCTCTTCGCTTGGCTCGCGTTTGTATGTCAAAGAGGGGACCGCGGTGCAGGCGTGTGCGGGGTGCAGGCGGTTCCGGTACTGCAGCAGGGTACACACTAGAAGGCTCCCGATGATATCTCCTACTCACAACTTCCAGGCATGCCAGAAAGCGGCATGGAACCGCGGCCACAAACACGAATGCAAGAACCTCCGACCAGTCGGCGACAAGGAGATTCCCAAAGCCGTACTCGGCTGCATGGAACTCCTCGTCCGGCGAAAACACAAACTGATTGATGACGAGTCGTGGATCATGCTGCAAGCCCTCGACTCTCACATCGACGACTTCATGCAGAACGGAAAGTATCCTGGCATCGAACTCATGGCCATGGGCACCAGCGAGTTCTCGGCTACGCAGAACACATTCACCAAGGAGTTCGTGGCTGCCATGTACGCGAGAATACTTTCCAACGCGTTGACACTTATCACGCCTACTTTCGATCCATTGGGGATTTTGATTGATCCCTTGCTTTGTCATGCCAATCACTCTTGCGAACCGAATGCATACGTTGTCATGGATGGTGCGCAGGTCCAGCTTCGGACGTTGAGAGAGGTAAAAAAGGATGAAGAGCTCTACATCTCTTACATCGACCCAACGAACCCGTTCGCTCGCCGGCAGAGCGAGCTCCAGGAGCGCTGGTTCTTCACCTGCAAGTGTATCAAGTGCCAGCAGACCATAAACTCCGATGAAGATGAATGGCTCATCAGACCCACGGCCATGCCCCAAAACATCAAAGAGATGGCGGATATGCTACTGGGAAAGACCGACCACGAAGACGAGCCAGCGAACTACGTCGGCGACTCTGCGTACGAACGAAGGGCCGCCGCGGTTCAAGGCGAAGTCTTCAGACTGCACGAGGAAGCCCAGCGACAAGCAGACCCCGCCGAAGCCATCGAGACGATCGAGTCCGCGTTGCGGCTATGCAGTCAGTCCCTTCTCTGGCCCGTCTACCGCCAACCGCAACCCGCCCTCCGCGACAACCTCATCGTAAACCTTCTCGCCGCAGGCAAGCACGAGCTTGCCTGGGCCCATTGCGCAAAAAGACATCGATACATCACGCCGAAGCTCTACCCGCAGGTATACCATCCCGTTCGGGTCGTTCAGACATGGCAGATGGCGATGCTCGCGCAGTATTTGGCCAGTACGGGCACCGAGGTGCAACCGGGTGTTGATATGGCGGTCATTGCTGCGGTGCTTATCAAGGCGGTGACCGAGTCTGCGAAGACGAGCCATGGGGTCGATAGTGCGTTCTCGCGGAGTGTGGGTGAGAAGTATCAGGAGGTGGAGACGGAGATATTGGCAAAGTTTGGTTCGAGAGATGTTATGGAGAGTGCTGTCAAGGCGCAGGAAAGGAAGATGAAGGAGATGGGGGATATGGCAGAGTTTTGAGAGTCGATACGTCGGAATATGGTTGATAAGAGGGTTGAGAGGATCACTACTCCTGAGCCAGATGAGGCAGAGGCCAAATCAGCAACGCGCCCCTCACTCACCGCCTCACCGTGCCCACCAGACCAGTTGCAAGCTCAACACTCACCTTCACCGGTAACAGTCCCTTTCACCATCTTCACTCACCGCATCGCCGTGAGGCAAGCGCTGGTCCTGCTGTCCCCCGTTTTATATAAGGCCGCCGCACACCCCGTCTCCCATATCTTCTCACACAACCGCGCTCGCCACACATTTCCGATCCTGTCGCAAACGCTGCTCAGCCCAAGCTTCCAAGCAAAGCGAGTCTTTGCGTCACCATCCTCTCCTTCCCCCAGACCAACGTCCAGGACCTCATCAACACCATGGCCAAGGCTGGATCAGATACCACCGCCGCCACCGGCAAGACCTTCTCCGAGGACACGGTCTCCATCATCCTTATGGCCCTCGGCACCACAAGTATTAGCACGACGCAGTACGAGATGATGAGTGCCATGGATGGTCAGAAGACGGCTTCCGCGTTCCAACATCAGTTCCGCACTGTCCTGAAAAAGGCCAAGGACCTGAAGCAGCGCGTCGACGACGGCGAGACGTTCGCTGCTGTCACACCGTCCAAGAAGCGTGGTACGTTGACTGTATCTGCTCCTCTTCTATGGCTAACATGCTCCTAGGTGCTGCGACTGACGACAACATGACCCCCCCGGCGACCCCCAAGAAGCCAAAGGCAACCCCGAAGCCGCGCGCGAAGAAAAGCAAGGCCAAGACCAGCGATCCCGAAGACTCTCCTACCAACGACCTTGGCGGCGGCGGCAACGGCTCGCCCGTCGAGTTCAAAGCGAAGCAGGATCCATTCGCTTTCGATGACGAGGTCTAAAGGCTGCTTCCAATAACGACGCATTGAATCCGTTAGCTGCAAGTTTTGGGAGTTTGGCACAAAGGACCCCGGTTTGGAGTGGTTAGCGGCATTAGGGTAGCATCTACGGGTTTCATTTTTTCCCTTCCATGAACGGTCTCTTGGAGGGAGTTTGCGGGATGGTTGCGGGATTGGGATTCCGTTTCAGGACGGGGGATCGTCGGGGGCCGTCTTCAGAAGATTTGCAGAGGATCGCGGTCGTTCATCGGCGGCTTGGGAGGTCCTGGGAAGTCTAGGTCTTGGTAGTCGAGTTCCCCAATCGCGTCGACACGATGAATGCTGGCCGTGCCCTATGACGTGAGGCTCTCGCGTGCACCGTGTGACATAAGCCTTGAGGAACAGCGCAAGGCTTTGCCATCCTCGAGGGAACAAAGCGCGATGATGGCGACGTCACCGGGACATCGGTCTCCTTTTCTACCGCGCATGAGGCTCTTCTTCGGAGATCAGGCGTGCGCCGTAGCGAGATTACACGGCGCTAGCCAAAGGCTAATCACCGCAGCCTGTCGAGGGTGGTCCAGGGATGCTGCTGGGCCGGTTCAAGGCATTTGGTGGCTGTTTTTCATGTCCGGGTGGCAGCGCAAGGCACGATAGGAGACGGACGTCTTGTTGCGCGCGGAAGACAAGTGTTGGGATGCCAATGGAAGTGATGATGCGATGATTGCGAGGGCGCGGTGGGTGGTGGTGGGGCGAGGAGCGCGGGCGAACCAGCCGTTCGCAGCCGCCGCAGACTGGCGCGGTCCGCGTTGGGATGGCATGTGGCCCTGTTGGGGGCCTGGCGTACCGGAATGTCACGACGCAAGCGACGGGTGTCATGGATTAG
>Ga0247733_1000287_pt1 | contig 36400 bp, 25 predicted proteins | sample UWRJL043104R2_FD_180932 | JGI IMG/M metagenome (GOLD analysis project Ga0247733, IMG submission 180932) | Plant litter microbial communities from Arlington Agricultural Research Station in Wisconsin, United States - UWRJ-L043-104R-2 | ecosystem: Environmental > Terrestrial > Plant litter >...
GGGAAGGGGGGGGGGGCCCTTGTCAAAAGTGTCAACAGACTTATAACTACCGACTGTATATAATTCATATCCATACACAAAAATATGAGGTAAAATTACGGACCCATTGCTACCCATTGAATGCTTTTTCGACGTTGTAGAAGTCGACCTTTTTGTCAGTTTCGTTTTCCAGTCCTCGTCTCTTCTCTCATTTACATTTCCACCGCTTCAGCAACATACCATGCGCCTACATTTCTAGCTAGGATGAATAGCTCCTTCATTTTCAACTCAAGTACACAGCCGCGCCCACTACGCCGTACATCAAGTACACGCAGGTTTTGACCAACAGATGCAAGCGATCTCGTCCGCTTGTTTGCTGGAAATGCAGTCGTCAGCGGGCGACTTGCTCCTCATCGACAAAAGAAGACAGGAGGAACCTAGACAATGTCGGTTCCAGGCACCTAGCTTGCTGTGTATCACAGCGCGTCTTACTACTTCTTCGATCTTGGGATATCGATCTTAGGATTCGATCTTCTTGGGACGGCGCCTTGAGCTTAGGTTAGTATTCAAAGTCATCCTTCTAACGTAGTGTCATATATGTCCGTCGACCTACGTGCTTCAACGAACTAATCGCAGTCTGATCACGCAAAGGCCACTTTACAACTCATCACAAGACCTCACAAAATGCCACAACATGAGCACCTAAAAACCCATTAAACTATTTACCAAAACTCGCTCACTCTCGAAATGAAGGAAGCTAGTGGAACAAATCACCACAATCCACCTCTCACCCAGTACAAAAAATCCACACTTCCAGAAAAAGAGACCGAGGCCTGCACTCCTCGATCCCATCCAGCTATACGGACTCTCACACCGAGGACTCCCCTCCAAAAATCTCCACCACGCACTCGCTATTTCCACCCTCCCATTTCCGCATATGCGCATAACCCCGCTAAACTAACTCCAGCCTTCATGTTATACTCATACAAAGCAGTCGAACCACTTCCCTACGAAGTGATGCGATCCTCCCAATGCAGAGCGCATCCGCCACGCTCTTCCAAGAAAGCGCCTGCAATGCAATAGTCATTACGCGTGAAATGTACAGTCTGAAGGAATGTTCCCGACCAAGCCGTTGTTGATAGTGGAGTATGTAGAGCGATGAGGACGAAAAGAGCGGTCGATCGAAGTAGACTATGCAAAGCCGAAGTACTCGCCGCCCGCGGTCATGGCCAGATACAGCGCCTTCTTGAGCGCTTCGTAGTCCTCGTACTCTGGGAGATCGAGTTCTGCATGTCATGTTAGCGTAAGGCTCCAGGTTCGAGGGGGTGTAAGAGTGCCAACTCACGATTGAAGCAAGTGTGACTGCTAGGGAGACGATCCTTGTTCCCGTAGTCACGATGAATGTTGAACTTGCTGAAACCATTCATGCCCTCCAACTCCTTGAAGCCGTTCAGCGGCACTTTGCTCGTGCCAGTCACAAACTGGAGCAACTTGGCCTGCTCTTCTTTGTCGAAGGATCGCACAGCACGCCAGAACCAGTGGATTTGCGGTGAGTTCTGCGTGTAGTTGTGGTAATCAGTGTTCGCCTTCCAGTCCTCAACATTGATATCGGGAAGACCGGAGATGAGGAGCTCAAGCTCCTGTTCGCTGAAAATAGACACGAGATCAGCGGAAATGATGTCGTGGAAGCCCTTCAGGAAGTGCTCGAGTTGTTCTTGTACGGCACCCGTCAGACGATGCTCGGTAACGAGGCGGACGTAGTCGTGCTTGTTCTCTTCGGTGACTGGAATATTGCGGCCATTCTCGATCAGATCGACGGTCTCGGATTCTCCAAAAGCCTCGACTTCGACCGAGAACATCTCGGTGATGATGTCGGTGATGTCATTCTCGAGCATCCATTGCAGAGACTTGTGGTACTCCAGATCAAGCGTCTCCATATCCTTGAGGTTGACTGGCCGGCCGAGAATGCGCTTGTACACGGCTCGGCTAAAGTGACAATCAAGCACGCGGCCCTCATACAACGCCTTCCCGATGATGCGCCCGATAAACTTGAAGAACATCAAATGCTCGGGGTTGATCTTGCTGAGACGATTCGGGTGGAAGGTTGTACGGTCTGACGCTACGGGGATGAAAAGGGCGTAGTCAGGGTTGAACATCTGCCGAGCAATGACTTGGAACCACTCTCGGGTAACACCACCAGCGTCAACACCCTCTTCTCCATGAAAGCGGATACTCAGCTTGCCATACTTCATCTCATCGGCAGTCTTAAAGTAGAGCGACTTGAAAGAATCCAAAAATACTTGGTCGCGGCGAACAGCAAGCTGGAGTGGTGGATGTGCCTGCCGTGCTTCACCGCGTGCGTGTATCTTGCGGTTGAAGTAGTTGCGCTTGTTGTCGAACTCCAAGACCTTTGAGTTCTTCACCAACAACGAGAAGGTACCACTCATAAGCTTTGGGTTCTGGCGGACAAGGTCGTTGAGGATCTTGCGGTGATCTTCGGTAAAGGTGAAGAAGAGATTCTCCATGCGGCTCTCAGGTGGTGGGCTGGACAGTGCAAACTCTTTCGATAGCAGCTTGCTCATCGGCGTCTCTTTGAGAGTAGTGTTCTTGCAAACGACCATCAATGTCTCGATCAGAGGGAGTAGTGTTGTAGCAATGTTGAGCATGTTGCCACGTTGGCGGATGACGGACAAACATTCGCTGAGCTTATTCCATAGTGGAGCAAATGCAGCGTCTTCGTACAAAGTGACAAGAATGTCATCCTTCTGCGATTGCTCGAGTGCTTCTGCGCCTACATCCTTGTTGTCGCGGGTCGGGTCGAAGAGATAGTCAATCGCAGTAAGGGCCCTCAAAAGTTTCGCTTGGTCAGAGCTGGCGGGCGAGAACTTGCTAAGCGCAATGCCCTGAACGTCCGTTGGCGACGCGGCATTGGAGACTTGCACTGTCAAATCTGCCAGGTCCTTCAAGGTAGAACGAGCCAGCTCTTGCGCGATGCCGAGCAGCTCTTCGCCAAAGATCTCCTTTGCGCCTGGAATCGGCGACAAATTGCTGATGACAGACAACGTCTCTTGGAAGACCTTGCTGTTACATTCGCGGGCAGCAAGGATCTTAGCAACAAGTCGGAGATTGTTCTCGGGAATGTCGGGTGGCGTGAGAGGACGATGCTTCTTCTTTTCGTCTTCCGTCTTTGATGCCTCTGGCTTTGAGGAGCTTTCTTCACCCGTAGTGGCCACGTCGGATGGGGCTGCAGCAGGCTCAGGCGCGGACATCTCGGTGTCCCCGCCTTCCGGTTGCTCTACCGCAGAATGTTCAGGAGAAGCAAGCTCTACGCCAGTAGCACCAGCTTCGGACACCACAGGCTCTTCAGTCTTGGACTCAGCCTCAGCCTTTTCCTTCTCCTTTTCTTTCTTGAGGGCCTGTAGCGGGACGGTGATGGCCTTGAGAAGTGCCGTGAGCTGTTCCATGATAGTGGAGCTCTCGATAATAAGCTTTCGATCGAGAAGGCTTAGCAGTGCGTTGATGGGAAACTTTGTTGCTTTGGTCTCCTTCGCCTTGCCCTTGCGGCTGCTTCGGCTCTTGAAACCGACGCCAGTCTCGTGCTCGGTGAGGAAGAATGACCAGACAGCAGGGTTCTTCTCGGTGAGTTGCGAAAGCGTGTTAAGACATTGCTGGACTACCATGAGCGGTGATACATCCGAGCTTATGGAAAGAGCTCCATTCTTCCGCGAAATCTTTGGAGTTTTGTCAGTGGCCTGCTGTGCCTGCTTGGCGCGTAAGGATAGTTGCGCAAAGCTACGCTCGACAGCATTGACATCAGCGCTACCATCCTGCAGAATGGAAAGGAGGATACTGATGACTTCGGCACGGTTCTGGCGATTCTCACACACGTATCGGAGGATCTGTGTCAGGCTAGCCTTGGAGCTACCTTGTTGAGGGATGAACATGAGGCGGAGCAGGGTCGCGACTCCAGCCTTGTCCAGCATCTGCACGCAAGGGCGGGCTTTCTTCTTCTGCGTCGGATCGTCTTGGGGGGCTCGGCCGCGGTCATTTCCTCGTCGATGGCCAAACGGCATGTGGTCGAACTGGTTTAGTCGTCGATCGCCTCCTAGTGCTCGTGCTTCAGCCGAGATCTCGGGTGGTAATTGCCGCAAAATGTCTTCATCTTGGTCCATGAGAACAGCCTGCCGCAGAGCAGGATCCAAAGACGCCAAAAAGCTCGCTGGGTCGATGTCCTCAGCCTGCGGAGCAACGACGGCGTCGCGACGTCGTGCTTCCTCTCGCTCACGTCGTCGGCGTTCTTGGGCTTCTTGTTGGAGCAACTCTTCTCGCATATCAGGAGGGAGCGCGGAAAGGAAATCTGGGTCAATATCTGTAGGCTGCTGGGCTCCTCCAGGTGCTGCTCCGCTGGGAGCCTGTGCGGCTCGTTGAGCATTATCAGCGAGACGTCGCTCCAGGAATTGCTGGTTGAGAACTTCCTCCCGTATGTCTTCTGGCAGCGCCTCCAAGTACTCTAGGTCGATCTCGAGGTCGGTGATGTCGACCTCTCTACCACGAACATTCGTTGTGATACGAGGCCTATCCGGTGCCGGCTCGGTCTCTGCAGGCTCTTCCACAGTTGGCTCAGTCGCTTCGACGCCTTCCATTGCTTCTGGCTCGGCGGCAGTAGTAGGCTCCGCTTCCACCTTGTCTTCATCAGTCTGACCATCGGCGGGTGCAGGTGCAGGTGCAGGTGCGGCCTCGGCCGCTTCGACAGCTTCACGCTCTTGTCGCTCGCGATCTTCGCGTTCCTTGGTCTCGCGCTCCTCGCGTTCTTTCTGCTCTTTGCGCTCTTGTTCTTCTTTGAGCTTGCGTGCAACTTCGGCTTCCCTCTCAGCTTGTCGCTTCTTGGCCGCCTCCATCGCCGGAGGAACCATGAGTTTGAATATCGAGTTGATGACACGCTGGCTCTTCTCAATCGCATGAGTGCCATAGAGGATGCGTGCTTCTTCTTGCCACCGCTGGTGAGTGTATGCCTTCATAAAGGCGACAGCCGACTGTGGATCCTCGCGTGTGGACCGCCCAAGAGGGTTCTCTCGGGTGCGTACATCTCGGCGAAAGCCTGGCTCGAAGGGTGGGGGTAGACCTATCGGCATGTTGTTGATTGACAGATGTAATGCGCCCTGTGTCAGAGTGCCTTGGCTCATAGCGTTTAGGAGATTGCTGATGAACGATACTGGGCTGTCCGCCGAGAATAGTCGCGGCCCGCGAGCTTCAATCGCATGGACCCAATCGCTCATGCCATGATTTCCACCAAGATGAGGGTCGCCACCGCGACCTGTCGAGCGGCCAGACCGCTGCAGCAGCGGATTCACTCCGTCGTCTGTCATGCGCGGGCCGGCGCCGGGTCGATGCGAGCGGTAAGCCGGGATGAGTACGCGGTCATTAGGCCCTCCAGGAAACATCCAAGGGCTTAGACGATGAGGGTGGCGAGAAGCCGGCTGTGCAGGCTCATCCCAGCCCCATCCCATCCCATGCATGCCGTCCTCATCATCCTCGAGACCTGGATCATAGACAATGTCTTCTTCGTCGTAGTCTTCCTCTTCTTCCTCGTCTTCTGTGCTGGTCAGCAAGATATCACGATCATAACTTAGCTGACTTACCTTCATCCTCCTGCATGTCCTCGTCGATAAAGTCCTCCAAGGCGCCCTGGCGCATTTGTTCCAGCAACTGCGGCGGATCAAGCACGAAGCCAAGCGCACCGGCGGGGAGGTTAGGATTTCCCTCATTCATAGCAGGGAAATCATCGTCGCCGCTCCAGCTGTCCTCGCGATCGTCGACTAGACTGCCGTTCTCATCGTCGCCCGTAATTTCTTCCAAATCGTCCATGTCGTCCATATCTTCATCGTCATCATCCTCATCATCATCCTCGTCGTCTTCATCGTCATCCTGAGACTCGTCGTCTGAACCCAAATCTTCGCCTTCATCGTCAAGCTCGATCTCGACGTCGACATCGCCAGGGAGACCTTCAATTGGGCCCATGTCGCCAAGCTCCATTTCCATTTCCATCTCCTCGTCGTCGGATATCACTTCATCGTTGTCGCCGATTTCTTCATCAAATTCCATATCGTCGGCGAAGGCGTCGTCGTACATTTGCTCGTCCACCTCCTCATCCGAGCCGGGCTCCGAGTCAGACCCATCATTCATCTCGAACATTCCTAGAGTTGAATTCCGGAAAAGATCTGGGGTCTCTTCTCGTGTCGTATCCAACGGTTCGTCATCGGATGCTGACGAAATATCGTACTCGTCCGTAGTATCCGGTGTCGAAGCTGTTTCGTAACGAGTGCTTAGATCCATTGCCACGTAGCACAGCCACTTGAGCGGCTTCAAGATGTACTTGACGACTCGCTTGGCGTTCGGAAAATTGAGGTCGATGTCCGATATAGCTGTTGTCAGGATCGTGATGAAGTTCTTCTCGTACATGATCTTGGCCATTTGCTTGAGGGTTGGCGTGAGATCGGAGTTCTGGTTGAGCATCTCGCCGTTAGGGCGTTGCGAGACCATTCTAGAAAAGATATCGGCAATGCCGAGCAGACGAGAGTACTTCATGTCCAAAGCTTCATCGGAAGCGCTGGCATCCTTGAACGCCTTCAGAGCATGCTCAAGGACGAACTTCCGCACGAATAGGAGATCGGGCTCGTTTTCGACGTACGGCGATAGCTGTGGACCTTTAGGGACACTCTGCTCCCCAGTCTTCGCACAAAGCGAGACAATGACATCTACCGCACAGCTTGATGTCGCTAGCTTCTTTTTGAATGTCAAGTCACCTTCGTGATTCAAGCTACCGACAGGCACCAAGTTGTTGAGAAGGTAGTTGAGGACACCAGACCGGGGCTTGGATGGAGTACTAGTGTATGGGTCGGCCTTCCTGGAGAAGTTGATAAACTCGATTTTCGTGCGGTTGTAGCTCTGGAGAAGCTCCGCGAGACATTTCAGAATAAAACAGCGATAGACGTAAATGGGATTCGCCTCGGCCTTGAACTCCACCTTGTCGGTTTTGGGTTGATCTGGAACGGTAGCTGCTGGCGCAGAGGATGAATCAGGAGCCGGTGGCGGACTATCTTGAGGCTGATCTGTCTTCTCTGCGGCCTTCGGCGGCTCCGCCTTGTCCTCAATTTCCTTGTAAGCAAGCAGCTCGCAGAGGAGATAATGAATGACCCCGTCTGGGTTTTCAACCACTGGCAACTTCAAATCTGAGGTTTTGGTCCGTTCAAGGATAGGTTGCTTGACAACCTCGCTTGATTCTTTCGGCTCGTTGGTCTCGGCTGCGTCATCAGCCGGTTTCGAGGTCTCTGTAGCGTCGGCGGGCTCAGCCATTGACTCGTCTTTCCTGAGAACCAGAGTTTGGGGCCTCTGGTTAGGATCGTAACGTGCAAGCTGAAGCTTTTCGTTGGTGACCTCGACGAAGATCTCGGGCGCACGGATGGCTAGATAGTACATCTGCCGTGTATAGCCCGTTGTGTCTGTCTGTCTCCGATCGCGTGACTCGAACATCGACTGGATCTCGCTCCGCATAATTTGCCGGATCATATCTTCATCCTCGATGATATGGCGAAGTACAATCATGAAAGCACTCCGAAGGCTCTCGTTGGTAATGCCAGCAAGCTGCTTGACCATTAAGAAGAGGCGCTGGATGTTGCGCTTCTCCGCGAGCCGTGTAGCGAGCTTGCGAGTGCGTGTGAGCATGACAAAGATGCGCATCACCGACAAAGCTAGAGTTTCGTCTTTGCCGATACGAGGAAGAACTTCGATCAGAGCATCGAAGAGCTGATTTCGCTCGTCCAGGTTGATGATAGGCTCGGGTATTTGCTCAACAGACGCCTCTTCTTCTGAATCGCTGCTTGGCGGTGACCATTGTATTTGGTGCGGAAGCTGGTCCTCGGCCAGCAATCGTTCCGCAATGACGAGCACTTGTCCAATCCATGGAGATGACTCCTCGGCTGGTTGATCGGGAAACACTTTGATGAACTCCAGAAACATCGCGAAGTTCTCTTTGAGCTCATCCACAACCGCGTCGTAGAAGTCTTTATCCTGGATGATGAGTGCAAGAAGGTGGGCGGAAGCTGCAATTTTCTTGCCCTGTGCGCGGTAGTCATCACCCATTTGCAGAGAGATGAGCGATTGAACCAAGGTGGAGCCAATCTCAGCACGCATAGCAGCTGGGTCAGAGGATTTTGCAACAGCTGCGGAGATGAGGTCGGCCAGCTCAAAGGTTACATCGTCGTGCGAATTAAGGATGTCGAGAGACCGGTCAACAAGATTCTCTCGAATGTTGGCACGTTCCTTGTCGAGATCGTCGATGGCCACGGGTTCGGCGACATTTCCAGTAGCCGTCCTCTTCTGATATGCTAGGCCATCTTGTGCTAGGGCGGACGGATCCACGACAGTGTGTACCTCGGGTAGGGGTGCCTGTGAGAGTACTTGGTTGGCTTCCGACGCATCTGCATCCTCCATGTCTACTTCCTGAGATTCGGGAGCCTCTGCGGCCTCGCCATCGCCCGCACCTTCGGCAGTAGAGATGCTAGCGGCGTCAACTGTTTCAGGAACCACGACCTCTGCACGGCTTGGTGAGGCGCTAGGTGGCCCGCGAGCATTGATCTCATATTGCGGAATCGGGTTCCTAGATGAACGCACGTCTTGGGCCTGATTCTGGCAGTACTCACGTGCGGTATTGAAATTGTCGCAACACCTAAACAAGGCCTCCTCGGTGAGACCCTCACCGTACTGGTTGCCTTCGTTGAGACGCTGCATGTGGTCCGAATTACGTGGCTTCCAAGGTTTGACGATGGGCTTGTTGCGCTTTGGAACATCGCTGGCGCTCTTGTATGCCCCTAGCTCTCCTTCACCATCGAGAACAGTCTTGAGGATGTTAATAGAAGTCTTGACAATGGACGCGGTTGCTTTGTCGATCAGATCTGAATCCCAGATCTTCCGAACCGGCTCAGTAACAGCGTACCGGAGCTCAACTATGAACTGCGCAGCAACGAAGAAGTCCGGACGTTCGCGCTCACGGTCCGGTCGAGACTGTAGCGAAGTTGTCTGGGCGGCCTCGTTGATTACTTTCGCATTGATAATCTGGCTGTAGAATGCGAGAACGATTTTGATGCCACCAAGAGAGAGATTCAGTAGGCGCGTTGACTCTTCTGACGGGCTGTCACCTTGCACCCGAACAACCTCCTTCGCAGACTCAACGAAAGTGTTGAGGATTTCAGCCAGAATCGACAAGCCACCCAAATTCCTGAAGGATACGAGGACCAAGGTTAAGGCTTGAGGGCTTACACGATCCATGTTGTTGTCGATCATCAACTGCGAAAGTGATGTCAGGATGACAATCCAGTAGGCATAGCGTTCTTGTGCCGAGTCCGACGCTTTCGGAGCCTCGAATCGCAGTTGATCAATAGCAGCTTGCGCCAACTGGTCCGCGACGATGGTAGCACATTGCTTCTGGTACGAGTCTAGGCTACGGCGGAAGAGTAGAAGCTTGCCGAGCGACTGAAAGAAAGGTGCGATGCCGGTCGGTATCTTACTAAGAAGGTAACGAAGGATTTGGGTGTTCTTAAAGCGTGCGCTGTTTTGGCTCAATGTGGTGGAATTGCCTGAAGGTGCAGCAGCGCCATTGTCGGCGTCCTCGTTAGTCGGCCCGCTTGACGACTCGGATGGCCGGTCATTATTGCTTAGGTTGAAGACGTTGTCAGCTTCGATCATACCAAAGCCCGAACTTTTGATGCGCGTCTCTTTCTCCCATTCAGTCGGCATGTTCTTCTGAAGGAGTATCTCCTCCCACACACAGCTCCTATGAAGTCGACCTAGACTATCAACCAGCCGTGCGTACATATCCGCAAGGTTGACTTGGCTGGAAACATTGTGTGTCGAACGCGTGTTGAACATCTGACCCTGGAATGTCGTTGTCAACGCCGACACAAGCGTGTGAACCACGAGCAGAGACTTGACGTAGTCCGTTCCGTGAGTATGGGCATCTTGTTCTGCTTCAGTCACTGCGTCAGGGCCAGTGAAGGGCACGAAGTAGGCGGCACCTCCTTCGTAATTGCAACGCATCAAAGGTTCGAGGCGGTCTAGAGCTTGCTGAGTGCGCTTCAAGATTGAGGGTACTGCGATGTGCGGCTTTTGCTCCACAAGAACCTGTACCACACGAGCAAAGTCTTCGCCAGATGACCGAGCTTCGTTGAATTTGATATCTAGGCACGGCATAGTAGCGAGGTCAAGAATAGACTCCACGCCGTTTGCGTCGATGTATGCAGCGCACATTGTGTGGTTTGCGAAGAAGCCGCCTAGGAACCGACAGACAACATTGATGTATTGGCTTGTCGTTGGGCCGGTAGTGCTGTTCTCGTTTTCGATGACATCGTCAAGCGTGGCTGGCACCGCTTCGTCATGCGCACCCTCCATTTCGACATCGGACTCGTTGCTTGCCCGTTGAGACAAAGTTTTGTGCACGAAACCTTGAGGGCCAGCAAGCGCGGAGCGACCACCGCACACATGTATTCTTCCATCCGTGTGCTCGTAGTATAGTTTCGCTCCAGCACCGTCCTTTGCGGCCTTGTCGAAACACAACCTGACGACCCGTCCAACCATCTCGCTCAGTGAGGAAAGTACTAAGTCCCTCAGTGGTGGGTGATGTCGCACCAGCTCGTCGAACGAATTGCCGATGATCGTCGGAATCTCTGGATCCTGATCCAAGGCTTTGACGTGGGCAGCGCTCTCAAAAATCTCGAAGAAGTGCTTCAAAGCGGACGAAGATCGGAAAAGCTTCATACCGGCCTCGGCAAGGCAGATGGCTCCAAAGGCAGGAGGGACAGTAGAGATAGCTTCAGCCACAGGGAGAATACCGGAGGCGAGCGGCTCGTTCTCACCGCGGGGCGGATAGACTTGGCTCGGTCTCGGAGGTGATGTATTTGAGGTCGATGATCCAGCGTCTGCAGTGGAGGGGGCGGATGGCTCGGATATCTTCTCTCCAGACACCGTTTCCAGCAGTGCAGTGCTGAGTCCGGCGTCGTTGATGATAGAATAGCTGGTAGGCTCGTTGTGGATGAATGTAGTCAGAATGTTGACGGCCATACTCCAGACAGTAGAACCGTAGACGCCTGCGTTGGAGAGAACGGTCTCAAGTCCTTGCTGGAGGGGAATCGAGTCGATCAGATTCCGCATCTGCCGGTCAAAATTGCCTCCTCCCGAGTGAGACATCATGTGGTTCATAAACTTGAAGAGCCAACGGAGAGTCTGCTGATGGTAGAAGGGAATTCGGTAGTCGGTGTGCTGTGTCTTGTACTCCGTCGGTATTCCCTTGCCTTCCTCAGCAAGCTTCTGAGACGTGCTCACTTCATAGAAAACCAGTTCAGCAATGATCTCCAATCCCTTGGCATCGACCAACGCCTGGAATGCTTCGCGTAGGTTATACACAAAGGTATCTAGGAAGTTGAGAATCTTTGGGTGATTGCGCTCGGCCTTGTTGGTCCGGAGCTTGAGAACGTCTACCAAGATCTCCAACAGGCCAGCAGAAACCATGCCGTCGCCGGTGCGTGCTTGAGAGGTGGGCAACGTGTTGAGAAGAGAAAACAGCGCTTCCCGCCACTCATCGTGTTCAGAGTTGCCCTCCGGGTCATCTTCCACTGCCAGCTCTGCGACCAACTTCCGGACAATGTAGAACAAGACTCCGTGATTAACATTAACACTCAACGAAGTGCAGATGTCTGCAGATTTAGTCTTGTGCTTAGCGAGAGCCTCGAGAGCGTTCAAGGCGTACGTCTGCAGCTCTATAGAAACAGGCTCCTGGCCACTGCTAGGTGGATGGACAAGCTCTGAAAGCTGATAGGCCCACTGCAAACGGCGCGGCTCATCTGCGTCTTGCTGGCCGAGCCGCGCGTGGAAGTCCTTCTCGCCATACACATACGCAAGATTGGCTACGGAGAGCATACGAATGGCGATAGCATCTTCGCGACCAATTGTCCCTGCGACTACAATCTTCGCTATCCGCAGCTTGTGTAGTAGTTCATAGTGGCAGCTCTCAGGAAGCTCTGCAAGGCCTTGTGTCAACAGTTCGTGAATGTCGGATCTGGACAACGTGTCGGCGGACAGCTCGAACGATTTTGCGCCAGTTGGCCGGCTTGCTCCAGGATCGCCAGGTGTAAAAGCGGGCGTGAAGGCAGGCGTGACCGGGGATTCCGCCGAGCTAGCCACCTGTGGCGGGCGCGGGGTCTGCTGTATTCCGAGGTTGGAGGTCCGCCGCACTGGTGTAGGGGTAGCGGGAGCATCCGTGGATGTTGGCTTGGTGCTCTCTTCAGTGGTAGATGGCGATTCATAGTACGAGATGGCTACGCCACCAAATTCCTGTTGAAGTGTCGACTCTGGCAGTGCGAACAAGCCAACCATGTCCGCGGCATTGACCCGATCGGTCTCACTGCGCCGGTCTCCCGAGGCCTTATCCTTATCCTTGCCCTTGCCTGCCGGTGTGGCGAATATCGGCGCGGCGGTCGAGGGACCCTTTGCAAAGGCGCCAGCCAAACGCAGCATTTTCTCGAGATTGATGTTGTAGTGACTAGCCAACAGAGTCGGGTGTAGTGTCGCCGGGGCGAGTCGCAGACGGGCGGCATGGTAGCGTTGAGACAGGCGGAGCGTCAGGCGGAGAGTAGCCTTTAGCAACGGGATGGACGTGGTGTTGAGCAGCTTGTCGAGCTGCCCACTGCTAGAGTACAAGCTCCGGTTGCCGCAATTCTCCAGCAGCACGCGCGTGAAGCTCAGGATCTGTTCGATGAGTATCCGGTCGCCGTCCTCCGCAATGTGCAGCTTGTCCAGGATGTCAGCCGTCGCAGGCTCCGGCGTGCTTTCCTCATCCGCATCGCCCTTGAGCAGTAACCGCCGCTGGAACGGCTGCGTCTGCGGTCCGTCGACCAGTCCATATTCCTGGACAAACAGCTCTAGTATGCAGTCGAAACGATTGAGCACGGGAATCCAGTGGTATGTGTCTCCGCGAGGGAACGGCCATAGTTTCGGAAACGATGCGAGATGGGCGGGTATCTGGTAAAGTGGTATCGATTCGGTGGCTTTGACAAAGTCTGCTATCATCGGAGACTGGAGAGGTTAGTACCGGGGCCAGAGATGGAGGTTGGCTAATACTCACCAGGGTAGACTCATGTCTCGATGTAGCCTGCTTCTTAATCTTCATGGCTCCTCCGGGCGCTCCGAGGGCGAGCTCCCCACATGTAAGATCCCTTCAGTGTATCCGTATCCTAGTCCAGCGGGGTTCGTGATTGGGGCGGGGTAGGTGATGCCTTCAGTTCGGCAAAAGCTGGCTAGCCGCGCAAAGTTGAGTACTCTACGAGGATGGCGCGGTTGTGGGGTTTCGATTGCGTCGATGGACGGCGGAGCGTTTGCAGAGCTTCGATGCTGTGGGTTAGATGGTAATGGGGGGGGTGAAGGCAGGGCGACAGGTGCAGAAATGGTGCGGGTCGCAGTTTTGGAAGGCGTTGGGCAGTACGACCTCGCAAAGCAGTCACGGTGCAGGCGTGAAACTTACGATTTGGACAGTGGGTCTGTGGCGGCGAAAGAGATGGCCACAAACACAGGTCGACAGCCTCTGTAGAAACTGTTGTGGGGGGGCGAGAGGTGTTGTTGATGAGGTTGGAGCTTCGAGCTGTTTCCGCGTTGTACTTTCCTCCAGAGGTGACGCCGGTGAGGGTCCGTGCCACGCCGCTTAAGTAAACGCGCCAGCCTTGCGAAGGCAAAGCGTCACCATCGCAGGGCCGCTGAAGGCTCTGGTGAACAACTGACTGCTTCTGCACGCAGCCTCCGATCCGACATCATGCTCACACGTACGTTACTGCTGTATGTCGATCGGCTCGGCACGATCCACGATGACGGAACGCACATGTTATCAAGTCTTGTCAATGAAGCCTCGAACTAGGATTATGGAACATATATGCAGCGTACAGTCCCTCGACACAACCTTGGATACACTCTACAAGCGAAGGGTATAAACAGGCACCGGCCCAGTACTGTACCCATCCGAATTCACGTAGTTGTAGTTGAGCACCATCTCAGCTGCCAGCGCATTCTCGAAGCGGGCCTCCTCCCTCACTTCGATGGACAGTGTTGAACTTTGAACGACAGGACGCGCAAAGGTATCGATATATCCTGCTGGTATCGCCAGGGAACTAAAGACACCCATCGTGCCGATATCGGTGCTTCGAGCAGCTTCTCAAGTAGAAGTCGCCAGGTACACTAGGCGACGTCCGGTGAAGCAGCCTAAGTTGTCCAACCATCTGTACCACTTGCAGACTCAGGGGTCTCCTTGCCATCCACCAATCGCACTGTTTCTTCCAGCACCAGTAGGTCACGCTCAATCATCTCGGCCCAATTCTGGATATCTCCAATCTCGTTCAGCTTCTTCGTGCTGGTGTCGGCCAGCTTTTGCCACTGTGCGCTCTGTTTCGCGAGAGCAGCTGTCTGCTTGGCCAGCTCCTTCTCTTGCTTCTCGATCGCGTCCGAGTTTGCGTGGAGGTCTCTCGCCCGTGTTCGCATCTCGTTGTCGACTGAGCTGCCGACGGCGGCGAGTGAGGCTGCCACTGCGGCGCGAGCCTCGGCGGTCCGCTGTGCTGACTCCGGATCCGTAGACATTGTGTGAAACTTTTGACAGGGCGATTTGAGGCTCAGAGTATGTGCTTCTGTGCTTGCAGGCGAGAGTGGTAGGGAAGTATTAGAGGTGGCGCGCTTGCGAGGCGAACGACCAGTTATAGTGTGCTGCAGGATGCATGCAGGCATGACCGATCTTCCTGCTGACTCCGGCAAAGACAAGCTTTGTGCACTCCGTCTTCGAAGGTAAGCAAGCGGCGCGTCCAGCCGTTAGCAGGTTCTGATGCATGATGGTGTACGGAAGGCTGGTCTGAGTGGCTCAAATGGGCCACCTACATGAGACACAAGATATGCCGGTCAAGACTATTGGGGCTGCCCATCTGTTGTAATCTGCAGCTCTTCGGGCCGCAGTCAGACACATGTGCAAGATACGGTGGACATGCAAGCTCATAGAAGTACCCTCTGTTATCTGGTTGTTAGCCTGAGTGAGCAAAGCTGCCCACACGTGTAGTCGATCAATGCCCAGCCTATGTGGGACCAAACATGTATAGATATAGGCTGTCTCAACAGTGGAGTCTGATTTGGATAGGGTTAGGACGACATCTTCACGATGCAAATGGTCGAATGACGGAGGCGGGGTGGATCACGTGGTGTGCGCCTCTCGCAAGCTTGGACGGCTTCCCTCCACAATCACCACATCCTTTTCCTACTGGCGTCCAGCCTTATCGCTCGCTATGAGAATACACATTGCAAGGTCTAGCTGCACTCACGCCCGAGGTCTTTTTGGTTCTTACCAGTGGCTTACGCTTACTCACTTTCGTGCATTTAGGTGGTCCTCGAGTCCCAAGCTTGACTACAATTCCATTATGCTGTACTATTCGTTCCATATTCGCTCCATGTAGGTGGGCAATATCTGGAATTTATGGTGTTGTGCAGCCCTCACTGAACGGTTCGGAAGAACTCAAGCATAAGGATGTCAAGTTGACTCTTCCACGTTATGAGATCGATAGGGGCTATTATAAGAGGTTGATCAAGCGTCTATTTCCGTGGATCGAAGGGGTCACAGTGGACGGCTGCAGCTGCAAGCTGGGATAAGTGGATCGATTAAATGATGTCGAAGGGTTATTCTAGCCGAGGCTAAGACCCCATGGCGCTATCTGGCAACTACGATACCAGCCCACCCATCTCGTCACATACATCCTTATTCCACTGCATCACCGTGGCTTTGGTCCTCGTTGCTGCTATATGCACCTTTCTACAAAGCGATCTTCGTTTATAGCTTGTTCCAGACCGCGCAGCCACCCTTAGGCAAGACTCGGTTCAGCACACTATGAGTAGATTGCCCCTACTTTGGTAACCGCACCGGAGAAACTATGACGCTCTTTAAGACCCTATTGCGCCTAAATCGACACGGAAGCCATTCTCCTGACCGAATTTGAATCTCATGGTCTCGTCTGGGATTAAGCATTAAGCCCAGCTTTGAAATAGAGAGCGCAAATCGTAGTAGCCACGACGATATGTGACGAAGAGCGTATTCGCGACGAAGGCGGAGCTTGCTTTCACAGACATCTGTGCACTTGTCATGCGAGACGCCACAATTGACTCGCCCAATTCAAGATGCATATAGTACTGTACGTACCAACGAAGGCACGACGCAACGCGTTGCATGTAGGAGCCGTAATCCGGGGTACGTCTTGGAGCCGAGCTTCCAGAAGCCTTCCCCACACGAGGTCATTACAACACTCGCTCGTTAAGTTCTTGGCCTCTATCAAACCTTGCGAGCTAGGGACACGTTCATTATTCAGGCTCCACTACAATCGATCTAGGACGGAGGAATGTGCTCCGTCTAGTTGGACAACAGGTCAGGCAAGTACATCTATAAAGAATGGTTCGGTTCCTATGAGATCTCTATCGTGGAAACAGCAAGTCGGTCAACATGAAGCTTTCCGCTATATACTCGGTACTGGCTGTAGCGGCAGCATTGCCGGCAACCCCAAATGTCGTTCCCCGAGCTTCGGTGTCCAAAGTCGACGGCACCAAGTTCAATATTGATGGCGTGACCAAGTGTAAGCTACCAACCCTTCTTCTCTCGTCCTCAAGAACTGATGAACGTTGCAGACTACGCCGGTACCAACAGCTACTGGATGCCCTTCCTAACCAACGACAACGATGTCGACACAATCATGTCTCACCTCCGCACCTCCGGCCAAAAGATCCTCCGCATCTGGGGCTTCAACGACGTCAAGACCGTCCCCGGAAGTGGTACCGTATATTTCCAATCCTTCTCCGGCTCCACGGCGACCATCAACACGGGCTCAAACGGTCTGCAGCGCCTCGATGCCGTCGTCAAAGCCGCCGAGAAACATGGCATCAAGCTAATCATCAACTTTGTGAACAATTGGACCGACTACGGCGGCATGGCGGCCTATTTCTCTGCATGCAACGTCAGCAACAATGCTGGATGGTATCAGTCCACGAAATGCCAGTCACTCTACCAGGCATATATCAAAGCCGTCATCGCTCGTTACCGCAGCTCCACTGCCGTCTTCGCGTGGGAACTCGCCAACGAGCCCCGCTGCAATGGTTGTCAGACCTCCGTCCTCACATCCTGGATCCGCAAGACATCCGACTACATTCGCTCTCTGGACAGCGACCACATGATCACAGTCGGCGACGAAGGCTTCGGCCTCGCAGGCGATACAACGTACCCGTACGGCTACAGCGAAGGCATCGACTGGGCAGCCAACCTCGCAGTTCCCAACATCTCCTTCGGGACATTCCATCTCTACACTGAGGCGTGGGGCGTCGCAGCAAACAAGACGTTTGGACAGTCGTGGGTCGCTGCGCACGCGGCTGTGTGTAAGAAACTGAACAAGCCGTGCTTGTTTGAGGAGTACGGGGTTACAAATAAGGCGGAGCATTGTTCTGTTGAGGGTGCGTGGCAGAAGGCGAGTTTGGGGTTGAAGGAGGAGGGAATGGCGGGTGACTTGTTTTGGCAGTTGGGTGACAAGGTGGGAAGTACGGGGCAGCTGACACATGATGACGGGCATACTATTTATTATGGGAGTGAGGATTGGAAGTGTCTTGTAGATCAGCATGTTAAGAACATTGGGTAGAGAGAAGAACGGACGGTCATTGTGGTAATTAGAGCAACGAACAGTTACCGCGCGCGTGCATCACGTCTAGCCCTGTTTCCGAATTGGCCGCGATGCCAGAACACCACATGAGAATCGTGCTCTGATACCTCATCAAGCACCAAGTTTTGACGCGTCTGCGACTTCATAGAACACACTGTCTCTGAGCATAAAACTCTTTGCGAGACTGTGCCTCCGTCCCGCTCCCGTGTTGTCGTCATAGGGTTACAATTGCACCGTCACAGACCATCTATCGTCTCATCGCAACCACCTTCCCGTGTCAGTGCAAACGAAGAGGCTCAATTCTGAAACTCGACGCTTTAACATGGCCTCTTACGATAGCCGCCGAGGTGCGCAGATACGGGCAGCCACACCCGCGATGGCGATGTTACGGCTGACAAGGCGGGCCGCAAATCTCACAGCAGATCTCACGCGAAGCCACCTGAGCTGCGACCACGGCAAGCAATTGCGCGTATGACGCAACAGCTGAGTTCTATCTCATCTGAAGCGTCTTGGGACGTTCTCTGCCACGTGGGACATGGAGAGCCGAAGGTGTTCTGGCTCGCAGCGGGGTTGGGGGCCGAAGTGCTACGCCACGCGCTGTGCCCCGGGCTGCAAGCCAGAGGAGTAGCACACTGCAAAGGCAGGCAAACGACGGTCGAGGCTGTGAGCCTTAGTTTTCAGGGCGTTACATGACATCCTGCCTTGTACCTACATCACTCACTCACTCACTCACTCACTCCTGCTCAACCCTCTTTGCGTGGGCTGACATATTTTTGCTTTCGTCTGCACCTCTTGTTGCAGGGAGAGCTGCATCTCGTCGCGTCGCACAGCTGGGACGCCAGCGAACACGAGAACGACACCGTCATACTCTTACAGGCCGCCGGCTGAAACCTCAGGCAGCGAGGGCCATTGCTAGCCCTACGGGTCATAATGGCCGACCGCCGCCCACTCATTAACGAGTCCCCGGACCTTGATACGACGAATAACACGCCCGCACTGCCGTCGCTCGGCTTCTCCTCCAGCTCACACGCGCTGGGATTCAGCCCGGTTTCGCAAGCCTCTCCATCGAGCCCGCCGTATGCGCGACCCGGATACACACGTGTGCAGAGCGATGCGACGGTCGTTGGTCGCAATACGCCGTCGACGGTGTTGGAGGAAGATGGGGATGATATCGCAGACAGTCTGAGGCGGTACCCGACAAGTGGGCTAGGCATTGCCAGCCCCACGTCGCCCCCGGGAAGACGCGTGTCTATACAAACCATACCGAGACGACCTGTACTGGCCACTGGGCCGAGAAGCCCTCCGGTGAGGAGCCCAGCCACGCTGTCTCCTCCTGGGACTGGCAATCCACTGATGGGTGGATTTCCGCGCGGTTCCGCCGACAGCACCCCGGATCTCACGCGCGGGAGGTATAGTCCTGATGGTGCGTCATACGATGACTACAGGCCGGGCATCTTGAAGAACCACAAGAGCAGCGCCAGTCTTGACAACGATTACCGGCAGTACCTGCATTCCTCGGATACGGACAGGCTGCGCAGGGGTGCGCCGTCCATCAGATCGGCCTATGAGTCGGCGTTTCGCCCAACGCACGAGTGCCCGACAACCAGAGACTTTTACCAGTCGCGATTCACCTGGGTCTCGATTGCCATTGTCATCATCACCCTGTTCTCCACCGTCTTCTCCGGCATCTTTCTTGGCCTAGCGTTGAGAGCTCCCAGATACGGCCACTATATCACTAGCAATGGACCGCTGAAGCCCGCCGATGCCATACTCCTCACCTCGGTGTTCGCGAAATTAATTGAACTATCGTTCGTTACATCCTTTGTTGCCTTTCTCGGACAAGTGCTCAGCCGGAGGGCCTTCATGAAAGAACAAGGCCGAGGCGTTACCCTGTCTGAGCTGAGCATGTGGAGATGGGTAGTCCAGCCGGGCACGTTAATCACACACTTCGAAACGGCGAGGTATGCAGGCTTGTCGATCTTGGGTCTACTGAGTTTGCTAAGCGCGATCGTGGCTACTCTGTATACCTCTGCCGCGACTGCACTGGTGCAACCGATGTTGAAAAGCGGTCATTGGGATGAACAGGTCATGATGGGTAACGTGAAGACGGAGTTTGCCAACGTCAACTACATCAAACAAAACTGCGATTCGCCCATTACTGAGACTATGGATGCTAAAGAGGGGGGAAACACTTGTCTGCAAATTGAGCACGCCGGCCAAGCTTACCACAACTACCAGCGATATCTGTCCATATGGAAGCAAGAGTCCAGATATGGCAATGGCACGGCGGATCAAAACAGGCGGCCTCAAGGCTTTGGACTTCTGTACGAGAACACCACCGTCACAGCGCAATGGATCAACGTCATCGACACGAAAGAGGAGTCCAAGATTAACGGACGCGCAGTCAACAAAGTTGCCCTCGCGATGCCACACGCCGGTGTGTTTGGAGCTGCGCGAGACCAAAGGAACGGCCTTTTACAGCCTGAAGAACTCAGCTCCGAAGGAACGTACAGTGTTCGGGCGAGCGTCCCAAGTCCTGTACTTAATGTTCTATGCGTCAACATGAACAGAACAGAGCTAGAACCAATTGTCTACGACTCGTGGCCCCACAGCGAGATAGTTAACATCAGCAACTGGAACATCTTGCAAAACAATGCGACCACCACGAACGAAACAGTCGTCGACAAGATTTTCGGTTGGACGAAGAAAGAGAATGCTACGGGTGCAGATTATCCGCCTGTATTTTCTAGATTCCCAGCACCATTTAACACTGTCATGAACCACACCAGCCGAGCATGGGGCAGAGACTCTATCTACTTACTAGGAGCCGGGGGTCTCATGGACAACGGCGTCGACAACAACTCAACATATGCCCTTTGCAGGATGCATGTCACGTTGACTGCGAAATGTACCACGCAATACAATGCTACTGGTTCCGGGGGTACTATGGAAGCTCTCTGCGAGGATCGAGACGAGAACATGTCCTTTAAACACAGCAATTCTTCCGCGTCCGAAGGGCTGAACGTAATTAATTGGAGGGATGTAGGCTTCGACTGGTCTAACAGCATGTCTCTCAACACAGGGATCATGGACGCGGATGCGAGCAACTCTCGGCTGCTGACGCAGCTCATTCTACACGACGACGACAAGGGAGACATCGATCTAAACCCGACACTCCCTAGTCCCGCCGAAGCCCTTGCAGTCATGTCGGGTTGCACATTGCTGATGAGCGCACTCGAAGCACCGTACGTTATGGACTGGGTACGTATCCATCTTTACTGCATCGAAACGTCTCACTAACTCTAAACAGAACTTTACTCACCCCCTCCTCGACGACTTCCAAACCCAATACTTCAACGCCTCCGTGACCGCCCAACAATACGCCTCCGGCGGCGTCGACTCCCACTCCAAAGGCTGGATGGTCATCCTCTTCCTCGTCTTCCTCATGAACATCGGTGTCCTGGTCTACTTCCTCTTCCACAAAGGCCTCGTCACCGACTTTAGCGAGCCGCCCAACCTGTTCGCTCTCGCCGTCAACTCGCCCCCTTCGCAACTTCTCGCGGGTTCTTGTGGCGGTGGGCCAGAGGGCAAGCATTACACGGTGAATTGGTTCGTCAACGCAGAAGGCGATCATCTGTACATGGAGCCTGGCCAGAAGCCTATGGAGCATTCTCACCCAGATCATGGCCATCCGCACACGCACGCCCACGGAGACGCACCACATGTCCATGTTCATCCGCCATCTATTGAAAAGGGTAAGAAAGGCGCAGGCTTCTTCAGCGGTATCGCGCAGAGTATCGACGGTTTGAGAGCGCGGGGATTGGCTTTTGGCAAGAAGCAGGATCGCGGGCGCATGCGGCCTATTAGTGTGGTGGATACGGAATTCGAGATGGATGATGCGAATTCCAAAACCCAGCGGCAGTATGATAAGCTGTCGAAGCGGACGAGTATGCTGTAATGACTTGAGATGGAGGCTCTGTAGTTAGTGTTTAATGCTTTAATGGCGATGTCGTGTTCTGTTTACAATCCCACCAGTATTTGCTAAGCTGTTCATACATCCCCGACCACATCCTCTCGACTTCGCTTCTTGACTATCAAGTCCCCCTCTCCAACCCTCCAATCTCCCCCTCCATCCGCCCAATCTCCTCCCCAAGCCACTCCTTCCGCTTAGCCAAATCCCTCATCCCCTTCTCCCCCGCCTTCCCATACAACTCCAATGCGCGCCTAGCCAGACCCTCGCGATCTCTCAACCGCGCCTCACTACTTCCTTGTCCGTCTCTGAAGTTCTTCAATGCAGCGACGAATGGGGTAGGTGGCGGATGCGTGTGCGTGTGTATGCGTGCTTGGAGGCCTAAGACGGTGGCGCGCGCGTGCAGGAGCTCGGCTTTTGATTTTGAAGAGCGGGCGAGGGCGCCGTGTTGGGTGGATTCGAGGATGTGGATGGCGGTGGAGAGGAGGCGGAGGTGCGTTGTTAGGAGGGTGTGGGTTGTGTTTGATAGGTCTATCTTTTGAGTTGCGAGGTCCGCTGGGAGGGTGACTGTTGCTGAGGCGTGTAATTCTTCTGCGTAGGATGGCAGCGCTGAGATCTCCGGTGGATCTGCGGGATTTGCAATGGTGCAAAGCAAGTTCGCTACGGCGGTAAGTTGGGCGGAGAGAGCGTCCGCGATGGTGGGGACGTGCGTGAGGAAGATTTCCATGTCGCCAGCGAGGATAGCGCGGTCTGAGGGTGAGATTTGGGCACTTAGGTGGGCCGTTGCGAGTTCGATGACCGAGTGGAGGTCTGTGGGGAGGGAGGGGCTTTTGGAGGGGAGGGTAGAGAGGGTTTGGGTTAGGAGGTGGTCAGTATGGTGGGTTGTGCGAAGTTGGGTTAGGTTCTGTGTTCAGTCAGTACGTATGCATGTAAGTATGTTCAATGATGGTAGAGACGAGATGACTTTGTCGAGGAAGTGAGAAGAAGGCAGGATGAAAATAAACTTGTCGAAGAGAATTGTGAGGGCAAGGAAGAACAACTTCAGACTTGGGAGAAAAATAAGGAATCAAGAAGCAAGAGCTCGGTCGTGTACTCACCCTCCGTATCTCATCGTGCATGCGCTGCTTCTTCGTGTCCCGAGTCGAGCCATCTGGATTGAGTTTTCGCGCGCAGAGGTCCTTGTAGAGCACATCAAAGTTGGGATTATCTTTAAGAACAGATGGATCAACGGGTGGAAGCATGTTTAGTCATGTGTTCTGGTTGGAGGAGCTGGATGGTTGTCGCAAAAAGGTGTGTTGCGGTCAATGTTTGGTTGTGGGAGAGTACACTAGGGTTGAATGGGACTAGTGGTAACGCTAGCTGGCGGATGTCCCAATGATGGCTCTGCTTTGCTGTACTTGCATATCTCCACCGTACAGTGGGCGTTATTTGAATAAGCAATTCGTATATTTTACTGGAAACAATATCAAAAAGGCCCATGCGGTTTGACAGCACGCTCAGTTCTGGTTGGACGGACAACCCGAGAACGCGGACAACCCGAGACGACGGGGAACGACGCCTTTACTATTCGCCGCAGTTCTAGGTGTGGCTCAGTCCTTCACCCCTGCCTCCAAAAGGTGCCTAGCACCCTCCTACTCTTCTTGGAATTTCTTCCTCTTGAGCCAACGTGGTGTACTTTCTCTACTCTCTACTTCTCAACCATGACGCTCATCACACCGAGTGCTGATTACCTGCGCGAGTTACGGAACCTCGTTGAGCCTAAAAGTGCGATGCAGAAGCACGGATACGTCACGCGCCCACTGACGGACGAGGAGCTTCTGCAGAAACGGAGATGTGTTGGGTGCGGAAAGGGTAAGTAAATGCTATGGTTTGAGCGCAGTGGACGAAGCTGACGATTCGATGTAGCCATGTCGCAGCTAACCAAGAAGGCTTTCACTCCCAAGCAGTCCATGCCGACGAATGAAGCTATGCAAGGGGTCGACAACAGTCCATCGGAACCTACGGTGGGCGCAGTTCGGGCATTCGGTGCTCCCGCACCTGATTTGCTCTCAGCGCCAGCAGATGTACCGGCGCTTGCGGTTCGGTGCAAACATCACCCAGGCCAAATCTTCAACAAGGTACAGATCAGCGATTTCACACCCACAACACTCTCCCAATCTTGTTACTTATTGGCTCACAGTACTGGTCCTGCTGTAATCAGCATGTTTCAGCCCAACCATGTGGTGGTTCCAATGAGCACATTCCACGCGCATACGCTCCCAACGAGCTAGCCGACCAACATCAAGTCCACTACACGCCCGTCGTACCAAGTAGAGAATCCGATATCCGCGCTGTCGTTGCCATCGACTGTGAAATGGGTATGGCCGAATCCGGCGACTCGGAACTCATACGCGTAACGTTGATCGACTACTTCACCGATGAAGTGCTCGTAGACAACCTCGTCGAGCCGGACGTGCCCATGCGACATCTAAACACTCAATACTCGGGCGTCACATGGAGTGATATGCGAAGGGCTCAGAGGCAGGGTACTTGTTTGAAGGGCAAGGCGATGGCACGGGCGGCTGTGTGGTGGTTCGTTGGGACAGAGACGGTGGTGGTGGGTCATGGAGTTTCCAACGATTTACGCGCGATGAGGTGGGTCCATGCCCTTGTGGTGGACTCGTTCGTGATTGAATTCGGGTATGTAAAGCGGAAAGAGGCGGAGATTGCGGCTGCCGCAGAGAAGGAAGTCGAGAGGACCAAAGCGATGGGAGGCGAGAGAACGGTGGCAAGTTTTGTCGAACAAGACTCGCTGCTTGGGGATTATGTGAATGCCGGAACGCCTTTGGCCGATATGCCTGGAAACCTCCATGACGCCCAGGGAAAACAGACTGCGCCGAAGGCGAAGAAGAAGAAAGGCAGTGGGAACTTGGCTCTCAAGAACTTGGTGGAGAAACGTCTTCACAGACAGATCCAAATGGCTGGCAAGGCGGGCCATGACAGCCTCGAAGATGCGATTGCGGCTAGGGATCTTGTCCACTGGATCATCATGAACCCGGACTGTGAGAGATGATAGGCCAGTCTGAAGGCGTGCGACTGCAAACCATGGGGTGTCGAGACGGTACAGAGCACAGCGAGTATCCGCAATCATGCGGAACGTTTTCTGGGGCGTGTCAGAGAACAGCCTTGGATGCTAGATTCTGCATGAATATTATACGTGAATACGAAATCCTTCGTCCGATCTAGTGCACAGAATTAGTCACTTGTAGTCTTACCCACGTAGATTTGCACTTTGACGTCATTCCCCAACTCGTGCTACCGACACCTTGCCATGCTGAGCCCTGCGCCTCACACCTCACTTTGGGCTTTTGATGGAACGATACGGTGTCGAAATGCGAATCTGGCAACTTGGAGTTCTCAGAACCGGTAACCGCCTCATAATAGTTGAAGCGGTGAGTATGCGATAAGGTGAAGGGTTCTCAGCCTTTCATCTACTGATACTCCGGTTGGAGTATCCCGGCTGTTGTCCAACTGGCCCCAGAGTCAGCCTTACCACCACCCCGTCTGAAGGATCAGGCTAACCATTGCACATCTCGCGCGCTCCACGTCGATCACATTTCCAATTTCGTGTCTTCCAAATCGCTCATCACGATTGCCGTTTGCATCAGCCACCCCCAAACCTGATTCTACCTATAGCAAGACAGAACGTCCCAGGGTACATGAGGGCTAAGCGACTAATCTGATTGTCGACCGCCTCGTGCTTACTACCTTACGCCAGCCGCTGCTCGCACTTTCGGATCGTTGCACCGGCGCATGTTGGTTTGCATACCGGGCGGCCAACGGGCGGCCCTGGATCCCACCCCACTTTGCTGCACGTCAGCCGCTGTGCTGGGTACTTAGCTGCGATTCCCCGCGTTGTCTTTGCGTCCCGGTAATCTGCAGTTTAAACTTTATCGAGGCTTACCGCACACACGTCTTGGTGTTCTTGCTCGATGGTGTGGGTGCACATTCCAAGGTAGACACGCTCTAACTGTGTTCGTTCGATATGTCGAACTCGAGAGAAGAGGAAATAGAAGAGGAATACGAACAGCCGGAACCAGTCAAACAGCGCAAACAATCACCCGCTTCACGTATCGAGAAGAAGGCCTTAGCGAATGGAGAGGGCGACTCCATCAGCCCCGCCATTGCATCTCAGTACCGGCCTTCGGTCGCCCTCTCAGCAGCCGAACGCGCCCGTCGAAACATCAATGCCAAACTAGCGAACCCCCTACTTGGTTACACGTACACGGAGCTACGCAGAAAAGGCCGCGCATATGCGTACGACTATGCCCTCGCGGAAGCGGAGGATGTCCGCGCGCTGGAGATTGGAGCTTGTCTTGCACGCGATCCCGGAGATTTGAGCTACGCGAAAGAGCTGGGTATCACGGATCAGGAGTTGGAAGTGTTAGAGAATGAACGCAATCATAGGTGGTCCCAGCCACGCCTGCTATATCTCGTCATCGTGTTGTGCTCGGTTTGCGCGGCGGTGCAGGGTATGGATGAGACGGTTGTGAATGGCGCACAGCTCTTCTATGCTGGTCAGTTCGGTATCGGTGGCGACGATGCCAGGTCCACGTGGCTTGTTGGTCTGGTGAACGCGGCGCCGTATGTGTGCTGTGCGTTCGTGGGGTGTTGGTTGACGTCGCCGTTCAACGAGTGGTTTGGCCGGAGAGGGACGATCTTTATTACTTGTTTGTTTAGTGCCATTGCGTGTCTCTGGCAGGGCTTTGTAAACGTGAGTCTTACACCGAACTGGACGCATAATGATATGTCCAGGACTGACCAGAACAGACATGGTGGCACATGTTCATCGCCCGCTTCGCTCTCGGCATAGGCATCGGCCCAAAATCCGCCACAGTCCCCATCTACGCCGCCGAATGCACACCACCCGCCATCCGTGGTGCGCTGGTAATGCAATGGCAAATGTGGACCGCCTTCGGCATCATGCTAGGTTATGCCTCTGACCTCGCCTTCTACGGCGTCGCCGACACATCCACCATCACAGGGCTGAACTGGCGCCTCATGATGGGTTCCGCCATGTTCCCTGCCGTAATCGTGTGTTGCTTCGTGTTCATGTGTCCCGAGTCGCCGCGGTGGTATATGAGTAAGGGACGATATGCGGCGGCGTACGAGGCCATGTGTGCGCTGAGGTTCAACAAGGTGCAAGCAGCAAGGGATCTGTTTTATATGGCGGAGTTGTTGAAGGCGGAGGAGAATATGAAGATCGGACAGAGTCGCATTAAAGAGTTGTGGGCTGTGCCGCGGAATCGAAGAGCGATGGTTGCGAGTGAGATTGTCATGTTTATGCAGCAGGTATGTGTCAAGGCATGCTTGTGTCGGAAGTTGGTGGGCTGACTGGAACAGTTTTGCGGCGTCAACGTCATCGCGTACTACTCAAGCAGTATCTTCGCCGACTCGGGATTTAGCGATCAGTCTGCACTGGCGGCTTCATTAGGCTTCGGCGTCATCAACTTCGGTACGTACACATCTTTCTTCCCACCATCAATCACTTCTGTCCGGCACGATGCTAACCTGGATACCTACGTAGTCTTCGCTATCCCTGCCGTATACACAATCGACACCTTCGGCCGGCGCAACCTCCTCTTAACCACCTTCCCCCTAATGTCGCTCTTCCTGCTCTTCACCGGCTTCTCCTTCTGGATACCCTCTTCTGAATCTTCCACAGCTCGCATCTCCTGCATAGCCCTGGGCATCTACCTCTTCGGCGTGGTGTACAGCCCTGGTGAGGGCCCCGTACCTTTCACCTACTCAGCCGAGGCGTACCCCTTGTACGTACGCACGATTGGAATGAGTCTTGCGACGTCGACAACGTGGTTCTTCAACGGAGTGTTGGGGGTTACATGGCCGAGCTTACAGAGGGCGTTCCGGCCGCAGGGGGCTTTTGGGTTCTATGCGGCTTGGAATGTTGTGGGGTGGTGGGGCGTGCTTTTGTTTCTACCTGTGAGTGGTAGCTCTTCTCTTTCCTCGCTCTGCGCGTCTTCTTGGTTTGTGTCTTCGGGCGACTTTGGTGGGGACGAAATGCTGACGTTTGGCGATGACAGGAAACCAGGGGCAAAACACTCGAGGAATTAGACCAAGTCTTCTCCGTTCCCACACATGTTCACGCCGCATACGGGCTACGCCAGATCCCGTATTTCTTCAACCGGTACCTCCTCCGGCGAAAGATCGAGCCGGAAGATCTATTCGAGCGGGAGCGAAAGAATCAGCTTGCGTTGGAAGAGATGCAGGTTGTTTGATTTGATTCAAGAGGAGTGAAACGAACATCGTCTTTCTTAGTATCGTCCGTATCCTTTACTTGATTGGTTCGGCTATGAAACACCCCCTTTGCTCCTATGATTGTGTAGCTTTTGAGCGACTGATTGATGTGATGTGTTAATTGTACATATCGCGGCTCTACATACGGACATTCATTACGAACACGATCGGATAAAATGATGAACTGATGGATCAGCGTCATACAACGAAAGTACCATGCGAGCTGCCCACTCGCCACGAATAGTGTGTGTGAGGAGTAGCGTCAATCACGAAAGATAACCAGTCAGGGAAACTTTGTGCTTACGTAACACTACTTCTTGCCACGCCTGCCCAATCACCACCACCCCGCACCACGACCTCAAACTTCCGACGACTACAACCCCATTCGACACCACGCAAAACCAACGACCATACCCACATCACCCAAGTCCTACAAAACGGGACACCTAACCTCCCACCCCAACCAGCAACCACCCATACAATTGAACCCAACCAAATCCACGCCAAAAATGTCCTCCCCCTCCATAACAGCAACATACACCTCCCCCACCGCCAACCAGCTCTTCACCGCCCCGCTCCCCACCTCCCCTCCCTCAACAACAATAGCGTCCCGCACCACCCACCTCGCCGCCCAACAATCCTCCATCCGCACCCTTCAAACAGACATCAACGCCTTCCTGACGCAGAAAATGGCGGATGATAAGAGCATTGCGGAGGAGGATGCAAAAGCAGAAGAAACATACGGCGAAGAACTCCCGGATGTGGATTGAACTTGCCGTCTCATCTGCTATACGATAGGATACACCACAACGAAGAACAAGGTACGGTGGTTAGTACCCGGGGTGTGAGCAGGCTAGAAGGAAGGACGAGCATGGTACAAGGGGGAGGTATATACGGTCCAGAAGAGGGACTAGGTGGTTGTGCGGGGTGGTATACTGACGCAATAAGGAATGGGATGGCGTTTCCGTTTAGGAACTGCAGATTAGGCGTGAAGAGCGTGTTGATGGAAGGGAGGAATAAGTGTGTATTTAGGTAGGGAAAGTTCGCATATAGCAAATTTCCAAGGCAATGAGGCAGACAAAGTACATTGATAGGAACTAAGTGTTCATTCGCATCAAAAGAGCTCGTATTCTACAGTTGGACTCTGACGGGTATCACCTAACTTCCACCTCGCTCAATCCACATTGCCAATCTATCTACTACCCAGGATCGCGAGGATATTAGACTCACCTCCATCCCGCAACCCCGGCCGCATTCACAGCCGCAGTTCCCCTCCTCCCCATACTCCCCCGCATACACCCCGAATGCACAACTCCCCCATCTGGATAAACACGAATCGCACTCCCGCCAAATCTCTTATGACAGACTGCACAATGTCGCTCCTCCGTAATAACGACCCTCCGGTTCAACCCACCCGGCACTCCCCTCCCCCTTCCACTCCCAGTTCTCTTCCCCTCACCCAGCAACACCGCAGCTTCAACTTCTACCTTCTCCACCCCGCGTAATCGCGCAACAATACGCTCCTCGTTCATGACGCTGTTCGCATTGCGTATGCGGCCGAAGAAGTAGGATTCGAGGTCTTTTACGGGAAGACTGGAGGGAACGAGGTCTAGTGTTGTAGCAGTAGGGAGACGCGCGCCGTGTTTGCTTAAGAGGTCGAGGGCCGGGGGCCAATTTGGTTGGTGTGGTGGAGAGGGGGAAAGGTAGAGGGAGAGGAGGATGTGGTAGATCGAGGGTTCTGCGTCGTCGTAGTTCGTTGTTGTGGGGACTGCGGAGGCGGGCTGGAAGGCTTTCGTAGGTGAGGGCGGCTGGGGAGTTGTAAGGTAGGTTTGGTTGCAGTATCTGCAATGGTCAGCAGTTGCTGTAAGAACGGTGGGCAGGGTACTTACTCTTCTGCTTTAGCGTAGTCTTTCAATTGAAATACATAGATTGACAGCGCCTGCTTGTGCTGCCCCATCTTACTCAACACAATCGCCCGACTCTCAAAGTAATCTGGGTCCTCTGGCGGCAGCTGCTTGAACACGCGCACTTTGTTGTACTGCGCGCTCGTCTTCAAGAACGTCTGCAGCCGTTCTCGCCACCGCACTTTTTCTTCGTCGGATTCAAACTCGCCTTCCCTGAGCCGTTCTAGTAGCAAATCGACAAGCCTTTGATGGAAGTCTGGGCCTGTGTCATTCAGCTCTTCGACAATATGCTCGAGGTACCTAACAGCGAGCCGAGAGTCGATTCCTTGGAGATAGTCCGCTACCTGCTGCCTTGGCAGGGTCTCTGCGTTTTCCGTATCGGCAACGAAGATTTCCATACCAAGCTGTGGATCCGTCCGCAGAGGCCATTCGGCATACTCGAGAATGAGATCGATCATCTCCGGCGGCAGCTGCTGCAGATATCCAACAGTGCGTTGCGGGCCTTGTAATGCTGGGGAAACCTCTTCATCCGCCTCGTTCTTGCCAAACTTCGCGAGAAGTTCCAGAGCCTGACGATGCAGCCTCTTGCCGTGCAGAAAATCGATCAGATCAGCATAGCGACCCGTCTCATACAGCTTCTCCTGCACCACGTCTGGCTCGCAGAAATTTGGAAGCCGGAACAACGAGCCCGCAAGACCAGGGCTTGCAAGCATGTACGCGCGGAAGAGTGTAGTATCTACCAATTGGGCCGCTTTCAGTAGCTCAGCAGCCCAGTCAGTTTGCGACGGAGGTCCCGTCTGCTGAATGAAGCAGTGAAATGGTGGCTTGTACTCTTCCGCCTGGCTTTCGTTTTGCTGGGGAAGTGCCTCTTTGAGCTTTCCGTCTATGTCAATGTATCGCTTGATCTGGACACGACATTGGGCCAAATATGATTGCAGCGCATGGACAGCAAGCTTAAGATCCTTGCCTTCCAGACTCTTGTCAGGCACAATGGTCTCTGACGTCTTGCCCTTGATACTTGCAGCGTCGCTTGCATCGTCCATAGGGTCTTTCGGGTCCTTAGTAGTTGACTTTATCGACGCGGTATCGGGATCGACCTTCTTGTGTCCTACGAACCTGCCCATCATTGATCGCCCGATGGCAGAAGCCGGGTTTTGACTTTGCTCTTTGGTATCTCCCGCAGTCTTATCTCCGTTCCCTTCCTTTGCCTCTTCCCTAGTCTCTTCCTCACCGACGATGCTCTCCGCGTCTTTGACACTGTCCATCGAAGAGTAGTTACCCGCAATCGACCTTGGGTATAGCGCAATGACTCGTTCCGGTGGAGCTTTGGCATCGGTAAATAGGTCCATGGCCTCGCGGAACTTGCGGAGATCAAACAGCGCCTGAGCTTTTAGTATCATGATCTCCCGAATCCTTCCCTCCTTGTCGTGGAGCAGCGTATCTTCGAGCATGTTGAGCAAGCTGAGCGCTTCGTCGTATCGGTAGTTTAGAACAAGCTGGTCAATCTGCGATTCGTAGTTTTGCGCGCCCATCCTCCAAACACATCGATCGCTGCCAACCAGGAAACCTTTCCCAGCATGTGCCAGACTAATGTTCGGCTGCGGAACATGCACAAAGTTTGCATTTGGCAGAGCAATCGTCTGTAACAAACTCAGGGTGTCCGGATTTCGCACCTCCAACCCCCCTCTCGCTGGAGGTTGTAGAGAGAGCATGTATGGGTATGAATATGCCAGACTCTCCGGAGCGGCAGGCCATGGCACCTGTCGCTTTTCGATGGCGTTGCCATCGGTGTCGATGAACAAGCTGTTGACATCCTTGGACAGCAGCAGTTCGCCCTCACCAAGTCGCGTCGCTAATGGCTTCGGCACCCAGCTCCCCATCCCCATGTATCCCATGCCCGAAGACGAGACTGCGCCGAAGCGCGCACCTCCCTGACCTCCGGCCTCGCCCAACGCGCCGGGCTTGATGATGTCCTGAATACTCTGGCTCTCGACATCCACCAGGACAAAGCCAGGATCCATGCCAGCCACAATCTTCGTCCCGGTCGCCCATGTCAGACTCTTGACCGATGCAATAAGGGTAATCTCGTTAGCGTCGCCGCTCAACTCCATGTCCTGCCATGTCCATAGGATGATCTTTCTCTTAACCGCCACCGCCAGTCTGCTGACAATCGACGGGATGCCCGTGCTTGGGTCTTTTACGATGTTGCTCGTGACTGCGAACGTTGTGGAGCCTCGCGTCTTCTCCAGCTTCTCCTGCAGCGCATACGTCTGCAGATCATGGATGGAGACATGATTGTCCGACAGCGAGACAAGGATGTTCGCTTCCTTGATTATGGCGAGCTGCTGTATCGGCCGGCGCGAGAATTTCTCTTCCTCGCGCAGGAGGTCGGCGGGCTTGATCTTGGGCGTCTGCGGTTCGGGCTGCTCACCGTTGTCGATGCCATTCTGTGTGGGCGGTTCGGCCTCTTCGTGTGTTTCGTTGACGCGGTAGATACGCAACGCACCGGTGTTGAGGCCTACGAGCACTCGGTCGCCTTCACTCCGTTAGCTGGTTCCGCCTCATGGCCGGGTATGCAGCGTACCGTAGGCGAGGATGGACTCGATCTTGGACTTGTCGCGCTGCTTGAGCTCGATGATGGGTCGAGCCGTGAACGCGGAAAGCATGTTGGCAGGGTGACAGTGGGCCAAATCATCTCATGAGGTGCTCGTTGGAGACGCATTCATGGTTGCGCAATGTGAGGAGGAAGCTCCATGAAAGCTGGCGGGAGCTCCTCGGCGTGCATCGTCATTACCGACTGGCTGATCAGATGGTCCGAGCTTCCAACCACGTGCGCCTACGTTCACTGGCATCAACCACCAGGACTACTTGTGTCTCCAAACGTCTGTTAAGAGATGTACGCTATAGAGAGACAACTCTACAGGTAGGTGGTTGGATCAGCCCCGCCGGCGGTATGTGACAATGTGATTGGCGGACGCGAGCTGCATCGACACGCATAGCCGCCCACCTCGATCAGCCCTCAGCTCTCCTTCAGCCTGACGCTCTTGAATAACAGACCAGGCTGCCCTCGGCAATTTACTGCAGAGTTACTTCTCACTGCGTCTCTCCACGCAAACACTTCAGTGCCTCCCTTACCCTGTAGTGTTGCTGTCAAGTTTGTCGTGGCCGAGTGGATACGCTATCGGTATGGCGCAAAACACCCCACTGACCGGTGGTAAGCCAACCGGTCGTGGGCCGATCAACTTGCTTGCGCTAGGTTAGTGAAGTACCCTTACTATCCAAGGCTTAAATAACACTAGCTAGACGGTGGAGGTATTCGCGGCCTGTCAGAATTGCTGATTCTCAAAGAGATTATGCGTCGCGTCCAATATGATTTAGGTCTGGCCGAGATGCCACGACCATGTGACTACTTCGACCTTATTGGGGGGACTAGTACAGGAGGGTACGGTCTCTTTTCCTCTCTTATACCTTTGCACTCGAAGCAAGACATGCTCACGAGTGCCCTCCCAGCCTCATTGCCCTTATGCTCGGTCGACTCCAGATGACGACGGACGAAGCGCTGGAAATCTATAACGACCTGGCGCAAGTCATATTCTCAGAGAAGAACAAGAAAAGAAAGGGCAAGGACGGGTCGTTCAAAGCCACCACGCTCCAACAGAAGGTGGAAGAGATAGTAGCGAAGAAAGGACTGGGGGAGTTCATACTCGATCCGTCAAGCGACTCACGAAAGGGGAAAGCCTTCGTCTGCGCAATGCCTGCCAACAGCATGGCGAATCCGCGCCGGTTCAGGACCTATCGTGTCAGAGCAAATGAAAACGCAAACTGCAAGATCTGGGAAGCCGCCCGTGCAACCACTGCCGCGCCTACGTTTTTCAAGCGAATTGCCATTGGGGATGAGGGACAAGCTAAAGAAGAGTTCGTCGACGGCGGGCTCGCATGCAACAATCCAGCAAATCAGGTGTTGGACGAAGCAAGAGTCATCTTCGGCAACAACAGGCCTGTACGCTGTCTGGTCAGCATTGGAACAGGTCATCCCGGCACAATCGGCCTAGCAAAGCCAGATGCCTTTCAGAGAATCCTGCCTACAGACCTGATTCAAGTGCTCAAAAAGATCGCTACTGATTGCGAGAACACAGCACGTGAGTTGAAACGAAGATTCGCAACTGCTGAAAAGTTCTATTTTCGCTTCAATGTCGCCCATGGTGCCGAGGGGATTTTGTTGGAGGAGTGGAACAAGATGGGACCGCTGACGGAACACACCAAAGCCTACATGGACGAAGAATCTACATACATAGATGAGGTTGTGAGTGTATTGTGCCAGCAAACAGAGATTAGGTGGACAATAGGCAACGTTTGTCAGTTACTTTAATATTCTCGAGTTTGAAATTCATCTAATATTCCTGCAGGCGGTGACCCAAGAGTTCCACAAGTGCCACAAGTTACGAAGATGCCCGAACGCTGCTTCAAAGTCCCATTTCTTCAAAACACAAAGTTCGTAGGCCGTCACACCCAGCTTGACCGACTCCAAAGCACTCTCTTCGCGGAGGGCTACCCGCTAAAGACAGCAATCACCGGCCTGGGGGGCATGGGCAAGACCCAGCTGGCGCTTGAGCTGGCCTATCGCACAAGAGATAAGTATCTTGATTGCTCAATTTTCTGGGTACCTGCCACCAACGCTGAGGGTCTTCAACAAGCGTTTACCGAAATTGGCCAGGAGCTTGGACTACCCGGTATAATGGAGAATCCGGCCGACGCTAAGCAGCTGGTACAGCGTCACTTGAGTGAGCAAAGCACTGGCAAATGGTTCCTGATAATCGACAACATCGATGACATGGAGCTCTGGAAGAACGAGTTGAGAGACTATCTACCGAGAAGCCAGGAAGGGCATGTAGTTTGCACTACGCGGAACAGGAAGTTTGCAGTTGATACCGCAATGTGGAACGTGGTTGACGTACCGGCGATGGAAGACAAGTCGGCCATGGAACTACTTGGCAAGCTGCTGCCCAACCACAATCAGAAGCTATCAGAGTGGCATCTAGACGCACGAAATCTCCTCGAGGAACTCGCCTTCATCCCGCTCGCTATCAGGCAAGCTGCTGCGTTCATCCACGGAAATGGGTCCACACTATCGAAATACCTATCGCTCCTTAACGACCAAGAGCAAGAAGTAATCGAACTTCTTAGCACACATTTTGAAGACGAGGGCAGATACACGAACGACAAGAATATTACGAATCCCGTGGCGACCACGTGGCTGATATCGTTCGAGCAGATCAGTCGGCTTGACCCTCTTGCCGCTGACTATCTGTCATTCATATCGTGTGTGGCTTCAAAGAATATTCCGGAGTCGCTTCTTCCTCCAGGATCGTCCAAGTTGAAGCAGGAAAATGCGATCGGGACGCTAGATGCGTATTCGTTTGTTACCAGACAAGCCACAGACGCTGCTCTCGACGTTGACCGACATCTCGACGTTCACCGACTAGTGCAGCTTGCAACACGAAACTGGTTGAGGTTGAAACATCAATGGCGTGCTTGCGCGGACAAGGCATTAGCGCGGCTTGTCGAGGTTGTGCCACTTGGCGGTCACAAAAATATGGAAATCTGGACAGCATATTTGCCTCATGCTGTCCACGTCGTTGGACTAGTCGAGATTGGCGACACAAAGGGCATGATGTCTCTACTAGATCGAATAGGGCGTTGCCAACAGGCGCTAGGGCTCTATGAAGCTGCGGTGTCGGCTCATAGGCAACTGCTTACAAGGAGAGTCGAGGCGGCAGGAAAGGAGCATCCAGACACGCTGTTGAGCATGAATGAAGTCGGACTAGCACTAAGTTACCAAGGCAAGCACGCAGAGGCAGAGCAGATGCATCAAGAGACGCTGGTAGTAAGAAAGAAGGTGTTAGGCGACGAGCACCCAGGCACGCTAGCAAGCATGAACAATCTAGCAGAAGTACTTCGCCACCAAGGCAAGCACGCAGAGGCAGAACAGTTGCATCAAGAGGCGCTGGTAGTAAAGAAGAAGGTGTTGGGCGAAGAGCACCCATCAACGCTAGCAAGCATGAACAACCTAGCAGAAGTACTTCGCCAGCAAGGCAAGCACGCAGAGGCAGAGCAGATGCATCAAGAGACGCTGGTAGTAAGGAAGAAGGTGTCGGGCAAAGAGCACCCAGACACGCTAGCAAGCATGAACAACCTAGCACTAGTACTTCGCCAGCAAGGCAAGCACGCAGAGGCAGAGCAGATGCATCAAGAGACGCTGGTAGTAAGAAAGAAGGTGTTAGGCGACGAGCACCCAGACACGCTAGCAAGCATAAACAACCTAGCAGAAGTACTTAGCCAGCAAGGCAAGCACGCAGAGGCAGAGCAGATGCATCAAGAGACGCTGGTAGTAACGAAGAAGGTGTTGGGCGACGAGCACCCATCAACGCTAATCAGCATGAACAACCTGGCAGAAGTACTTGACCAGCAAGGCAAGCACGCAGAGGCAGAGCAGA
>Ga0247733_1000288_pt1 | contig 36044 bp, 39 predicted proteins | sample UWRJL043104R2_FD_180932 | JGI IMG/M metagenome (GOLD analysis project Ga0247733, IMG submission 180932) | Plant litter microbial communities from Arlington Agricultural Research Station in Wisconsin, United States - UWRJ-L043-104R-2 | ecosystem: Environmental > Terrestrial > Plant litter >...
GACAGGCGCGTGGAATGGGTATGAGATGGGGGGGAGGGTGTAAAACTCAACGGGGGATTTTACCTTCTAAAGATTCGATGTTGAAATGGGGTTTTAGGAGGCGGCCTAGGCGGGCTAGTTGGACTGTGTGGACTGTGGCGTTGCTTCCGGAGCCGTGGAAGGCTAGGAGGGTGGGCTTGACGGGGGCGGGGGACGCCATGGTTCCTGGTGCACAAGAGAGCGATGTGCGTCGAGGGGGGTTTGTTTGTTTGTTTGTTTGTCGTTTGTCGCGGGGAGCGATGCAAGGATACTGATGTAGTCTTTTCGATTTTCCGGTGTCGTTGCGTCAGAAAATGTCCTATCTCTTTCTCGAATCGCTATTTCCAATTCTTCTGCGAGTCGTCGCGTGTCCCATACACCCAGTTGAAAATCAGTGTTCCGACTCTTGCTCTATCAAGACCCAGCTCTTGATCGGGCGCGTCAACCTCGCCTTTACCCCGCTAAATGTCCCCCGCTAACAAGGCGTCTCGAGCTGCTCAAGCGTATCCAGCCTGAGTATTGGCTCTGCACGGTGTATCGTTCCACGGTGTCGGGTCTCAGATGTAATATGCGAAACGGTGATGTCGGGTTCGGAATGTGCAGGGACGGTATCGGCGACCGAGATGCGGCCGTAGGTATCTGTGATGTAATGGCAGGCTTAGTCAGGCGGGATGTGGATGCATGGCTAAACTGGGAGCTCGTATAATTAAATGGGCCTACTACATGTGGAATTACTTGTTTCGTAACTTAGAACGATGTTGGCAAGTTCACAATTTGAGCATGGTAGTAATCATGCCTTAACTAGCTCCATCTACGAAGTATACTGAGGTGATCGAGTGCCGAAAAACCCCTCGAATGGTACCGAAGTACACAGTGGTATTTTCCCACCCATTTCTAAGGAACATAAGACGATAAGAACAGAATCTTTTTCCAACCACCCTTCAGTTCGGCCTAGACTCCATCGCCGCCAACCCACTCCCCTCCTCCGCCTTCTTGCTCCCACTACCCCTACTCCCCTGACTCCTCACACTCCCACTCCGCTTTCTCCCGCCATCCTCCTCCCTAATCTTCTTCAAAATCTCCTTCCCTCCATCCATCTTCCCCAACCGAACCACCATCACCGTATTCTCTTTCTGCAAATCCCCAATCTGCTCCTTCAACAGCTTGTTCTCCTGCTCCGCCAGCTCCGCGCGCTGCTTCCACTCGTTCCGCTCACCCTGCATCTTCTGCAACGCGCTCTTATCCGACTCCTTCTGCTGGCGAGCAAGCAGCTTCTTAGTTTCGCGCTCGCGACGGGCTTCGAGTTTCTGCACCTCCTTTGCGAACTTGTCTTCTTGTTTCTTGCGCTCTTTCTCGTGTTTGGAGGCGGCTTTTTCGAGTTCCTTTGTCGTCTTGAGACTGGCGGACTGGTCGCCTTGGGTTTGCTTTTGTCGCGCTTGCTCCTGTCTGTCTTTGAGTTGTTGTCGCTTCTGTTCTATCTTCTGGAGCTCGCGGGACCCGGGAGAGCCGTCTTGGTTCAATGTTGATGTTTTCGAGAGACTTGGGGAGGAGAGGCTTCTGGGGAGACCTTCGTCAGCTGAAGCGAAGGAGTCGCTGGATACGGTGGAAATTGAGGAGCTGCGGGAACTTGATCTTTGGTTCGTTGATGTCGCTGTGAGGCCTGATCCATCTGCACCGTCGATATCTTGCTGCAACTCCCGGTGGAATGTTGCTGGCTTTGTGCGGTCTGCAATGCTTGTTCCAACGCCAGCCATGATGCCGTTCGTTCCTGATACTGAAAACCTATGCTCGTCGACACTCTCCCTAGGGCTAACATGGGTGAGGGCCTCATCCAGACCTGGCTCTGGGGCATCATCCTTCGCACAAGCCCAGTCCAGGAACTTTCCTGCATCTTGAACAATGCTCGATGGGGTGCCGCGCTCTACCATGAAGCGTGGTATGCCACCACCAGGGTCAGACCGCGTAATCATTATCCACTCGACGGGATTCGTCTCTGCATCATCTTCGTCCTCGTCATCTAGCCTGTCAATCTTCTCGCCCTTTGCGTCCGGCCCTCGCGATTCCGCAAAGCCAATCGTGCCGCCCCGCTCTCTTGACTTCTTTTGGTCGTGCTTCAGCAAATTGGAAGTTGAAGCCGAGGTGGCAGCTTTGGCCGTGGGAAGAGGAATCTCTCGAATCATCTCCACAGACTCGTATTGTCCGCGAACCATGCCGGTCCGATTCGGCGCACCCGCATGCGTGACAGGTATCGAGATGACCATGTGATGTCGCGGTACTACGTTACCGACCTTGGAGGCTTCGCTCAAGCCGTTGTCAGTCGTGAGGAGGAGGGTCACGAACTCTCGGGGCGCCGTGGGCCCAGGGAATTGAGCTGAAAGCTGGTATACTGTGCCTAGTCAGCTTTCCACCCTTCCACAAATCTTATGCAACTTAGCGTACCTGCCAGCGTGCCCAACCCGTCCACGGTGATGTCTTCCAGTCGCTTGTCCCCGCCAATACCCCTCACACTGCCTACTCCTGGACCCTCGTCTACTTCCAGACTCTCTGGAAACTCCCTGATCATAGACCTCTTCCACTTGTCGAACCCAAGTCCCTCATGCACACTCGTCCGCGCAAACCACGCGCCGTGCCTGTCATTCCCCGCCATTTTGAACACGCTGATACCAGTCGCGGCATCTTTGGCGCCCAGCTTCAGCGGCTTTCCCCACGCCTTCTGTAGCTCCACCTGCTCCTTTGGCGGGGGCGGTCTTCGAACATTCGACACGGTGAGGTCGGCAGCGCAAGTTGCGCTGTTGACGTCGGTGCGGGTGCGGCGCGCGGATTCGTAGGGCGTGCCGCCCGGCGGCGGTGGTACCGAATTCGCTATGAGTTCTGCGTCGGAGAAGAGCTCTGAGAGGAAAGTCTTTAGGTCGTCGAGAGGTACGTCGTCATAATCTTTGGGGCTCAACGCCTCGAGCGCTTTGTGTAGTTGCGACATGCTTATTGCAGGTGTCGGAAACAAATCTTAGTGAGCCCTGTAAATAACGGGAGTGAAGGACAGCTGGATGTAAGCTCGAGAGCAAGCAATCGGGTCTTTACGCTCTGCGGCGTAGTTACACCGATTCCGCGTTTCCGTGCGCGTGCTTTCGGCCGAAGCAGAGTTTCAAAGGGTGACACAACAAGTATAGCACATGGGTGTGAGTGTTGGATCAAAGACAAATTGGCGAATGGTAACAATGTGCGGACGAAACCAATTTACAATCAGAAACAAAAGGATGCGCGAAGCTGATCAGGCTGGCAACATGGCAGCGCGTAGGAACACACGAATATGGAACAACGTCATAACGAGCACATCCCTGCCAAAGCCAAGCTTGGTGGGGTCCCTAAGGTTGCTGAGCCGAGGCCGAGCTTGTTACGAGCTAATCACAATAATGAGGAAGGGTAGTAAATTAACATTCAACAACTTAGAAGAAGGAATGAGGGATTTGTAGATAGAAAAAGACATTCTAGGGACAGGATGAGATCACTTCGTTCGCTTTCGGAGCTAGTCGCGTTGGCTAGTAAGCGGCATCGGATAGCCGACCAACTTCTCGGAAGAGTTGTCTTTCCTACGGAGAACAGCCCGCTGGACTGAACGGACGGCATGTGAATCATGGGTAAGACGCATCTGCTGTCAATTACGAAAAAGGCTTACTGGCGACAGATCGTACGCCCTGCCTTTTATGCAGATCACGCAAGGTACGGCATGCGGACTTTGACATCGCGTGTTTGCGATCTGGAAGAAGCGACTTCAGTATCCAAGCTGATCGGGAACAGGTCAAGTGCGACCGTTCTGATTCCGAATGCCAGAACTGCGTACGCCTAGGTGTTAGCTGCCCTGGCTACAAGCGTGGACATGTCCAGCTCTCGCGTAAAGACATGCGCCTATCAGCCGAAGCCATCTACAAGGCGTCAGGCGTAGAGAAGCGCCATATCGGCTCCTGTGATACTTGCCGTGCGTCCAAGATCCGTTGTACGAAATCCCGCCCTGCATGCGGTCGATGCCTCGCGCGCAATCTCCATTGCACGTACAGCATCCAATACGCCGAAACGCCAACTGCCTCTCCGCAGTCTAAAGAAGCAACGCCTCCGCCTCCAACTGAAAAATCGACACTCGAAGACTCATTGCTACTCAAGGATCCAGCATTACGATCCCGTCTCCTGACTGCTTATTTTGACAGAGTAGATACACTTCGTTGTTTAGCCTTTGTTCACAAACCTTCCTTTTTGTATTCCTTGGATCGTGGGACCTTAATGCAGGATTATGAAGAGCCCTTGGTGGACGCTATGTGTGCTTTGGGTGCAAGGTGGGTAGCCTTTGACTCTCGGGCAATACCCTCATACCCATTGCGCATAACGTTAACGACTGGTGATCAGACATCTCTTCCGAGACTCACCTCTTAATCAGTCTGAATCTATGTCTATTACCGCACAAGCTCTGTCAGACACAGCGCGCACAAAAGTGATGGCGCAACTTCACAACCCTACGGCTCAGCAACTGATGGTTTGCGCTCATCACTACTTCGAACTTTTAATAGATGCTAAAAGCGTGGTCAGACAACTACTCTACTTTGCGAATTCGCTTCCCGAACGGATCACCATGCTATGGCATTCGTACTCGTGGGATGCATCTATCGCCAGCTTTGTTTGTTGGGCTTTGACTCCCCAATTGATCCGACACAGGTCTCGGCGGATCGCGAGATCGAGAACCGTCTTGTCTGGGCGTGCTACTGTCTCGACGCTCTTTTCGCTTCTGGGGTAGATAAAAACTCTTGTTGGAGAGAGAATTACCCCCGGAACCCACTGCCGTGTTCGGACTCGGACTTCCTTTCACGAACAATGTCCAAGTCACCGACGTTGGCCGATGCTCTCGAAAATCCCAGCATAGTCCGCGGCCTCGATCTTCCGGCACTGAATGCGATTCTGATACACTTGCGCACCAAAGTCTTACGGTAAGATCCCAAATTCCTTCATCCCCAGGAACCAAACCTAAAGACCCTCAGATGTATACGCACAACATCAATAGGAGGCAATATATGGGAGCCTTCTTCTTCCTTTATGATCATTCTGCAACAATTGGAGGCATTCTACAACAACCTGCCAGCAAAATACCATCTGGATGAGCTTAACATGTACATTCTTAAAGACCAGCACATGCTTGGAGCAGTGTTCTTCCTACACCTGCTCTACCATGCAGCTCTTTGCGATTTGACCCGGATTTCTCTCCCAGGCTTTTCCTTCCCTCTCGCTGCCCGAATGCGGGAAGCAAACGCGGCTTTTATATCCCAATGCCAGCGCCGATGTCAGTTCCACGCTGAAAGTATCTCGGATCTCATTCGCAAAGGGAGACCTCACGGTCGTATCGCGTTTGATGATCTTTTTACGGCGGGTTGCACGTTTGAATCTACTAAGATACAGATGGTTTTCTCTGTAACGGTGGATAGCAACGTCGCGACTATGCAGAAGACCCGAGAGAACGTCTTGAGCAATTTTGAACTCATGAACACACTCAATCTAGATGAAGCCGGATCGAGCCCTCACGTAAGTGTCTGTCATTATTCTTAGGCTCTGATTAACTGTTAGCTCTAGATAAACGCCCTACTGCCGGTTTGCAAGGCGTTTGGTTTCCACGATATTGCAAGAGAATGGCGAAGCCATGATGTGTAAGCACCAGCTCTTGCCCCCTCGAAGCCGCAATGGAGTTAACACTGTCCTTAGCTATCGAAATGAAGTACCAGCAGAGGTTGTCGGACCTGCTGAAATAGATCATCTATCCACCATGGCTCCCTTTCGAAGAGCAAGAAGGGAAACAAGGGCGCAGCAATCCGACACCAGCTTGCAAATGCCGACATCCGGCCACAGCGAAGGCACCCATGGGCGCTCAAATCATGGACATCAGCCAACAATTTCTAACAACGCTTTCGATCCAAATGCGGCTCAGCCGACATCGCTACCATCGTTTGCGTCGTTTGATCTCCCAGGCGACGATCTGTCTCAACATGCGGGAACGGCTTATCCAGATGGCATGCAACCACCAACACCAGATTATACAAAAATTGCAGAGGAAATGTCGCGGTCTCTTATATGGGATGCGGCAGACTGGTGGAATTTCGATAGTCACAACCAAATATAATCCAAAGACCTCCAACCACTCAGCTCTGAGGATTATGTTCTATGGGATCTACGGTACCTGTCAAAATAACAGTATGTGGACACAGAGACGATTTCAAAAATTATTATGGACAAGAAGGTCACCGCAACCGACTCCTGAAGCTTCTTTCTACACCTGGAGGGCTCGTTGCCTTGAATTTCTACTATGCTACCTCATTGGCGGTATTACATCTCTCAGTCTTTCTGGAGTTATCTCGGGTCGCCCAATATACTTAATCCAACAGTAAGGGTCCTCAAACTCATCCACGACAGTGGTCTTCGGGTCACCCTGCACAGCAGATTCATACTCGCCAGCAAGACCTACAACGCCCACCTCGACTTTGTATTGATCCCATAGTTGGAGCATCTCTTTCAGTCTGTCCGGATGTTTATCCGCCAAGTCGTCGGTCTCGCCAGGATCCTGTCGAATATCGAACAGCTCCCATTTCTGTGGTCCTTTAGGCGCTGGCACGAAAGTGATCTTCCAGTCCCCGCGCCTCAGCGCGCCAGAACCAGCCATCTCGAATCCCACGACATAGTCGGCACCATGGAGCTCGGGTTTCGCAGTGTCGCCGTTGAGAAGATTCAAAAATTCAACCCAGCTGCGCCCTTTCAACGGAGCAATTTCTCGGCCCTTGTAGTGCGTCCCAGGGTGCTTAAGTTCGGCGTACTCCAAGATTGTTGGCACAATATCCATGACGGTACAGAACTCGTCGGAGATAGTTCCAGAATGTTCATTCGCAGCAGCACTGGGCGTTTTGTGGATCGGCGCGCCACCAACGGGCGGCTTTACGACAAGCGGTACCCGGCAACCACCTTCGGTCGAGTGCATTTTGTACAGCCGAGAGGGCGCAGTCGCAGCTTGCGCCCATCGGCACCCATACCAAACGAAGCTGTTACCACGCCCGATATTTTCCAAGCTGTTGTCGTAATACTTGTGCACATGATCCATGATGCTGGTCCCGATAATCGGCATCGCTTCATAGCTAGCGCCTTCGGCTCCATTGTCGCTCATGAAGAGTATGAATGTGTTGTCATATTCGCCGATAGCCTTCAAGTGATCAATGACCCGACCGATATTCCAATCCATACGATCCACCATACCAGCATATACCTCCATAGCACGATTCGAGCTCTCGCGGACGTGCTCCGGAACGTCCGTCCAATTCTCTGGCTTCCCACCATCCGGCATCACCACAGGATGCGGCCGAATGTCCTTTGCAATCATCCCAAGCTCTTTCAGCCGGGCGAGCCGGCGCTGTCGCAGAGCTTCCGGACCCGCGTCATAGACGCCCTGGTACTTGTCGCACACCTCTTTTGGGGCTTGCAGAGGCCAGTGGGGAGCACTGAATGGGAGATACGCAAAGAAAGGCTGGTCTTTTTCCTCTCTGCTTCGATCATCCAGGTACTCCATGAGTCGGTCAGCATATGCGTCGCTGCTGTAAAAGTCTTCGGGCAACTTCTCCACAAAATGGTCGTCCTCGGCATGGAGGGCGCGTGTCGCCGTTTCGAAGAATCTCCCTGGTTCACTTTCTGGATCCTGATATTCAGGTTCGTATGCTAATGGTATTGCTCAGCTCAACGTCGGAAGTACAACGTTCACAGGGGCGCAAGTTTACCATAATGGTTGGCGCAGCCTGGCAGCAGCGCAAACGACTTCTTGAAGCCACGATTGATTGGGTGATGTTCGGGACGCAGTCCTAGATGCCATTTCCCGGACATGGCAGTGAAGTAACCGCCCTCAGAGAGCAACTCTGGGAGTGCCACGACGCGTTGATTCAGGAAGCCTTCATGACCCGGCTGTCCACGATGAGCAGGCGAAGCTCGTGTAAACTCATGCAACTGACCCAACCCAGCGATGTGATGGTCGGTTCCTATTACTCGCGTTAACATTGTAGTTCAAGGTGAGGTAGTTGCGAACGATTCACCTGTCATGAGCATCGACCGCGTTGGAGAGCAAGCAGCCGCAACATGATAGTTCGTAAAGCGGACAGCATTTGCTTCCGCTGCGAGCTTGTCGATATTGGGTGTTGAGATTTCTGAACCGAAGCATCCACAGTCGCTGAATCCCAGGTCATCAGCTACGATGACCAGGAAATTTGGACGTTTCGCAGTCATTGCTAGAGGAAGCACGCAATTGTGTAGTGACTTTGCGTTCTTTAAGGAAATACCTTTTCATCTTCATTACGAGAGGAAGCACGCAATTGTATGATGCTTTTGCGTTCTTCATAGATGTGACTTCAAACGCCTCGCTAGTACTGTAGCGCCGGCAGTCGGCGGTTTGGGCGAGAGCCGATGGAGGCGAGAACCGAACTCGCCGCTAGCCAGCCGTTGCGAGACCCGAAGCTAGAGCCAACGACGCACAATGCCTGTTACTATCGGACTATGCTCCATCTCCACATGTCCTCCAGACTAGTCTCCATGCCTCGCGGGAAGCTCATGCTCGCTTGAGTGAAGTGATCGAGAATGGTATATAGATCGGTCCTTTGTCTCCCTTTCTTAAACGTCTTTATTACATCGTATCAACCTCAACATGGCTCTTAATGCACCCAGTATGACATACGCTCAGCGGCTGAAGTCATTCAACAGCATGCTGTTCTTCATAATGGTGTAAGTCCTGAAGCCCTGTCTGGAATGCAACCACTGAACAAGGTAGCCACATGGGATTTTGCGCCTTCAACTTCGGATACGACGTCGGCACTTTTGGTGGTGTGCAAGCTATGCAGAGCTTTGCGGATGACTTTGGCGAATTCAACGCGGAGAAGAAGTCCTGGAGTTTGTCGCCAAACCTCAGATCCGTAATGACATCTACACCATTTATCGGAAAAGCAATCGTGCGTTCTTACTATCTGAACACCCCTCGTCCATCATCTAACTATCATCGCGAAGGGCGCAATTGGTTGTGGTATCATTGCCGAAAGGTGGGGCCGTCGAGTCGCTATACTGGTGTTATGTATTGTCTCGTTCATGTGAGCGAGTCTGCACTCTCCTCCTAAGTCGAAGCTAACAATGCCACAGCGGAGCTGCTCTCCAAACATCTGCCACCACAGCTGCGCAATTCACCATCGGCCGCATCGTCGCCTACGCCATGACCGGCATGGCCGTCGTCGTCGTTCCAATCTATCATGCCGAGACAGCCCCTGCGGAACTCCGCGGAAAGTTCGGCAGCACCATTCAATTCATGATCATTTTCGGCGCCGTCGTTGCGTCGCTCGTAGTGTATGGGACTCAGCACATGACCTCCAATGCTGGTTGGCAGATTCCGGTCGGCTTACAACTCGTGCCGCCCTTCTTTATCCTCATACTGCTACCGATGCTGCCAGAGTCTCCGCGTTGGCTTCTGAGTAAAGACCGCGTGGAGGAGGCGGTGATGAATCTGAAGAAGATCAGAAAGGGTGCGAGTGACGACGAAGTCCACCTTGAGATCGACAGTTTACGCTTCGCGAGTGCAAACGAGCAAAAGGGAAGCTGGGCCGAAGTGTTTGATAAAAAGAATAGGGCAAGTTTGTAAATGCAGGTTGTACCTTGATTGCGGTGGCTGACTCCTAGAAGCTTCGAACAGCTATCGCCGTCTTCGCCATGTTTGGGCAGCAAATCACCGGACAGGCCTTTCCGTCACAATACCAAGTGGTGTTCTATCAAGAGCAAGGGCTCGGCCACCACGCATTTCTATTTAACGTCATATCCAGTCTTATTGGCCTTGTCGCCATAGTCATGACTTGGTTTACCGTCGACAGGACTGGTCGGCGTCCAACACTATTAATAGGCGGCTCCATGATGGCAGCATTCATGCTGATTCTTGGCGGAATGGGGTCCGTTCCCATTAGTAGTCGCACCGACTCAATGAGCAACATGATGGTCGCTGCCTTCATGCTCTTTGGGTTCTTTTTCAATCTATCTTGGGCGCCTATGTAAGTGTCTCTCAAGGTGCTAGCCATACCGTGCTAACAAGCCCACTCCAGTGCCTATGTGATCGTTTCGGAGACCGCGGCTTCGCGGGTTAAGGAAAAGACCAACCTGCTTGCTATGGTCGTCTCCGTCTTCACCACCTTCGTCACTTCCTTTACAACACCGTACCTCATCAACTCGCGCTATGCAAACTTAGGCGGCAAGTTAGGCTACATTTATGGTGTTATAAATGTTCTAGTGGTCATATGCGTGTACTTTTTCGTGCCGGAGCTCAAGGGCCGGTCCTTGGAGGAGGTGGATCAGCTCTTCGCAAGTGGTGCGCCACTTCGCAAGTTCGAGGCGGTGGAGACTAAACGTGTGGAGGAACTATATGAGGAGGATGTCCAAGGCAGAAAGATGTAGTACAGTTAATATGCAATGCCCTTGCAAAGTATTTTTAATACGAGGGATTTGATGTACACATCTTTTATTTCTATAAAGAAGCAGTACTCAGGGTACATGCAGTATGAACAATGTCTAGGTGGATCGATTGCAGTAACGAGATAACGAGAGGGGTATCGAGCGCATCTATAGTCGAACGAGCGTTTATACATATACATCTCTTCACGAAGAATATCAGACAAGAACATACAGGGCGCACATCTGGATCCAGTCAGCACCTGTTTCCACAAGTAAATGTTTTCAAGTCTTACCATCGACAGCCCAAGGATCATGGAGCACCAGAAGAGCACGTTGTTGAGAAGGGTGCGACCCCTGACCCACTTCGAGCGCTGGACCATGACAATCGGCATCTGCAACATCATCGCAATGAAGCCATAGCCACGGAACTTGCGTGTAATGCAGCCCATGACAAGTTCATGCGCGAGAGCGCTGATGAGAAACGTGATGACCGTGGCCATGGGGCGGGACATGTGGCCGCGAGACGCCGAGTAGACGTGTCGCCGGAAGAAGTGATGCACTGGTATGTTCCACTCTCGCGAGAATTCAAGCCAGTCACAGCTGTTCCACCAGTCTGCGTAGAATTGGCGATCCGCAAAACCTGCCTAGAATTAGAAATGCGGTCAAATGGAGGGCGTTGTTCACTTACGGGTGATCTCTGCAAAAGCTCCCAGGACATACTCGAAGATGACGAGGAAGACGAGTAAGAAGGTAAGCATGAACGGGAAGAGCATGCGACCAATTGTCTCGCTGAGAATTAAGGCGAAATCGGACCAGGTTGATGACGCATGGAGTCGGAGTGAAGACTCGTCGAGCACTGGCAAGATGAACTCCTCGCTGATAATAGTCATGAGGAAAATGCAGCCAAAGATAGCCAAAGTCTTATAAAAGAGCTCCAGCCATCGAATTTTGGGCGTCCGCGGATACTCAAGCTCATAGCAGAGGGTTGGACAGAAGACGAAATCGACGTAGTTGGACATGGTGAGGTTCTCAGGATAAGAAACGCGGCCGAGAGGCGAAGCCAGCTCGAATGCAAGATCTTCGCGGAGTTGCCGCAAGTCTTCCTTGCGGGTCTCGGCCTGTACCTGTGTGGGGGATTCTGGTATCTCATGCAGATGAGTACGCGAGTTTGGATATCTGTACGCTGCACCTTTGGACGCTGTGGCCGGGTTGTCGAGGTCATTGAGGCGGCGCAAAGTCTCGCTTAGATGGCCATTGTAGAAGCTAGACTTGTTAGATCATCTGCATTCACCGAACCGCCTAATCTAGCTTACGCGTATGAATGCATCTTCATGAAGATGGCGAGCAAATGCAAAGTAAAGAAGACCTGGGCCGTCCAGCTCCAGTCGCGAATGAACGGATACCTGCTGGACGTTAGCAAACCGCAAAGATAGTCTTCCGATGATGAAGCACGTACGTGACCCAGAAAAGAAGCCAGATGGCTTGAAATATGCTCTGTATGACCACGCCGAGCCTGCTCCAGCGAAGATAGCCATTCACACTCGTGTAGACTTTGTGCAGCGCAAGTGACCACGCGGTGGAGGCTACCATCAGGCCGTCGCAGATGAGGAGCTCGACGACCTTCTCGGTGAAGAGCTCCCACTGTCTGAAAAGCAGCGGATAGCCATGCTCCTTCCAGTTCCGCAGCATGGTTGTGATGACCATGATTGCCAGCCCGATCCAGAACAGCACAAAGAAGCCGCGGAAGTCGCGGTAGTCGCTCGCGGGGTCGAAGTGGGAGACGCGATCGACGTATTCGATGGTGGGGAACATGCGCTGCCGCTGCTGGGCCCGGATATGGCGGCGCGCGGACGAGGTGGCCTTCACGGACGGCGGCGCATTCTCTGGGATGGGAGTTGACCGCCCACTGCTGCCGTTAGCACCTGGAAGTTGATCGTTGACACACAGAGCCCACGCACCTCGAGACTCCGGATATTATGCCCTTGGAAAAGCCATTCTTGAGCGTCTCGTCGCTCAGCTGCGGTTTGAGCAGATCGATCTTGTTGGGTTTCCGTGGGCGTGGTTGATGGTACTCGGTGTGCCCGTTCTGGGGATTGGCGTCGACAGAAGTAGATTCAGCCATGTTGGGTGTAGAGACGTAGAGACGCAAGCATGCTGCAGTCGCGCAGGACAAGACGGGATTATATTTCAAGAGGTGTCAGCCTAGCCGGGAGTGCACGCGCTGATCTATCACCGCCAAATCCCGACGTGCAGTCAATCCCGATGGGGCTGCCTGTGCCACGGCTTTGGTTGCAGGGGACAGCAGGAGAGTGTGGCTGCGCCGTTCAATGCGGCAATGCCCGAAAGATGAAGCCCGAATGAGAGCGCACCGAAAGCTACGTGATGATGACACTACTGCACGTTAGCCACGGCGGATTCTGCGTATTTGGTAGATCCAGCTTGGTGGGGGACCACGAGGACGATGACGGATGTAGCGGAATCCATAGCCCACACATGCATGTGCTTCGTCCGGGTGCCGGCGCTGGCGCTGGTGCTGGTTCTGGTGCTGGGGGACTAGCCGCTTCAGGGGCGGCGCGGGCCGACGTTTCGCCGCGATGCGATGCGGGCGCTGCTGGAGCCTCACCTCCAGATGTGTCCGAGTGTCCGAAATACACATAATCAGCTCCACGCCCCAAGACACCGCGCCCGCATTGCCGCTGTGACACTCCCGCTCGCGCATCCCGACCGCCGGAGAACGATTGAGCACCTCGCAGCGCTGCACACGGTCGCCCTGCTGACTTTCGAACCCATCCCCCCGGTGGGGTCCTAGAGGCCACCATAATGACTTCGTGTTAGCCAAGCCCGTGCTCTAAACGCGGGACATGTCGCTGAGATAGATGCAGTGAAGCAGTTCATCCGGAATGTGCGTGCCGCCAAGACCATCGCCGACGAGCGCGCCGTGGTGCAGAAGGAGAGTGCTGCCATCCGCGCCAGTTTTAGGGAGGAGAGCCACGATTCCAACGTGAGGTGTGTTGCGGTCCCTCAGCTGGCGGTGCCCATGTTCACAGTGTCCCAGGCGCAACAATGTCGCCAAACTCCTCTATCTCTTCACCCTGGGTGAGCGGACCCATTTTGGCCAGATCGAATGTCTGAAGCTGCTGGCATCGCCACGCTTTGCCGACAAGCGCTTGGGCTACCTAGGCACCATGCTGTTACTAGACGAGAACCAGGAGGTGCTGACCTTGGTGACCAACTCGCTCAAGAAGTATGCTTCTCCGACTCTGAACAAGCACAACGACTGACGGAGGCTAGCGACCTGAACCATCCCAACCAGTATATCGTCGGCCTCGCCCTCTGCACCCTCGGAAACATTGCCTCCGTCGAAATGGCACGAGATCTCTTCCCCGAAGTTGAGACGATACTGTCGAGCGCGAACCCGTACATACGCCGGAAAGCCGCTCTCTGCGCCATGCGGATATGTCGCAAAGTGCCAGACTTGCAAGAACACTTTTTAGAAAAGGCAAAGCAGCTTCTCCAAGACAGGAACCACGGAGTTCTGCTGTGCGGCTTGAATTTGGTCATAAGCGTATGTGAGGCCGACGAGGCCGACGACGACGAGAATGGCATCAAGGACATGTTTCGTCCCATGGTGCCCAGTCTGGTAAAGTTACTCAAAGGTCTCTCCGCGTCCGGGTACGCTCCCGAGCATGATGTACAGGGCATCACAGACCCGTTCTTGCAGGTCAAGATTCTCAACTTACTGCGCGTCTTAGCGCGCGGAGACGTATCAGTCAGCGAGCAGATCAACGACATTTTGGCCCAGGTACGAGATGAGTATGTGAAGATAGAGATCAGTCCTGACCAAAGCAGGTCGCAACCAACACAGAGTCATCGAAAAATGTTGGCAACTCCATTTTGTACGAGGCAGTGCTTACCATTCTCGACATTGAAGCCGACTCCGGTCTACGTGTGCTCGGCGTCAACATCCTTGGAAAGTTTCTTTCGAACAGAGACAACAACATCCGATACGTTGCTTTGAACACGCTCATCAAGGTTGTCGCCATAGAGCCGAATGCGGTGCAGCGCCATCGGAACACTATCCTGGACTGTCTTCGTGATCCTGATATCAGCATTCGTCGGAGAGCCCTGGATCTCAGTTTCACCTTGGTCAATGCAAGCAATGTCCGTGTCTTAATAAGGGAACTGCTCGCTTTCCTCGAAGTCGCCGACAACGAGTTCAAGCCCGTCATGACTTCACAGATTGGCATTGCCGCCGACCGCTTTGCGCCGAACAAGCGATGGCATGTCGACACCATGCTGCGCGTTCTCAAGCTGGTGCGTTGTCGAATGACTCATGTGTAAACATACCTCTAACATGATTAGGCCGGTGGATACGTCAAGGAGCAAATTTTGTCGTCCTTTGTCCGACTCATTGCAACCACACCCGACCTCCAGACATACTCCGCGCAAAAGCTATACGCTGCTCTGAAAAGCGACATCACCCAGGATGGTCTGACTCTTGCGGGTTCGTGGGTCATTGGAGAATTCGGAGATTCGCTACTAAGGGGCGGCCAATACGAAGAGGAGGAACTCGTCAAGGAGGTCAAGGAGAGCGACATCGTGGACCTATTTGAGACCATTCTTAACAGCAGCTACGCGGGACTTATCGTGACCCAGTACATCATCACAGCCTCGATCAAACTTACGACACGGTTAACTGAACCCGCCCAAATAGAACGGCTGAGACGACTGATGCAGCGGTACGGCACGAATCTCGACATCGAGATCCAGCAGCGAGCCGTGGAATATCTTAACCTCTTTGGACACGATCAAATAAGAAAGGGCGTTTTGGAAAAGATGCCTGCGCCAGAAATCCAAGAGGAGCAGCGAGTGTTGGGAGAAGCCACCGGTGCCGCGAAGAAACGGCAATCAAAACTTGTTAAGAAAAAGCCCGCTCAGGCGGCCACCGAAGACCTGTTGCTTGATCTCATGGGCGATTCGGGGATGCCTGGAGATTCCAACGGCACCACGAATGGCTCGCAGGCTCAGAGCGCCGACCTTCTTGCAGACATACTAGGCGGTAGCCCTTCCGCATCATCACCACCCCCTTCAACCACCTCTCCTCCACAATCCCAGGTTTCAAACATTATGGACCTTTTCAACTCCGGGCCAGCCAGCTCCGCTGCACCCGCACAGTCCCGCTCCGGACCAGCATCATCGGCTCTGGATATTCTTGGTGGAATGTCATCTCCACCGCCTCAAGTTTCCACCCCCCCTGTTGCCTCGGGACCACCAGCGCATCCTGCTTACAACAAGAATGACCTGCAAATTACGTTCCAGCTCAGACGTGACGCCAACGCTGTTCAGCTCCTTGCTCGCTTCCGCAACACGGGAGACTTTACTCAACTATCCGGAGTCAGTTTACAGGCTGCCGTACCCAAGAGTCAGAAGTTACAGCTACAGCCCATCAGCTCTAGCGAGTTGGATGGGGGGCAAGAGGCGACGCAGCAGATGAGGGTGACGTCGGTCAATGGGGTAAGTTGCAGTCTTTCTTGATAATGTACCATACACTAATTTCGTGATAGCCACCACCCGCAAGGCTGCGACTAAGGTTGAAGGTTGGCTACTCGGCTGGTGGTGCACCGGTGGCTGAGCAAGTCGACTGGGCCGAGCCAACGTAGATGCGACGCTGTTCCCGTGATGGGTCTTGATGGTGGACTTTTCGGTGCTGCATAGCCAAATGAACATATTTATCTGCATTGGCGATCATGTTCATCATTGGCAAGCGAGATACAAACTATCAGAGGCTAAACCTCTACATTTTCTCCAGGATTTTCGCATCATCATCATCAGTCACAGCTCGGTGCACATTTCGATTTAACTTGGAACCAGATACCGATGATGTTGGTCGATCATTGATACTGTAGTGCTTTTTAGGTTCAGGCTTCTTCCCCTTCTCAAAATCTCATGCGCTGCAAAAAGAGAGCTTCGATCTGACTGTTTTGGAGACAACAGATGATGGGCAACCTCCCATCCAGAGTAAAGGGGGGTATCCACATACTACAAATACAAAGGTATCAATACACATCTCCTACCATCACGCATCACAATGCCATGAGCTCCTTAAAAATCCCCTCCTGTCTCTTCACAAAGATAGAAAAGTGGCTGTCCCCCTCAAACTCCCTCAACCTCGCGCCCGGAATCCTCCCCGCCATCCACCGCGCCCCCTGCACCGGCGTATCCGTATCCGCCGTCCCATTCCAAATCCCCACCTTCCCCCTTACATCCCCCACATCAAACGGCCACTTCCCCAGCACACACTTCGCGTCCTGGACATAACCATCCGCGCCGCCCAAACATGCATCGCGGATCTGCGACGCCATGGCCTCGATCGCGGTGTCGTCGAAGAGCGCCTGGTCCGTCGCGGGCAGCCTCTTCACCATGCCATCGACGATGATCTTGCGCCAGTGCGTCTGGTCCGGGTTGCGTGCGTGGCGAGCGAGCCCGGAGTCGATGACGAAGTGCAGGAGCCAGTAGGGCAGCCATTTGTTTGTTGTGAAGCCGATGTAGCGTTCCCAGCTTACACCTTTGTATCCGGCTTCCCGCGGCGCAAGACCAGCTAGTACGCCCGTTCCTTTCAGCACTTCTTTGGGCAATGCGCACGCACACGCAAGTGCATACGGGCCGCCGCCACTACCGCCCAGGACCCTGAAACTGTCATGGCCTAGATACGTAGCTAGTGCGTGGACATCGCGCGGCCAATCTAACAATCCGTACCCAGGACGAAAGGTAGATAGACCGACGCCGGGACGATCCACGCCGATGATGCAGAGATTCTGCTGCACGGCGGTGGCGTGGAAGTCGTCGGCCTCGCGGCGCGAACTAGGTAGGCCGTGGAAGAAGAAGATGGGGGATCCGGAGGTCGCGCCTGCGATGTGGTAGCCTAAGACGTGGTGGCCCAGGTTGTGCGGGGAGGGTAGGATGAAGGTATGGGTGCCGGGGGTACGGTGGCCTGGTGAGGCAGTGGTGGTGTGGTTAGAGTTTGAAGTTGAGGCGTGGTGGTGTCGGGATCGGAGGGTGGACACTTTGATGTTGGTTGTTAGAGAGTGAGTGATATAGGGATACTTTGATTCGAAAGTTTATATAAGCAAAATCAGAGTAACGTACTTTGTGGAGTCACCGGTGCAGATAGACTGAAGCCTTGCTTGAGCGTCGTAGCGCGCAAAGAAGCCGTGCGGAACATGCTCAATTCGGACGAAAGAAAACAACAATTTTGAAAATACAAGTCCGCAAGTCCGCAAAAGATGAAAGTGAAATAATCAGCGCAATGAATTCGTTGCGACAAAGGCTTGAAAAGAATGATGCCAACTTTTACATTCAGCGACGCCGTCTCTCTAATTGAGGAAGTGTGCTTAACGTTGCTGCCTAGTTCACCAAGGAATCCATCCTCGCGATAACACGCTAATGCGAATCGAGTCAAGTAATACGATGTCCTAGTTTAGTCAAAGCTCGAAGGTCGAATCATCCAACATAGCACGAATTTTTAGATCCCAAGTTGGTTCAAAGAGTGCACTGCAGAATGTGGCGGCATATCAACAAGAAGTCAAGCTTCATTAAGACTAGAATGCAGGTAATAAATCCAAATGCGCTACGTTCCTTCGTTAAATCCGGCGCATCTATCGACCAGGTTCTATCTCCTCAGATCTTGCTGGCAACAAAAGCCGCAGCGGCCGGTGCATCGATCTCGTAGTTGCTGTGAGCGGGGGTGATGATGATGCCGTTGTCGCAGATGTTGTCGCCATCGTGGCAGAAGATCTTAACTTTCGATGCAGCGACGACGCCGAAGGTCTCGTCACGGTCTGCATCGCCGAAAGTAACAACTATTCGAGGTTAGGACCGGGTTGTAGATGATAAAGGGTCTAGGGCAGGAGAAAGCAAGATGACTTACCAGCAGACACACGCGCCGCTTGGGCGGCAGTGAGCCGCTGCGTAGCAGTGTGCACAAGTTGAGCACCTTGGCTGTATCCCGAAACCACGATCTTAGTGTTGGGGCATCGCTTCGCAACCTAGATGATGGTTAGGATTTCTCTCCTATAAAAATCTGGACAATAGACTTACATCGTTGATCAAGTTGAACATCGTCGTAGCTCCCGCAGCATCACCTCCAGACAAAAAGCCCAGAATACTGGCAGAATAATTGACGCCCTGTACAGCCAGCCTGGCCGCACCAATGCGGCTCGCTACTGCGTTGAAGAACGTTGGGCCCTCAGAGCCTGCCTCTCCGACGTTTCCGGGACTGGTGGTGCCGCGGGCAAAGATCAGGCTGACATCACGGCATGCTGAGCCGTCGGTCAGCTGGTTGAATGTGTTGCCGTTGTACTGGCGCTTGGCCAGCGCTGGTGAGTCTGAGGCGAGCTGTGCGGCGTATTCCTTGACAGTGAGGCCGGAGCCCTCAACATCGGTGATGGGGAATGATGGGAAGCTCGGCTCGTTTGCTGCGGTTGGGAGGGCAAAGGTAGGGGCGAGGAGGAGCGAGAGGGGGAGGAGAGATTGGAGGACGTTCTTCATGGTGGCGATCTGGAAAGTGATGAGGTTGCCGAAAAGTGGTATTCGGATATCAACGAAAATCGAAGTCGCAGAAAGTTGCCTGAAGTTATACGGAAGTCAAAGAATAAACAGCCTTCGTCCTTGTTCCTGGATCAAAAGCGCGAAACAGATCTTCTATATGTGTTTCTCGGTGCCGAGCAACTGAGCGCCATCTAAACCCCTTTCATGCATAATGCTCCGGACTGTTTTCATGCCAATGCCGTAGCGGCCTTAGCAGCGGGAGTTCCTTGTCCATCATTGCCAATCATGTGCCCAATGCGCTGCGGGGAAACACTCACGTTCTCCCACGGGTCTGCAGCGCCAGCCACCGCACTATCGGGGTGCATCGGGGCATTCGCAGGTAATGTGCATCCTAAGGCTGTTGCCCGGTTCCTGCGATCTTGACCTTCCACTTGGAGTTAGACCTCCCGAGCAAACCCCGCAACGTGTACCTGCGCTGCTTCCTGTTTCGTCGGTCGTCGCGTGGACATCGCGAATTGTACTGGAGTTGGGATTGGGGAAAGTGGTTATGTGGGGGATGCGCGTGGATGGGGAAGGTCAGTGTGCCGTTCATCTGATGTTCTTCCGCCACTAACGCAGTTGGTGTAGTCGCCGATGCTTTAGGGCTTGTAGAGCATCACGCGCAGATTTGTTACTGCTCCAGTGGAATGACGATGTCCGAAAAGCATGGAGATCGTCATTGCATGCTATTGTGGGAGATGTAGTTTGGTCTCGCATGAACTTGTCTTGCCTATGTGGGATGCGTCCGCTTTCATGAAACGTCTGCCATGCCCCTTCAATTTGATGGCAGTACCTTTCGTCACAGCACGGTATGCATCATCACCTCTTCTACAAGTGACTACGTCATCGTAGTCCGACCAGCCTAATAATTGAGCAGAGACGTAAATCAAGCATACGCATTTCAAATTTCAATGAACTTTCCAATTGCCATTCCGCTATCTGCGCTAACGACGGAATGACACAGGCAACCTGTCGTTACCAAATCTCTGCAGTATACCTCCAGCGCGGTTCAGTGGCTCGAGGGCAAGAGCACTTGCGGCTGAAAGATGTGTCAATACAGCGCCAGCTACAAGTGCAGTGTTGAGCGCAACTGTAGTTTGGACGGCTGCGTTGCCCTTGTGCTCATACTTCCGTGGACAATTGATTGACACCTTGTTGATTTTGGAACTCGCAGTCCCCCATCGGAACCTGCTCAGTGCATCGGATTAATCTTGAAGCACACATGAGCAGAGCTGGACATCCATATGAATGTGTCGTTTGGCCACACGCATTCTTATCAATGGACCGTAAAACATATTCAGTGCTAAACGTCAACTTGGCTGCCCCTCTTTGACCACGCTCGTTAGGCGCAACCTGAGCTTCCTTTTTGGCACAACGCTCTTCGTATTTCTATTTGGCATATGTTCCAACAAGCGACACATGATATTAACGTAGTTCTCCATTTAGTAGTTGAGAGAGTTATGGCCCGAGCCGACGTCGGGTCCGTACAACGAGTACCAGTTGGGCAAATGATCGTGCACTTTGCCTTAGTACAATTGCACATGACGATGCTTCTTCCACAGGTCGTACGTCTCGACGCCATCGATACCCTGAATCTCCATAGGCAAGAGCCAATATTTTGTTCGGAAGCCGGTCGCGTAAATGATTGCGTCGGCTGGGGAAAGTCTCCTTGAACACGTACTACCGTGTTGGGGGTGGTTTCGTAGTTGGGTAGACTAAAGCTTCGACGCATTTGTTCGAGTGAAATCTGCGGCGACAGCTAACGAGGTAACCCGGCCGCAAGACGTCTTTGTACCTGGAATGTTACATTAGCTTTTTGCTTACGGTAGAACATGGTAGCAATCGTACTCACATTTCTCGAACCACTTTGTCGTTATAGTCCCAGGTCTCCGGCGCGGCATGTACGCTCGCTTTCTCTGTTAGACGTCAACCAACACGTTCGAGACCGACACTCATTAGCAATACACCACAAACATCGGTATAACCGACAAACCCCGGAGATTCACTTCATAGCCCATTGAAACATTAGCGAATAGTGTGGGCTCAACTACTCTAGCGAATAGTGCGTACTTCTCACGATTTGGGCGAACCACCCTGCTTGCAGCGCAATCTGGCACAAACTGCGTAACTCTCGCGCCGGTGTCCGGGAAGACGACATTGTTGCCTGGAGGGGACTATGTCGGTTGTCGCGGAGTTTTTCTCCAGCCTTTCAGGAGGGGCTTTTGGCTTGGTTTAAGGAGAACGATGGAGGTTCACTTTGCGGCTTTGGAGAGACCGGATGTGCTTGGAAGGATATTGAGGAGACTGTAGAGAAGTGAGGTGCGATGCGATTTGTTGTTTGAGTGTCCTTCGTGGTCGTTCAAGGCGAACATAGTGTATGGCTATCATCACTTGTGATATGGTTCAAATTATGAATGGAAGGTTGGTGTCAGTATCAATTGTGTTTGATCTGAATGGATTGACAGATATCATAGAAATTGGAGAGTTACTACTACGCTGGTGCCGTCTCCAGCATTGTCACCACGCAAGATGTTTACCAGAGCAACAATACGTACAGAGAAGGGCAAAAGCCATAAAAGAAAAAGGTAGAAAGGCCAAGCTCGACAATGTCAAGGCCAGAGCGCAGTGGTGCCACTTTCGAGACGTAGGAAAGACGACGCTCGAGCTGTCGCAGCACTCAATAGTATGGAAAGGCGCAGCACGTACGAATCTGGCATGGCTGCGCAGCGAGGCTTTACGGCGTGGCCGAGGTCGGCCCATTCCGCAACGAGAAGGAAAGCTACAAGACGTCCGCGAAAGTCAAAAGGTGCACAGCCAATCGACCCCGGCCGCGGCTGTAAAAAGCTTTTGTGATCCGCAGGCGCCGTCCTCGGCGTATCGCCTCGCGGGTTGTTTGCTTTTTAGAAGCGGGGAAAGGCGCCCACAGGATCGCCCCCGGTCGTTAATCCTCGTGGGCACTTGGTTGGCTAAACGGCAAATATCGAAAATGTGACTGTTAAGAAATGTCGCCGTCAATATAGACGCGGTGGTTGTGGAAATGAGCTCACTAGACAAATCCGGCGTAATTCCTCCTTAGTGGTCGGCACTTGAATCGCAAAGTTAGCCCACTTTTCTCGCGCCTAATTGGGATGCCACGCATTGGAGATGAGCCCAGGGGGTCGTCCCCGGCGTAATTCCACGGAGGTATTTCGAAATCGCTCATTCGGGACGGTAAGTCTGTGAGCTATTTGTTGTTTTGGGGAAATGAGCTCACGGGATCGTTCCTAGCGTTCTTACTCGTAGACAGTGGGATCCAAAAAAGCGAAAGCAATACTTCTAACTACAAGAAAGTGAGTCGATGAATAATACCAGACGCAAGCCACAGCACCGCCTCCAGCGTTATCCCTCGTGGGTATCGAAAAAGCAAGTATGTTCTCTAGCATCCGAAAAAATTTGAGCCGCACGCAAGCCACTCTCACCACGCGAGCGGAGACAACTCGCACGGCCCATCGCAATCGAGACCCGACAGAGAGGTAGACCAAGTTGGCTGGTACGCAAAGCCGCCCTTCCCATGCAAGCGATATCAACTAGCACTATCCCTCCCCTTGCACCCACCATTCCGCACCCTACTCCACTCTTGCCGTGCGATCAATACAATAGTTAAATCCGCACAGTCCTTCCTCCATCATTCACAAGGTTCTAGAGCCTACCCATGACGCTAGCAGATGCCGTTGCTGCTGGATGTTGATTTGCTGAGTCTCCCGTCCTCACGCATGGCTCTATAGCGTTGTTGTTCCGATGCTTTGAACTGTCGTGGTTTGTAATGTATAAGGCGAATGATTTGGATAGCACACAATGTTTACCCTTTCCATACAATTGGTGTTCATCTTGCCGCACTCGTGGCCTCCATTGGCGCTTGTGGAGAAGTTGGTTTTCCACTAGTTTGGCGCCTCCCTCCCTTCCTTGGGGCTCTGACTTGGTGCTTAGCTAGTTGCTGAGCCTGGTGTCTTGGTTCGTTTTGAATCTTGGTAGTTCTGGTATGTGTTAGGAGCGCGGTGATGATGGTCATGAGCCGGTTGTGGATGGGACGTGTGCAGGCACAATCGTGGATTGTTTGTAGACCATTTTGATTGATAAACATTATGTATTAAGCTTCATTTGCTGTAAATGAAGACATTATGAGTATATGCCGATGCTGATGTTGATGCTGATGTTGATGCTCTTTCTAGATGTGTGTTTTTGACAAAGGAGATTTTGTTGCTGCTGCGAACGCCGACCCAGGCGTAGAAAAAGCGTGCAAAAAGCGTAAATGACGGGCTCAATGCTAAAAATCAATGCAAACGTTCAAACCCACCGGGGATCCCCAGCACCCCTCGCATGCCGCGCCTCATTATCCGCTCTCCAAGGATCTTGAAATCCAACATGGGGAGACCCATTCCTTGGCCTTGGGACGCCAAAGTCCGAGGCACCAATGTGCTCTTCCCGTCTCGTCTCCTTGCTCATGCCAAGACCGTCGATCTTGGGCTCGACCATCGATTGGAGAGAAGGCTCATCCTCGTATTCTGGCAACAAGATCGATAGGGCAGAGGCATCGTCATCGGACATCATGCTGTAACGCGACGAGACGCTCTGGGCGCGCATGGTGCGCACGGTAAGGTGACGACCCATACCTTGTTGTTTGGATGCGGCGTCTTCTTCGAGTCGGACGACCACCTCGACGGCCTTTTCGTCTTCGGTGACCTTGGGGTGGCGCCTTGCGAAGTAGCGGGCGTATTTGTAGAGAGACCTGAACAGATTCGGTTAGCGACAACCTCTTTGTAATCAAGATGATATTCTTACCAATAGCAACTTGCGACGTTGACACCCGTCAAGATGATCTTGTACGGGAGATAGTAGAGGTAGAGCACCTGCCACGAAATGCGCTCGTTCTTCCGTCGCAGATGGACCTCGTTGAAAATAATGGTGTTGACCAGGTACATGGCGACAGTGGCCGCGAGTAATATGCCGCAAAAGGATGGGCGAACGTAAAAGGAGATCGGCAGGATAAATGGTGTCAGAAGGTATAGGAGTGTTTCGTAGACCTGGATCATGTCAGCAAACGATTCGAAACAACGTAGACTCGGCGAACTTACTTCTTGGAAAACAAAGATCTTGGCGCCAATCTCCCACCAGCCCAGCTTCCAGCTGCAGAAGATGTACTTCATGTTGTAGTACATGCCGTTGACGAAAAAGAAGTTCCATCGCTTGAACCTCTGCTTGAAGATCGTCATTTCGCCGAACCCGCCTCTCGCGCCGCCGCTGGAGAAGAAGACGGCGGTAGGTGTTTCGGTTTCGACAAAGACCTGCGAGCACATGGTGATGCGAGAGCCAAGTTCGCGGGCGACGTGGCCAAAGAACCAATCCTCTGAGACGCTGAAGCCGGGGTGTTCGTTGAAAGTCTTCACGAGAAGGCCGCGATCCCACAAAGCAATAGCACCATGAGGAAATGTGGCAGAGCCAACCTTGCCGGCGAATTCACGCTGGAGACCACTGAGTTTGTACTCCAAATCTTGCGCTTGCTGGCAGTAGTTGCCCTTCGATGAGTTGGGTCCGACACTCTTGATTGTGTAGCCAATGCACATGACCTTGCCTTGAAGTCGGTCAGTGACGACCGGAAAGTTCTCCGGTAGTGTGCAGTCGTCGTCGATCAGCAAGACGTTCTTGAAGCCCTTGGCAGCATAGCATCCAACGAACTGAGCGACAAGTTTGCAACCAATGGGTGACCAGATGTGATTGACTCCGTACGGTTGGCATACCTCTTCGGTGTTGTCGAGCGGTTCGGGGCTGTTGCCGTTGGCGATGACGAAAATATGCGATGGGGGGAAGATTTTGAGAGCTGCCTCGAGCGTCGATGCAATCAGGCCAGCAGACTTGTAGCAGGGTATCAGGAGGGCAGTATCCTTGACATTCGGTTGTACTTTGGTTTCGGTTGTCACCTCTACAGCGGGAGGATCTTTCTCGAAGACGATGAGTAGTGGTGCGAAGGCGTAACTATTGCTGTTAGCAGTTGCGATGAATCAACAGGACTGATAGACTTACAATAGTGCGATCCCCAGGGTGATACCGAAGCCACCGGGCAGAACGAATTTGTTTCCTACAACCCAGTACAGCCACCACACAGCTCCATTCCACAACGGTAGGCCGATCAGAACAAAGTAAATGAACAAAACGATGAAGAGGTAAATCCCATACTCAAAGGCGAGCTGCGCCCCTTTGTTCCTCTGCAGTTCCTTGCCTCTTGTCTTAGCCCGTTCGAAGGTACCCCGCATGGTACTACTCCGTGTCAGGCCATTCGTGGAAACGTGAGTGAGCTTTCTCTGCAGAGCATCTGGAATGACGGCGTCCGCAATAGCCTCTAGGGTTCCTTTCCTGGCCCGGGTCGCTGGCGGAACGTAGATGTCTTCGGGCTCATCCACCCACGAGTTTCGGTGCTGATGCTTAGCAGCATGGAGTTCATTGCGGTCGCTTGATATGGAATTGTTCCTCGTTGCAAAGGGATCCGTCTTCGTAGTAGAGGAGGAGCTCCTAGATACTGTGATTGAAACATCCGCGAATGGGTCAGATAGAGCAGCGGTCGTAGGACTGTGGATAGCTCTAGGTGCGTGTCGGCGGGAACGTTTCTTCTCCGGCATCGACGTAAGCCCAAATTCCCCCGAGCCAGTAGGGGCGTACGACGACGGTCGGCTGTATGCAGGAAGGCTTGTCCTGTTTTGTCTTTTGCGCTCGCTTTCATCATCCGCCGAGAATCCGTTGAAATCCAATCGAGAAGTTGCTCTAGAACTCCCAGCTCGTGACACTGGTCGCGACGGGGCTGGAGTACCGGGCGCCGTACCGGGAGCCGACAGTGTTCGCCGAAAGGCTGCAGGTGGTGGCCGGGGACCTACTCTTCTTGAGAGTTGTCGCCATATCGGACTATCAGTTATGAATGACCGTCGTTGTGTTTGTCCGTCTGTCGTTTCGCCGAGGTCATCTCGAGTGGATCTGATAGCAGCAGCTGCTTGAATCAGGTGAGATGGGATGACGATATCGTGTCCAACAGTTGAGGGTGGTCCTGGTTGTTGCGGGCGACGAGGAGGTGCCAGGTTTTGTCGTGGGTGCGAAGACATTGTGGATCAATTCCAGGGGTGTGGCCGTATCCTCCAGAGTGTCTACAGTAGTGATATATATGAGAGTTCCCCTGTGCTTCAACAAATATTGGAGTAATGATAGTTCTCGCGCCACGCACTACTTCGCGAGCTGAAGAACTGGGCGAAAGCGAGAGGTAATAGTGCGTGGCGCACGAGTCGTATTGCTACCTCATCATGCAGTGAGGAAAATCGTCAGTGCAGCGGCCAATATTGGCGAGCGCCTAACCCACGTTCCGATCAAGGTCGATCTCGACCCCTGCCTGTAAGCTCCTCATCACCACGCAGGGGCCGAGGCCTAAACCTTCGGCAGAGTCTTCAGTCAGCCAGGTGGAGTCTAGGTGGTACCACGCGCCGAGCGTAGCTACCGGCGAGTCCAGTACTCTTAGCTGCATTAGGTTTCGTGGGTTCAAACATTGGGGGTAAGGCTAGATTTCGTCACGCCCCTGTCGTACGCCAACTACTCAGTGATCCCGCGGTGCGGTATTGACACGGGCTGCTCAGGCAGCCGACGACACGAGGCAAAGCGTTCGGATTCACCCCCACAGTATTCTGAAGCGAACTCTGTATTGCATCCACGCAACGCAGAGACACTGTGTCGACGAAACGCAGAGGGGCTTTGGATGTTCGGAAGTGGCCGGTAGTCAAGTATCATGTTCCCTGTTTCCCGAGTGTATCTAGTCGGCCGGATCTTTTTGCGGGTACACACAAGACGTCCATCACATTTTGAGTGGTTCTCCAAGCTCGTAGAACAAACTTGGTACTGCACTCACTGCATTTTCCGACGTACTTGACGAGAATCCGGTTAGGTAACTGGAATTCCTAGTCGAGTTTCTAGCATTAGCGATGGGGAAATTGGACACTTGCTGTGACGTGCTGTTAGCCGATGCCCATCGTGGCGTTCCGCGACACATTGCTCTGCAGCGCCCAGCGCCCCGCGCCAACCTAGGAATTAAGCGGGCCGTAGAGAAGCAAAGAGGGAAGCCACAGCCATACGCTAGCCCCTATAGGGTTGGCCCGCGGTTTCAGGAGCAGGGCCGCCGCGTTAGGTTCCTGGATCCAACGGCGGATTTGGACATCTTGGAGAATTCGCCGGAGCTAGTCCAAGTTTAGTTCTGACTGACTCTATTCCCATCCCCTGCAGAAGCATGAAATGTGGGATCGAATTTGCGTGCCCCTCATTGAATCTCATCGCGCCGTTCGGCCGCATGCCTGCGCTGTGGACATGTTTCACTTTTCGATATAAGCTGATGTACAAAGCGACCAAGATGCCCAGCTCAAACTCGCCGCTCAAGCCTAGGCTGCCTGGTAGAGCTTGGCGAAAACGGATGTTCGGGAGAGAGCGTGGTATTCTGTGTAGGGCTACGGGACCGGGCCATAGCACTCTGGCGGTGACAAGAATTCGGGTGTACGCCAACGTGGTACGATTCCGGCAGAGACCGGCGCGGACCATTGCAAACACACGTTGTTTTTTGGGCTGGCACCATGTTCAGTCGCCCGTGGAGCTTGTGTCGCAATGGTCTGAATCGAAATGTTCAGAAACAGTAGCGGAAGGTTCTCCGAAGAATCCCTGGCCCTGTAACTGACCACGACTCTCAGCCCACAGCTCCGTGATTCGGGCTGAAATAAGTCTGAGCTGCAGACGCGGCCACAGCAGGTATTGCTGAAAAAGCAAGGAGGATGACGAGACGGTAGACACGACGCTCTGAGGCCCACGTGGACCCTCAACTCCCGGCGAAGCGGCAGGCACACAGCCAGTATTTCGGACGAAGCGTAGGGGATGTGTGTCGATTCGCCCCCGGACGTGATGGTGGAGAAGTCGTCCGAGAGGTTTTCCACACTAGCCCACGCGGGACTAGCTGCGGCTGCCTCTGACCCGACCCACGACAACCCCTGACCCTATATTCTCTTTCTCGCACGCACGCGGCACCGCTCCTCTTCCGCGCCGCTCCAGAGTCCAGACCATACAACACGAATGTGGTCAGCCATGCTCTAGGCACGTGTGAGTAACGACATACAAGCTGCAAGTAACGTTTCCTTGTCGCCATCGTCGCGGCCGTGCGAGATTGAATCATCCACGCTTCTGTGCGCAGCTGCGTACACATGGACGGCTGCTAAAGATGCACTCGACGAAACGCGCGGAGCATCCAGCCGTGCCGAATCCGACTTCCCGACGCTTACGCACAATTTGGCCGACGACGGAGGCCCTTTAAAAATAAGACGCATTGGACACACGTCCTCAATGACTCTGCATACAGCCGCGACTTGACGCATGCGCCCTATTAATAAAATCTTATAACCCCTGAGCAAACAATACCCAGCAGCGTGGACGTGCCCAAAAGGGAAGAAGCCGTACAGGGCCCCGGGGTCCAAGATGACCAGCATCGGCCTCTCAAAAGCACGCAATTCCGCATCACTCTTTCACTGACCGCTCGAGCGTACGTCAACTGCCTTGCCCCGAATACACCCAACCCAACTAGACCGGAGAAACCAACTCACGATGTGGGCCCTTCTCATCACAACTAGGACCCCGCGCCTCACCGGGAAACGTTCCGTTGTCCGTTAGGACAGTCAATAGCGTCGCGGTTGTTCTTAGCCTGCGAGCCGCTGACTGCAGCCTTGATCACAGAACAGAATTATAGTGCGTCTTCGGGGCCAGACGGATCGAGTGTTACGTGTCTCGGATTAGCATTTTGCAGTTCTGCAGCCCCGCGTGTTTTGATTCATGGGCGGGTTTCACCGAACATCTTCCCTCCGCAGGTGTGGACGGCGCCGGATTCGTCTCCGTCGTCGCGCTGTTGCATGTAAACTGAATGATTGACCTGATCTGCGATCATGCAAGTGCTCTAGATCCGAAGTCTGGATCGGCTTCTGACTAGGTTAAAAATGTGACGTGTAGATGCCTCCTCATGATGTAATTCTGCATGCCCGATCTGTGCAGGGTTCCAGCAAAGATCTCTGCAAGTTCAAAAGCCATCGAACGAGGGAAGATGGGTTGACTTTCGATGGCAGGGATTGGTAGCGATGATGCGGAGTCGTCGATCCCGAACTTGCGGTGATCCTTGACGATCCGATCGTGCTGGCGATATCGAAGATGGCACTGCTGGGTTGCACTGCAGGGCTTGTGGGCGGTAGATCTGCACCGATGGTAGCGACTTTTCCTTTCTCCGCCTTTCAGCTGCGTCCCAGTTTTTTCGACGACGCTGTCAAATGTCAAATTTCCGATTATCCATTACCCCATCTACTCAAGAGCCACTGTCCGTATGCTCGGGCTGCAAAAGCAAATGGAGTGTAGTGAGCCAGCAATAATTTTCACGTCTCCAAGATTTGGTCATACCTCACTTCGGTGGTATGTGTAGGTTTGACCCTCATTCAGGTTTATTTCTAGGCCTTTTTGGTGTGCGTGTATGTGTTGGTGGGCATATGGCATGACGGAACACTTCAGCAACGTGATCCGATAGGCAGAATTTTCGTGTACTATGATTCATCACATACCCACGATTAGAGGCTTCTAACTCGTGAGCACCTTGAAGCTCGAATTCATCGTTCTGGAAAAGCAATGAGGGTGGCGATAACTTTGTATGCTCGCGTCTCGTTTGGGTTAGAGAAACCCAGTTGGTAATCGTGACTACAACATTGACACTTATGGATCCATTAAGCGTTATATAGCAGAACGATTTGGTAATACCTCTCTTGGACAAGAGCTACATGGTGGATTCAGTGCTTTTTACAATCTTGTTGATGATTTGCAACCTCCTTACAGTGCGGGCGAACGAAATCTGATGCCGAGCATATCTTTCCAGCATGAAGTATCGAACAACTCGAGTCGAAATCGACTCCCCACCAAATCAAGTTATCCAACAAACCTACCACCATCCATACCACCACACAAGGTCCCCTCTCCGCTCTATCTTCCCTAAGACATTTGGTTCCCCCATCCTCCAATCGACCGACAGCTCATCCCGATCGCACCCTTCAAACCCTATCTCTTATACTCTATCGCCAACCACACCACCCTAGATACTCTTTCCATTATCTTATGGCATCCGAAACCTTGTACAAAAAGTGCCAGGTCCTCTTCTCGCGCTTTCCTCGGTGTTCACAGGAGGCGCTCGAAGCAATAGTACTTTCCGTTCATCTACGGACCCAGCCACCACACCTTCGACCAAAGATGGGCACAATCAACTGAGCACCTACCTAGTGGGAAGACTTGGACATTCACATCGAATGAGCAAGCGTAAGAAGAGTTCATACTTCATCAACCAAATTACCTCCAACAACTTTGATTGATGTGATAGGCCTAAGGCTCTCTCATAATACTACATAAAGTTTTAATTAAAAGAAGATTTCCGGAGAGCTTAAGAGCCATATATGTGGGAAAAATACCTGATCTACATACACTTATTACATCTGATGACCAGCAGCAGGTCACGTTCTGCGTTCGTGGCTCGCAGGCCATGGTCGAAGTTATGGGTTGTTGAGAGTCGCTACCAACATTTTCCAGCCGCCACACTGGGTTCGGTACAGCAACATACGTTGGAGGCCTTGGACTGAGGGCCCATTGGTTTTGATAATTGGGTTGTTGCCATGAGCTCCGAGCTGCACGAGGAATTACACAAAGACATTCCGAATACATTTGATGACAATATTGAAAGCATGAACAAAAGTAATATTTTACATACCATAAAATAATAAGTAGTCAGCGTAAGATTTGAAGCATCGGATAGACTGACTAGACGTTTAACTGCTAATTTTTCAATCAATCATATTTGCCTCTGACTATTATGCAGCTCATGATGTTCCACTACTCACCCGTCTCCCACTCCTCATGCTACTTACCCACCTTACCTTACAACATCCATACACCAGAGCATCCACCCACGCGGAGCCCCCGGTGGTGCCTACGTCTCAACACCGGAACTGTGGCGGGCCATGCTATTGGATCACACCCGAGACGTTGCGCAGTGAGTAGCTTGAGCCTGACAGTATTACAGGCGTGGTATCGCATCGACCTATTGACGGGTCTGGAAGTGAATTGTATCGCGAGAAGAGATGGAGGGTAGGAAGAGATGGAGGGTAGGAAGAGATGGAGGGTAGGAAGAGATGGAGGGTAGGAAGAGATGGAGGGTAGGAAGAGATGGAGGGTAGGAAGAACTGAAGGGTAGGGAGAAAGCATTGCAGACACAGTCCAGGTCCGGTACGATCTCACAGTCGGAATCCTCGGAATCGGACAGCACCACATAAGGGCCCTGGCGGCGGAGCTTCGACTCCTGAGGGGTCTTCAAATGGGGGTTAGCAAAAGCCTGGCCAAAATAGCAGCGACATATTTCACCTGCAGAACTAGGAGAGGGATCCTCGCGAGGAGGCTAGCCAACACCACCAGGCGCACCGGTCGCGGCTTGAGATGTAGACCTGAAGAGGGATATTGTGTCGTCCGCTCGTCCACCATTGGATGCACAAGCATCCGATCTCTTATTTGAGCGGATCGTTGGCCTGCCTTGAGACCAACGGATAATGCCCCTGAGGCGACTGAGGTCTTTATGATTCTTCAGCAAGGTACATTCTCGAACGAATGAGGAGTTCTGGACGAGGTAAGTGTGACGACCCAGCAACCTCACATACGTGCCCATGCGTCTCCAGCACAGCAGCGCCCACAATCACCGGACCTATAGCTCCAAGTAAATATAAACATAATAGTGGTATTGATGCAATATATATCGCATACCTAGGAAGCAGCGCGAAGCCTCGCCGCCACAACCCTGCACCTGTAACAAGCTCCAGTTGTACCCTTAACCTCTACACCCCCCTCCGAAACGCCTTACTACCTCGCCCCATCTCCTCCCACACCCCCCTATGACCCCTCCAGCGCATCCGTGGTCAGATTATAGATCTTCTGAATATTCTTCAGCTCGCCCTCGAAATCGATCTCCAAGTCCTTCAACAGTCCATCCTTGAACCCAAAGACCCACCCATGCACAATCGGATACCCATGCTTAGCATACTGCTGCTGCACGGCGGCCGTCTTAATGATATTCCGCGCCTGCTCCAGGACATTGAACTCGACCAACTTGTCGTACTTGGCCTCGCCCTCGACGCCGTCGAGTTCCGCCTCGTGCAGGCGGTACACGTCCCGGATGTTTCGCAGCCAGGGGTTGAGCAGGCCCATGTCCTTTGGCGTCATGGCGGCTTTGACGCCGCCGCAGCCGTAGTGCCCGCAGACTACTATGTGCTTGACGTGCAGGTGGCGGACGGCGTAGTTTATGACGGACATTACGTTGAGGTCGGTGGAGCAGACGAGGTTGGCGATGTTGCGGTGGATGAACATCTCGCCGGGCTCGAGGCCGGTGATGGCTTCGGCGGGGATGCGCGAGTCGGAGCAGCCTGAGATGAAGATTAGTATCAAGCTCGTACATTTGTGTCCCGTTGACAATCTCCATTGGCGTGAGCTTCCTCTGCACAAAGGCTTCAAAGCCCTTCGTACTTGTCATGTCATGGAAGGGAAGAGAAAAACAGCACCACTCACCAATCCACAGATACTCCGGACTCTGCCCAGCACTCAGATTCTCAAAGAACTCAGGATGCTTCCCCTTCATCTCAGCAACCCACTTCTTGTTGTTCTCGAAGATGCGATCATGGCTCTGCTGGAGATACTTGCGCACCTCCTGCGGCTCCTGCTTGTCGAAGTCCAGGTCCGACATTCTGCTTGCGCGAGTTGAGGACGGCCGTGCAGCTTCAATGCTTTCCCCCGATCTGGCTCTCTTCGGCGTCAACCGTAGTTGCACCCGGGCTGGCTGTGTGTATATGCGTGGCCGTGGAGAAGACGTAGCTGCGAAACCGGAGATAGAGGAGAAGGAACAAGTAGAAACGACGACGGCCGCAACGGCGACCCGCGGCGCTACAAATACCCCTCCAGCGCGGCGCAAGACCCGCAGGCCATGGTGGGGTGAAACCCGCGCGCCAAACCCCAACTGCAGCATCGCGCGACCCTCTCTTTACCAAGCGATTGTTGAGGTTGGGCAATTGGAGAGGAGCTGATTGGATCTGACGTCAAGGATGTGCTGCACGTAGGAAATCCTGGTGCGGATCGGATCTAGGGTGCCAAGAGATAGATAATCGTTCGTATTATTGTCACAGGATTGAGATGGTATGGGAGAGATTCATTGACGCCCGTTGAATGGGAGGGATTGGTGGACTGTGACACATCAACAGCTTGACTTTCGTAAGCTACAGATAACGACTAGTTACCAGAGATTGTTTAGTACAGCCCGCGGACAATCATGGAGAAAGCGGCGACTATCCCACGCCCCCCCCCCCCCACCCCCCCCGCCGCCTTTCCCACCCACCATCTCCTTATGGATTGACACCTCTGATGTGACCGACATGCCATTGAACGAAAGCCAACGCGAAATCATCCTTTCACACGCCAACACACTGCTCCACAAGCGCGACTACCCCAAGACTATCTGTCCCTCCGAAGTCGCCCGCGCGTTCTCGAAAGCGGAGCTGGACAGCTTGGACGCTCCAGACTGGAGGAGCACGATGGACAATGTACGCGAGGTAGTATGGCAGCTTAGAGAGGACGGAGAAGTCGAAGTGATGCAAAAGGGTGAGGTCATCAATGCTGCAAGGCTTGAGGAAGTGAGAGGACCTATACGCGTCAGAAGAATACAGAGTTGAAGATGTTTCTTCGCAGCAAGTGTACACCTCAAATATTGTATGTACGTATGAAAATAACAGTATGCAGGACCTATGGGTATCAATGCCATGCTTCTACGAAAACAGCGCCGCTCCAGCTATGCGACGACCATGCTCCTACTCACCCATCCGACTATTACGTATCTCCAGGGTGCTTTGGACCACTGTCATCGAGCCCCTGCCACTCCTTACCCCACCCGCTCTCAGGGTCCGTTGCATTGCCCGCGCTACCTTCCTCAGCCAGTGTCCGTATGTCGCTCCAGTATTCCAACTTCTTGCATTCTGCATCAGCAGCCTCGACCGCCTTGAGCAGATTGTTGATCCTGCGTTCTTCGGTATCGTGCTCGGGCTCGCCGCTCTCCTTGTGGGATTGGCGATGGGCCTCTGCGTCGTCGAAGGTGGCCATGAGGGTGGAGAGGAGTTGGCGGCGTGAGTTCTGGAATATGAGCATGGCCATTATGGCGGGAATCTGGTGGGATTAGAGTGTGGTGTGAGAGAAGGGTTGAAAGATAGTACCTGTTCAGCCAGATAGTGCAGTTCTTCACCGCCATCATCGATGAACTTGTTGATGAAGACAATCTTCTCCCGATCAATAGCCGCCTTCTTCAGCTTTCGCATCAGGGTCGGCACGTCCTTCACCTCTTCATCGAAAGACTGCTGCTGACTATCCTGCGCACTGTCGAAACCGGTGCCGCTTGTCAACGTTCTCGCCACCGTTGTGCCAATGCTGAACGTCTCTCCAAACAACCTCTCTCTGTTCTCCTTGGTCTTTGGTGGCAGCCTCTGCTTGATCCGCTTCCGCAGCCAGCGTCTCCGCCGCACGAAGCTGTGGAACCATGGGTGGTTTCCATGCCAGGCCGCGCCTCTGAACCAGAGGCTGTATTGCCATCCCTCCTCGTCGACATCGTGGCTCATGTCCACATACCAGCTCTTCCATTCCCAGACCCAGCTAGGGTCGGGCACCTGGGCGTTTGTGATGTTGACAGCCGACGGCTTGAACTTGGAGTCGACCCACGGCGATTGGTCGATTTTGAGATTCCACAGTGCTCGCGAGGAGAAGAGGGGCAAGCCGAAGACGAACCAGCCGCGCTGGTTCTCGTATAGCACGTCGATGTGCGCGCTTTCGCTCGGCGGTGGTCGCACGGGCTGTTGCTCGGAGTTCTGATCGTTGTCGGCATGATCGACGAGTGCAATGCCTTGGTCTGCCATTCTGCGGGCCTGGTGGTATGTTGTGAGTGGTAAAAGTGGGGGCTTGCGCCGCTGCTATCGTGAGAACATGAGGCTATGTGGGACAGCGGGTAGTGACGTTGGGGGTGACGCTACGGATTAGGGGCAGGCAACCACGAGGAGAGGACGGCAATGCAGTAGCCGGGTGACAGCGAATGCAATTACGACATGAAATGCAGCACGAAAAAGCCTACAGCCAGCACTTGGTGCAGAGGGTAAATCGAATGTGAGATGGAAGGAACCCACTAAAGGAGATGCTGTGGGTGGAGTCGTGATCTAGGCATGGCGATCCAGTTCGCGTGCTGGCCGCGGCGCTGGCCTGTGCGGCAGCTTAAGGCACGTACGTCATAACTCGTTGGTGCTTGCCTTGAAAGACTCGGCTCCAACCAGCACTCCCCGCCCATAAGTACCCGGAATCCTCTTGACCTCTGACAGCTCTCAGCTCCTCCAACGTTACACGACTCACAGCTTCATCCCCGCACCACCCATCAACACCAACCCACTCCATCACCATGTCCAAGCGAATTGTCCAGATCGGTGGTATCACGGCCGTCGGCGCTGGTGCCTACTACCTCTACAGCGCGGGAGGCGACCCCAAGCTTGCGCAGAAGAAGATCGAACGTACGTTGTCCATTGTCGCCTCATCGGAAGGAAGCCCAAACTGACGGGTGCAGATGATGCCGCCGCCGCGAGTGCACGAGTGAAGAGCGACATCCCCGGCCGCGGCAAGGAGGCGCAAAAGGCGGGCGAGGAGGGCATGGAATCCGTGCGCGCGCGGGCACAGAGCATGGTAAGCTTCTCCATGCTCCTTGGATGCGACTGAGACATTCGTGCTAACACCCGCAGGCCGATGACGCGAAACTCGAAGCGGAGCGCGCCAAGGTGAAGCTCGACAACTTC
>Ga0247733_1000289_pt1 | contig 35920 bp, 29 predicted proteins | sample UWRJL043104R2_FD_180932 | JGI IMG/M metagenome (GOLD analysis project Ga0247733, IMG submission 180932) | Plant litter microbial communities from Arlington Agricultural Research Station in Wisconsin, United States - UWRJ-L043-104R-2 | ecosystem: Environmental > Terrestrial > Plant litter >...
AAGCCCACACCCCTCCCCTACCCCCGCATATCCACGATCCCCCTCCCCGCCAAACCGGCCCCTCCCCGCCCCAAGCCCCTCACCCCCTCGCAGCAATCCGCACAGCAAACCGAAGAGGCGATTCGCACGGGGCGCATGCCGCCGAAATACAAGGCCGCGGGGAGACGCGTGACGGCCATCATGGTCGGGGTTCCCGTTGTGGTGGTTGTGGGGTGGGAGCTGTGGGGACGCTGTGAGTATATACTCTGTTATTCTGTGGAGTAGCTGAAGAGCATGTTTGCTAATGAGTGATTAGATGATAAGACGATTCGCGCTAAATACCCGGTGGAGAGTGTGAGGCCGATTGTGAGATCGGAGGGGAGTGTGGTGTCTCAGTCTCCGTCTCCGCCTCCGTCTTCGCCAGCATAGAAGCTCGTGTGAATACCCTGCAGCGCGGCGGCGTACGTGTCGATATGGAACCGCCATTGTATATACAACGCCTATAGCATACTCCACTACATCGCATAGCCATTCTTGATTGACGAGGTCCATGTATGACGAGGTCAATGTAACGCATAATCTGTACATATAATCTATCTGGGCTACAGCCATATGTATAATTTCATTGTGTTTCTGTCATGGAAGTTGTTTACATCACATAAAATTGAAGACACCGAGAGCGACTTCATAGAGACAGGGGCAGTGAAGCAGACGATTGTCACCATGAGCGGAGTAGCGAGTCAAGGCGATGATCATGAATATAGTAATAAGAGTACTAGAATTTAAAGGATTACCAATACAATAGCGATTGCAGAATCGAAGAAAAGAAAAGGTCCATGCGGGTATAACCATGCCGTCACTCAACAATCCTCCACACACCAGTGAGCCACCATGCCGATGTCGTCTACCCAACCCAATAATCAGCGCCATCTTATATGCTATCATAACGTGTATCGCCCTCTTGATATTCTAATCCCACAAACACCGATGATGCAAATGCCAAACAAAAGAAAGAATGGTGTTTCAAGCGCTCGTTCTTCGCTTAGTTAAGGAAGCCGTTGCTCCTGGACTGCTGCTTCCTCAACATCATGCCCCGAGTTCCCGAGTAATCGAAGCCGAGGCCCAGCCCCAAACCCTGTGTATTCTCGTTATCTCGACTCGCTTGCTCCGCGTCCTCGATCTCACTCTGTTGCCGTTGGTGGAACTTGGCTTTCGCTCGCCCATCGTCTCGAGGTATGCGCGGACTCATGGCTGGGGAGAAAGACGGAGGATTGAATGCACGGATCGTGTGGTCTTCAAGAATGTCCGTGCCAAACATGTCGGCAGGTGGTGGTGATTTCTGGAGGCCAAGTGGTGACATCGTTTCTTGAGAATTAGGGATCTCAGTAAGTGGCTGTAATGACGTTCTAGTCTCATTCTGGTATTCGGAGTGGATGTGCGGCGACTCAGGAGGCGGGGTTCCGGGTGGTGGGTGGAAAAGGCGCTTGTAACGGAGCTCCGGTGAGCTTGGTGTCCCAGAGGACCTCAATCTAGCGCTGATGGAGGAGTTGTACCGGTGGTGACCCGAGGTGCTTGACGATAAAGCGGGGGTCAATGTGTTGGAGAAAATGTTGCGAGTAGGCTGTCGTGCGGAGGGCCACAGTTCCGGCCCACGAGGCGGTGAACAGGGCGGAGAAGAAGAGGAAAGTATTTCAGATGTATTAGAGTCTTCGTTCGAGTAGGAACCTTCGTCTCCGGATGAGTCTAGGTCTGTAGAGGTTGCGTCTGCGGTCGAACAACTGTGCTTACAGGAATCTAATGGCTGCGTGGCGATACTTGAACCAGGCACAGCTAAATGCGAATTCGACCCGGGGGATATCTTGACCTGCGGGTTGCGGCGGTGCGGGAAAGACGGCGTCGATTTCTCTTCAGCAGGTGTATGCTGGTTTGACAGATTTATAAAGTGCTCCGACTTGTTCAGCCGTCTGTTTCGAGATGCCTCTCCGGTTTGTGCCGAATGTCGCGTGAAGTTCAAAAGCCGAAGATTGATTTGGTTGGGGCTGAAGACGACCCGCGATGCCATCTTGTTGATGGTCTGGTCTAAGGCAAGTTCGACTGCGACATGGTTCTTGACCCGCGATACTTTGGGCCATGTCGCCTGCTCGCCGTTGCGCATGGACCGTAGCATGTATTCGGTTGTCGGATTGGTCAGGATTTTCGGAAAGTTGGTGTAGTGGATTGTTGGGAATATGGTGATGTCGCCGGAGTACCGCTGGTTCAGGACGGATCGAGCTTTGGTGACAGCATTGGGGAACACGCCCATTTCTGCGAGCATGTCGAGACGGTGCAACGCTTCTCCTTTCGCAAAAGCTGCCATATTGTGCATCCATCCGGGACCTGTAGAGACAGGAACATCCTGTTGCACCGCCGCGCTGAGAGCCTCTTCTTCCTTGGCCAGGAAAGGAACCACGTGAGGATTGACCTGAGAGACGATGAAGTGGTTGACGCAAAACATTTCGGCAAGACGATTCATAGGTAGATCGTTATCGACGGAGCCGTCAACCCAACCCTCGCTTGCGATGGGGTCCCATGGAATCGCTTTGCCGGTAATCCGGTCTTTGGCCATCAAAGAGGCCGCATTGAAGACGAACGGAACAGAACAAGACGCACATCTAAGGCCATTAGTAATGATTACGGGTCGGGGATTTCAGACTCACACTGCAGACCAGATCATGACGTCCGGAGCTGTGGCGTAGTTGAGCAACCTGGGCAGCTCGTACACACTTGCGCTCGAGACGGTGATGTTGAGGACCCGTTGAGTCCGGTTATACGATTCCTGAAATGTGGTGTCGCCGAGCATGATCTTCATGACCCGCTCCAGATGCGAAATGTCGTAGAGTGAACCGTACTTCATGAACCTGGCGACCTTGTCCATGACACTTTCGGCCTTGCCCGCCTCCTCGAATACAGCCAGATCGCCGTGACAAAAGTCGTGCAACACGGCGGGCATCTCCTCATCAGTCTTCGAGCAGAGGATGGCACAGACGATGCTTCCGGCAGATGCGCCCGAGATGATGCGGGGAAGGAGACGCTGCTCCCACAGACATTTGACCACGCCGATGTGGTTCATGCCAAAGGTGCCGCCACCAGACAGAAGCAGGGCCGTCCGACCAAACGACTGGCGAGTGCGGAGCAGTTCCTCGTAGACGACATAGTCCTTGACGGGAGAATTGTCTCCTTGTTTCGCGACCACATCCGGCAACGCGGCGAGCGTCTGCACAGCCGAATCGATGTATCGCTCGATCAGCGCCTTGGTGCCGATATGGGAGTGTTTGTACAGTCGGAGATCGCCCATGCCCCCCAGTCCGCGTGCCAGTGACGTCCGGATGAGGAACAGCATGCGCTTCACATCGCAGTTCGTTCGAGCCTCGTCGAGCTGGTCCAGACGCGCCTTGACCAGTGCGGCATCGTATTCGAGGGATTCGTCCTCGTTCTTCCAGTTGTCGTTGCCTTCTAGTGTGTCGAGCTCGGATGCAGCCGCCATCCAGTCCTCGTACGACTCGGCCTGCAAAGACATTAGCATGTGAAGATGGCATGGAAGTGGTAGCACCCACATCTTTCATGCGCAGATACAAGACCTGCTTGCGGTCTTCCTCCTCTTCGACAACGGGCGCTTCTTGCGGGTTCGCCGTGCCGACTAATGTTCCATACGGGTTCCTGACGAGCTGGAAGAGCGGCGTGAATAGCCCTCCCGAGGGTTGGCTCGCTCCCTTGACGGCATTGCTTGCGGTAGCCCCTCTGCTACCGCCATGCAAGCGAGCACTGCTGGTAAAGACGGTGTTAGGCACGAATGACATTGAGAGTGTATATGCGCCATATGCAGGTGGTACGGTGTAGGAGGCCGCGCGTGGCCGTCGTGGTGGACGTGTCTAGGAAGTGGGCACCCTGACGTTAACAACAAACTGGCTGCAGCACGGTGCTGGTCAGGTGGTGAAGAGGAGGTGTGTTGTCGGGATGCAGCGCCGAGTCCGTTGGTCGGGCCCGTCGCAAGTGGTGACGGACGGAGGTACCAAGCGGTACGTTAGCAGCGGAAGTCCGTGTCGCTAGTGAGGCTGTTGGGTCGGAAAGCGCATTACGGACACTGCACCGGGCGGATGCTGGATGAGTATAAAGGAGGAGGACATCAGCAGCGACAGATTTCACGAGCGTGCCGACGCATAGCATGTGGTTCCATGTGCGCGGCTTGACGACGCCAGCGCAGCAAGGGTGAACGAGGCATGATGTGTACGGCGTCATCGGCTCGCTGCTGGACAAACGCGGCGAGGGCGCGCGCACGGACCCATCGGGCCTGGCTGCACACTGCACAACCACGCGGCGGTGGATTCCTGTATCTCTCCGTCAACCCGTAGACTCTACCGGTTTGCTTCGTGATGGCTCGCATTGCAATTTTACTCCAGCCATCGTTGTCATTCTTCGACCCACAATGCCCAGGCGTGGAATTGACCATGACAGTGTTGGCTCGCTCATTCACATGTCTCATCCACTACACAGCAGCCACCCCGAAGCGAGAGGATCTTTCGAGGTCACGCACACGTCGCAGGGTACATTGTACCGCAAACGTGGGAAAGCTAGCGCAACAACAAGGCTCTACTCCCCATCATTTCCCCATGCATCTGCCATCGTCGATTTTGCGACCTCACGCGATACACCAGCATGAGCTCGGGTTGGCCCAGTCTCCAGAATATCCGCGGGCTTTCATAAAGACAGCGGCAAGGCACCGGGTGGCTCGTCTAACCTGCTATCACATGTCAGACATGACCCGGCTGGCTCATGTCAACTTCGGAACGCTTGCCTTGACCAGAGGTAGCGGAAACCGCGGAAAGTATGCCGCTTCTCATCCATCTACATGTCATTATTGCGTCGCGGATGTATACCATAACTCAAGGCTGGCCCGCTGCATACATACCCCACGTGCGATCGTGGTCAGTTTGCATCCCCGGGTTCATCAATGTTCCGTTAGGCTGACTCAAACTCCGGGTGTCCGAGCTTCCACGATGACACAACGGATTGCGATGCACAGTGGCACCGACCTTGTTTCCCTTTTGGAAATGAAACCCCAATACTTCTTTTTGATCTCCATCATATGGATACATAGGCGCTATACGCAGCGTTGAAGATCAGATCGTTCCAACTCCATCCCATACTAAAACTCTCATACCTAGCGATGCCCCAATTATAAATACCAGCCGAAGCCCAACGAGATTGACCCATGTAACAGAATGACGCTGCTCCCGCTTTCAAACAGACGCATAAACGCTTACACTTGAAATGAAACACTGCTTTGCCATGGTTGTGCATCATAGCGCAGCGATAGCTTCCCTCAGCACGTCGAGCGCCCTCTCCCCTACACCTTCCAAGCCCTCTCGGAGTGCCCATGCGATATCACTCTGCAAACCGAGCGGCACATACACACCGCCTTCGTCCTTGTTGACCTCCATGCGCTCACCCAGGCGAGATGTATGCTCCCACTCGCGTGCCGCAACCTCCGCGTTTTCGATCACCTTGCTTGGGATACCGCACATGGCCGCGCAGTGCATGCCAAAGCTGCCCTCCGCCACACCGTCTTCCAGCTTGTACAGGAAGGTAATCGACTTTGATGCATTGTCCACGTGGATGCGCATGCGCTTGTTCGCCACTTCGGGGTGATACTCGAATTCCTTTGCGAGCGATCGATAGTGCGTAGCAAAGAAGCCGACACAACCTACCCGTGTGCTGATATCGTGGAGAACTGCTTGGGCAACGGCAACACCGTCGTAAGACGAGGTACCACGACCGAGCTCATCCAGGATAACGAGTGAGCGAGGCGTAGCTTCCGAGAGAATCTTTTGCGTTTCGGCAAGCTCTACGAAGAAGGTAGACTGTGCGGCGAAGATGTTGTCGTTGGCGCCCAGACGTGACATGATACGGTCGACTGGTGTAAGTGTCGCGGAGGTGCATGGCAAGTAACAGCCAACTTGTGCCATGATAACGGCGACGCAAGTCATCCGAAGAATCGTCGACTTGCCAGCCGCGTTAGCACCGGTGAGAAGGTCGATGTTCGCCGAGTCGCCGCCTAGTTTAATGTCGTTCGGAATGAAGTCGTCGACTGTGTTCAGCATACAAGGATGGCGTAGCTCTTGAAAATCAACAACGGTGCGTTTTGCCTCCGTAAAGACCGGTCGACAGCTGGGTTCCCCCAAGGAAGCAGAGGCCTTTGCAAGACTGATCAGACAGTCAAGCTGAGCGATGATCTTGACCGCCGCGAGCCAGATTTTATTCTCTTCGCCGAATCTACCACAGAAACGGGTTGCCACCTCACGACTGATCTGACCATGGCTCTCTTGCGCTTCCTGTAGAGTCCGCACTAACTTGCGAAGCTCAGGGGTATAGTATCGGGTGACCTTGGCTGTAGCCGACATCTGATCCCAGCTGCTCGGAACCTTGACCTTCTTGGGTACCTCGAGTTGGTAGATCTCCTTTCCGATGTCGTTATATTCGATAGCATCAGAGCCAAGCTCCTTGCGGGCCCTCTTCTTCAAAGCGGCGAGTTTAGCTTTGCAGTCATCGATCTCCTGTTGGCTGTTGTCAAAGTCTTCTTCGATACCCGGCTCAGGGACAAAGACGCCCTCGGTTCTGGCCAAATCGCGATCGAAAGCCGTCTTCCAGTTTTCAAGAGCGCCAGCAAGGTCAGGCATAGATGAAATGAGTTGCCCAATGACACCTTCGCCATCACCAAACTGTTTGAGAAGACCGACTGTGTATTCAATTTGTTCAAAGCCTTCGAGGACCTTGAGGAAATCCTGGGCCTTGCAACGATTCGCATGAATCCGCGAGATCATGCGCTCCAGATCCGGAAGCTTGCTGAGCGATACGGTGAAGTTGTCCATGATGTTTGAGTCTGCGTTTAGTGTGTCAACAGCATCGAGACGAGCGTTGATCTTCTTCGCATCCGCCAATGGGTGGCAAACCCACTGTTTGAGCAGCCGCTTTCCGAAAGGTGTGATGCATCTGTTCAGCATAGCGAACAGCGTCCCATCGAGCGATCCATCGAAGGTGTTGGCAAAGATCTCCAGATTGATCAAGCTCTGTCCGTCAAGGACCAAGCTTGATGCCTTTCGAATAGGATCGTACCACTCGAAATTGCCCTGGCTTACGAGCTCGCGCTCAATCTTGTTGGTCCTGAGATAATGGAGCAAAGCTCCAAAAGCCGACATGGCGAGTTCTTGCTCGCGAGCTTCACGAAGAACTGGCGGCCATGCTTCAATATTGTCCTCGGTGGCCGACTCGAAATATCCAGATGCTTCTAGTTCTCGGATAGTAATGTCGGCTGGCCAGAATTCTTTTGTGGGCTTCAGTGAGTTCCACAGAGTCGTCGGCGTGGTGTTGTTCTTCAAGATGCGCAGAGCTTTTGCAGAAAGACAAGACTTCTCATAGACCAGCTCAACAGGCCGCATTTGCGCAATCAGTGTCTCGAACTTGGTCATGTCGATGTCGTCTGTGAACTCGCACAGCTGGAAATGCGCCGTTGCAGTATCGACGAACGCTATACCGAAGGCAGGAAGGTTGTCACGATCGATCTCTTTGATGGCCATGCAGTAAGTTGACATGTCGCCCTGCAGCATGCCAGGATCGACCAAGGTGCCAGTAGTGAGGACGGCAGCAAGCTCGCGTCGTATGATCTTGTCTTCTTTTGTCTTGAATTTGGCTTTGCCTGCCTTTATCGGCTGCTCGTCGTCACGCTCTCGCATCTCCTTTGCAAGAGCCGATTCCAGCTGGTCAACTCTAGCGACTTTGTACCCTTTGGCAACGAATTGGCTGGCCCACAAGTCAAGCGACGCCTCGGGCACGCCCACCATGCACATGTTAACGCGATCCGTCAACTTGAGGTCGAATAGCTGGTGGCCAATGGTTGCATCCCTCTCGTAGAGTTCGTAAAACTTGCCCTTCTTGAAAAAGACAATGGTATTCCAGAACTTGTGCTTTATCTCCCAGTACTGCTTCTCGAAAGCAGAGAACCCGTTCCACGCCGCAGGTGGTATGTACAATGTTCGCTCGTCGTAATCGGGATGATCTGGTGCATGACGATCAAGGTCTTGTACATTCGCCAGCCAAGTGTGCCTCTTGGAGGGTTCGGAGGCTGACGCCTTTTGCTTGCTCTTCGACGTCTTCTTGGTAGCCTGCGTGGCTGGTCGGGGGTTCAACGGCTCGAGATTGTCCGGGTCGTAAGCCCATTGCTGCGCGGTAGATGTACCCACCATCACAACGTCTTTATCCTCGTCGTTGTCTTCGTCGGGTGTAGCGGTCCGGGCCGGCGGGGAGGATGCAGGGGTCGCCTTCTTGCTCGGCTTCGTGGACTGTGGTCGCTTTCGCTTCTGAGGCACCTTGACGTCTTCGTCAGAGTCATCTGGCGCAATGAAGTCGTCCATGTCTTCCTCGGCCATGGCCTGCTGTGTTGCCTCGTCGAGCCCAAACTCATCTTCAGAATCTTCTAATGCCACCCTCCTACGTTTGGTTGCACGTCCCTTTCTGGCATTGTTCGCGATCGGCTGGAAGACCTCCTCGTCTTCGTCGTCGTCATCGTCATCGTTGTCGGACTCTGCATAATTGACCGATTTCTTCGCCTGAGGAGTTATTAGCGGGTGACTCCAATGTCAGAGGGAGAACATAGTACCTTTCGAGAAGGGCTGCTCACAGCGATACCTGCAACTTCTAGCGGGACACGATTAGCTTCCGCATCAGAAAGTTCCACAGGTGATTGCAGACCATTCTCCTTGTTCTTTCCTGATCTACTGTCCTGCTGCTGCCGAATCGGACTCGAGGGCAGAGCTGGATCGCTACTGGGTTGTGGAGTCAAAGACGGGCCACCTTTGGCGAAAGCTTTCTTTGAGAAAGACGATGTGGGGGTCTTCTTCACAGAAGGTACAGGTGATGGGGCTGAATTGGGCGAACCCGTGGGTTTCTTCTGGAAGAAGCCGAGGATGGACTTTTGGGTTTTGGAAGATTGAGAAGCAGAAGCAGGTTGCTTCTTCTGTGACGAGGGACGAGGAGTTGACATCTCGTTGCCTTCTATGCCGCGAACCATGGCGAGGCTACGCGTGTGAAAGACTGGCGTGTTTTCGGGAACAAGAATAAAAGGAAGCGATGCGACATCTTGGGGAGACGCGAAGACGACGCGAACCGCGACTAGAGTGGTGTCCGTGCGCGTAGATGATATAATCACGCTAATGAATTGGCCTTTCCTAAAGTCAACACCAACGTGAGCATTGTCGATCATTCACCTGATTCAATTCATTGTTCATCGCGCGTCTCGAATGGATGGGCATTGCCAAATCTATTCGCTAGAAGGGTTTAAAGCATTTGAGTGGTCACTACGGAGCGTGCACAGCATCACCGCCCGGGTGTCGAGGAAATCGTACACTTCACTGCCTGCAACCGACTAGCTCAAACGCGTTCTTTAACGAAAGTAGTTCGGGGTCGTCGGCTTCGCAACCAACCATGCCTCATCCAGCGCCTTGACAACGTCCTCAGGCAACGGTCCCTTCTCCAGATCCCCCAGATTCCCTTCCAACTGCTTGAAGCTACTCACCCCAATGATAACCCCGTCGTTGCCACCCTTGGCCCTCGTCTTCAACTCAGAGTGGTGGACAACCCAGCGCAGCGCAATTTCCAGCAACGTCAAGCCATGCTTTTCCGCAGCCTTCTCCACGATGCTCAACGCCTCAAACGTGGCGTCGTTGAAATAGCGGTCACGGTACATCTTGCCCGTCCGCTCGGACGTGTTGGAGAAGCGTCCGCTTTCAGGAAGATGATCCTTGGATTTGATCTTGCCCGAGAAGAGACCGCCTGCAAGAGGGTTGTAGATGACGATGTCGATTTTGTATTTGCGGCAGGCGGGGATCAGCTCCGTGTCAATGCTTCGCGTGATGGCGTTGTACATGGCTTGGTAGATTGTTGGTTTCACCTATGGGAGGGTTAGTTTGGGTTACTGCTACTCCAACAGCATAATTCATACCCAGCCACGCTCGTTGCCTGAGATGAAAATTAGCCAGATCATCTTCGAGAAATTCGAGAAAGAGGGATTCTTCACTCACAGATATTCCACACCTCGGCAACCTCCCACGCCGCGAAATTGCTCAACCCCAACTGGACGAACTTCCCTTCCTTGTGCAGCTCATTAACAGCTTGCAGCGTCTCTTCAAACGGTACCGAATGATCCGGAGCATGCAGGTAGAAGATATCAACGGTATCAGCACCCAACTCGCTGAATGATTTATACGCATGTTCCTTGAGTCTGTCCGGCTTGTGGACTCCTGGTTCATACGGGAAGCACTTCGTCGCGAGCGTGAGTCCGCGGTCCTTCCACTTCGCATCCCTCGTCCAGGCCTCTTGAAGTCCTCCTACGTACGCGCGCGCTGTGTCGACCTCATTGTACCCCTTGGACTGGAAGTAGTCGAGATGCTTGATATATTCATTAAAATCCGTGATACGGGCTCCGGCCTTCTCATCGGGGCCTGTTCAAGCTTTAGCCACGATGCTCGAGTCATCAACGCGATGGACGTACCAAAGGTCATCAGCCCGAGGATGACACGCTCCGTGGGGTTTTGTGCGATAAGAGGCATACTGTTCAGAATTGAGCGATTTTCGCTACGAAGTTGTTTTTATTTCACGAATGCTGCGATGGCTCGACTTATGATGTCGAGGGAACGCCGAGAGCGGGGTGGTGTGCTTGCTCCATAGCCCCCACCTCGCTCGGAAGTCCATCTTCTTATTGGCTGCGCCTTCCGATCCAGCTATCGCCGCTATTACCGGACGTGTTCGACACGAAGTCTCTCAATGACGTGCTCCGCCGTAGTATTCATTGATGCTAAGTCTGGTTCTCTGACTCGAAAGGTGGGCCTGTCATATTTACACGAGTAAGGTGTGGATTTAGCACCTTGATTATGTATAAACTCTACTGTGTTTCGGGATGATGCATCTTGCAAACGAAAAAACGATTTTCCAGAAAGGAAATCAAACCACAATATTCACACGAGTACAAACCTCATTACCAACGAAATGTTCGACATCCTCACTCTAAACCGAAGGTCTGGTGCGACGGTTATGTTCTTGCATGCCTCTTCCTTTGATCTCAATGCTTTGCAGATGAAGCAACCTCCCCAATCCTGACTTTGAACTATCCATGCTTTGCACAGTCCGCGAGGTATGTCGCCTTGTCGCGAAGGTTTGTCGATCCACAACCGACGCTTCTTAATGCAGACGCAGCATTCGAGGCGCTTCGCCAAACATTTGGGGGCTGAGCTCGAGGCTGAGTCATCTCACTCGACAACCAGCAACGCTGCGAGGGTACAGCTGAGGCTGAGGCTGTAGCACATGTGAGGGGTAAATTGTCTGCCTTCTTCGTTCTCATCTTGCTTGAGCAGCATCGCCGCCGCTGCGCACTTCCAAGGAGTTATCAATGGCCGACCCAGTCTCCATCATCGCATCCGCAATCACTATCGCAGCAACCGGAGCACAGATCTCACTCGTCCTCTTCAGCGTTTCCCAAACCTGGAAGAATGCTCCGGCTGAAATTGCGGAGGTGGCCGAAGAGTTGTCGACCTTGTCGAACAGTCTCATGATGCTGGCGGATGCGATAAAGATGCACCAGAAGCTATGCAAACCAGAGCTGTTTCGTCAGACACAGTCCATCCTCTCTAGATTTATACAGGTTGAGGAGGAATTGAAGGGACTAACTAAAGGTCAGGGACGCAAGAAGCTTGACAGGTTGCGGTGGTTCTGGAGAGCCCCCAAGGCGAAAATATTGAGCAAAAAGATTGAGTCCATCAAATCGGCATTGGCGCTGGAATTGAACATCATCCAGCTTGCAAGAGAGCAAATGAGTAAAGACGAAGTCGAACCGTGAGTCAACGTTCGTGAGATAGCTCTTGTCCAATATCTTGATATTGTGTAGGAATGCATTGATAGGGCCTACGGACGACATGAAGGCGCACAACACGCCGAATCGGTTCCGGAAGGTGGCAGAAAGCATCGTTCAAGCGAACCGATTGGCCGTCGAGAATGCAAAGCCTGGTAGCGAGAGTAATCCGACTCATAGAGACTACACGGAGCTCCAGCATTGGCAGGGAGGATCATACGACACCGCAACATGGCTGTACGGCATAGTCTTTGCAACGAGTATCGATCGTGCTAAGCCATCCGCAAATCCACGTATACTCCCAAGACAGCCTTCGGTCAGCGACTATGTTTCTGATGCTGAAGACGATGACGATGTTACGTCCAATTTGTCACAGGACCCTGCAAGTACGGATTCCAGCAGAGCCTTGATTGTCTGGAACGAACGGACACAACCAGGCTCAGTCGTCGATCGTCTTTTGAACATTTGGACTATGTTATCGGACGAGCAAATCAGAGAGAGCGCTTCGCAAGTTGGTGCCGACGAGTGGAGCGACGGCCTCTGGCTGTCTGTTGAAGAGGACAACGCGCAACAACCCGAGGTCGGATTGGCCGAGCCTATTTTCCAGCCTTCCGACATGTATTACCAAAGCGGGGACGAGGGTAGCGTAGGAAGCGTGACTCTTCCGAGTATCCCAGATCAGGCTCCTGCCTCGAATTCTTGGTACGGTGACTATCGCCGGCGGGACAGGTCTGCCACCAGCGAAGCGTCCAAATCGGTCCGTTTCGATGACTCGGTGTATTTCGAAAGGAACGACGACAATCAGCGAAGAAAAAGGCAAACGCCGTATCAAGAATCGGTCACTGATGCGGATGACGATACTACACATGGAGAGGAAGATGGGCCACCGAAGCACATGTCGATGGGAAATCGATTTAACATTCGCATTGACAAACATCCCCAGCGCGGACCTGAGCGTGTAGACAAATGGTCCGCCCACTCTGATGACTGGGCACCTGATGATTACCCAAGAGCATTCGAATCTAGGAAAACGCCCAAGTCACGCGATGCCGCTCGCAAAAAGGCCACCATTCAGAGGAGGCAAGCTGGAGTCATAGCGTTGGCTGAGCGGATGAAGCTTGAGAAAGAGCACGAGAGCAGAGTCGCACAATGGGAGCAGAGCTTCGCTGCTTTCGATCAAAGCCGTCTCAACACAACGGATAGTCTGGAGCAGTCTAAAAAATCTCTACCAACGCGATCGACCAGCATCCGAAGAGGCGATCAACATATCGAAGTGGATGAATATGCAACGGAGAACCTACCATCCCTCAAGGCTGTCCTTGAGGGCTTACTCAATGACCAAGAGACTAGGAAGACCGAGGATAAGCCCAAAACACAAGAACCTTCCCGAGAGAGCTCTGACACGCGTGCTTTGGGAAGTTTTGGAAAAGCATTCTCAGCACCTCAACCACAGCCGACACTTCTCTTCTCGCCTCATCTTGACCGTAACTCGATCAAGACATGTGAGCTACAGCTATCGCTAAGCCGACATGGTCTCCCAGCCGAATTCGAAACGGAAGCAAACTCTGGGTCAAGAGATGGTAACGTACGATGCACCATATCGTGGGAGCATCCCACGTTTGTGATGGGTAGCGAGCTGATGCGTACAATGCGTGGCGATGATTGGAAACCTTTCTACTTCCGCGGATCTGGTGAGCACTGTAACGGCATTCCGTTTTACACTCCATCGTACTGACGAGATTAGATGCTGGCCAAACCTACTTCCTAGGCAGAAATCCCATCCACGTCAACTTCTTCAAGCCGTGCTACAAGCCTCAATGGCACCCGTCGGGCAGTCCGTCCGATACAGAGCATCTTGTCATCTCGAAGGGTTTGGTGGAAGAGGATGCACTGCAGGAGATGCGGCTCGAGGTTGATTTTACTTCTGATGGTGCTTACATGCTCGATTGTCAACTGACAGCAGTAAGTTCTACTCATTCTCATGATTTACGCAAATAGTGGCTAACAAACATATCACAGAATGATATTGAAGCTCTTGTGGAACGCTCATTCATGATGCGCGAGACGCGACATCGAAGCTTGCATCGCAGCTGGGTTCAAAAAGGCAGCGACTCCATCGACGACGAGGGTTATGGGACTTCGCTGGCATCCGGGTCGAGACGCTCAAACTCCGTGACGAGTACCCGACGCGGTCGGATGCCGGAGAAGGGGAGGAGGCCTCCTATTCTAAACGCTATCGTCGACATCTATGATGAAGACGCCGTTGAGGCTCCTGAAGTGCCTCTTCATGACTCGATGGTCGACTCCCTACCGGGTGCTTCGACATCTTGGTCGACTGGTGCCGGTAGCCAGATACGCTCGCGAGTTGGTAAGGTGAAGGATCATGTGGATTAATGGTATTCGACGGTAGCTCCAAGAATACAATTTTGTCTCATGGATTCTCACCATGCATCAGCAAAATTGGCAATTACCACATGCTACCGCAGTCATCGGCACACCTTAGTCCTCTACCCCTATCACTCTATCCGTCCACAGATTTCCACAGAAATGTAAGCGCAGAAATAAGATGTGCCTTACACTTTTCCCCTACGCTTTGTTTCCACTCTGGCTAGAAAAACGGATTATGATTGACAGGGGCGGACAAGAGTCTCAACATCATTGGGCGGATGGCATGATATGACTACTTCTAGTCAAGTCTCGAACAGTTTTAGCATCCTACGGATATATTCCCATCTATGCCTTGACGAGATGTGGAGGGGTGGTAGCAAATCAGACGATCGGCGACCGTTATTATCAGCGCTATTCCTCTTTCGCGAACTACTGGGGGGACAGCTCTACTCATGTGCACCTTGGAGAGTCGAGGAAAAATTACCCCTGTACGACTGCAAAGCGAATGGAACATGGGTCCAGCGAGATGGGAAATGGGTCAAAGCCTAATGATCATAATTTCTACGCGAGTGTATTGTCACACCACGTTTCACAAATGATATTCCGTGTCTCTTTACTACTACTCGTGTTGCTCTATGTTATGGCGAAATATTCGACCTGAAAACAATCTTCGGGCAGTTCTGATGACACCTTTCTGGATCTGTATGCCAGGGCGGACCGTGCGTTAGGTTACGCGCGAAGGTAGACGTTAAAAGGCGAGTGCACCCCGCCTGAAACCCTGTCACGTTTTACTATACGCTCCTTTCGACAAAGTAGCAGCACCACAACCATTTTTGGTAGGAAAGTAGCATCCCGTAGTCCGTGATATCGTCTAACAGTATTGTTTTGATTAGATCTCGGTACTCGACACATGGCTACTAATGTCATGTTGATAGGGCGAGGAGCTACTGGCACCGTCTATCGACTGAACGATCATATCGTTGTGAAGACGGCGCACGAGGGAGAAGAAGAAGAGGCCGATCATGCAAACGAGCAAAAGGTCTTCCAAGTTCTTGGAAGCGGTCCGCGCATTCCATACCTGATTGGATGCATACACATCGTACCAAACCACACGTTCCTCGAGTACGCTCCGAACGGGAGCTTGGCTGAGCTTCTCAACAAGCATCAGAAGCGAAACAAAGCCACTGCCTATAGGCAGGTCATTGCAGTTACCCAAAATATCGACCCCAATAATATTCGTCGCTGGATGTGGCAGCTGTGCCAGGCCGCTGTCGGATTTGAGGCTGCAGGGATGGTGCACGGTGATATCCGCCCCGGTAACATACTCTTCTCCAGCGAATGGAACGTGAGGCTCGGCGATCTGGACCGCTCTATCTCTACCAATGACGACCTCGAAGCCGTCTCAGAACCATTCGGGAGACTTCTTAGCAGAGCAGAGGGTGAGGGTGCTGGGACGTACGGTACAGCTGGCGCTCGCACGGAGGCGTTCGCTATCGGTTCGATTTATTACACTCTGCTCCGCGGTCACGAGCCATACGAAATGGAAGATTGGGGCAATGAGCACTACATCATTCTAATGGAGAAGTTCCAGAACAGAGAGTTTCCGCCTCTTGATGGCTCTGTCGGCGACACCGTTATACGAAAATGCTGGAACGCAGAATACAGTTCCCTCGTGGAGTTATCGGGGGAGTTTATGGATGCTGTTCACGAAGATGAGATTCTAGTGGAAGACTTGGAGCGGTCAGAGATACTGCAAGAGGAATGCAAGAAGATTGCTCAGAGTGGGGTTTTGGACACATTGGAGCGATAGAAGGATAGAAAGAGGGTCTCAAGCCTCCCGTTTGTCCATAAGCATCGAGGGGGGGTTACGCCTTTATCCTCTATCCACTTCATACTCTACCCGTCTACAGACTTACCCAAGAATGTAAGCGCAGAAACAACATACGCCTCGCACCCCTTCTCCAAACTTTGTTTCCACTCCGGCAAGAAAAACGGACTATGATTAACCGGCAACTCCTTCAACTTGCCCTCTTTTTCGAGCTTATCATACGTCTCCGGCGCCCACCCGCCATACAAGAAGAAGCACGAAGGCTTCCCAATACTCGTCGCCAAGATTCCAAAATCCTCCGACCCCGCCAGCCTCGGAATATCAGCATTATAAGCGTCGCCAAAGTGCTTCGCAAATGTAGCCTCAAGAGCCGCCGTAACGCCTCCATCGTTGTATAGGAACGGAAAGCTAGTACTGGGTGTGAGCGTTGGCGTAAATGGCGACCCGGAAGCTATGGCTTCTGCCTCGACGATACGTTTGATGCTTTTAAGTACTTCTTCGCGTGTTGCGGGGACGCCTGTGCGCACGTTGAGCTTCAAATCGGCTTCCTGCGGGATAATATTTTCGGCGTCGCCGGCGTGCATAGCGGAGACGGTTACGACGGCGAAGTCGGACGGATCGACTTCGCGGGATACGATGGTTTGTAGACGCATGATGGTGGATGCGGCTTGTACGATAGGATCGAGGCCCTTGTGCGGCATGGAAGCATGCGCTTGACGGCCTTCGATGTGGAGTTTGAAGGAATCTGCTGCGGAAGCAATGAGACCTGTTTTAGTACCAATCACACCTTCAAATCATTCAACGTTAGCGATCTTCTTGCTTGCGTTATCTTTGCGACGAGGAGAAGCTCACCAGCTCGGAAAGGCATAACATGCCCTCCAACAACAACATCCGGCTCAGGCACTTTCTTGTAAAGCCCGTCATCAATCATAGCCTGCGCGCCAGCCGCCCTCTCCTCCGCAGGCTGAAAGCACAAGATCAGCGTACCCGACCACTGGTCTTTCGCTTTCACTAACGTCTCAGCCGCCATCAGCAATCCCGTGATGTGAATGTCATGGCCGCAAGCATGCATAGTAGGCTTCTCCACGCCATCGGCGTCTACCATACGCTTCTTACTCGCATAGTCGACGCCAGTCTTCTCCTCAACGGGTAGTCCGTCGATATCGGCGCGCAGCAGGATTGTCTTGCCAGATCCGTTCTTGAACACAGCGGCGAGACCGTGACCGCCGATCCCGGTGTGGATGTCGAAGGCATTGAGGTCCTTTAGGTGGCTGGCGATGCTGGCAGCTGTTTCTTTCTCTTGGAAAGAGAGCTCAGGATGAGTGTGAAAGTGCTTGTCTATCCCGTAACAAGTCAGCTGATTGTGTCATGGTAGTTGATTGGGAAGTATTACAAATGGGTTCGTAGGCTCCCAAGTCAGGTCGGTGCGACTTAATAATATCGCTGATCGAGGTCATTTTGAAACGTGTAGCGATTTCTGACAGTAAACTACGGAGGCGATTGATCGTATGGAGTATCCGTGGGTAACTTAAGTTGTAGTTATAGGAAGTCTATTGACGACCAGAAAGTAATTCCGTCGGGAAACTAAACACTAGCGTATCTAGATCGATGTTGATTCGTTGAGCGAGTGGGGTAAGTATGGGCCGAGATATGACGCAGAACGTGGGCAACGCGACCGGTCGTCAGAACACTGGAGTGCACCACATCAGAAGGAATAACAATACTAGTAAGAGCAGAGGACGAGGTCATTCAAACTTGATCGTACAATTTTCTAGCCAAACACAGTATACATGACCCAAACCAGTGGATCGGTTCCTTCACTTAAGTTACAGATAAAGAAAAACTCAATGAGCCTAGGCCAACGGGAAATCAAGTCCATCGATACCAAGAAAGCAAGGAGAGTAGACACTACTCGTCGAAAAACCTAACCTTGTCAGGGAGCCACCATAGATTCACTGTCCTTGTCAAGCTGCCTCTCCAAGCTTCCCAGAAGATCGAGCTCTCCGTCCGAAGCTGGCATCTCCTCAGCCGCTGTGTCCTCAATTGTGGGTAACGGCTCGGTCACAGGCGCAGCCAGCGGTCCATCGGCAGGAGCCGGTTCCTTGATTTGAGCAGGCTCGGGCTCCGCGACAGGCGCGGAGGTCTCAAGGGTAGCGATCGTGGGGATCTGGTTGAGAGAGTTCTGTCGACTGTGCGCCATTGCGGACAGAGGCAGTTCCGGTGAACTAGAAGGATCCCGGTCCGACTTTCCCTTCATTTCAATCTCGTTCTGCACCGGGATGGAAGCTGCAGTATCTATCGAAGAGAGCACCGTAGGCTCTACTGGTGTAGGTGCTGGAGGCTCAGAGACGACGGCAACCTCGGTAGGCGGTGCTTCATCCATGGGTGCTTCATCCACAGGTGCTTCATCCACAGGTGCTTCATCCATGGGTGTTTCATCCATAGGTGTTTCATCCACAGGTGCTTCATCCACAGGTGCTTCGTCCACAGGTGCTTCGTCCACAGGTGCTTCATTCACAGGTGCTTCGTCCACAGGTGCATCATCCATAGGTGCTTCATTCGCAAGTGCTTCATTCGCAAGTGCTTCATTCGCAAGTGCTTCATCCACCGGTGTTGCATCCGCAGGTGCTTCATCCACAGGTGCTTCATCCACAGGTGCTTCATCCATAGGTGCTTCGTCCACAGGTGCTTCATCCACAGGTGCTTCGATCGAGGGTTCTTTCGGAGGGTCGCTCTCTGGCGCGCTCGTGGGTGCCACAGGAATTTCCGGGGGTGGTACACTGAGAGCAGGCGTAGGCGAGTGGGTCCCCTCTTCCTGTTCTTCATCCTCTGAGCCTTCTTCACCCGAACCCTCTTCTTCGTCACCCGCGTCCGGCATTGGTGTATCGCCGCCTTCAGATGGCTCGACGGATCCGTCTTCGAGCTTGCCGCCGGGCGGGGCGAGAAGACCGCTTTCTGCACCTGAGGCAGGGGTGCCTTGTTCAGGTGCTCCTTCCACGAACACAACCTTCTTCTTGCCTCTCCCAGGACCGCTCTTCCTCTTCTTCCTAGGAGGAGCCGGTCTTCTCCGCGGTGGTGTCTGTTGCAGGATGTCGTTGGCTACCACTACGCCCTCGGCGTTCACAACACCAACTCCCTCTACGATTGTTCCAGGAGCGGCTGCAACAGGCGCTGCTTCAATGATGGCGTCCGTCGCTTGGATTTCGCCCTCGACAGCTTGTCCTTCAGGAACAAGGACCTTGTACACGCTTACATTGCCCTCGGCGTCCGTCTTCTTGACTTTGGTCTCTCTCAGTGCCGCCGGCTGCACTGGTGCCTGACCGTTCGCGACATACTGTGATGGAAGGCCTTTCCGTCTTTTGGCCAGATACTCAGGTTCTGCGTCTTCGAGGTGTCGTGGAACCTTGACCCATTTCTTCACGGAAAAGCCTTGCGGCACTTCTTTGTGCTCATCCTCCTCTTCTAAACCGTCCTTGTCCTCTTCTGGCGGTGCTGGGGGCTTGTATATGCGCCCTGATCTTGCAGCGCGAAGTATTGCCTGAGAATGCTCAGGTAACATGTGGGAGTCCCGGGGCATCGGCGGCATCCATTCATCCTTGTCCAGCCGCTTGGTCTCGGTGGAGCTGGGTCCAATAGTGATCTCGGCCTCCTTGTACTGGTTGATAGGCAGACCTTCCAACACATTGTGCTCTACCTGTCCGCGTCCAGATCTGTTAGACCGGTCGCGGTTGCGAAACTAGTCACATGATATTAGCTTGTACTCAGGCGAGAGATTGTAAGTTTTTCGACTCCTAGCGACAAGCTCCTGGATTTTACAGGAGAGCCTAGCCCAAGAGTATTGAGCTGGCGCCAGGCCTCGCCGACACTTCCCATCGCACCCTTTGTAGAGGAAACCAGTCTGTGAAGCACCAATTCCCGATCGCAGGCGCAATCTCTCTCTACCAGTACGGTGTAGCGAAGCTGAAGTAATAGGATCTGGGAATACGGAATGGATTGGAATGGAATGTCGGGATTGCGCAAGTGTCAATGGGAGAAGAAGATGACACGAAAGCGAAAGGGCGGAGGAATGCGAAAGGTGATGGGACCTACCGGAGCCATAGCGGGATCCAGAGAAAAGACGCGACTGCCTAGATCGGCGGGAAGGTGCAGGTCAGGTAGCGGTGAAGGGGTGCTGGTCTCCCTCGGCGGGAAGTCGCGGCGCGTTGTGAAGGGCAGGCGCGTGAGGTGAGGTGCAGTGCAACCGTGCGTGGAGCTAAGTATTTGATTGAACGCGTTCGCCGCATTCATCAGGTCACGTGCCGAAGCTTCGACGACCTTTACTCTGGTTGCTTGATTGCGACGACATTGCTCACAAAACAACGCAGTCAGACAGCGCTTGGTATCATGTCTACCACCAACTGGTCGTAGTCTTCGTAGAAGTCGTAGAAGGAGTGCAACGCCAGTGAATCAGTGTCTTCAAATGTTCACACATATACTACAGGGACCGAGAAAGCAGAAGCATAAGATACTAGGAATACACCGGAAATACTCCGTCACAGGCCCCCTCTCTCAAAACTTTTTTTGGCCATTGTCCGTAGTGGAGACATTTGGAGACGTTTGGAGACATTGTGCCATTCAGCCATCCAAAGTGGCGAGAACCGTAAGTCTACAGCGACGTTCGCACATCGTGTCTCCTAGCCCAAGCAAACTGAAATATGGTACATCCTCGCCGGGTATGCCTCCTCGCCTGTCCCGTCATACACACAGCGCCGTATCGTGGAAGAAAGTCCGCAAATTCTGGTAGGAACGATCATCCCGAGGTCGACCTCAATCAACTCAGGCCCAGCTACGACTGGTCAGTATAACCGCATATCCCAGATCAGCACAACGGCTTACCCTTGGTCCTTCTGTCTGACAATATCGTTGTTGGTGCCGGTCTGTTTCCCCGTCTTGCCACCTTCGACGACTAGTTTGTCGAGCTGGAAGAACTGGCTGACGACCGATTGTCTCTGTGACGCCATGCGTTAGCATGAATCCCTGATCCTGATTTTCCCCGCTCGATGGCCATGCTGTAGCTGGTCCGGTGTATACTTGTGCCCGGGTTAAAGGCAGAAGCCGTGAACAGCTGTCCCCGTCAAAGCCGCGAACCACTCCCCGAACATACCTTTAACATCTGTAGCTCCTTCAAACCCAACTGAACCAGCTCCTGTATCCGCCTGTCGTCCACTTCTTTCTTGTGCTCCCGGAAGCTATCGCGCGTTCTCCGTTTCGCATATTCACGGAAATTGTAGGCGGCGAATTGGTTGCCTTGTCTCAGCAACGACCGGTACTGTCAGGCGGCGTTAGCGTTTGTTCTGAGGCAATGACTCTTGTCGGAAGAGTTTCGCGCATCTATGTCAAGATGGCGACAGTCGAAGCGGCGTGAGTTGGAGCGCCGCGCATTGCAGGACAGGCAACGCAGCGGAAATGGGCGACGCGGATGGATTGCGGGGACGTACGAGGGAGCGAACTTGGTATGGCATGTTGTGTTTGGTGGCTTGTGATAAAGACATGTTATGTTGGTGGTAGACAATGTTGCTGGGACGCGCATGTAGATAATAGTTTGCGATTAGGTCATAGGTCGGAGCCGGATGGAAGTCCGAGCGCCACGCCGATTAAAACTGCGGAGGCGGCTCAAGATCTCAGCTTTCTTCAAAAGGAACGAAGAAAGGATGGAAGTTGACCCCGAAACTGAGTTTAGGATTGTTCATCCTAGTATTATTGGGTATCACTGCTGCTACTCTAATCTTGATAAAAAGTATCATACACGGCCTCTTCAAGCTCCCGTATTCGTTCGACGGGCCTCTCAAGTGCATGCTACCTGAACACCACCCTATGCAATCGAATCGCGACTTTTGTACACAAACACAGAGTGATCAAGACCGATATTGGCAAAGCCTAATCTCGGACACAGAGTTCGTCGTCAAAGTGAGATCACTTGAGGCCTGGTCTAGGTCGATACGTACCGAGACCCCTCTGATTACGCTTTGACGACTTTGTACCCCGACTTTACGAAAACACCAAAATGCAAGACTTAAGGAGATGAAGATCGACAACGGCAATGAAGCCTACTGTCCGCTTCCATGTCGCTCTTGGATACGGCGGAGTTGTTCTTGTACGTTCATGGACTGCATTTGCTGGAGACGCGCCGCATCCTTTGTAGGGTCCGGCTGTCCATCATAGGAGGTGGCCGCTTTCTTCCGGCGCGCAACCTCTTCCTCCGTTATTGGCATGCCAGTAACGCCATCATAAATGTCGTCCCGTTGGCTAGCAAAGCGCTTGAGGTTGTTCGCGGCGTCGTTGGGGGTGATGACGGTCGAATAACGAGCTTGGGTCTTCGCCCGTTGCTCCTTCCAGCTGGGATCGAGCAGCTCAACTAGACAAAGGTCAGTGACTGTTCCGGCTGGTGAAGAGGAGGCATAGACTTACTGCGAATGTGCTCCTCGATCTCATCTGACGGGAAACTCTGCTTGCAGTTAGGGCACATGACCGTTGCAACGTTTGCCTTCTTTCCACGGGGAACATAATCTGTCCTGATGCGCATGGAACTCGGTGCTCCTCTTGCTGCCGCTTGCGCTTGTGCGGCGCGGTCGCGTTCAGCTTGCCGGGAGCGAGCTTCTTCCTCTTCGTGCCGCTGTGCATCTGTGCGATAGTCGCCCGGCGGTGGCGGTATCGGGCCATAGCCAGATTGCCCTGGCGGGGCCATGGGCGCGTAAGACGGCATAGACATGGCGGGCTGCTGTGACGCGTTGTAGTACGGAGTGTCATCTGGCATAGCTTCGTCAATGCGCTTCGAAGATAGCGACACCATGGCCTTTTGTTCGAGCGAGGCAGACTGCAGGTCGGTGAGGATCGCAGGAGGGGGCAATTCTGCGGCATCGTCGGCTTCGTCGAACAGGACGGTTGCAATGACGCCAAAGTCGCCCCAGTCGATTGATTCATACTCCTTCTTCTCGTCCTTGGCCAATTTCTCCTCCTTTTCCTTTTGCTGCGTGATGTACTTGACGTGCTCAGCACGCGACCTGGCGCGTTCTAGGATGTGGAAGCGATCCTTGATGTTGTGCCGCAGCCCCTCGATGCGCGCCTCGACTGTCGACTCCTCCTCGAGCAGGATGGTGTACTGTTCCACGAGAGACCGGAAGAACGGGAAGAAGCTGTGATTCGCGCGCAGAAACTCGAACTGGAAGTTGCCTGCTTCGCGATTGCGCAGTTCCTTCAGCCAGTTCTCTCCCACGCGTGCGGTGTACAGGGCCGTCAGCTTTAGAATCTCGAGATCTTTCGCGCTGATGTTGGGCATGCGCGCCGAGAAACGAAACTTGGGGGGCTCAGGTGGGCCTTGCGGCTTGGTTTCCTGGGCCTGTTTGCTCGCTGCCGCACCTGGTCCTTTGCCAGCCCTTGCTTGCTGGAGGTACCAGACCCAGTAGGGATTATACTGGTCCTCTGGGAGGACAAACGTCAGGTTGGATTTCGGCGAGGCCCGGATGCGATTTATCATGTCGAACTCGGCCTTCTCGCCTCGTCGGGTGATGTACTCGGCTGTCTTCGCCATGTCGTCGCGCGTGTCCTTCGGCGGGATGGTAACGTTGGGCGGCGGGTGCGCTGCGGCTTCGCCTGCGCCAGCGGGCGCTTGTTCGCCATTCGGGGCGGCCATGATGGAGGGCAAGGTCGCGGGCGGGCGATGGTATTGGCGGTCGAAAGCTCGAGGCTCCGAAACTGAGAGGAAACTCGGACCGGAACAACCCTTTGCCGAGCCAGTGGTATCCTAGCACGTGAAACGCTGGGCAATCTAATCAATCAATCAGTGCAACAATCACGAGACGACTTGTCGCAGCAGCTGTCAAATTGAATTATCGCCTTACGTGCTAAGTGATGCGTCGATGCTGTCATAGCTAGCAGCAGTTGTGTAGATTGGCACCTTGTGCACCTCTTGGGCGTTTGGCGTGGGGGAACTATTTTTGAAGCTTCAGCTCCCTGCTTCTTGCTCCCTGCCTTGCTTGGCCCGCTAAAGTCGCGAAGACACCTTGCACTTTGACCAGGGTACACCACCGCCCTGAGGAGTGTCTTCGGCCCCTAACCGCTTGATCTCCACCACTGCTGTCCTTCTGTCAATTGATGGGCCTCTTTTCGTACTTTCATTAACGCTCGTTGTATGTACTATACGTTGCCCCCTTCTCCACGAGATAGCTAACCTTGTCCGAGCTCCACTAGCATTCGTAATCTCGCGCGGCTCGCGTCTGGTTGATTCGCATCACCTTTCTGCCATACCGTCGCCATGGCGAATCGGACGGCACCCAGCGCATATCTGGGCGAGAAGCCTACCGCACGACGGACAGGCAAGTCTCCATCGCGATCACCGGCGCCAAATGGACGAAAGCAACAGAAGCCCGCAAAGGTGGCGGGCTACACATCGGAGGGGGTAACGGACCATGACATCTTCAGCCTGCCAGGCTCCGACTGGCAGCTGCTGGGCCTGCTCGTCGTGGTCGCGGCAATCGTTCGTCTGTTCCGCATATACCAGCCCAGCAGTGTCGTTTTCGATGAAGTCCAGTACGTTGGCGCATTTGGCTACTGTTAGACCACGGGCATAGCTGACATGCATTTTCTAGCTTCGGCGGATTTGCGACCAAATATCTCAAGGGCAGGTTCTTCATGGACGTCCACCCGCCCCTCGCCAAGCTCCTCATCACGTTGGCGGGTTGGCTTGCGGGATTCGATGGAAACTTTGACTTCAAGGACATTGGAAAGGACTATCTCGAGCCGGGCGTGCCATATGTGGCAATGCGCCTGTTGCCCGCCATCTGTGGTGTCTTGACCATCCCGACCATGTTCTTGACCCTCAAGGCTGCCGGCTGCCGAACGACCACGGCCGTCTTGGGCTCCGGCCTTGTCATCTTCGGTGAGTGTCCTCGATCGCTAGAGAAGGAGCATGTTAACATGATTAGACAACGCGCTCGTTACGCAGTCTCGTCTGATCCTCCTCGACTCTCCGCTCGTTCTGTTCACCGCCATGACCGCCCTCTCCTGGACAACCTTCACCAACCAACACGAACAGGGCCCTGCGAAGGCGTTTGGTCCTTCGTGGTGGTTCTGGCTGGCAGCCACGGGCGTCAGTCTTGGGGCCACTTTCAGCGTCAAGTGGGTGGGACTCTTCACAATTGCATGGGTCGGCACTTTGACTCTTGTTCAGCTGTGGGTCCTGCTAGGAGACACCAGGAACGTCACGCCGCGACTGTGGTTCAAGCACTTCTTTGCCCGCCTCTTCTGCCTTGTCGTCATCCCCCTGACCTTTTACATGTCCATGTTCGCGATCCACTTCCTCTGCCTCAGCAACCCCGGCGATGGCGATGGTTTCATGTCTTCCGAGTTCCAGGCGACCTTGAACTCGAAGGGTATGCAGGATGTGCCGGCCGACGTTGCGTTCGGTAGCCGTGTCTCGATCCGCCACTGGAACACCCAGGGCGGTTACCTTCACTCCCACTCGCACATGTATCCAACTGGTAGCAAGCAGCAGCAGATTACTCTATACCCCCACAAGGATGAGAACAACGTCTTCATTTTGGAGAATCAGACTCTGCCCGAAATTCTGGACGGCCCAAAGCCCGAGGGCGCAAAAGCTTGGGACAACCTCGGCCCTGTCCACATTGAAGACGGCGCCGTGCTCAGGCTTTACCACATCACCACTGACCGCCGCCTCCACTCGCACGACGTCAGACCGCCTGTCACGGAAGCCGACTGGCAAAACGAAGTGTCCGCATATGGCTACGACGGCTTTGAAGGCGATGCCAACGATTTCTTTCGCGTTGAAATTGTCAAGTCCATGTCCGAAAACGCCGAGGCGAAGAAGCGTCTCAGGACTATTCAGACCAAGTTCAGACTTGTTCATCTGATGACTGGCTGTGTACTCTTCTCGCACAAGGTGAAGCTGCCAGATTGGGGCTTCGAACAGCAGGAGGTGACATGCGCCAAAGGTGGAACCCTGCCGAACAGTGTCTGGTATATCGAAGGCAATGTCCACCCTCTGCTAAAGGAAGACGCTGAGGTACGTAAATCTGAGAGACACAGTTGGTCGTGAAAGCAAGGCAGTGCGCCCCGGGGCCAAAGCAACACGCGCTGAAGTCCACCTCGATGAGCTTTACTGACTTTGTATCCCTAATTTAGAAAGTCAACTACCGCAACCCTGGCTTCTTCGGCAAGTTCTGGGAGCTACAGAAGGTCATGTGGAAGACCAATGCAGGTCTCGTCGAGTCGCATGCCTGGGACTCACGTCCTCCCTCCTGGCCATTTCTGCTTCGCGGTATAAACTTCTGGGGTAAGAATGCCAGACAAATCTACCTCATCGGCAACCCGGTCATCTGGTGGAGCTCCACGGCGATCATTGGTCTCTATCTTGCCATCAAGGGTTTTGCCATCCTGCGTTGGCAGCGTGGGTACCGCGACTACTCCAACGTCACCTTCAAGCGCTTTGACTACGAGATTGGGATGTCCCTCCTGGGGTGGGCTTTCCACTACTTTCCCTTTTACCTGATGGCTCGCCAGCTGTTCCTGCACCATTACCTGCCGGCCCTTTACTTTGCTATTCTCGCGTTCTGTCAGATGTACGACTTCGTTGCCTATCGGTTCGGCAACCTTGGTCTTAAGCAGTACCCTGCGATCGGCCAGGCGGGTGCTGTTGCGTTCTTGGCCGTTGCGATTACAGTCTTCACTGTCTACGCTCCGCTTGCCTACGGAAACCCATGGACGCGGGACCAGTGCAACAGCGTTAAGCTGTTCAACACCTGGGACTGGGACTGCAACAACTTCCTCACCTCAGTAAGTTACCGAAGTAAATGCAGATCAAACACCAAGCTAATGAGTAATAGTACGATCAATATAGCGGCGATAATGTTGTTGCAACTACCACGGCTATTCCACCTTCGTCTGCTCCTGTAGTCCCTGACCAACAACAACCCAAGGACGAAAACAAGCCCGAGCAAGCTGTATCAGACAAGGCCGCAGTATCCCCACCTCCGGAGGCTGCCCCAAAAGAATTGCCGATCCTGTCAAAAGAAGAGCGAATCGAATTCCGCGACGAAAACGGCAGGCTCCTAGACGAAGACGAGGTCAAAGCACTCGAAGGAAAAGTAAGCTTCAAAACCCGCTACGAGACGCGGACGCGCATCGTGGACGCCCAAGGCAATGAGATCCACGAGTCGCTGGTTGATTCGCGAGAGGAGGATGGTCAGGGTGTCGCTCCTCCGCATCCTGATGTGGAAGGCCGCAACCCGGAGACTAAAGGAGAGGGGGAGGCGGAGGCTAGTGAAGCGCCACCCACTGTCGAGGTTGCAGAGGACAAGCTGAAGGAGCAGAGTGTCGAGAAACAGGCGAATGTCCCTAAGCCTGCGAGCGAGGCCCAGGCTGCCACCAAGCTTTCTGCAGAGGAGTAAAACCAGAAGACTCTATACATGTTTTAGGTTATGCATGACACGAAAACGGAAATGGACGTCTTGCTTTCTTCCTTGTGTTTGGGCTTTTTTTATTGTACCATAGGACATCTTAGGATGTTGAAGCGGTGGCGCTAGGTTTCTTGGGAGGAGGATAAGTGCACGTAGGTGGTGTTCTGAATACACATCTTAACTCAACTTCATGCGTGTTTGCTGCTTGTGCATTACGCCGTGGTCATTCAGCAATGATCTGTGCCAGTTCCTCTTTCGTTATCTTGCCGTCTTGCAACCCTTTCTTCAGTGCCGCCATCGCCCCCTCCAATTCACCCATGCCCTCGGTCCCACCCCTCTTCTCTACAACTTGCGCCAACTCCCCATACACCCCCGCCCCCCTACCAAACACATTAGCCTCCTCGCTCCAACCCCCGTCTTCGGTAAAACACTTCCCGATCTGATGCATCTCCTCCACCCACCGATACGCTTTCGGCGGACATCCTACGATACCTTTCTCCGCCTTTCCCTTCGCATTCGGGTTATACTTCTCTAGATATTGCTCTAGCATATCGCGACAACCTAGATTTGTCGCTGTGGTGTAGGATTGAAGGGATAGCGCTGTGAAGCCTTTGGTGAGGGCGGCGAAGGAGCATTTTAGACCTGATGCGGTGCCGATGTTGGCTGAGAGAAAATTGGTGTTCAGGAGGGTGGAAAGGTTGGAGCCGGATTTGGGGGCTGAGGTCAAGGGGTGCGGGCCTGAAAGGGGAACGCCGGGGCGATACCATTGTTCTGGGTTTGGCGGGTTGAGGGCGGTTGAGGAGGGGGAGGTGGAGGGTGGTGAGGGTGGTCCGCCGATGATGCCACCGTCTATTAATCGTATCTCAGGAGCATTCTCTTTGAACAGGTCCTCGATCTTCCGCGCGGTACTCGGCGCAATAGCGTTCAGATCCAGATAATAAAGCGGTTCCGACTTTCCCTTCCTCCCACCTTCGGCCTCAACAGCTTTGAATGCATTCGCGATGCGTGTCGCCGTCGCTATGGCGTCGCGAGGCGGAACAATGCTGAAGATGTAGTCGCTTTGCTTTACCAAGTCGACGTCCGTAGGGAGACAGGTGATGTTTGCGGCTTTTGCGCGGGCATGCGTAGCGGGGCTACGGCCGGTTATGTTAGTGAGGATGGTGTAGTTGTGGGCGGAGAGGAGGTGAGCTATTCCGAGGCCCATTTGGCCGATTGAGATGATGCTTATCGTGGCTAGAGGGGGCATTGTGGCGGGGGAAGGCGTGAGGTGTAATCGAAAGACTTTTTAGTGGGCTTTTCAAGGACGATGAGATGGAATTGAGAAGCGAAGGCTGCAGGATTAAGTACAGCTTATAAGATATTGGTTGGAAGATGGATGAAAAGTGTTGATTTGTAAGCGTTTGAGGCTTGATCGGGGTGGAAGTTGTGCCGGGGATCTAAGGCCGAATGAATGGTGGGGCAGATGTTTGGGTTCGGAATAGTGTTACAGAATGACGTGATTCGACTAAAGTTTATAATGGAAGAAATGTTCGAAATTACGTTCTTGGATATGACTATCGCATCGTGGCAGTGCAACCTCCAAAAGCGTGAGTGCAAAGAGCTTCAGGTATCGGACGCCGTCGCACGCATAATCCGTACCAAACTCAAAAAGTCGAAAATCAACTCCAAGCCCGCTTCGAAACGCACCGGAGAGTCCTATTCTCCTAATCCAGGAACGATAGTCTCTCTCTAGCCTCTCGATGTATTCTCGGCATCGCGGTGCGAGCTTATACGCTTCTGACGTGTACAAGTATGATCACCATTGCGCCAAGCTCATCGTTGATCCAACCACTGGCTGACTGATAACGAGATGTTCGAGGGTCTAGGCAACAGCCCTCCTGGGGATTCAACGTTGGGGTCTAGGCCAATGCTCATCCAATGGACACCCGTGCAAGAACACCTTGGATAGACCTGTACATGAGCCAGGCTAATATCGTGTTGTGAAAAAGACACAACGCAAGACCATAAAGAGCTTCAAGAGCCGAGAAAAGAATTCTATGTTTCCAGATCTAATCACTCTTCTATCCATTTCCGCCGCTCGATCGTCTTTTTATTAGAGCCTGCTGTGCCCGCCGCTGTCTTGAAGTCAGAATCACCTTTCAGAGCCGAACGTCAGAAACTGCCATGGCGTGTGGCTGCGAACGACGACTTGTCCGCAGGACATATCAAAACTGTACTGCAACGCCGAAGCATATTATAGAAAGCAAGTCATTTGTGCAGTGCGAGAATCCTGGAGGTCCGAACTGCACGGCATATAAGGATGTACACCTCGGAACCTCGATGGTCAGGACGCCAGGTCATATGTGCCCGAAATGTTAGTGTTTATCGTACGTAGTACGTATCGCCGTCTCCTCAAGGTTGGGTTTAGATGCTGAGAAACTTTAGTATTGGGCAATGCAACCGTACCGATTACGGCCTACTCGGGCAACGTCGGACATGACGGGAGTGGGGAACTTATGGATTCAATTCAGTCTGGTGGAGTCGTTTACACATACACTAATTATAAACCTATATGCTCTATATGTCTTTGATTCCGCTATATACTGTTCATCGGGTGGCTTGTGAAGTCGTGCCGCTGATTGGCCCAGCCACGAGTGTTGACGCACAGACCGGTCTGCGCATACCATAAATACCACCTGTGAACCAAGCTAAAAGTCATGCCATCTATTCAACCCAGCTCCTCCAATATTCCAGTCTGCCATGTCAAAAGGTAACGAGTCGGACGTTACTATCTATCAGCGTTATTGCCCTCCAGGAGTGAAGCGAGTGCTGGCCTCCGGCGGCAGTGCATTCATCGGAGAGGTGGATGATTCGACTGTCCTTAAGTACCCTCTAGCACCAAACGAGGAGACGACCCGTCTTGAAGTGGAAAGGAAACTTCTTGAGATAATCGGGCAACATGAGCGCATTATAGGGCTGAAAGGCGGCTCAAAGACAGGACTTTACCTGGAACGCGCCCTTAACGGAAACCTAGCTGATTACATACTTGGTTCGAAACTATCGCCCTCACTCAAGCAGCGCCTGACTTGGTGCAGAGAGACTGCCGAAGCAGTCATGTGGATCCATACTCGACGCATTCTTCACTGCGACATTCAGCCCACAAATTTACTTCTCGACCAGGAGCTCCACATCAAACTATCCGACTTCCAGGGGAAACACTTGTCAGAGAATGGAGAGGTGCTCCTTGACGGCTGGAGCTCCGAGCCTTGCAGGTTCAACTTTCCGCGGGACGATCCTTTTCATGCCGACATCAAGACAGATCTCTTCGCCTTGGGGTGTACCATCTACTTCATCATAATGGGGCATGCCGTGTTCCCTGACATTATCGATGGGGAGGTCGGCTGGCATGAGAAGGTGGAACAAAGATTCACGAGCCGGCAATTTCCCCAGGACCGACATATCTGCAGTGCGATTACCTTGAAGTGTTGGCAGATGGAATACGAGAATGCTGGGCAAGTCGTTCGGGATATTGAGTCTCTCTCGCATTCTAGGACAGTAGCTGGAGAGGATAATTGATGTGAATAAAAGCTTTGGTATAGGCGTACAGATGCAGGCGATGTGTTGGACACCTGTATGTTGCAAACGGCACCAAGCGACGGACTCTTTTGACTTTCTACCGATGGTTACTGGCAGTAATCAGACCTAGAGAGTTCGCCCCAATGGTGTATGTTAAGAACTAATGGTCTCTATGTAAGATCCATCAAATATCTGAGGGATCTAGATTGCTTTGCCGCCTAGCTATACTGACAGATCATTGTAAGTGGTGTGCCCTCTTCCATAGGTGCAAGACCTGTGATGGTCGGAGCCGCTAAGAGCAAATACCGCTTGCTCGCTTATCGTATGCGACAAGCTTCCGACATACCTGCTCCATAGATAGCGCCATCTGGCAAGCTATCTAGGTCGTCCTTAGTGTACCCTGCATTGTTATTTCTGCATTCATTTGTCGCCTCTCGCCAGTCGAGGCCCGGAGCGACCAAAGGACAAACCCTGCCGTTGCGGTTGCGCCAGGTGCCTGTGTAGCTGAATTAAAATGCCGGAACGGTAGATTAATTGGCCCGTCGCCTTGACTGACCTACTTAGTCGACCTTAGACGGAGCCATTAGACTTGGATCGCACTGTGCAGAAGCAGGGCTGAGAAGAAAGGTATACCAGTAAGCTTTCGTGCGGCTATGGTGAGCGATGTACGCTGTTGTCCGTTCGTCCTGAATGTATGCAGCCGGCTCATTCGGAAGCATTGCCGCATTGCAGCGCTGCTTCAGGATTGAACTTAGCGTGTTGACCGCGGGGTTTTCCGAAGCCGATGACAATTCTTCCTCGATCGCGGGTCGACATGTACAACTCACTTCTGTGCACGCTGGTGATTTTTGGTCTTCTCGGCATTCCGAGTCACAAGGTTCCCGACTATGAGCTATTGGAGAAGTGGCCTAGCGGACTGGATCTTCGCAGGCATAACACGGCCAACACAAACTCTAAATCACACCAACAGTTTCCAGCTCCTATTGACATGTCGCATCTAAGAGCTGTCAGTCGCAAGGAAACTTTGCAGCATTTCATCTCAAAGTGACTGAAGCTAATCTGCTATTTCACTACTTCTAAGTCTGATGCCTGCTTCTCATCTAAAGGCTTGGCAGCGTGAGCCTCGCCCTGAGCACCCAGCGCTTCGTGTGCTCTCCGCCAGCCCACTGATTTCCAACTGCAACTCGAGGTGGTCGCTCTTGGACATTGAAGATCTGCACTCTTTGAACGCTTTGACAGACGTCCGCTCTCTTCTGACAGCCGCACGCTCTCTTCCGACAGCCGCACAGAGCCGCCCCTAACCCGCGTACGGCCAAGCTCTAGGGCATAGGCTCTAACGATAAGCAGCAGCGCACGAGCCGCACCGATGCCGTCTCCACATGGCCATTCCACAACGTACGCCGGCAATCGAGCGGATGGCTACTCGACCAACATCTACGGCAATGTGTATGGCAACGTGCACTTTCCCAACTCGCCCGGCGGACCGGCCTATAACCAGTGCCTTCGCGACCTGAGAGTCACCGACCCCCGAGAAGACAAGGCAAGGATCGAACTGGACAAGGATGGGCTGCTAAAACAGTGCTATGGGTGGATTTTGGAAGACGAAACTTTCCAGCATTGGTGGACGCAAGGCGATGCGCGGCTGTTATGGATAAAGGGCGACCCAGGCAAAGGCAAGACGATGATGATGATCGGTCTGATCGATGAACTATCACAGAAAGACGGGTCCGGTCTGCTCACCTACTTCTTCTGTCAAAGTACCAGGCCAGAGCTCAACAATGCAGTCTCGGTGCTGCGAGGGCTCATATACATCCTACTAGTGCAAACAGAGCAGCTCATGCGACACGTGCAGAAGCGGTACGATGCTGCTGGAAAACAGTTGTTTGAGGGACCCAATGCACTCTATGCGCTAAAGGGGATTTTGTCGGACATCCTTCACGACACCTCTCTGCCGACGACATACCTTCTGGTCGACGCACTCGACGAGTGTACACACGGTCTCTTCGAACTTTTGCGCATAGTTACCGACGACAGCGTTGGACGACCCTCGAACTGCAAATGGTTATTAACAAGCCGCAATTTACCGGACATCGAGCGGCTTCTAAACCCCAGCTCGTTTAGTGGCAAGGTCAGCCTTGAGCTCAACGCCAGCCACATTTCAACAGCAGTGGTAGCATTTGTCGACTACAAGGTGCAATACTTGGCGGCTGCGCAAAGTTACGACCCTCAGACTGAAGCAGAGGTACGGCAGCAGCTCCGCGACAAGGCCGAGGGCACGTTTCTATGGGTGTCGCTGGTCTGTAAAGAGCTAGAAAATGTGCCCTCCTACCGCACTCGAATGGTGATTCGCGAGTTACTGCCTGGACTGGCTCCGCTATACGACCGTCTGATGGCGCAAATATTAGCACAGAAAGATGCCAGAACAACAGACTACTGTAAGGACATTCTTCGATCAGTTACTCTTGCGTATCGGCCGTTACAACTGGAAGAAATTGCTGCTGTTGCCGGCCTCTCGGGAAGTCATTTTCGAAATACCCAGGAGGTTGTCGACATTATCGGTCGCAGCGGGTCGTTCCTTATTGTCCGTAAAGGCACTGTGTTCTTTGTCCACCTGTCAGCTAAAGACTATCTTACGTCTGGTCCAGGCCAGCAGGTATTAAATACCGCAGAGCGGGAGGAGCAGGGACGGATGGCTGGTAGGCTACTAGACTCGATGCATTCTACATTACAGAGAGACATATGCAAACTCATGAAGCCAGGAGTCCTGATCCAAGACGCAGATACTGGTGTTAGAAACAGCACTCTTCCCCAAATCGCATACGCTTGCGAGTACTGGGTTGACCATCTGTATATATGTCGACAGGAGCGCAGCAGTATCCTGTTAGACAATGGCAAGGTCCACTGCTTCCTTCAGGAGCATCTTCTACACTGGTTCGAAGCCATGAGCCTGCTACAGAAGATGCCAGAAGCCATGGCAGCGATACGGAAGTTACAGTCTATGCTGAGTGTAAGTGGTTGAATGAGTAGAAGAATGTAAAGCTGCTGATTCAAGATAGGGGCTTCAGTGTTCAACATTGCCTATATTGGTCCACGATGCGCTACGATTTATAATGTGGAGCGGAGCTGTAATAGCGGATGCACCTTTACAAGTGTACTCTTCTGCGCTTCTCTTCACCCCAGCAAGAAGCGTTATTCGAATGCAATTTACAAAAGAGATGCCACAATTTTTGAAATTAGAGTCAGAGATTGATAAGGATTGGGGTTCTCTACTACAGACGCTCGGCGGTCACAGGGGCTGGGTCACAAGTGTGGCCTTCCCGCCACAGGGAGACCGAGTAGCCTCCGGTTCTGGAGACAAGACTGTGCGGCTGTGGGACGCTCAGACGGGCCGGCCGCTACAAATGCTCGAGGGTCACACGGACTGGATCATGAGCGTAGCCTTCTCGCCGCAGGGAGATCGAGTGGCCTCCAGCTCTGGAGACAAGACGGTGCGGCTTTGGGACGCGCAGACGAGCCAGCTACTGCAGACGCTCGACCATACGGACTGGGTCACGAGCGTGGCATTCTCGCCGCAGGCAGACCGAGTGGCATCCGGGTCCGTCGACCAGACCGTGCGGCTGTGGGATGCGCAGACGAGCCAGCTACTCCAGACACTCGACGGACATACAGGGTCCGTCACGAGCGTGGCCTTCTCGCCGCAGGCAGACCGAGTGGCATCCGGGTCCGTCGACCAGACCGTGCGGCTGTGGTTGGCTAAGACGGGCCGTCTGCTGCAGACGCTCGAAGGACATGGGCAATCGGTCACGAGCGTGGTCTTCTCACCGCTGGGAGACCGAGTGGCCTCCGGGTCAGGCGACTGGACAGTGCGGCTGTGGGACGTTCGGACGGGCCGGCTAGTGCAGACGCTTACAGCCCACACGGACTGGGTCGCAAGCGTTTCATTCTCACCGCAGGGTGATCGAGTCGCTTCCAGTTCCGGCGATAAGATGGTACGGCTGTGGGACGCTCAGACGGGCCGGCTGCTGCAGACGCTCAAGGGCCATGCGGACTGGGTCACGAGCATTAGTTTCTCACCGCAGGGAGACCGAGTGGCCTCCGGATCCGGCGACGGGATGGTGCGATTGTGGGACGCTCAGACAAGCCAGCTCGAACGTGGTCTTGTCGTCGCAGGGAGACCGAGCCACCAGCGACTCGGTCATAGGTTCTGGCGACAAGAAGGTGCAGCTGGGGACGCCCAAGCAGGTCGACCGCAGACGACGCTCGAGGGCCACACGGACTCGGTCAACAGCGTGGCCTTCTCGCCGCAGGGAGATCGACTCGCGTCGGCTTCCGGCGACTGCACCGTTCGACTGTGGGATGCGGACACGGGCCGGCCGCTGCAGACGCTCGAGGGCCACACGGACTGGGTCAACAGCGTGACCTTCTCGCCGCAGGGAGATCGACTCGCGTCGGCTTCCGGCGACTGCACCGTTCGACTGTGGGATGCGAACATGGGCCGGCCGCTGCAGACGCTCGAGGGCCACACGGACTCGGTCTTGAGCGTGGCCTTCTCGCCGCAGGGAGATCGACTCGCGTCGGCTTCCCGCGACTGCACCACTCGACTGTGGGATGCGGACACGGGCCGGCCGCTGCAGACGCTCGAGGGCCACACGGACTGGGTCTGGAGCGTGGCCTTCTCGCCGCAGGGAGACTACTTGGTTTCTAGTTCTAAGGACAAGACAGTACGGCAGTGGATGCTCCGGCCGCTGCAGACGCTCGAGGGCCACACGCAATGGGTCTGGAGCGTGG
>Ga0247733_1000290_pt1 | contig 34826 bp, 35 predicted proteins | sample UWRJL043104R2_FD_180932 | JGI IMG/M metagenome (GOLD analysis project Ga0247733, IMG submission 180932) | Plant litter microbial communities from Arlington Agricultural Research Station in Wisconsin, United States - UWRJ-L043-104R-2 | ecosystem: Environmental > Terrestrial > Plant litter >...
TATATAGATTCGACATCCCTAGTTCCCGGGGACGCGTTCCCCCATCACCAAGACGGCCCAACCAAGCCACCCGAGCCTACCCAGCCAGCCCGACCTCTCCCCCACCACCCCGCTGCGCTCCATCGTCGACCAACTTACCACGGCCAGCGCCATCCTCTGGAATCCCCAATTCACATCGCGCCCGCCCCCAGGGAAGCTCAAGCCGACACACGCAGGCACCCTGTCCGTCGCAGACCGCACCGACTCCTCCATCAGCCTCCGAAATCTCGGCGACGGCCAGACAGCCCCAGCTGCATCCCCGACCATGGACAACCGCAGGCACCCCAGCTCCTTCCAGCAGCTGGAAAAACTGGGCGAAGGCACCTATGCCACGGTAAGTGCACCGTCCTGCCCATTCTCCCCGCACTGGCTGACGCGGCGCAGGTCTTCAAGGGCCGCAACCGCCAGACGGGCGAATATGTCGCCCTCAAGGAAATCCACCTCGACTCGGAAGAGGGCACGCCCTCCACCGCCATCCGCGAGATATCCCTCATGAAGGAGCTGAAGCACGAGAACATTGTCCTGCTCCACGATGTCATCCACACCGAGAACAAGCTCATGCTCGTCTTTGAGTTCATGGACAAGGACCTCAAGCGGTACATGGATTCCCGTGGCGACCGTGGCGCCCTGGATCCCCCCACCATCAAGTCGTTCATGTACCAGCTGCTGCGCGGAATAGCCTTTTGCCACGACAACCGCGTCCTGCACCGCGACCTCAAGCCTCAGAACCTGCTCATTAACAATCGCGGACAACTGAAGCTGGCCGATTTTGGTCTTGCGCGCGCATTCGGCATCCCAGTCAATACCTTTTCCAACGAGGTCGTGACGCTGTGGTATCGCGCCCCCGATGTCCTACTCGGAAGTCGAACCTATAGCACCAGCATCGACATCTGGTCCGCGGGCTGCATCATGGCCGAGATGTATACGGGACGACCGCTCTTCCCCGGCACGACAAACGAGGATCAGCTACAGAAGATCTTTCGTCTGATGGGCACACCCTCGGAACGGTCATGGCCAGGCATCTCGCAGTTCCCCGAGTACAAGGCCAATTTCCCCGTCTTCGCAACCCAGGACCTCCGCCTGATACTCCCTCAAGTCGACCAAGTGGGGTTGAACCTTCTCAACCAAATGCTGCAACTTCGCCCAGAGATGCGAATCTCGGCGACGACCGCTCTCCAGCATCCCTGGTTCAACGACCTGCCCGCTCGACAACAACAACACGCCCAGCACATGGCACAAGCACAGGCGCAGGCCCAGCAAGCTCAAATGGGAAACTTCGGCCAGGTTCCGCAAGGTGCCTACTGAGTCTCGCTTGTGAGTAACTGCTGAGGTATCATGGTGGCTCATCTCCGGCTGAGAGTAGCTACGGACTTCCCTGCCGCAGACACACCAAGGTCCTTGCACTAGCTTCAACAACGAAAATATTCTCAACATGTGTGCGCCTGCGACCCCTGATACGATACTCCGCGGCTTTTGGGATATTTTGGCCCGGAGCTGCTGAGGTTGGCTATACCGGCCACACCGCCAAGTGCTCCGAAACCTCTGATATGTCACTGACTTCCATCGAATCCGAAAATTCCACATTGAGCAAAATTACACCTTCCACATCGAACAGCCATCGCCAGTCCTCGGTGGTCCCCAAACTCCTCACAACAGCCTATTCGTGCACCGGATTCGCGTCTTCCACAGTAGCCACAATACACAGATGAGACAGGACGACCACATCTACCCGATCCACATCAAACTCCGGCTAGTACTCTTCAGCAATCACAAGATGCGCAACAACGTTCAGTGCTTGCAGAAGTCCGTTGTGACATCGGTTTAAGAAACGACTCGTTGCAGGATGGGTGCCGAAAGACGGTGATCAATCGGGCAAGAACGCTGACATCGGGTCTCATGTGTGAAAATGGCGTTTAGCATCTCGTCTTGGAACACTTCATCTCTTTTGGTCGTCCATGAGCATGTCATTCTTAGTCATTGGGCGTTACCTTCTTCGGGGTATTTCAAAAATTGGTCCTCTCGAGCCTTTCCCTCTGTGCCAGTTGAACTGCAAAACCCCTCATCCACTCGCGCATGCAACGTCCCCTGCAGCCTTGCCTGAACAGCTATCCTCCACTAGCATCCGCCCCTCGACCCGAACATTGCCAACCGCCACAAGCTCTTACTCAACTCCCCACCAGTCTACCGTCTACCAACCAATGCAATGCTTAGCTTCCAGCTCCAGCAATCGCGCCAAGTACACATGCAAGCGAGGTAGGCCAGACTTGTCAAGCGATGTGCGATCCGTGAGTAAGCTGCGGTCATACTTGCATTGGCCTATCAGAACTGTGGGATTAGACTAGTGTCAGCATGAAGTAAGGTGGGGTGGAGGGGCTTTGTTTGTTGTGCGATAGCTCGGCGATATGGCGAATTCGAAAGAAGGCGACTGACCAGGACGTGTTTCGGGCTGTTCAGAAGATGGTCGGATACGGATAATGGGTGTGTAAGCGGGGGTTGGGTGGGTATATAGGGCGGAAGGCATCGTGTGGTCGCACCGGGGTGGGAGACTGATATTCTACGCTTGGGCCGACCTGAGAATAGAAACTCTTTGAAGTAAACACTTGAGCTGCTGGGAACCACGTCACCATGCCTCTCTCGGAAGACGCAAATGTCATCGAGACCAGCAACGGCCTCGTCGACGCCCTCCGCGGCGCTGCAGGTGGAGCTCCCAAGAGCTTCAGACCTGGTACGCTATCCCCCGTCTCACCAACCCAGGCTCACAAGGCCACAATCACAGTCCCTTGCCACGTCTCCATCTAACAGCCCAACCCAGCCCACGCAAAAGGCCACCTTCTGACCGGCTCCTTTATCCCCACCCCCAACGCCGCTACCCTAACCACAGCCCCGCACTTCACCTCCCCCAACACCTCTCTAACCCTGCGCTTCTCCTCTTCCACCGGCTTCCCCACCATCCCCGATACAGACCCCAATGCCAATCCGCGCGGCATCGCAATCCGCTTCCATATCCCCAATACGCCGGACGGCCGCCGTGCCCATACCGACATCATCGCGCATTCGACAAAGTACTTTCCCACGCGTACGGGGGCCGAGTTTCTGGAACTGTTGAAGGCGCTAGGTGGGGGGAACAAGGATGCTGTGCCGGAATTTCTGGCGAGACATCCCGAGACGGTGAGGTTTTTGGAGGATCCGAAACCGAGTCCGGAGAGTTTTGCGACGGAGAAGTACTTTGGTGTCAATGCGTTTAAGTTTGTGGGGAGTGAGGGGAAGGAGACGTTTGTGCGGTATCGCGTTGTTCCCGCCGCGGGACTCAAGACTCTCGATGCCGAAGCGCTCCTGTCCAAATCAGCGAATTATCTCTTCGAAGAGTTGCCCAAGCGGTTGGAAGCCGGACCCATCGTCTTCAAACTCCTCGCGCAGATCGCTGAGGCGGGCGATATTACGGATAACGCGACGGAGATATGGCCTGAGGAACGGAAGCTTGTGGAGTTGGGCGAGATCAGAGTGGAGAAGACGATGGAGGAGGAGGAGAGCTTGAAGGAACAAAAGCGGATCATTTTTGATCCAGTGCCTAGGGTGGAGGGGGTGGAGGTCAGCAATGATCCGTTGTTGGATGTTAGGGCTAGTGTGTATTTGATTAGTGGGAGGCAGCGGAGGGGGGCGGAGGAATGAGGGTGAAGGGGGCAGTAGTGAGAGTCCGTGCAATCACGATGAGTAGTTGATTAATGAAGCTTCCGACATCCCCACACACTCCCTCGCCTCTAAATCATATGGTTGGACAATACAGGATGCATGCAGAAGGATACCTGCAAAATGAGGCAGGGCCCGTGGAAAAGCAACGTTCTTCTTCAGCCACTGCGGTAGAAGATCGTCTGCTACGGTCCATAGCACTAAGCCGCTGATATCATCTCATTCCATCATTCCAACCAATCAATACAATGTACAACACCGCTATACTCTTCCCGCATAGCCGACCAGCCTTGCGATGACTCTTCGCAATCGTCGTTGTTGCTCAACCTTAGCCATGTCTGTGGAAAGGGGTCGTTCTGCTCCTCTTCCTGCAAGCCCGCCTTAAAGTCCCAAGGGCCTCCCACGGACGCGTTGAATCGGACTTGTGACTTTCTCATGTTGGAAACGAAATCACTTGGCAACTTATCGCGAGAGAGTAGTTGTCCATGGTAGGAGTGATGTTCGGATAACATGATAATATGCATGGTGTCTTTTTAAGCCTAAATCTGCAGCTTCGGATGTTTTGGCACAGAAGGATGATGCCCCGGGCAGGACCAGCTTCCAAGTATTCGTTCGAATATTCGTCTCATATCACGATCCTTCGGATAGCCTGCAAAGGTCCAGACTGAACTGTTCTATGAGCTGAATGGCAGGTGCGGTCGCGGAGATGTGGTATATACGAACACCGAGCACCATATCACGCGCCTTGTGTGTGACTGTTGCATCCGCAAGCATTGCTTCTATCTCTTCCAGCTCAGCATTGGTCGGGATCGACCAATGTACTGGCTTCCACGCGATAAGCTTCCGCCGAGATCCAGCTGAATACGCCGAAGAGCACGTGATACATCTGCCATGTATGTGTTTTTCCAAAGATCATAGTCTAGAATAACATTCTCTCAAATATAGACAACATTCTTGCACTCAAGTCCTGAAGCTTGGGATCATGGGAGACGAGCTTCAGCAAGTCCGCCAATAGAATGTCATTCTCATGATACTCCGGCATTCTATTATGTCGTACAAATTACGCATCCGTAGCAACTGGATCCGGAAGATTTGAGCGGCTTCTCTGAGCCGGCGGACATCAGCATGTCCCGGATATAGTTTTTTCAGAGATGTCGGGATCTCTGGGGTAACACAGTCGGAAGCCCATGCGAGGATTCTCTCAAAGCGTATGCATGCCATGTCGATAGCTTGTGGAGAAGTTCGATCTTCGATCGCTGGCTCAGATCGTGTGGTAAGCCCGGGCTAGATCGTAAGATGATTTCGTTTACGTCAAGCGGCATGCCAGCCATTTCTGCAGCAATATCTTGCAAGTATAACAAAGCACAAGTTCAGGTGATTTTCTTTCCGTAGTTTGAAGCGTTCCCGACTTTGCGTGGTGATGTAAGCCATCCGGTTCCGAAACGTAGTGGCGATAGACTTCGTCCGTGAGCTCTCGAGACAAGCGAAAGAATGCCGACTGTGATTGGGACATAGTTGGCAAAGAGATCTAGAAGGATTCCGTTGATGAAATGGATATCGGAGTAATCGAGGCTGTTATATGTGCGTGGTGGAAAGCGAAGTTGCCTCAATTGTAAGTACCATACCATGGTACGGGCTTTTGAAATTTGAGCGAGTCATTTTCGAACAACAACTAGGCAGACCTCGCTTAGACAAGTCGCTTTGCACCTTGTAAGAACGGCCGGTCTGTAGCGCAAGGCAGGAGGTACTGCGATCCCCATGGCTAGGCTTTACAGATTGTACAAGCTCATCTTACGCAGGTGTGCTGATGATCAGCAAAACCAAGGTCTTCCGCCGTGGCATGACTCAACAAGAGTCATCCGATAGTTGTGGCCAAAATAACGGTGATAACGCATCGTGTGACCGGAGAACACTCAACCAGCGTGCGTGAGAGATTTGGAAACGAACGAGAAAGCCGATGATCTTCGTTATAAAGCGACGACTCGGTTCCAAGATCATCGACAAGAATGGTAAATGATCCAGCGCAGGCGCGGTGCCATGGTCCAAAAAGGCCAAGGGAGAAGAGTGTATAAATCAGTCTGGAAAGACAAGAAAAAAGGGTATGATGATCAGAAGAAGAGTGCGTTAGTCAAACAGCATGATACCCTCGCCAACCAGGCTGCTCACTCGTCTCCTTCCGAACGGCATCGTCTTTCAAGCTTACCGTTTGCTCCGATCCTCTGCGCGAAGGATACGTTGTGCGGTTGAGTTGCTCTCCTACAGTCCTCCTGAACCTTTTCGGCGTCCCGAAAGCGCTCCTGGCCATCACCGGAATTTCAAGCTTCAACGCATGCGTAGGAGGGCTCGAAACTTCTGACCGTCGAGTCGGACGCTGCGGTTGCCACGTATTGCGGGACCGCGCAGGTGTAGCCGCTAATTCATGACGCACTATATTGTCGTACCGGTAAACATGTTGGTGAGGAGGGTGGGATCTAAGGGGTGATGGGTAGCCCTTTCGATCGTGTCGAGAGCAATATGTTGGGGGGGGAAGAGATTTGAGCGAAGGCGGCAACGAAAACCCCTTTTCGAGAGGCGCTGTGTACGTAGGCGGTGCTTGAGAAAAAAGTCAGCTTCAGCGCTGATCGCTATCTTCGCTAAGACCTACCATCGATCATTGACGAGCCGCCTTTGCCCAATTTTTCAATCGCCTTGTGAGGGAGACTTGATTGCCTGCGCTCAAGGACATCTTGATGCTGACTTCGAGACTTCTTCGTGTGCATGACGAAGCAGACTATGAGGCCGACCAGGGTTACTAGAATGAGACCTCCGCCAGCCATAGTACTAGCGACTATGATTATTCTCTTGTCTTGGAGAGCACTTTGGGCAGTACTCGCTGCAGCGGTTACGGTTGCGCTTGTGTTTGCGACCAATGACGGCGTACTTGTGGTAGTCGCTGAAGAGCTTTTCGAGGCCTCTTCCGTGGAGGTCCACGTTGGGGTTGTTGCCGTACTCCTAGCTTGGTACGCCGAACTGTGCTTTGGGCCGTTGGTGAATGCTGGACTGATGTTGCTCTCTGAACAGCCCACCGAGCAGGAGAAATTTGATTCCGCGCAACAGCCCACACTAAGATACAGAATTAGCAGATGATGCAAACATGAGCTGATACCATAGAGTTACTAACAATCTCGTGCCCGAACTACAAGCATACCAAGAACCCACAGTACACTCGAAGCCAAAGGTCTGCCGCTTGGAAATATGAGGAGACATGAAGGAGTGCAGATAAGACGGAAGGCGAGGTTTATTTTAGACGAAGCTTTGGATGACCTCTAGAGGCAAAGAACCGTCAATCGAAGGCGCGAAGGTAGGCTAATAAGGATGTGTGGCCCCAAAAGCCACCAGCGAGCTGAAAGAAGGATATTCCCAACGGCTCCACCTACCGATGGTCATCCAGAACCCCAGGCCCAAATCAGCCTACACAACTGACCTATTGCTGCATACGCAACAGGCAAGACAAGTTAGACTTGGGGGCCAACCCAGTTATGGGCTCCAACCCTTTGGTACTAGCGAGCGCTTGGTCAGGCTGCCCCGCTCTCAGGCGGGAGTGGCTGAAAACTTCCAACTCGATTTGTTAAGTGTGAGTGAAAGGATGCAGCACAAGGGCCATGCTAGGCGACGTGATCTCTAACTTGCTTCATGCGGTTAGCGTCCGTACTGTGGAGGCGAAGTAGGCATCCAGATATCGTGAGTCGGATTGGCTGCATTAAGCCCTCGTGGCCATGGTCTTGGTGTTCGTTTCGTGTTTCATGTTCCAAATAGTGAGCACCAAGCTCAATTTGGGGTAATGGGTCGCTACTAGCTGTGTTACGGAGATTGCGCGTCATCTCATAGTCAGCGCGACCGCACTGCCGAGGTCGACGTCTAGACGATATATGTGGAAGAATGCGGAGTTACAGAGACGAAGGGATCTAGATGGGTGAAATGGGTGATGAACCGATGGTGGGAGGCTATGTGCGAGCTTCGCGTGTTGGTGCCGCCGTGGCTTGTTGTGAGGTCGTGCCGGCGGCTTCCGTGTCCGCCTCAGCTCCTATTGCGTCAAGCAGGAAGTAGCTGTGTCTTGGATACACGAATTGTGGAAATGGTGGACACTGGCGAGGCAAACGATGTGTGCGCTCTAGAAGCGGCTACGCAAGCGTATAAACGTGATCGCCGCCACAATTCAGTCGAGACGACGAACTTTTGAGGGGACCGCGCTCCGTGTCGCCTTCTGGATCTTTTTGAAGAGACATCATCCGAAGCACGCTCAGACGATTTTCAAGCGTCTGTTCATTACTATTAATGTAGTAGTACTACGTACCACTTGTAACTCTCGATGACCGCCCCAAAATAAATAATCTGCGAAGAAGAAATGCATATAATACAAAGTATCGTGCGTGCAGCAACGAATCAAATAAGGCTTAACTAGCAACAGCCGGTAATTTATATATATAGCGCAATGCGCTTAGTAAACATACTGTGCAATGGATTAGCATGGTAATTAAAGCTCCAATGGGGGAAAACCTACCGGAATGAAAAGATAAGGCACCCTCCTTTCGTACTCGGTCCACGCCTCCCCGTACACCTTCCGACACTTCTCAATATCCCTTATTGCACGATGGATAATCATGCAACAGAAGAACACTGAGTAAAACCACGGAAAGGGACTATTGAACCCCGTCACCAATCCCCAGCAGATTGCGAAGAATGCATCGCACGGGTAATGGATTTTGCGCGCCTTGCCGTACCAACCGTCGCAAAGAATCTTGTTGCCTTGCTTGGTGGGGATGGTTTTGGGGTTCGCGATGCGGCCATAACGAAAATAGGGAAAAGTCGTTCGCTCTTCAACAATACCACGCTCTTCTTGGCGAAACTGGTTCTTCTGGCTGTTGGTGGTGTCCCAAACGTAGTAGACGCCGAGGTAGGCGATGGTCATGAGAACGTAGAACCAGGTAGGCCATGCATAATCGGCGGGGTCGTGCCTTGCGATGTAGAGTGTGCAGTGGCAGTAGGATAGAGGCACACCAGCCATGTTCCAGAAAATCAACATGAAGCCGAGCTTCTCGTAATACATGTCCCTAGTTCAATCAGTGCCAGTATGGCGACGAAAGCGGTGCCCACGTACCAAGTAGTAATGATAAGATGTTCACCCTTCGAACAAGTGCCCGCGTAGAGATAGTGCGCGAACAGCATGAAGCACGCCGGTGCGGAGACATATCCGTGTTGCTCGTACTGCCTCAAGCACGTCCCAAGGGTCATGAAAAACATCATGAACCACGGAATGCGGACCTCAAGGAACATCTTGATATCGAGGTAACCGAAAAGCCTGGGGTTCAGCTCTGCGCCCAAAAAGTAGTCATAGATAGGATAGCCGGTCATGCGGAAGGTGTTACCGCGAGCAATGGCAGAGACGTATGCGACGAGGGCACATAAAAAGCCGGAAATGATGGCGACACTCATGATATGCCCAAAGTCCTCAAGCAGCGTGTAGAGCTTGAACATGCCCGTGTAGTCCAGTACCAACGCGAGCACAATGCTCGTATAGAAGGACCACATGGCGGAGCAGTAGTAGTCAAGCTGCTGTCCGCCGAGATGTGGCAGCGATTTGCCTTTACGCCAGACACCAGGCATATACATATAGAATGCCATCTGCACCAATCCGAACACCCAGTAGATCTTCCAGGCCCGCAGGTTCGGGTAGGCCTCGGTCTTGACCAGGAACCACATCTGCTCGAAGAATTGGGCGAGGCTCTGGTCGTCCCTAGCCCTCGGAAATTTGCCGTCGTAGAAGTAGGCGCCGATCCACATATAGTACATGAGTGCTGGGAAGCAAACCATCATGGCGAGCATGCCGAAAGAGCCACCAAACTCCTTCTCGCCAGACGTGTCGTACGGTCCAAAATTTTCGAACTCGTTGGCGCCCGTCGTCTCCTTTCCAGTATGTCCATTTGCGACGCTATTTGCGTGTCCATTGGCGTGTCCATTGGCGTGTCCATTGGCGTGTCCATTGGCGTGTCCATTGGCGTGTCCATTGGCGTGTCCATTGGCGTGTCCGTTCGTATGCCCATTGAGCTTCCCGTTACCGTTGATCGCGATAGAGCCATTCTCGGACACCAAGTCCGTTGCCGTCGTCTTGGAGGAGTACTCGGCCTCGGATGTCGAGTCGTCTCCGTCCATGCCGGGAATGACGGACTTGCGCGTGTATTTTCTGCGGCCGGGGGTCTCGACGAAGCCAGGGTTTTGCGGCTTGCTGTGGCGCATACTTGTTAGCTAGTCATACTACGACGGAACAAAAGTAGGCACTTACCTGGGCGTCCTCCCGGTCTTGCTGCGTGTTACTCGCTCGGACATGGCTGTGGCCGGGCGTGGTTGTGGCGACACAGTTCAGGGGCGCAGATGCACTTTTCAAGACTTGCCGCGCGGGCGTGAGGACGGGGCCTGGAAGAAGTAGGAGGGTGGAACAGAGGCACGGTGATATTGCGCAACGACCTTTAACGCATGACCATGAGTGCAGACTTCTGACTGACAGGCCTCTACGGTTGAAAATGCGGAGGTGATGGCGTTTGTTGACATTTGGCGGAAAAATTAAAGTTGGCCGTTCCTGCCCGATAGCCAATGACATGAGTCGTTCACGCCAAGACACAGCTAATGAAAGGGAGAGGTTATTACCAACATCATAGTCGTCATTTTTTGTTTCTCACGTATGGTTTTATTGTAATGCTGTATAGTCAGCCTAGGATCATAATAGTAGATAATGCCCCCAGTGTTCCAGAAACTATCAACCTTCGTCTACGTCCTCAGCCATGATTGCATGTCGTTTCCAGCACAGATCCATGGGTAGACCAGACCATACAGACTGGAAACTACGCCGATCATCTCCTAATTAGGGGTTACGAACCGTTTCGAGTTTTCTAAGATTGGGCAGCTTAAAGCACTAACATCCCTGCTATAAATGAGCTTTGCAGAGTGCGATTTGGCACCGCGACAAATGCTAACCCGCCCATGGACCTTAGTCTGAATCAAGATCATCAATGCGGCTCGTGTGATACTTGCAACTCTTCTTGTGTGCGCCATTTCCCCTTTGTCGAATTTTTTGGTAGTCTGCAAGACACTCAAAGCAGAATTCATGTCTGCATTGGGTACCTGAAAATGTCGTCAGTACATGCCAGGTAGTACATGCCAGGTTGAGCAGGTGCGGCTGGGACACTTACATGTCATATGGTCGCAGCCTTCGTTCTTCTGGATGCTGAAGCTGCATCCTCTCCCTGGGCATTTCTGAGTAACTTGTTAGTATTCGTTCTAGAGTGATACCACGTGACACATACCTTGCTCAGCTTTTTGACAGCCCGCTCACTGGCCTCTTCTTCTCTCTCCTTCCGACCACTAGTCCTATAGTCAAACTCTTGGCAAGTTTCTCCCTCGTGGAAGGTTTCGTTATGGATCACACAGACCCTGTGTCCACATGCTACACACCTAAAGATGTTGCCGTCTTCGCCACTGAGGTGGATTTGTCCAGAATTGCAGCCAGCAGCTCGACACCAGCGGAAGCTTGGATCGTTACCAAGGGCCGCTCGTATGGCAAATGCATCATACTGATCGAATACTTCTTTTGTAGCGTACTCCTGGACTTCTCCGTGAGCTAGGAGGACTCGGCAACCACTGCCAGGGCATTTGATGCTCTGCCAACCTTTCTTGCCCAGCTCGGACTCGATCCATACAGCGAAGCAGTCACGGCATGTTGATGGCTCGTGTGTGCAGCTGGCCAGGTAAGGGACACCTGCAATGGGTATGGTTTCGCTGCAAACTGCACATTCGAGTTTCACCGCCGTTGAGCCTTGCTCGGATCTCGTTCGATCCACTGTATCGACTCGTTGGATCGCTGCGTCCTCCTTACCACTGTTCTCGCCCATTTCGACATCTGGATCTGACTCATCCGAACTGAATTCGATGGGAAGGGTTCTTGTGGCGCTCCGAAAATAACGAGCGTTCCTCCCACCTGAGGTAAGTGCGATTTGGGTCCCATATTCCAACGGATGCGCAGCCGATTGTCCCGCAATGTGTTGAAGTTGCCGAAAAAATGATATTTCATTGTCGTCATAGTCCGCATCACTCATCGATACTAGGAGTTCGTCGTAACGTCCCTCTTCCTCTTTCTGCAGCGCCTCTGCTAGTTGGCGATCGCGTTCCTCTTGCACAACAGCTGCATTTCGATTGACCCTCACTATGTTCGGTTGCTCCACAGGTGATCCTCTCGACTGTCGAGCTTCTGCTGCGCTAAGTGCTAACGCTCCAGCAAGATCAGGGTATTCGAGGTCGTCAAAAGATCTGAGTGAGTGGCCTCTTCCTATTGTGCCTTGTTGGGCCAATGCACGATTAGCCGTGCGACCCGGAAGACTGGTTTTGACTGGAAGCTTCGAAGGCGAATTTCGGAGCTGCGTAGTCAGACGAGATGCCCTTCGATGAGCATTGATTTGGCATTGACAACGACTCGAATCCTCATCTTCATCTTCAATGGAATGTCGCTTTCGGTTGAGAAAGGATATTTGGTCCGTATCAATCGCTCGCGAACGATCTGTAGACGTCGGGGAAGCTCCTGCAACAGGGCGTCTACGGATTGGTGGACTCGCCGTGGCCGTAGTTTGTAGGTTCGATGATAGTCGCTCTCGAGATCTGTTAGGTTGCATATAGTGATCTTCACATCCCAACGGAAGTAAGTGGGGTTCGGATTGGGGAGAAATTGGCGGCGCACCGGTTCCAACTCTTAGCTTCGCGAAGCGGTCTGCCAGACGATCAGGCATGGGACGGCTCGACTCCGGAGAAAAGCTTCGGTCGCTTGTAAGCGTTACTAGGAAGGTTTGGGTCGGTGAGAGAGGACTGCAGCCTACGAATGAGTTGCAGGTTGACAACGGGTCCTCAACTGAATATGGCGGGCTCGGAACTGAGTCTTGCTTGGGTCTATGAGGGATACGGTCACTCCCTGGAAATAGTGGAGGAACATTGTTGCGTATCGGAGAATTTGGTGGTGTAAAGAAGATCGGTTTGCAATTGCAGGTTGGGTTCAGATAATGCATTGCCCTTGGCCCAGGCGACAAAGGCGGCGTGACTGGTGAAGTCGGAGGTTGTGCAGTTGTGTTGTTGGTAATAGAAGCCTTGCATCCGCTTTTAGCGAAGATCGACTCTGTCTGCGGCCTTGGAGGAAGCTCGGCAAGGAAATTTGTAGACGGCTTCGCGTGTTGGGATGCTGGCGTTGAATTTGCACCGAACCTTGCCTCGAACTTCTGTGGTAAGGTCAAGCTCGCCGGGTGTGCATAGCTACAAGATGGCGGAGAAGCGAATTTTGATGCAGCCTCGTCGTGGGACTCCGTGAACTGGGTGTATTTCCGACCAAAAGGAGTCTTGAAGGTCGACCATACGAGCTGCTTGGTGCGTTCCATCTGACTCAACGCTGCTATGAGCTATGACGGTGAAGCGAACACTTCGTGGGCAGTGACAACAGAGACAGTTGAGAAGAGATGGCGGGCGCGGATGGTTATCTACACAGCCTCACAAGGCTGTGGGTTTTCTGCCTCGAGCAGGGCTGTCTTGTCTTGGACAGGAGATGCTGGCGTTCTCAGGCACCAGTGACTGCAGTTCTCGCCCAACAGGAACATGTCGGTGAACACTGCGAGCCCCACCCAGCCTCCTTCTGCCATTCAGTTGGGTGTGAGTGTTTCAGTGGAACCTTGGGTGCGCCAGGCGTTATGAGAGTAGCACGATTGGCGGAAGGCTGCTCTCTTGTGAAGCCGTGCTGACTAATAGCTGGAAGCCTATGAAAGCTCGTCGTGGGCATCAACGCTTCCATCGTCGCTGCACTTCGATGCACCGACTGGCAGTGCAATACGGATGGATGGTGCACAAAACTGAGACTGTGGGGGTAATCGGGTGATTGGGAGGTCGGGCGTAATGAGAACTGGTCAGGACATGAGAACGCGAGGTTCACCGGATGCTGAGCCCGCGCTTGCGAATAGAGACTAGCTCCAGCCTACATCCCACTTGGGGCACCGTGCAGTGTAAGACGCGTCTTAAGCGCAAGACGCATAGGATCCAGTATACAATGTTACAAGCTGAAAGTGTTGCTGTCCACGTCCACGTACATATGGACTTGGATTTCGCTCAGTCGGCTCATGAAGACGATGCAAACATTGTGGTGTAATTTGGGTGCACCAACTGTGTGGCTAGCGACCACGATCCCCCACTCGCGGGTCGTACGTAGAAATTCTTCGATCACCTAAGAATGAAGAGGTACCTTGGAGACCTAGTCCCAGAGTTGCAGGAAGAGCTAAAAGACGTCGAGCTCGTTCCTGTAGAAGAAGGCCTTGCGCCGAGCCAAAGACCCTACAGCTCTTTACCTGATGAGCCAAGACGGAGATCTAGTACATGGGCAAAGGAAACTCAAACCAGATACAGCACTATGAAGCTTGATTTAATTGTCTCAATAGGCCGGATCGAAAGTGATGCTAAAGCGAACAGAAGTCTGTGAATACCTCTCACTAACCGGAGCCCGGCACCGTAAAATCAGGTGAATTCGCAGGCCACGCACCAAGATTACCAGGATCGCCTCCAACGCGCACCCAATCAGCCATACTAGGTACACCAGCCCCATCCAAGGCGAATAATTGGTACCACCCCGGCGGGCAGATATGTGGACCCGGTGGTGCCGTGACGGTGCAGCTACCGGCGCTGCATGATAACGCAGGAAACATAGTCCTCTGTCCGAATGAGTTACCATGCGTGGATGCGCCAACGCCCAGAAGAGAGACCTTGGCAATGGTCGAGTTCGTTGAGAAAGCGTATTGTCTGCCGTACGCCCAATCAGATGAGTTGGTGCCTAGCTTGATACTGGGACGTGTGGGGTTGCCCATGAGGTACGGCGGGACGAAGACTTCGACGCGGTACTCTTCGGGGAAGCGGTCGTCTTGTGGATCAGACCCGCTGACGAGAACGCGGCCGTCATCGAGCAAAATGGCTTCGGAGTGGTACAGGCGGGCAACGGTGGTATTGGCCATGACGGTGAAGCGGTTGTTGACAGGTTTGGTAGGGTCGTAGAGAATGGCGTTCAGATTTGGTGATGTGGCCAATCCGAATCCGGCAACACCTTGGTGAGCTCCGTTGACAATCATATATGTTCCGTCAGGTAGAGCTGTCATACAAGTCATAACACGCTTTGAAGGCTGTTTTAGTTTAGCACGAAGACATAGAACTAGAAGAGATACACTGACCATGCGCTCCAGAACCCACTCTGCATCAGGTACATCAGGTGCTATGCTGGCGCAGTTGTCAAGAGCGGATCCTTGAAAAGGCGTCGAGCCACCGCACAACATGACCTGCAGAGGGTCCGTGTACGGAGCGTACTGTGGCATGATAACGGCAGTACCTTCATATGGATATGTACGCCCAGCAAGAAAGTTGTTCACTGCGCCCGGCACGTTAGGGAGCTGGGTCTTGACTTGCATCGTGACTTCATCCAAGATGATGGCCTCGTTGTAGTACTGAACGAAGATGCCGCCGGAAGGCAAAACCACCAAGAAGGGGTAGAGGTTGTTGGGATCTGTGCGGTTCAACCAATCGCAGTATACTGTGGGTCCGGACTTGGGCAGGATTTCGAGAGTGGGTACAGGAGCACCGTTCGAGCCTTCCTCTCCCCCGACCACCAACACAGAGCCATTAGCCATAACCATAGCGCTCGGGTACCAGCGTCCATTTTGCAAAGAAAGCACTTTCACATTCTCTTGCCAGTCGTTCTGACCCCAGACGCCAGGTGAGCCGTCGGGCCAGTAGAGGCGGACGCCGAATGTGGCATCAAGAGCCCATCCACCAATGTTGAGTTGTCGTCCGACCTTGTCTGGCAAAGTGAGGGATGCGGAACAAAAGATGTCAGACTTGACATGCATAGGTCTCCAAGCTCCAGTAAAGTTGTTGATCTGGGCCAAGTCGAGCTCGTAAGCTCCCGTCGTATTAATAGCACCGGTGCCGGACTTTTCCATAAAAGTAACCTTGCCGTTGCGAGCAATTTGTGTAATGAGTGGTACGACCACACCTCCAATGAGAAGCTGATAAGCTCCAGCGGCATCTCCAGAAGCGTAAGACCATTGGGTGAGTGCAGGGCCATTCCAAGTATACAAAGAGAGGCGACCCGCTCCACCGCATAACGTGGTGAGGTTACCCGTACAAGGGAAATCACATTCTGGTTCCGGTGCAGCTGTAGCACCTGATGCTGTGACGTCATCGATGTCGCCGCAGTACTGATTTTGTGTAAGCACGAAGATTATGGTAGTTTATGGCCAAGACTTACGCATTCATTCCCATACTCCATACCGCCTGCTCCATATCCGAAATTGGAGCACTGGGTGATGCAGTTGTTTGCGGTGTTGTTGTTGTTGAGGATGATTTGGTAAGGGAGAGCTCGGGACGCTTGGGCATCACGGTAGCAGCCAGTGTACTGCCATGAGCCGGTAAGATTTGTCTTTTGGGTTGATGGAACCGGATAGGAGACGATAGGACCAGTACTATTCGAGTAGACGCTCAATCGGTCGCCAGCGCCACACTTTAGACTGGCATCACCACCGCAACCCATACTGCAATCGGAATCCGATGTGTTCTTAGCACCATTTCGGAGAAAATTGTCGCAAAAACCTGAAATAAGGTCAAAAAGTTGAAAATTGATGACACCTGTACAAGCTTACACTGAACGCCATATTCAAGACCAGCAGCACCATAGCCCAGCTTGGCGCAGTTCGATACGCAGGTTGCAGGGGTCATCTTGCTGTCGTCGGGCCGTTGGTTAATCATAGCTCGGCCATTAGCATTGTCAATCCAGCATCCCTTGTAGTTCCACCCATCCGGAAGATTGATCGGAATTGAAGGATCGCTTGGACTGGGGGTCGGTGTGCCTGTGGGTGTACCCGAAGGTGTGGCCGAAGGTGTGGTTGTAGTGCCATTCCCGAATTGGTACACGTTTAATCGGTTCGACCCGCCACATGTTTGCTACAAATGGTCAAACGAAGGATCTGATCAGGTTAGGAGGCTCGCACCTGTGCATCGCCATTACAAGGCATGTTGCACCCGACGCTGCCATCGGGAGCCGGCCCACCACCATTCATGAAAGCATTGCCGCAATACTGTTAAGAGTCAGCTGATCGATTTCGCGAGGAACATAAAAGAACATGCATACACATTCGCCCCCATACTCTGTACCGGCGTACACAAAACCTGCGCTGCGGCACGAAGCGAGGCAAGATTCTGGCGTCAGGTCGCCGGCAGGAAACTGTCGACTCGCCAGCGTTCGGGCATTGACAGAGTCGGTATAGCAACCGAGCGATGACCATCCCTCTGGAGCTTGTCGCCTTGTGTAAAGATTAAGTCGATCTGGCCCACCACAGATTTCTGTAGAGTTGCCACTGCAGGTCTGGTATCTGTTAGTTGTGTGTAAATTCACCCGATTTTTCGAGTCGCAAAATGTGTGAAAGTGGATCGGGCGCGCCTGATGCAGGAGGAAACCATCAAACAGGGCGTAAAATAAAACACCGAGAATGATGTGATTCGGAAAGGCATGGGGAGTAAGCCCGTCTGTAATTCATGACACATACCATAGAGCATGACGCTGGATCCTGCTTCTTTCCTCCATTGTCGATCGCGTTTGCACAGACTAGAAATAATAGTAAGAAGGATATCGTGAATAAAAACATGTTGCGCTAAGGAATTTAATGGAAATGTAAACGAGAGAGTAAAAAACGTACAGCACTCCTGAGAATATTCTACCCCGGCATACAAGTATCCGCCAGCAGCACAGGCTGATGTGCAGAGGGCAACGGTAAGAGCTTGTGGCCCCCCGGTCGTAGCCACGCCCATCGGCAGGGTGCGCCCACCAACGTTGTCGCTAAACGAACGTCAGCTGAGAGCCGCTCATTGAACTTCGATCACACGAGGCCGAAAGGGGAAGGAGTGGACGAATTCGCTCTTAGCCACGATGGGCTCTGTCGTTTCCGCCGCATTCGCACCGCGGCAATCGATGGAGCAGTGCATGGTGGTAAAATACCCGGGGTCGCCTGAAGAGCATCCGAGAACAACGCACGTTCATCGGAATCGAGGGCCGGGGATAAGAAATTTAGCACAATTACCTGTAGCAGCCGAGACCGCGAAAACCATGTACGCCTGGATTGACAAAGGGCCCAACGGGGCCCGGAGGAATTGTCGTGTTGAATAATGACAATCTACTTGGACCTCCACAGGCCTCTGTTGCATTTCCTGCCTGGCCGTCAGCCCAATGAGTAATTGTGGAGCAGAGGCATCAAACCTACCGGCGCATGCCATGTTACAATCGGCATCTGCGGCTGCAGCCCCACCATTCTGAAGGAAATTTGCACAGAAGCATTCCTGACTGTACTCGGTACCCGCATAGTAATTGCCTTTGCTGGCACAAAATTGAACGCATTGGGTATTGGTTAACGAGCCGCTCGCGAATGTGCTTCCAGTGAGCGTCCGCTTTCCTACCGTGTCACTGCATACTATAAGCTGACTGCAGACAATAGTGGCACTCAAAATCGGATCGAAACATACGTGTAACATCCAGTATAGGTCCAATTGGCCACAGGCGAAAGCGGGCGCATAAGAGCCTGCGCAAACGATAAGGAGGTCTGCCGACAAGGATCAGTGATCGGCAATCCGATGAGTGCGGAGAATTAAGCAAGTCATTACTGATGATAGGAGCAACAGGGCTGTCAAGCCGAAACAAACACCCGTGGAGTCCATGGCTGCCGTGAATAAATGAACCCAAAGGTGGACAAAAGCGAACGTATTGATGAGCCGTCACCTCAGGCGAGAGAAGACATATAATATAGAAGTGATCTCAGAAAAGCTCGTAAAGGGAGCGGCGAAGCGAGCTGAAGCGTCAATATCTTGCGATTGTTTGCGGACAACGAGTCAAGACGGTCCTTCGCTCGGCGCATCAAATCGAGTTATTTATTAGATTTAGCGGCCCACCATCGTTTAAAAACCAGAGTAGGCAGCCATCGAGGCGTGTTCCGCTGGGTGGAGATGTGAGGTTGTCCGGTGTTATAGATTTCCATAACCAAGGAACATTTCCCCTCGTTGGGAGGGCGTGCTGACGGACTGATAGGCTGAAATTGGCACGATCGATGGCAAGACCAACAAGACAATAGTGGGCGATGCTGCATGCATATACGAAGTTCGCGACTCGCTACGACTGGCGCGCGGTTTGCGTTGAACGTCAGCGATGCCACCAGCATTGGCAACATGGGGCGAGCATGTGGGTAGCTGGAGCGCGAGTGAGGGGGCATTTGGAGCTCTTGCTGGATCTTTATGTTGGCGAGGGAACGAGGCACGATTCGTATTAGATATCGTCTGTGCGAGATACTAGTGATTAGCTTCCGAACGTGAGACGACATCCAGGAAGTGCTAACACCCCACTACTGCTATCATTTGCACGTGTCCTTCATCTTCTCAGACCGCGCAAAACTCTTTGCCTAATTACGAGCGTTATAGACGGAAAGTAAGTCTAATCGTCTCCATGCGAGCGATGCCAGCGGCCCCGCCCAGGTTCCCAGAATTATACACGGTGAGACGCCATGCGACCTCTAAGACTCAACAACAACAACATGATCGCAGCTCAACCACGGGTGCAGAAATACCCAGGTTCCAACACAGTTACCCTGTCGGACATGCTGTCCCAGACATCTTGCATGCCCCAATTGACGTTCGAACGAAACCTCCCCGCTTCCGCTTATTGGTGGATGGTCGCTGATATGGTCTCAATGTCCCCTCAGCATGCACCTTGCTTCCACATCTTCACGTTTTTGACGGTGAGACCGCGCTTGCTCCCCTCACCCCACGTTGGCAACCAGTTGTCGATGCTGTCCCAGAACTCCTTGGGGGCAGTGGGACTCTGGTTGCCCCACGGCTTGTTTCCAACACCGTCCGGAAAGAATCCGTTCGTACCGCCGACGGCGACGTTCAGGATGAGATAAAAGGGCTGGTCGAAGGGTGTGTTGTATCTCGCCGTTTGCACCCATGGGTTATAGAGAGCGGAGTGGTTCACGAGGGATTCGCTGAAGCCGCCACGATCCCACATGGGTTTGTTGAACTTGATGAAGAATACTTGCTATGTAGCTGTTAGCCTCGAAGAACTTACATCTCACAGAAACTCGAGAATCTCTGAAGGACACTGAACGGCCAAACATACCAGCAACCGCGAGTCAATATAGGTGAACATGTAGTCCTCGCTCCACTCTACTCCAAACGTGTGGAATTGTGCTGAATAGTCGGTTCGACGGGTCTGATGCTGACCGCTTGTCTTGTAGAAAGCGTCCACTTCAGGCAGCGGACCCCAGTGCAAGGCGCTGATGAGGGAATCTCGTCCGCCGCTGGGGTAATCGTCGCCGTGGTTACCTCTGCTCTCTGCAATATCAATCTCTCCGGAGCGGGGCCATTTGCCGTAAGTATCTCCTTCGGGCTATCGAGCTTAGGATAGTGTAGCATAAAGAGGGGTGATTACTTACCATCATCCAAATTGCAGGCCACAGCCAGTCTCCTTGGGGCATCTTTGCCACCACTTCCACTTTGCCGAAAGCGATGGACTTCCTCCCTTTGGTCGTAAGACGTGCACTGCGTACTGGGTTGATGATGTCTCCAGAAGTCTTGTTGGAGCGGATCGAACATTCATTGATACCTTTGGTGGTGCAGGTACTATCTGTAGTCATGTTGAGCACGTAATTGTCAATCATTTGATCTCTGCTCAAGCCAGTGTCCTCCGTGGTCAACGTAGGCACAATGTGAAGGCCTTCAGCATCCGTGTAAGCGTTCCTCGGGTCTTTTGTGGTCCACTCAAAGGTACCACTTCCGAAGCCACCACGTTGTATCTCGTAGCTCCAAACATCTGTGTTGATCGACTGGAAGTCGTCTTCCATGACCAGGCAATACTATCAGGCTATCAGTGCGCTCCGAATGCAATGGGTTGGAGCAAGATTACCTCATGGTTGGTAACGCCAGAGTATGCCATATAGCACAGGAAACCGCCAATGGCGATGCCTATCACGATACTTCCATAGAAAATAGCCCGCTCCCACTTCAGCTTTGGATGCTTGGCCAGAGCCCATGGCTTCTCATCGTACTCGCCGGGTATAAGACGCGCACTCTTGAACTTCCGCCTACGCGGCTGGAGCGTACCAGGTACACCAGTCGCGGGGAAATACGAGTATGGCCTTCCGCTACCACTGTTATCACTGACCGACGGAGCACGACTCTGTCGAAGTGGTGTTGTGAACGGATTGGTCCCCGGTGGTGAGTGGACGCCCGGGGAGTGGATCGAGGTCCTGCTCGACATGGTGCCGAAGGGAAGGCGCCTCGCTGGACTGGGACAGAATTCGCAATGCTCAAGATGCGGTCGGATGGATAAGGGGATCTGAACCGGGTACTATACTTTGTGAAGCACAGCCCAGGCAATCGGCAAGCGAAGCTCCTGGCCGCGCGCTGGTCGCTGGAACGCACCCCGACAGCCGATACGGGTTATATTGACGCAAAGTTATCAGCATGCGAGACGGGGTGTTACTGATTTAGCATCCAGGCTCAGCGATCGACCTCGTGGCGAGCTGGACAGCGACATGGGATGGCCCAGGTTGCTGGTGACAAGGAAGTCGGTAGCTTCGCGCCACGGTGATGAAGGTTATGCTGCGAATGCAAGCTTCGTCTTAGGACTCGAGTTTGAGACGTGGGCGCCTCGGCGCCCTTGACCGGAGGATCAAGGGAATGCATGGTGTGCAGGCTGGATGCATGGTGTGCAGGCTGGATGCATGGTGTGCAGGCTGGATGCATGTCAAAAGTATTGAGGCAGGGGGATTGAGGGTGATAGAGGCCGTACATGGCTAGCGCCGTATCGAAACGAGAAGTCGACAAGGCGGACGTGGTGCCTGAGATAGCGGGAGAAGACGGCCTAGGTCGCCGTGTGGCCCGCGCGGCGGCTCGCTTCGTGCGCCTCCCGGGAGGTCTCGCACTGGCCATCTCGTTCACCGTCAAACGTTTCCTAGCGGGCGGCACAAGGCGTGGGAGGCTGGGCGATGCTCTTGGCATCCCATCTACACAACATCCGCCGATTGGCACAGTAATGGTCCACGGCGCCAGCGTCGGCGCAACGGCAGCCATCCGAGCAGTCAGCAGGTGCTCTCCCCACTGCAGTCGGTGGAGAGACGGTCCAGTCTCGGCAAGGATGGTCTTCCCATCCGTTCCATCGCGGATGGGCCTCCATTTGCCGTGGATGATGACGGCGATACCTTTGGAAGAAACTGGCCGCGGATGGCGACGGCGACAACAACAGGCCGTGACCGCCGAAACGACAGACGATGCCGTTGTTACGCCACGCAGCCACAGCTCAGCCTCGTTTCGTCCCGGCAGGAGCGACAGGGTGTTAGATTAAGCTGTCCATCCCATACATATTGCACATGCAGAGGAATATCGAAAGTCTGGCCTTGTCCCTAGTTGCCTGGGAACCCGAGCCCTTGCTATGCAGCCACCAATATTGAATGCCTCGATGCCACCTTGGGCCACTCAGCCAGTGCAACACTGAGCTGCACCGTGCGGCGCGGTCCTGGCGACAAACGCCAGACGCTGAAGAGTATAGTGGTGCTTGCTACCCGTTGTGGGGGCGCTTTCATCACGCGGTTCCATGTGCTCGCCCGCTGTGCCGGCATCGACCGCGCTGTATCTGGAGCACAGCATAGGCGTCGGTCGTTCTGCTCTTCGTAGCCACAACTGCAGGCGCTTCGAGCACCGGGCGGATACATACCCACAGATATGCACTCCACCTCGTCCTCGTCGACAATCAGGCCTGAGCGCTACAGCTGATTCTCACTCGTGCGATTCCAGATCGAACTGCTTCATGCGGCGTTTGCTGTCTCGCTGCTAAAAATTACCATCAGCATCTGTGGATGGGCGAGTGGGGGTCACCGTGTTCTAGCCCAAGTCTTGCATATCGCGAACCCATACATATGGTACTTGACTCGATGGGAAACTTGCCCATTTGAAATCTAGGCTGTTTCGAAGAATGTTGGGATGGCGGAGTCGATCGCTTCGGGCATCGTACAGCAGCTCTCTGCAGCTCTACAAGCCGCCTCGCAGCAGTCATGGAAGCCACAGATACACATTCTGCATCAAGAACACTTGGAGCTGGCGAGTTAGAGGCGTGCTAGAGTGATAGGCTTCGAGCAGCGCATTTTGGTGGGGGCGATAGATTCAGATCAGTCAGCCATCAATATCTGGCGAGCTCGAGGTTTCCGCAATAATGGTAGCCGCTCGTCCTGGGCTTCCTAATCCATGAGCAATCCCTGTCCGGTCAGTGCGAGCTGGAAACCCCCCTGGTCACAGAGGCCGATAGAGCAATAAGCGACACGTCTGGTTATATGCAGCAACCTGGGTCGTATATCGGGGCGCCAATTGTTCGCGAATTCTTTTGGTCAACAACACGAGCGGACGCTTGTTCTGCACCGTCCGCTCAATTTATTCTTGACAGCTCAATTGTCCACTCCTTTTACCAAATACCGCCAAAAAAATGGCAGGGAGAAGTGGTGACCGCGAGTCCCATGGCTCATCCACCGAGTACGCAATTGCTAAGCCGTTACGTCCTGGCATTACGTTCCGGGATAGCGAAGGCTCGAGTATTGCGTCAAGAGGCAGCAATGGCGGTGATCGGCACGATGTTGTAAGAGCTCCAACATTTGACTTGGTCTCATGCTATTAGCCCAATTGACGCTGGTAGATGGTCAAATTCCTCTATAGGCGCTGTTCGCAAGCGAAGTGGCTGGACCCACTGGAAGATGAGTACGGCGTTGTGGATGGTGGTGCTGCTAGCCTCGGTGTCCTTCTGCGACGACCAGACGGCATCTACACTGCGGAGCCACTTTTCTTGAACCCGGACCTTGTGAACGCCGTGGAGAAGCTCAACGTCACAGTCGCTTTCACGATGTCGTCCGAAATTACACATGCCTTGATTCAACAGGTAACTCCGTTTCAGACTGAACTGGCGCTAGATCCGCGTGGATTCGTTCTGCCTATCGCCAACTCCGTAAAGGATATCACCACTGGAAAGGCCTCGGTATCGCGCGAGGCCTATGTCTGTCTTTTCAGACAAGAGCGTATGGTGTTGGTATGGGGTGATACTGTTCCGGGAATCTTAGCCCACGGAACCGACATCGAGACGCGCCTCCTCAGTCTGGTTTGGGGGTCCCATATTCCTTCGCACAACTCCGTTACATACCAACCAGCACTTGCGATACAATCGCACCAGGCTAGTTCACATGGCAATCTGACCAGGTCTTCAATGTTCCCCATCTCTGCGCCTATGACCGGACAGGCTGTACCATCGGAGATTGACGAGAAAATCGGTGCCATCGATCGCGCCATCGAAGTCGAGGAACTTGGTGACCAAGCCTACGATCCGGAGAAGGAAGCTGAGCTTCCAGAGAGGAAGTTTCTCCTCGTTCATGCTGTCACTATTGGTATCGCCATGGTCAGTTTTGCGGAATGTGGCGTGCACCTGGAGCACAACTGACAGATCCAAGATTCTTGTGATTGTGGTCGAGTTTGCATGCGTCGCAAAGGTTCGTTGTTCGAATACCGCGTGATGTGGAAATTGGTCGCTCACAGAGAAGCAGTTGATCACCGAATATCGACTCGATGGAAACATGATGCGCTTTGCGCTGGTATGTGTTTCGATCCGGCTCCCCATCAAAGCCAATCCACTTGGCTGACGTTGAATCAAGGTTGCGACTATCCCACTGTTCGCATCATTCTCACTGGTAAGTGGTTGCCGATCCCTTCTGCAAGGGTCGTTGGTGTGTGCCCTGGTGGCTGGCTGAAAACACCACATGCTCGGGCTGGACCACCAGTCATAGCGCCGCGCGCTCGCCTAACTTCACCTCACTGCCATAGCTGATTGCTAATTCGCTCAAAGTTCTTCTTCATCGTTATAGGCGGCTCTTTGGGCCAGCTTTTTGGTCCGCTTTCGGCGCTTCAAGAGAACAGCCTCTACTACTCAGGTGGGTACTTCTCAAATCATTACTGCATCGGCTGCGTTGAGACCTGACTAATATTTTGACAGGCAAAGCTCCGAAGCGCATGCGCCACCAGGACTATGAGCTCCCTCATGTTACCATCCAGATGCCCGTGTACAAGGAGGGTCTGAAAGGTGTCATCATCCCTACAGTGACCTCTCTTCTGGCGGCTGTGAGGTACTACGAGGAACAAGGTGGCACGGCATCAATTTTCGTTAACGAAGATGGTACGCTCTTCCCATCATGCCGAAAAAGGGGTTTTAACACAATTCAGGTATGCGATGCTGTGCGCCAGAGATGCAGGAGGCGCGTAAGGCCTTCTACGAGCTCAACAACATTGGTTGGGTAGCTCGACCGAAGCACAACGAGCCCAGCAAGAAAAAAGGCGGTTTCTTCTCGAAGATACAAACCGATGATGCTGAGAAGGGTGCTGATGAGGAGTACTTCGTCCGTGCGGGCCATTTCAAGAAGGCATCGAACATGAACTACTGTCTGGACTTTTCTCTGCGTGTTGAGGACGAGCTCATCCGACTCATGACCGAAAGATGTGCAGAGCGTGACTGTGCGCAAGACGACTTGACTGTTGACGATGAGGATGAGCTGTACCAACAGGCTATGACATCGATGCTTGAGAAAGATCAAGGCCGGACATGGGCAGGTGGCAACGTCCGTGTCGGCGAGATCATTCTCATCGTCGATTCCGACACTCGCGTTCCCGAAGACTGTCTCCTCTACGGTGCGCTCGAGATGCACGAGAGTCCCGAAGTCGCTCTCCTCCAACATGCTTCTGGTATCATGCAGGTCGTTAATAACGCCTTTGAAAACGGCATCACCTACTTCACCGACCTTGTATACACCTCGATCCAGTACGCCGTAGGCAGTGGAGATTGCGCTCCCTTCGTCGGCCACAACACCTTCATTCGATGGAAAGCCATCCAAAGCATCTCTTTCCAAGAAGATGGCCACACCAAGTTCTGGTCCGAAGACCACGTCTCGGAAGATTTCGACGTCAGTCTGCGCCTCCAGATCAACAAGTTTGTAGTCCGTCTTGCTACATACCACAACGGCGGCTTCAAGGAGGGTGTCTCGCTCACAGTATACGATGAGCTTGCGCGTTGGGAGAAGTACGCTTACGGCTGCAACGAACTCGTATTTAATCCCATCGTCAAGTGGCCAATGAAGGGTCCCATTACATCACTCTTCTGGAAGTTCCTTTGGAGCCCTATCAAAGTCACTTCGAAGATGACTATCCTCGCTTACATCGGAACCTACTACGCCATCGCCTCGGCTATCCCCCTCACACTCGCCAACTACATGATCGTCGGCTGGTTTAGCGACACGATTGATCAGTTCTATATCAACAGTTGGAAGATCTTCGTCGGTATGGCCGTCGTCTTCAATGTCCTTTCGCCTCTCGCATACGCCATGTTGCGCCATCGTCTCGGCAAGAAGACGTTCTTCTGGTCGCTCGTCGAGACAGTTAAGTGGATGCCTTTCTTCCTGCTCTTCTTCGGAGGTGTGTCCTTCCACCTCTTAAAGGCGCTCTTCTGTCACTTCTTCAGCATCCGCATTGAATGGACTACTACCGCGAAGGAACTTACTGAATCCGGCTTTCGCGTTGGTCTTGATAGAATCGTGCGCGATTTCAAGTGGATGTATATCTTTCTGTTGCCTATTGTGGGTGGTATGGTTTATCTGGCGTGCTTTGCGAGTAGGGGGTGGTTGATTAGCGATTTTGCGGCTATTGTGCCGTTGGCAAATCAGGTGGGCTGTCATGCTTTATTGCCGGTAAGTCATCGCCTACATCTATACATCACGTTCATCAGACTAACTTTCATCATAGTTCGCCCTCGGTCTCTTCTAAACCCCTCACCATTCCACTCCACCAACCACCCCTCCAAGCGCCCTCTACAACAGCTACACCACAATCTCCATCCTCCCCTATCCCATCACACCCCTCATTTACAACCCTACACACAACGTCCTCGGACTTTAAACTGATGGATTCGACTATTGTATAATCTTGGACTTGAACTTGCGACGGCGATATACTGGAGTTTTGTGTTGGGCATGCATTCAGGCATTAGACGTAGCTTCTTTTTTGCGATCATCTTAGTGTAAAATGGTTGACTAATTACGACTTCACGACACAATGCACACGCGGGTGCTGGTGGGGGGTTGTGTTCGGAAGAATTGGACACGACAAGGTGGGAGTGGTAGTGGCGTAGGTGGCTGTAGAAATGATCGATTAAGTTATTTCGTGCTTGTGTGATGCTTTGAACTGTCTTACCTCCTGTCGTGAATCGGTAAGCCACTGACTCTATTAAGAGCCCCTTCACTGAATCGCGTGTCAGTCACGAACACACGTGGCTCTAGTAGCCCAATTCCTCGGTCGCCAATTCATCCTCGACCCAAATATATGAACATTTCGAACATTTCTCGGTTCAGTCCTTTAACCCAGTTCCCACCGTCTAAGGGGGGCTTTCCTGCCTGCACCCGGTGCTTCACTGCCACACTGGCCACTCCCAATACACTTATATGCTACCTCAATCGCCTCACTACCCCCACTCCATTAGCGTCATGCCATCAACCATAAGCTCGGCATACGGGTGTTAGGGTAGGGTATACTCGCTTGCGCATTATTGCCTAGACGCAGTCATTTGCAAGGATTTTAAAATAGTGCACCTGCATCAGGTACATGCAGTTGTAGATCAAATCCTGTTTCTTAAGGATCGAAGACAAGGTTGAGGCTTTGGTGATTTTTTGGGTGCGTCTCGGAGGCAGGGTCGGAATGTGTGTGGGGGTAGACGAGGGCGCCGACGCCCGGGGAGTAGTAGAATTGGAATCACGAAATGGGTAGGTATCATGGGAGGTGATGAGGCGAGTAATGTTGGACTTGTGGTCGGTGCCTCATTTCGAACGGCCCGGCTGACGAGTTGTTCTATACGAAGCGCAAGCATAAATGAACGATCAGACTACGCTGATTTGATATTTTTCCATTACAGGTCATTCAGCTTACTCGCTGCAGACACGTCTCTGCACGCCGATCAGCCTCATTTAACAAAGTTGCATGACTGAGTTCATAGTTTGGTCGACGACGTGGTATTAAAGCAAGTCAGAACGCACCCAGATGGTCTTCGCAAAGAGTACGACCCTTTGGTACAACCGCGTTGCAGCCACTGTTCAATCGTTCTCTCCCGCCCACTGACCGGCCACAACGCAAGAGCAGTGCTTCACGTCTCAAATCACACTTTGCGGCGATGAATAGCATGATACTATCGGCAGGACGACTGTGAGATACAATCAACTCTCGAAAACTACTTACATGACATTCAAGCGAGCATCGGCAGTCTTGGAATAGGTACCATCAAAATACCGTCGAAGTAAAGTGTGTTCTGAAGTTTGAATTTGACGAATTCGAAGACTCAACAAACTAAGTGTAGTGTACCGGCTGAAAACACTTGCGTTAATCCATCAGGGCAGGAACAACCGCATGAAAATAACATCTCGCTACCAAATTAGATAGTCCCCAGTACTACCAGACTGCACAAGGTTGCAAACCGGCCTCGATAGACGCTTGCCTGAAGAAAAGAAAGAAAAGCAGATAGTACGGAAAACCTGCAAACATTACAACCCTAACCATCTTCCTAGTGCCCGACAAATTTGCCCAAATGTTCCTGTCACAACCGAACGATAACGAAGAGCGACAGAAAACGGCCGTGTTCGTTCTTCGAACTCCGCATATGGGATCGCTTGAAAAGCTCTAATCGGTGACAGGTCAACAGCGAGTAGACCGAAGGAGTGAAAGCAAAATCCTATATTAAGACTTGAGGGTGCCCGAGGAAAGATTGGTGGTCGGCTGTATTGAAGAGTCTGAAGACCATCGGCTACGCGGCTACGCCGTCGTCCAATATTACACCGTTTGGGGCAATGTCATCTGCTTCGATGAATCGATGGAATCTGGTTTAGATCCTCACCGTGGTCAGCATGGGTGCTCTAGCTGGGAACAAAGACTCAAGCACCACTGGGATGCAAGCACGCTTCATTAGTTCGGATCCCAAAGCGCCCTGCGGTTGCCACGTATTGGGTTGCCACGAGGCATCGGGCGTGCGAACGAGTCCGGATCGATGGGCTGGTTGGGGTCGTGACGCGGAGCGGGAGCAGGTGGAGGTCGGAAGGACGGTCCCGGCGGAACATAGGCACCACGGGGAGCAAACATTCCCCGCCCGCGCGGAGGTCCACCACGGCCACGGGGACTAAAGCCCCCACGTCCACCACGCGGCGAATACTGCTGATTTGTGCGGCCGAAATCATTCGGATCGAATACGCGCTGGTTGTTGGTAAGATTCGCAGGTCCACGAGGGGCGCGCTTCAGCAGCACTTCATCCTCGTCATCGGAATCTGCGGCGGGCTTGCTGTTGTTAAAGTGGCTGGACTTGGGTCGCTCAGCAGGCTTTGGCGATGCTGGCAAGTTCCCTTTGGTGCTGCGTGCTTCGGTCTCCATCTTGAACATGGCCAAGTGGTTCTTATGCTCTCGGTCTTCTCGAGCCACAGCATCGCGGAGCTGGTCCAGACGCTTAGCCCGTATGCCAAACTTCTGCGCAGTCGTCTGCTTGGTGGGGTCGTTTGTGAGAAGTATGAAGGACTCCAGGGCGGCCTCTGGATTGGTCTCCTTGTGAATCCTCCATAGAATATGGCTAAAGAGCGGGTGGAGATGGTTGGGTATGCTGTTCTTGGACGACTTCGCTCCGCAAGACATGTCGGCACTATTACGAGCAGTGCGCGCAGGAGATTCGGGGAAAAGGGTTGGCGCTGCCGGCTCGTGGGCCTCTTCGCTTCCGGGCATACTGTTGGCGGTAGGGAAGGCTGACTTTGTGGAGCGCGGCGACCCGGGCGATTGCTCGAGACTGTGAGTGGAGCTCATGGAAGTCTCGTCGGACACATCGAGGGCATTGAAGGAGCTTTCGAGATCCTCGCGGTATTCGTCGTCCGAGTCGCTGTCTTCCATGGAGAGCAGTGTCTCCGGTAGCAGGAACTCTTCCACTTCGCCCCAGGTAATGTATGCTTCGTCGACGCCCTCGAGCTGGACGCGGTCGTTGATGGCGGGCATGGAGGTGATGTCGTCGAGCCACTTGAGTGCTTCGCGGGCATCGACGTTGATGCGCTCACTGCCGGTCTTCAGGCGGTTGAGCAGAGTGAGGGCTGTGAGACTTGTCAGAATGCCGTGCGCCCGATAGCGCGGCGGGCGAACCTACTGTGGAGGGGCACGAAAAGGCGTATGGCGTCCTGCGACACCCACTTGCGGATGCCATCGCGGGTGCTCTTCTTGGCGCCTGCGATCAGCGCCGTGTCGTCGACGATGCAGTTGAACATCTTGCGCTGCGGCTGCTCGAGTATTCGTTCGGGCGCGGGTACGCGCAGGCGGCCTTCGTCGGGCCTGGGCCGTGGCGGGAACGTGTTGCGCCGCATCGTGGGTGCGGGTCAAGCGAGTGCGAGAAAGCACAGGCGGGTGTATGTTGCGGGTGGCGCGGCGGCGGCGTCGTGGGGTTCTCTGTTGTATGGGGTCGGGTAAGAATGGCTTCGTGACAGGTTCAGCGGCGGGTTTGGTGGGCGCCAGAACAATCCATCCGTGGGAGAGTGACTGTGCTGCTGTCTGTCTCAGGGCGCGAACATTCTGTCTGCGCCAGTTTGTCGCCGTGGGTGAGCGGGAGCGAAAGACAGGCCGAGCATGACGCGGTCGGGGCGAGCGTGGTTCAAGCCGTGGTGATGATGAGGTCGCGAGAGGCGGTGCGTGGCATCGCTCGTCATATCTCTCGTCAAGTGCGCCGAAGGAGAGTGGGCTGGACTGGGACATGGCGTGGGGCACCGCCACTGTGGCGCAGGACAGCCGCTTCGACATGTGCATGAGATTCCCACTGCGTTTAAACATCTCAAATTACAAGTGACAGTCGAGTGACAGTCACTCAGACAGGCGCTCTTCAGTAGCTTTCAACCTCTGCTCGCCTCTCCTCGCGCATGTCCGGCACCCAACCCTTGGGTCGCTCCGAGCCACGCACCGTCAGACCGTACAGAGCCTTCTCTACCTTGTCCACACACTCCCTCATCACCTCTGCCTTCTTCCGTACGTCCGCGCCAAACTTGCCTCCCCATGGCTCGAGCATCTCAAGCTGGAGTCGCAGCTCTCGGAGGTCAGACAAGACATTGCGCGGTTCTCCGTCGCGGCTGGGCACGGGCGCTTGCTCATCGACATCCATCTTGTCACCGTCATCTGCCTCTGATTTCGCCCTGCCGGTCTTCTTGGGCTTGCCTGCCGGAAGCTTTCCGTTAGTAGCCATGGCCGTGATCGAGTAGCGCATCAGCTCGCCCACCATGTCGAAGATGCCGAGAATGTAGTCCTCGGGAGTGAGAAGGACCGCACCACCCTCGCCGCTCATGGTGGCTATGCGTGACTGAGATTCCTCGTAGGAGACAAGGGTCTGCGTTTCCAGGTAATGCTGAAAGCTCAGTGCCTCCATGAATTCCTGGTTGCCACCCGTGATGTTCGATGAGTAGCGGTAAGCGTTGAGCCCCTGCACGTCCGCAGCAATAGACTTGTACCGCTCCTCTATGATCTCCCAGTACTGCGCATTGCCCTTTGCGACGAATGGAGGCACTGACTGGCCAAGTGCGCGCACCCTGATCAAATCAACGCTGCACGCTGTGTGTACTTCAAAGAACTAACCTCTGGAGAGTAAATATTCTGAGATACCGTTAGCATACTTTCTTGATCGCTAGGGCTTGATAAACAAACATCTTCTTGGACGCCGCGGTGATGTCTCGAGACGCTTTGATGATGCGCTCGCGCCTGTCGTGATGTGTGTCGAGCTCTGCACGGAAGCCTTCGAACGTTGACATGTATGGCGAAGCCGCCTGCTCGACTTTCTCGTGCTTTCCGTCCCCCATCGCTTCCTCTCGTGAGCGTTTGAGTCCCATGAAGAGATGAATGCGTGAGTGGAAGTCTACGATCGAGCAAACGCACAGGAAAGGCTAGCGCAAGACACACGTGATACGCTACACTGTCTCGGGACTAGCGGTCTTCGGTTACCCTCAGTCAAATGTTCCTTTCCCCCATCATCCATCGGCAAATCCGGTTCTTAGGCTTTTTAGCTCACTTCCCATTATTGTGCGACGTTGATTGTAGTAGCACGCGCTGTCTGTGGTCGAGGGTGCCCACCTATATCTTCCCGTCAGTTACACTACCTATGGTTCTCTCCTCTTTCTTCCGCAGCCCACGTGCTGTATTCTCCGCGGCTATCGTACTACGAGTGGCTTTTCTAGTCTATGGAGTTCTCCAAGATGCATACTCTTCGGTCAAATACACGGACATTGATTACTTCGTCTTCACGGATGCCGCTCGGTTCCTTTCGCGTGGACAGTCTCCATACGCCCGCGATACCTACCGGTACACCCCGCTCCTTGCTTGGCTCATTTATCCTACGACATGGTCGGGTGTTTGGTTTTCTTTTGGGAAGGTGCTGTTTGCCGCGGGCGACATCGTTACCGGGTGGATGATGTTTCGCATCCTTCGAGCGTACCAGAACATGTCCCAAGCAAGAGCGCTCAAGTATGCTAGCATATGGCTGCTCAATCCCATGGTTGCTGCTATCAGTACACGCGGCAGCTCTGAGGGACTCCTAGGCGTCTTCGTCACCGCTTTGCTGTGGGCAGTCCTCGCTAAGCGCATCACACTTGCTGGTTTTCTTCTCGGTTTTGCGGTCCATTTCAAGATCTACCCATTCATTTACGCAACATCCATCGTTTGGTGGCTTGGGGATGGTGTGGCGGAGAAAAGAGATAGTAAGCCGGTGGCGACTAGCTCCCTTATGGCCTCCACACGAAGCTTTTTGACGCCACAACGGCTCACATTGGCTATCTCCAGCTTGTCCACCTTCGTGGGGTTGAACGTAATCATGTATTATGCGTAAGGAACTGTCGCTACAATCTACTGTTGCTTTCTGATTCGCAGTAGGTATGGCTGGCCATTCGTCGAGCACAGCTATCTCTACCATCTCATTCGCATCGACCACCGACATAATTTCTCACCTTATAACACCTTGCTGTATTTCAGTTCTTCTCCAAAGTCTGCCTCTAACTTAAATGCATCGCCATCTCTGGAACTCGAACGCTTAGCTTTCATTCCACAGCTACTCCTCAGCGCTGTCTTGATACCCCTGGTACTGGCCAAGAAGGACTTGCCGTCTACTATGCTAGCGCAGACATTCGCATTCGTCACTTTTAACAAAGTCTGCACAAGTCAAGTGAGCTTTCATTCCATGTAGCACGCAATTTGAAGCTGACTGCTACAGTACTTCCTCTGGTACATGATGTTCCTGCCTTACTACCTACCATACTCCAAATTTCTATGCTCACGGTCAATGGGTATCACCGCCTTAATTCTCTGGGTGGTGGATCAAGTATGTCCGCCAATCATTCGTGAAATAATTTTAGCTGACCACCTTAGGCTGGCTGGCTCCAAGAGGGATTCCAATTGGAATTCAATGGGCACCCAACATTTGTCGCAGGACTTTGGGTTTGGAGCATCATGTTCTTCATCGTCAACGTCTGCATTCTAGCCATCATCATTGACGACGTCATAGCCAAAAATTTGACTCTATCGAAGGTCGCCAAGAACTAAGTCTAATTCACTCAACATCTTGTACTTCCTATGCACGCTCGCTATCCAAAGTGAATAAAAATTGCATCTCTCTCACCCTGACCCTGGATGTCTGCTGTAGAAGGCGTCCCTCTGCCCCTACATGACTTTCTCACTACCCTCTTCCTCGTTTCCCACGCCCATCAATCAAGCAGCCCAAACCTCAGACCCTGTCAGGGGTACCGGTTAGATGTTGGATGAGATGGAAGATAAACCTTCCATTTACCAACCCTCTACCTTTCCTATCCCTTCTAACCTTCCTTCCACTTTCACCGGGCCTCTATGCTATCACCTAGTCGGAAGACTAGGTTAGTCTCGTTATGATTGGTTTATCTCCTTACCACCCTCGCTGTCAGCACCCGCTTCATATTGAGCCAATAGCTTGCCATTGTGGACGTAGCTAGTCACCTGACATAAGGTATACATAGTTACGTGGCGCTATCCCTGCGGGGTAGCGATTCGTCTCACCTTCAATGACACCCGACCCAGCACTACGAATTCGATCCCCGCGTTACCCATTTGTACCAATTTGTGACAGTGTCTGACACTCGCTACATAGGGCCTAGGTAGGCGGTATAGTTAAGAACTAATTACGCCGCACGAGTTACGTGCGACCACTCGACTTAAGTAAGTTAAGCGCCTAAAGTATATGGTTACCTTAAGTTTTACGTACCTAGGAAGGTGTTACGGGTCACTACTTACTGAGCCTGAACCGGGTGAGGGGAGGGCAGCTTGGGTAGGAGCCGAGGTAGTATTCAATTGGATCGAGCGAAGGAGTCAACTGCCTTCGTATGGGGTGTGATATAAACCAATTTACAGAACCACGTCCTGTGAATAACTGACGAGACTGTGTAATCTGGCAATGATTCTAAAGGGTACAATCTGTATTAAGACTTGACTACGAAGCATATAAGAAAGTAACGATCAAGTCCTATATACTTCGTTGGCTCGACTGGCTCGACTCGATCCATTCGAGCCAGCCTACGTGACTAGGGTGGTAAATGGGTTGGGGTTGGGTTAGGGTTGGGTTGCATTACGTCAGACCCTAGCCTAACCCTAACCTCGACCCAAAGATTTAACGCTAAGATTGGGTTATAGTTAGGGTAGGGTCGTACGGTTTAGGGATTGGGTTTAGGGTAGGGTCGCACAGACCAGGGTTAAGGTTAGGTTACTTAAATAGGTAATTATATATTACAGATAATTATTATAGAAAATACGTATTTAGAGTAGATAGCTTTATTAAAGATAGAGCCTACCTATTCTAGTCTTAAGGCGAAGTAACTAGCTACTAAGAAAATTCT
>Ga0247733_1000291_pt1 | contig 34811 bp, 34 predicted proteins | sample UWRJL043104R2_FD_180932 | JGI IMG/M metagenome (GOLD analysis project Ga0247733, IMG submission 180932) | Plant litter microbial communities from Arlington Agricultural Research Station in Wisconsin, United States - UWRJ-L043-104R-2 | ecosystem: Environmental > Terrestrial > Plant litter >...
CCGGGGGCTGACTCTGTCTGGTGGTGACGGGTCGGGGGCGCTGAGGGCAAGCACGCTCGACGACGCTTCGGCTGGATCCGCCAGACTGCGCCAGGCTGGGTTAGCGCACCCGACAAGCGCAGCGGCGATTGGCCGGAGCGCGCCCCCTTTTCTGGCTTTATTGATCAAGTTCTCCCGTTTGGTCCAGTCCGCGTCCGCATTGTGCCAGCGCGTCAGGACTGTTGTGCATGCCCACGTGACGCGTTGTGCTGCTGCTCCAAATTTATCCCTCAGCCCAAGGCTCACGGCTCACGGCTCACGGCTCACGGCTCACTGCTCACTGCGCGCTTCACCACAGCCCGCGACGGCGACGCGCCCGCGAGGCTCACGGCTCTCACGTCGCAGCTCGTGTCAGTGCGGCGCGCGGCGGCGTCGCGCATGCTATGGCATGGCATGGCATGGACAGCGGCAGTGGCAGTGGAGTGGGCATCGCGCAGACGCCGTCGATGGCGGGTAGTGTGGGACGGACAGGCACAGGCGCACAGGCACACAGGCACAGGCACAGGCACAGGCATCCCAATTTCCTGCTGGGCGGCCACGTTCTGACAGCGTCGCCCTGCTGCTGCCCCTTTTCCCCTCGCACCGGCGACGCTGCAACCAGCCCAGTTTTGGATCCTGTTCCTGGCCGTCCTGCAGCCTTATTGGGTCTCTGGTACGCTAGCGGCCCACGATTGGCCAAAAGGCCCGCCTCGCGACGCCGGCGACATGGTATGGCTCCCAAGGCGTCCTTCTAGCGCTGCCGCCGTCGTGAACGGGGGAGTCGGGAGCGTCGACGGGCTGGCCGTCAGTCGCTTTGTCGTGATGGTGGTGACAGCACTCGCCCATTCACAATCATCATCACATCCCCCTGCCCTCTGAAGTCCCCCCCACCGACTCACCTGCCGATGCGCCCATCCGCGTCTTGATCGCCGCGACGCTGTGGTGTGGGTGGTGCTCCATCTCATGTCATCATGGAACATCATGGATTCCGCTTTGTGCCTCCACACCTAGCCTGCAGCAGCGTCGGCAGTGGAGAGCCACCCTCAAACATCACAAAGAAGGACCTCGCGAAACCCAATCCGTAGTGTGTCTTGGACGCCCGACCTCAAACCTTAGCAGAGTCATTTCGCTGCGAAGGCTTTGTCGTCGGCCCTGTTCACACCTCTCTTGGTCGCACGCAATGGCTGCGTGCCGTGCCTTCCTTCGATAGCGTCCGCACCTCCCCGTGAACTTTCTTCTCATCACCCAGACCCCGAGCCGGTCTGCACAGCATCCTCGTAGCCGAACGCAGTCTAGCCTGTGCATCCGGTCCTGTCAACTTCCAGAATGCTTCCACCGTGTGCACGTCCGGACCGTCCTCAAAAATATATTGCATGCCAACCCTCCGCATGCTTGGTGAACACCCACCCACAGCACCGCCCGGCAGCTCCTCGTTTAGCCCTACATAGTATATGCCTGTACCCAGCAACACTCGCACCGATGCCAACAAGAGGAACAGTCTGCACGACGCTCGCGATGCTCACCTCGGGCTTATGGTTGGTACACTCGCCAGGCTTGGTGAAGGTCAGCCCAACACTCTCGGTCCACGCCAGCCGGCTGTCGGATTTCCATTCGTTCGCATTCAGGCAGTAGATCCAAACGGTAATGAAGAACAACAACCCCAACCAATGAAGCCTCCTACGACGGAAAATCTCCAAACACCAGCCCCCCAGCAACGGTTGTTACCATCACATGCCACGATGCAGACCACAGACAACCGGCCGTTTGATTGATGGCACACCCAGGACACGACGCTGCAGGCAGCATGCAAGTCATCCCGTAAACAACCCATTTCATCCATACAGTCAACGGCTTTCTTCCCTTTCTGATGCTCCTCTGCCCCATCCGTCACCGTCGAGAGACCATTCCGTTCCCATTTCAAGTGTTGTTTAGCCTTGGGCTCCCACTGCGATGCAACAGCCTCGGGCCGGAGCTGTGCACCCTTCTTCCAAGCGATACCACTCGGTCGCAGCCATCGTCGTACGGGTTCTATTAGAGTCGCGTCATGCCGAGGAAGCTCTTGATCCAGGATCGCCGGTGGTTGGTGTAATCGACAAGCCTGAATCGAGGCCATCGCCCGGCGCTGCAGCATCGAACTCCGGCTGGCCTGATTTACGACGAGCACCGCGTCAGCGATTCTCTTTGTTTGCGCGCCCAGCTGTTTCACCCACACCCCAAAAGAGGGTGCCGTGCCGTGTCTGTCTTCGCGCTTTCCTACTTGGGAGGCCAGCGCACCCGCGCATCTCGTCTCCAGAAAAGCAAAAGCGACGCCCGCCTGGAACATGCTGCAAAAAGCAACGCGTGGGAATGTCACCCGACCGCAAGGTCATCGCGCACGTCGGGATGCTCGTGTTGCTCTTGGACGCGACAACAGGGAGTGGCACACCGTGTGGCTGAGACCTGCACGTCGACGTAGGTGCTACCCGTTCATTCGCCCCGGTTTCTTATTTGCAGCCAGGCGATAGCACGAGCGTCTTTATTTACATCTTGTGCCGCACTTGCTTTGTGTGCGTCCTGCAATGACTGCGCCTGGGGCTGTTGGCAATCCTAAGCGACTCCGAAAGCAAGATCGCACCTGCCATCCCTTGCTCACGTGCGTCATCATTCACCATCAACTTCGACGACATCCAGACCACGACAAGCTTCCATCCCATCGGCACCCCATCGCAAGTGACGTTTCTACCCCACTCTCACTCGTCATTCAGCAGACTCAAGACAAGCAGAAACGTACCGTACTACAACTCCGGATAATTCCCGAGCACCAATCCATCCGATTCCCCAACCCTCGCTACCTTCCTCATCTTATCACCCAAATCTCCAACCCCAACGCTCGCACCAACGATCCGCCGATTACACCAGCCCCCCAACGTCAGCCACCCGCATGAATTCTCCCACCTCGAACCATAGCGCAAAGGTCCGTCCCGACCGATAGGATCTATGCTTACCGTGGTGGCGTGCTTACGTTGGAACGCTACTTGGATGGTTCCCGGTTCGATATTACACCACCGCTACACTGTGTGTATGCGCGAGGCCTAACGATTACGCTCAGCATAAGGCCCGGCGTGCAGGCACACTCAACGTCGTAAACCGAAAATGGCAGGGGACTAGCCTGTTCGTCGAGGTGTTAGTACCCAGTCAGCGCTTCTTGCATGGGAGCAAAGCTGGAGGAGGTAGATGTGAAACGAACGATGGGTCCGGTATAGAGGTTTGGCTCGGTGAGTGAGAAGGTGTGGCTGAAGCCGGGGTTTGGATCCTCGACCGGCCTGCATATTGGCTCAAACCGTAGCAATCATACGACCGCGGAACAGCACGTGGGCGCAACATGGTAAGTTAAGTTCCGGCGGCACTCCCGTGCTCGTGTTTCATCGGCAGCGTCGAGTCTGAAAGCCTTGGGGGGCTGGGGCTTGCCTGATGCCTGAGGTGGTCTTGAGCATAGCTTCTACCCTGAACGCCTTCTTTCAGACATACGGCAGCATCACGGCGCCCGAGTTGCACCGATGTGATCATCGCCTCTGGTGCCGTTTATGCCCTATGGTAGTGTACGCTAATCTTCCACAAGCCGGAAAAAGACAGACCCGTCAGAAGGAGCATCTTCTAGACGTGGTAAATGCGGTAGGTGGAATGTCCGCTCCTGTCCGTTCACCCTGCATCGTTTCTTTATGCCGCATGAGAAGAGCATTTCGCCTTGGACGCTTGATTGATATCACTCGAACTCGTTTCATCAATGGAGAGCTGTACTCGGCTTCAACGGTAGATAGATATTTCTCCCATACAACTAGTCAAAGCACACTTATACATAACTATGTGCAAAATTCCTGTCTAGCGTCCTCAGCGTGGTCATGTATGGAAGCCAGCTACGATGTATTCACTGTTCCCTGTTGTTGCTCGACGACCCACAGACGCAAGTCCCCCCCCCCTCCCCCCATACAGCCAGCCTCAATATCTTGTCAAAAAGTACGAGCATCATGATCCCTTCCTTGAGAGATACACCCTACCTTTCTCGTCGTAATATACAGCCTAATGCGTAGACCCCGATTCGAATCCCCACCCCAACCGAAGCACCAGACCAAACCTTAACCTCTCACCCAAACTCCACCCACCTCTCCAGCCCATCCCACCCCATCCCGTCCCATCACCCAAACAAGCAACGCAATCCACAATTACACCGCCACACCACCCGTAAACGCTACCCTGCATGCATACGTCCACAACCCACATGCATCACACACCGCAGTCCCCACATTAGCACTACGTTACACTCAACCCGCTCTCCGCAAAAGCAAAAGCTAGCTTCCTCGGCACATGCTGAATCTGCACGCACGAGAAGGGAAAGGATGGACAGGTACATGAAGCTAGCAGGAAAATGCGTGGCCAACGGATCTTGCACTGACCGCCTTTTTGCATGCTGCATGCCGGCCGCACGCACGCGAGCGGGCCTTTCCCGAACGGGTGCTCCACCTCACATTGCATATCGCGTTTACAAAAAGGTGGGCAGAGGCGGTGCGGGTGAGTCCGGCACGATGGGAGGGTTTGAACAGCGTCATGGAAACGGGGGAACGCAGCCAGGCCATAGAGGGTTTAGAGTGATTATGCCGCAAGTTAACACGTTCACCAAGACACCGACATTACAAGAGAGATCTTCAACATATGTAATATAATTACTGATACACACTAAACTACTTGATCCGGACAAGACACATGGCCGACACCAGTCGCCGGAGATGCACTGCTTGATGTTAGCGCCCGTAACAACAATGTATACGTAAGAGTAAGCGCGGGAGAGAAATCAGTTCTCCAAGGTGTTTATCGTCAAAGTAGAACTCGGCAAGAACACAGCGAATGTAGGTTGTTCATCAGGTAAGGTGTGCGGGAGGAAGGACAGAGAACATACCATAGGAGCCGTCGACTCGGCGCGACACAACAGAAGGAAGGAGCACTATTTGAGGGACTCGTTAGCTTCTGATTCTCATCGAGAAGAAATGCAAGTCCAGCGGGACAAATAGTAGGCGTCCATCTGAAATCAGCCTGCGTTGCGTTAGTGGATAGTCGACCCAGTCGCTCGGTGCGGTCACATACCTCATTAAATCAGATTTGAGTGTAAGATCAAAACGGCAAGCCGTTCACACAGTGTGAATATCAAAAGTATCATCATATAAAGATGGAGCGCCCGGGAATATTGCAAAGTGGCATACCTGCGACGCTGTTAGCTCGGGACCGGAACGAGTATGCGACTGGTGCAGGTGGTATGGTGGCGATCAGAGATGCTGTTCTCAACAACGTAGCTCCCCTTCCAAGCACCCACAGGATTGTACGTCCTGCTTTAAACGGATGCCGGTCAAGGAGTACAGTCTGTCCGCCCGTTGCATCGGAGGTCTCATCATACGAGGGGAAGGAAGCCGGTGTAGAAGCGCAAGGATGGGTGTGTACCTATTCAGACACCGTTAGCGCTTCGAATCAAAAGAGAGTGAAATGAAGGTGAGAGGTGAGAGCATAATCAGACAAGGCTGAAACTAATTGCGACAGAATCGACACTGTGTGTTCGGATTGAGGAATGCCTTTCCGTGTCATAAAATCATCACTATGCTGGGGTTTGGGTTTGGGATGGTAGAAAAAGCGGAGCTACCGTACCTTTTGAAGATCTGAACTTGGGCGGGGTAGGCGCGACAGTCGTTCGACGCACGAAACTATGGAGCAGGTTAGCAAAGACGCTTTGTGCAACTCAAGCTGTGCGATGAGGCAAGAATGCATCATTGTAATTCTAGAGTAATTGTAGTCCTTCATGAATTTGTAGGAGTTGGATTGTTGTATAGATGTAATCTTCTGCAGTGGGAGCGGGAGGAGAGTAGAGACTTACTGTGCGCTGAAGCTAACAGAGCTTGCTAGGTTAGTTGCAAGAGAGGAAGAAGATCAAAGAGCGCGCGCATATTGGCGTGGGCTGTTGATGTTTGTGCCTGGTGGGCGTGGTGTCGAGGATTGAAGTTGAAGCTTCGAAAAATTTGGCAGCAAGCTCAACCGGACTATTGTTTCGCCGAAGGCGCTAGCGAGATTGCTTGGTCAGCATATCTGCCATCACCATTCGTGACCGTGCCTCTGCCACCGCCAAAAGAATCTAGTGGCCCTTGGACAGGAGAGGAGACTGTTAGTTGTGATGCCAACAATTCTTTCTACTAGGCTTGCAGACAATCGCCCCTGTGTCAGTATACTCTCCATTGCAGGGCTGCCTTTCGAAGGCGTGTTACCATTACACACCACGCATCTTTTGAGTGAGTGGCTTGAATCTGTAGCGTTTCGGAGTGGGACTAAACCCATAGATTGATAGATACATCTTGAAAATTTGTAATCGGGGTGGCAGCAGGGACTGTTGGGAGGATCAAATGAGTGAAGTGAGTGAAGCACCGGGCGCAACCTTTGCCAATATCCGGTGCTTTATGACTTGCGGACTCGACCTGGACTGACTGGAAATCCGCTGGAGTAACGTATGTTCGAACTGACTATATCACTGGAACGATGATATGTCCACCGGAACAAACTGTAATATCGCCCTACGGAAGTGTGCAAATAAAGGCCGCGAGCGGCTTTATGCTATCATCCACATCACTTTGCGCAAGTCTTGCAACTCCATCTCGTAACTCCACGCCTCACGAGTTCTTACACGAGTCTTCTATCCGTGTGCTTGTCCGCCCACCAGACCCCGTTCTTACCTTCGAACCAGCACCCCATCACCCTCTCACAATACAAGAGTGAGTGCACGAAAGCAGACATCAAGACACAAAAGTCAAACACAAAGTCCAAGTACGAAGAAGACCTCAAGTATGTAAACTGCAGTCAAACTACCCCACACCATCTACATGTCATCCACATGGGCGTCATCAACCATTCCTCCCTCGACCTGTCCCCTCACCTCACTTCCACCAACCGTCCCACCACCCAGCGTCAAAAGTAGAAACAAGAAAGCCAAAGAAGGTAACAAAGAAAACATCTCCAACGTGCTGCCCCATTCCAAGAGCAGCTCCACCTATCGACCATACATACTCGCGCACACCTCGCAAAAGCAATCTTATCTTGGGGGGAATCATCAACGCAATCACATTTTGTATCTCTCTCACACCAAACCAGAAGGAATTATCCACCTCGAAAAAGAACCAAAGAATTAGTGCGCATAAAGGTAGAAGAAAAAAAAAGGGAAAGAAGATACGGGTGAAACCAAAAAAAAGCAGTGGGGGTATGAGGCGCGTCGCAAAAGACATGAACACACAATGGGGAGAAAAAGGAAATGTAATGCCAACCATTCCTATCCTTGATGCCGATATGCAATAGAGAAGCCCCGGGCGTAGCAAATCGTCCAAACACATAAGCGCATGTCGAATGAGAAAGGCGATCAAGATCTGGAGCTGTGAAGCAGATGCGAAGTGGTGTATCAGGGTATGTAACGGTTCTCCTCCCAAAAAGCGCCGGTAAGACCAGGTATGTGTGCAATGTGTACACCGAATGGGAAAGAATAGATAGCCAAATAGGCTAGTATCCGCTGGATGGAAGAGAGCTTAGAAGCAATTCAGAGCGCCCTTCTTCTTCTTTTGGTTTTTGCTGTTGTTGAGGGCAGCCATGCGGGCTTCGAGATGCGCACGCTCGGCCTCAACCCGTAGACGGGCGTTGCGCTCTTCCTCCACGGCTTGAAGCGAGTGTCGCGCCATGCTACGCTCCTTCCTCAGGGAACCAAGCTCTTCCTCGAGACCGGCACACTTCTTCTTCCAAGAGTCGATCTCGTGCTTGGTCTTTGTGCTCGACGCTTCCAGATCGGTCAAAGCATCCTCGAGAGTAGCAGTAAGCTGTTTCTCTGCGTACAAATGCTTCTCAATGGTCCTGATGCGCGCTTCCTGGTCTTCGACTAGTTGGGCGTGTGCAATGTCCTTGCTCTGGTGGCGCGAAGTTGGTGGAGAAGGCGCATTTGTCTGGGATGGGAGAGGGCTTCCGGGGAGCGGAGGTAGAGGGATAGCTGGGGGAGGGGATGGCAGAGAGTTGTGCGAGGTACTCTTGCGGAGATTCGAGTCCTTGGAGTTTGACCTGTGGAGGTTCTCGCGAGGATCGACGGATTCGCGGTTCGAGTTGGAGTGACGTTTCGCATCCACAAGTTGAGACTGCAATTGTTAGCCAAAGTTCAAGATTATGAAAGCACGGCATAGCACCAACCTCCAATAGCGCAATCTGAATGCGAGATTGTTCGACCTCCTTCTCGAGATCGTGCTTGCGGGTGACTACACCCTCTAGTTCCCGGCTTCGCTCACCCTGCAGTGCGGACAAGCGGTTGGTCGCGGCGGCATGCTGGTCAAAATTCTGGCTGAGCTGTTCCTCTAATTCCTGGACAAGACGAGAACTCTTCCTTTCCTTCTCAGTGACTGCCTTGATCTCCTGGAGCAAGTCCGTGTTAATCGTTTCAATCTCCGTAATGCTATTCTTCAAGGAGTCGACTGTCTTCGAGGTTTCCGAGAGCTCGTTTCGGGCCGACTGCAGGTCGTTGATCGCTTGGTCCATCTTGGAGCTGAGAGACTTGCGCTCGTCGACTAGGGCTGAGATCTTTGAATGGATCTGGGTCATGTCCGTCTCTTCGTCCAGAGCGGCGGAAACTCCCTGAAGTAGGCTCTCCATATCCGCCTTGGTCTTCGAGAGATCAGCTTCAAGTGTCTGCGAGGAGCTCTGGTGGACAGCCAGCTCTGCGTTGAGCTTGTCCAAGTCGGCAGTATGAGACTGTTTAAGAGACTCTACACTTTGTTCGTGGAACTCGACGGCCGCTTTGTGCTCCTCGATCTGCTTCTCCAAGTTGGAAACAAGCGATCTGTGAGTCTCCAACTCCCTCTCCTTGAGCTGTGATGCCTCGTGCTCCTCTTCCACTTGTTTGAGAATGTTGGCATGTGACTCTTCAAGCTCAGCAAGGCGAGTAGCATTGTTCACAGCAGTGGTTTTGTGCTCATCAACTTGCATCTGGAGTGCTCCCGCCAGCTCATTGTGCTTAGACCTCTCCTGCTCCAGTAAAGCTTCAGCATCGGCACTCTTTGATTGTTCCAGGTCGGTGATGCGAATGTTATGGTCGGTGTGGAGCTTTTGCAGAGCGGACTCGAGCTCTTGTATCGTGTCGAGATGTTGCTTCTCCGATGCTTTAGTAGTCTCAATGGCTTGTAGGTGTTTTGATTGCCATTGAGCCACCTCTTCTTGGAGCTTAGCCATCTCAGCTTGTTCACCATCATCCGTTCCTGCCGTAGCTTCTTCAAATGATCTCGAAGCCGTAGGCTGGGATTGTCGAGGAGAAAGAGGCTCATCGAGAAAGTCCTCTGGCGCAACAGACGCCTTCAAACTCGCAATTTGCGCCAAAAGCTCTTGCTCTCGCTGAGCGTGTGACTCCCTCAGGTCTTTCATGGTGTCTTCGTTGTGCTTGATCTGATCCTGCATTGTGGCGACGACGGAGATGTCGAGCGGAGACCCGGCCTTCAAGCTTGATCTTTCTTTAGCAAGACCGCTGATCAAGGCCATCTTGCCTTCCATCTCTTTGCGGACTGACGTGACTTCTGTCTCCAAGGCTTGCGCTCGCTCGGAGCGCATGTGAAGCTCAGTCATAATGGCATTCAAGTTGAGCTCGAAGTTCTGGATCGTGTCGGGGTCTTCTTCGAAGTTCTCCAATGCCATGTTTCGCAGGGAAGCAAAGGCGCGATTCGATCGATCATTGGCCACAATGTTTTGGCTGGACTTGCGACGGATGATATGGGCGGTTGGGGAACCAGGCCGTGCCATGTGGGCTTTGGCGACCTCGGTTTTTAGCTCTTCTACAACGTCCAGAGTATCCTGATGCTGCTCTTGCAGTTCAGAATAACTGTTGTTCAGCTCTGACATGCGCTGCTCCTTTTCAGCGTGAAGCTTCCTGAGGTTTTCGAGTTCCTGAAGCAAGACCGTCTCGTTCTGAGCAAGTTCGGCATTTGAGTCCGACTTGACATCGACCGTGTTCGTCTCAAAGTTCCCGGCCACTGGCTCCGTCTCCTCGTCCGAAGTTGAGGTCGTGCCAGACTCCCCAATACCAGACTCCGCTAAGGACAGCTCCGCAGACAACGTACGCGAGGATGATGGCTGTCCATCCTCTTTGAGTCCGTTCATCCCCGCGTCTGCTAAAAAAGATGTAGGTCGGGAGCCATCAGGAAGTGAGGGCCTTCGGTGGCGTGATTCATCCACGGTATCTTGGAGCGTGGCCAAAGTCCGCAACGCTTCTTGGTACTTGCTTGCTAGTCGGTCGTACTCTTGAACAGTGCCTTCGTGTTCCACGCGAAGATCGAATAGTTCTTGCGTGACAGTGTCCAGTTTATCGTGCACAAATTTGGACTGGGCGGGGCTCTGTGGCACGTCAAAAGCATCCTCTGGTGCTAGCGTTAGGTTTTTAGTCGATACGGCTGGCGCGATTCCTTCTTCCTCGTGTTCATCGGTGCCGTCGGTTGCAAGAGCTTGGGCACCAGCAGTCGACGGTCGGTCCCCGTCATCCTCTTCGGCGATGACATCAACGTTGCTGTTGAATTGACGGTTGCTAAGTTCGGGCGATAGCTTCTCTGCGAAAGGATCGCTAGACTTCTTTGCATGTCCATTCACAAATGCTGTCTCTTCAGGCTTTGGCTCGGTTTGCCGAATATTGTCGAGCTCGAAGAGAAGATTGTCAAGCTTGCCAATGCTGCGTTGGCGCTCTACCACATGCTTCAAACGCTCGATTTCTCGCTGCATCAAATCCACCTCTTGCTCGTTTTCTGCAAGACGTTCTTCCAGCGTCGAGATGTATTCTTCGCAGCTAGACTCGTTCTCGCGAGCCCTTTGCAGCTTCTCTCGCAAGTCCGATATTGTGGTGTCGTTCTTCTCAATTCCAGAAGCGGAGCTGTCGACCTGAGCTTCAAGGGTCTTGACATAATCCTCATTGCTAGCTTCGCGATCGACGGCCTTCTGTATGCGAGCCTGCAGGTGTTGCGTCTGGCTTTCCAGTATCGCGATCCTGGTCTCTTTCTCGAGCAGCTCACTTTCGTTGTTTGAGAGTGAGGACCTCGTGGTAGACAGCGAGGACTCCAGGCTCTGAATTGTCTTTTCGTACTCTAGCACAACCGATTCCACGGCTTCAGCGAATGAGTTGGAACGTTTTAATCGCTCGAGCGCGGAATCGCCGATGGCGTCCTTGAGCAGGGGTGTATCTGCGCCATCATTGTCACGAGCCTTGGTGATCTCTGAGATGAGCTTCGCATGGCGGCCGCTGAGAGCACTGTAGTTCTCCTGGATATCGAGCAGTTGATTTTGTAGTTCGATCTCCCGCTCTTGTAGTCGCTCAGATCGTTCCTGTGGACTCGCCTTTTTCCTGTCGGTCCGTTCGGACAGTCGTATCTGATCCCGCAAGAATTGCACTTCGGCTCGCAGCCTTTCGATGACTGCCTGCTTGTCGCTGTCATCGTGGACTTGCTGGATTTGGGGCTTGACCTGGATGGCGCGTGCGCGTTGCGCGTACTGGACAGTGTTCAATGTCTCGCTTAGGTGGAATTCCGCGGGGTTGACGCAGGCAATCATGTAAGTGATGGCGTTGCCGCCGAGCGAATCTTGGAGCAGACGGGTCAGCTTGGAGTCGCGATACGAAACGTGCGCGCCGTGAGAGCGTGAGGATAGCTGTGAGATAACCTTGCCCAAACTGGCAAGGCCACCGTTGATCGATATACCCTCCTTGGCTCTCTCGCCCTGGGCCTGTGTGTTCTTCAGCCGCTCACTGCCCGCTAGATCCACGAAGTGGAGCTTGCTGTCGACCGTGATCCAGTTTTCGTTGTTGCCAGACATGGCTTCTAGAGGAACCGACATGCGCTTCTCGCGCCTGGTAAGAGGCGCGGTCGAACTCTTCTTCTGGATGAGGTTCAGACTAAATACGGCGTGTGACCGGGATGACTTCGCGTTGACAGCCGTGGCATCCGTCTGGCGGATGGCAGATCCAAAGTTTAGCGCGTTGAGGAGGTCTTCCGCCGAGTTGATCTGCACTTGAGTGAGTCCGGTAAGGAGGATGCGACCCTTCGTGTCTTCGCGTATCGCTACAGTTTGGCGCTCATGCGCGGGCGTGTGTTCTGGAATAAGCAGGTCCCGGAGTTGCTCGTTATAGATCTGCCTTGGTCAGCGCTGTAATCGGAGGTGGTGCCACAAGTCCTACCTCGACATAGGTCGCCTTCAGTTGCCAGTTCTTGTTCGCTGACGACTTGTGGAGAGCCTGCGCAGAGCCCAGTCCCGAGAGGCGAGATGGTGCGCGGATACCGGAGCCCAGGGACCGATTATTCGCTCCTTCGAGCTTCTCGAACAGCACGCTCGCGGCTCGGGGTATAATACCTGCCGCAGTCAGTATGGTCCCTTCTATGGCCTTGAACGCTCGTGTGAATCATACCCATGATCTTCGCGTCTCCTTGCTCGGCGGGGCCGGTGGTGCCCATGGTATACGACTTGCCGGCGCCGGACTGGCCGTAGGCGAGTATGGATACATTGTAGCCCTGCACGAACGAGGTAACACTCTCGCACACGTAGTCAAAGATGCCCTCCTGCTCGTCGTCCTCGCCAAACACGCGGTCGAAGACGAAGACTTTGCGGCCGCCAGACGCGTCCACGGCGAGACTCGAGTCGGATGTCACCTGGCATGTCGCGCCGCGAAACCGTTGTGGGATAAGGTCGAAGCCTGGGTCTCCAGATTTGAGCGGAGGTCGGACGCGGACAGCTGCATTAGACGGTGGTTAGAAGGCACGTTTTGCGGGGAACACAAGCGTGGAGCGGACGTACCAACTTTGACAGCCGTCTTGGAGTCCTCATCTGATGCGCGCGAGCCGCCCTGCTTGCTGCTCATGCTCATCCTGCTGCTGGAGCGATTTGGCCGTATCATGGCACTCATAGGCCTCTGGATTGCGCCGGCTGGCGAGCCTGGAGGGGATGCCATTACTCCCGGCACGCAGCAATGCCGTGATTATCTGGAGGGTTCGTGCACAGTACAGGCGGACGGGCGCGTGGGCGTGCTGTGTGAGACGAGTGAGGATTGGCCCGTCGAGGATATAGTGGTGCTGGCAGAGCGCGCGCCCCGGTCGTCATGCGAATTGGTTGGCTGGTCGAGGGCACCAGTGCGGTGGATTTAGCCTAGATGCGCCGTCGAGAGGCTGCCGCAGCGTCGCGATGCGGGGGAGAGAGCTCGAGGCAGCGGCGGCGAGGTGAAGGCGAGTGGCAGAGGATAAGGATGGATGGACATGAATATTTTGGGAGTCGGCGGGAGGGGGTCACAGCGCAGGCGCATAGTGAGAGAGACAGAGGCGCCGGGCCCCTGGACGGCACGTGACCGTCAGTTCAGGGGATGCAGGCGCGATGCGGCGGGCTGCGGGCAAGGCACGCCCGTGCCCGCACCTTAGCGAGCGCCCAAGTCGACCTTCACCTCGACCCTTAGCTCTGCGCGTGCCTGGACTGCCCTAACGGCGCCGGGCGACAATCGACACGTCCTGACGCTCATGTGCCTCTCTTCACTGCTCGTCGAAACGCCGTTGCGCGACGCGGTCGTCTGCCGTTTCCGGATGCTTCTGCGCGTCTTCTTTGCTTGTTCCGCGCCGCGACACGTCTCACGGAGCGGCTGGGCGTCAGTGAGCGCTGAGGGAAATTGCTCCAACGCTCGAACGCCCGCAACGGCACCGTCTGCAAAGGACGTCCGCTTCGGGAGAGCCTAACCTCGAACGCGCCCTCTCTCTCCACTCTGCAGACACGCCATGGCGATCGCAGGAGTAGCGTTTGCCTCCTCCTGTTCCTGTTCCTGCGTGACTACTGCGGGCCGGGCATCAAACTGCTGTCAGAAGTGAGGCTTGTGGCGACGTGCAGCTCGACCACAATCAACAATTGCTTTTATTCGACACCAATCAAATGCTTCTCCACCACGTTGCCACGCTCGGAGGTGCCCCGTTACATTTGGCACGCGTGCATTTACCACCGGTAGGCGACCGAGTCGCGCCCACGCCAATCCATCCGGTAGCAGCATGGGGCGTGTTTCAGCAGCGTCCATGCCGAACGTTGCGGGCGAGGCGAGCAGAAGGTGACGAGGGTTGCAGCAAGTCATGGCGATTGTGATAACGAGCTCTCTCCGCCTGTTGACCGACCCGGGACCGTCGCCCCGTCAGCAAGCATTGGAGTCTCGCCGAAGCCCAAGCACGTGAAGGCCATGCAGAAAATGCCTCCATCATGTCTTCGGTTCCATCTGTTGTGCGACATCTATAGCCTACCATCGGACGTTGCGGCTCGGCTTTCCCCACCATGTCCCCACCATGTCCGAAAATACGTACATCGACGGTGGCGTTAATTGGACGCTTCACTGCGGTGATGTGTGTGAGACTGAACATCACGACAATCGTACAATCGTACGATTCCTAACTTCCCCACCTGCAGTGGATACAGGGTCTCTGAGCACTTGCATGCAAACCTTGCCGTCAGTGGCTCGTATCGCGAAATCTTGCTGTCAGAATGGTCAGAGGTCTGTGCCATTGGCCGACATCCCGCAACTCCGGATCTAAACTCTATTCCTGCATGCCACCAGCTTTCACGAAACGAAACAAACCCGCCAAGTGGGCGCGGTCAACTGCCGCGAACCTGTTCTCGACAAACAAGCCTCCGTTGACGGCGGGTCCGTAACCAGGACGCCTCAAGCCGCAAAAATTACTGCCTAGCATTGTGAACCACAGCTCCGTGACATGCGTCTCCCAGATGATGCTTGGCCCGGCCTTCACGGCACGCACGACTCAGCACAAGCTTCGTAAGACTAAAAAGACATGGACGATTCGAGGTGTCATCGCAAATGTTTCTGAATTCAGGAAATTTTGGGGGGGTTGGGAAGCACCCCACGCTAAGTACCAGGGTGGCAGGAGCAAACAGACTTCGAGTGATCAACCCCAGGATCCGCCGTTCGTTACCTGAATGTCTTCGCGGCCTAACGTCACAAAATCATCAAAAAACTTGCTATCTGCTGTCAGCTCTTCATTGGAGAGCGGAGATCATCATGCGTCTACTACTACCGTGAAGGTAGGCGGTCAACCATCCTCCGTCTCTGCAGCAGTTCCCCACTTTGATCACCCTTGAGTAGATCACAGGATGGCGACGAAAATTCGTGCAGCTCGTCTATAACCATACGGCTGTCTTTATTGATCTACCTCGGTCTGGACAATCACATAGACGCTATGTACGTGATATTATGCAGGTCAGCAACTTGCAATGTCACTCCCCACCCGTCACTGCAGACCAGGTACCTACTCCGTACATGAAGCCGGTGACCAACACCCACAATGCAAAGCTGTCAACTCCGTCGCCGCTACTCTCTTACACTCCTCCACCGCCAGTGCACAGTGATCCTAGTCTCGGGTAATATGATCATTCAACAACTGCCACATGCTGGGCACGAGCGTCCCCGCTTCCACTTTACCCGCCCGCGTCCTTTCAATCTAAACGGACCGCTTCTCAAGCCCGGTTCACTCTGCAAAACGGGTGTTATGGGTACGGGCCTCGCGGGGAAATGTTGTACAACCTGTCATCGTGCTCGAACCAAACCTAAATTCTACCGCACTCGATGAGCGTGGTGGCCCTGCACATTGTTGCTAGACGCCTTGATTACGCCACAGTGCGATTACTACGGCGAAGCGAACGACTGTGGCTCAAAGGTCTGATGGAAAGGACTCGGAGGCTGTCTTCATCTTTCGCCTGGTCAGTCTTCTGGATACTTCCGAGCTGTCAGAATTGGCCGACAGCTATTCTATTTCCTGCCTTCGCCTTCCCTCAATCAGTGGACCATTGATCGACGGGCAGTGAAGGACGGATGCGTACACGGCTCTCTTTCTTCCTCAAAGTCTCGAGGGTTTGGGTGCAGCGTGCAGTACTTAGAGCAGTGATCTGCTATCGATCATGGAAAGGGATCAAAGCCACATGAAGGGCACACGCCATCTGTGATTCTGCTTCGCTACTCGAAGCACTTTCAGCGCCTTGGAACAGCTTTGTCACATCAGCCTTGGGGGAGACTGTCTCAGTCGTCTCGTATGGCATGCTCGGAACAATCATGAAAATACATTCATCGATACGCCTCGAAGCAAATCCAGATGGTGCTTCGGGCGACCTCCAGTACAGCGTTCTTGACCTCTTCATAGCTGTTATTCGTCGGACTTTAGTAGCTCGGCATATGGTAGCGAACATTTGGGTCCGATTCAGCAAGCATGTGCCGACTTCAGACTTCAACATATTGCAGCTTGACTACCTGCGAGCTGGACCACAGCGGTGCCAGTGACATCATAACTTACTCCAGTCTTAGCAATGCTTTGCTGTGCCTGCAAGCGCTACATCTTCACAGCCGCAATGTTTCCATCCCATGCTCGCAGATCCACTCGAAGCCCACTTCTCACCAAACACACAGCAATTCCCTGCGCAACACTGAGGTCGATTTAGTCAACGCCGCCAAACCAGCATCACCTAACCCATTCAAGAGAACAATGCATGATCGACCGACACCGGCGGGCGATCGAAACATTTACCACGTGGGGCAAAGGCTAGCGCCGTAGCTTCTTTTACCACGATTCATGGATGCTTCTCCGTGCATTCTGCAGCTCGCCCTTGCCTTCACGCAGGGTGAAGGGGTTTTCGCCGCCGCCATCAAGCCACACAGGCAAAAATATTTCTGCAAGCTACCGCCTACGTAGCGGACGCGAAAACGACAACAAGAACTAGCCCCCATGACTAGCTAGGTGGTACCAACGTGTCTCTCCTCACTTCACGATAAGAGTGCAAGTCAATCGCCACCCCCTATGCACCACCGCAGCTAATCTTCTTATCTGACCAATCTTGAACCCTTTCCCCTACCTTCTAGAAAGCCCAACTCTCGCCCAGATTCTCCGGTTTGGCCACTCCAGCGTTTCAGGCGCACGGCGAGTCATCCACCCGCATCACGCCCCCGCAACACCAAACTGCATTTAGTCCCGAGGCAGAAGGCGAATCGAGAGAAGCTTGCATGAATGACGCAGGCCCACCCGATGTGATTATGCGGTGGTTATCGAGGGGGAAACGCACGTGGAGGGGCGAGGATCGGGCGGATCGCTGGAATTCGGAGATATGTGTCGATGCCTTCGGGACATGTATAGTGGTGGTGTTATTGCATATGGCTAATTCTCCGCTTGGGACGCATGTACGAACGCTCGCGAGAGGGAGGCGAGGACCCGCGGGGTGAGTTTGAGTATTCGCTGTCAAGGAAACAGCGAATACTCCAAGGTAATCAGCACTAATAATGTGAGAAGGGTAACGCTGCATCTTTCACCTTCTGCACCTTATGCTCCTCTACATCATCTATTGACGCACGCGTAAATCTCTCCCTCAGTGACCTTCAAGACCTACAACAACATCGCTACACTAAGCAACCCTTTACTACGATGATCAATGCCAGCTCACCAAGCCCAGGCAGGCGTTTACCCGTCTCTTGCTTTCTTTGTCTACCCACGCATGTTTCGTTGCTATCATGCACAACATCGCCACTAGCCAGATGCCTTGGAAACCCGCATCAATGTTTCAATACTGAAGCGCAACCATGTGCTCATGCAAAACAACACAAAAGTAGTTACTCTGCTGATGATATACCATGAGGATAAGACCCCACATATGAACAGAGCCTGAGGGGGCCTAGTGTGTAGGACAAGGTGTCGAAGCTCGCTCCATGGACGCCGCGGATTACGGGGGCTATTTCCTTCGGATTTCCTGTCCAAAGCTTCCAACATGTTCCGAGACGAGGCGTGTTGATGAAGCAAGTCAGAAGTTGAAAGAAGTGGCATAAGCTACACCCTATGGTAACTCAACCTCCAAATCAAGGTCGCTTCCATGCTAGCACACCATGCTACAAGCATAGTCCGAAGAAGAAATGGTTCGTTCGCTAGCTCGCTCGTCCCAGAAACCAAATAATGCCACCATTTCCATGCTCCCCTAAAAACACAAACACCCTCTTAAAAGAGAACATCAGTTTACTGCATAGTCGACACCAAATCCCTATAAATCTTCTTCAAGTCCGCCACGTCCCCCTCCAACTCCTCCACCTTCTCGCTCTTCTCTCCCAACATCTCAAGCGTGGTCTGATACCTACCATGCATCTCGCTCATTTCCTTCTCCAACTTCTCCACTCTGACATCCTGCCCCCGCTTCTCCTCAATCTCGCGCATCAGCGCAACAACCTCCTCGCGCGCCTCGTCGCGTTGCGCCATCAAGCGCGCCATCTCCTCTTTCGAGGTGGCTTTTTCCGACTCAAGACGCCGGACTGCGGCGCTCATGCGCTCTACGAGTTGGACAGAGGGCCCAGCGCCGACGGTGGACACGCTGATCATGTCGTTGATGGTACGGTGTGGGGAGGAGGTATTTTCGAGGGCGTCGTCGAAGGGGGCGCCGTGGATGGAGGGTGTGTTGGAGGGGCTGGCGCCGTTGGGGTTCGACGTCATAGATGGGAAGGAGTCTTGACGCTGCATGTTGCCAATCTCAGGTGTTCGAATGCCCGGCGTGGACTTTTGGCGGGAGCTGGAAGGTCGCCGCGCTTCTTCGAGCATGCGGTCTATTGGCGAGAGGGGTGAGTCTATGCCCTGCGAAACGGATCGCGGCATAGCTCTTCTGTTGTATATACCGAGCGGATCCGGGGAATGTCTGCGATAGGAAGTCCCCGGCGAGTCGGCACGAAGATGATTTTCTGTCGTAAGGAAAGACTGGGACTGCATCTCCAGTCTCCACTTGTTCTTTTCCTCTTCCAGCCGTTGCTGCAAGTCGGATTCCCAGACTTTCTTTTCCCGTTCGAGGTCTGCCCGAGCATCTTGCGCTGCAGCTTCTGCTTGCCCCAATCTGGCTTGCAGTTTCTGGGCCGAAGTACGTTGTTCGGTGAGATCTTGCTCGAAGGTTCGCGCTCGATCATTGATGCTCTCGAGCTCGTCTTCTAAACGGCGCGCTTTGGAGTTGACCTCTCGAGCTTTTCGTCGTACGTCAGACTCTCGCTTTGAGATTTCGTCGCGGTCCTTCTCAAGCGCAGCAACACGGGACGTCAGTGTGCCTTCGATACCCTGCCAGTTCTCTGAGGCAAGGGCATACTGAGTCTGGAGGGTCTCAATTTGGCGGAGGAGTTTGGCTTGTGAGTCACCAGTTGCGGAGGATGTAACTTCTTCGGAGCGACTGCGGAGGAGCTCTAGCTTGCTTTCGAGATTCTGAGTGTGTTAGCAAAGCAAACGAAACGGTAAGAAATCCGAGTACTTACTGCAATCTCGCCGCGCAGTTCAAGCTCCGCGATATTCGCCCTTTCCTGCTGCCTTGTCGCATCCTCTTTCGCATCCTGAAGCTCCCGTTTCGCGCGGTCTTCGGCGATCTTCTTCTCTATCCGCATGTTGTCCATGTCATCCTTCAGCGAGGCTGTGACGCGCTTCTCCGCTTCCAGAGCTCCGGCCTTGACCCTCTTCTCCGCGTCTTCAGCTCTCGATAGCGCATCGTTGAGTTGTCTCCTCAATTCCGCTATGGTGAGCCCAGCCTCCTCGCGCTCAGAACTCAGAAGCTCGATATCCTTCTCGATCCTGGCCACCACCTTCAGCTTGTCTTGCGCCGCTTTCTCCGATGCCTCTGCACGTCTTGTCCGTTCTATCTGCTCGGCAATGGATTTCTCGGCCTTGGATAGGCGCTGCTTGAGGTTGGTAATCTCCCTATCCGTCTCGAGATTTTTCTGGCGCATCCGCTTGATGGTAGTCATGTGCTTCATTTCCGTTTTCGACAGCTTCTGGCCTTCCTCCATAAGAGCCGAAATCTGCGCATCCTTCTCGGCCAGCTTTTTGTCCGCCGGAGTAACTTCGCTACCTGATGACGCAGCTTTGGCAGACGACGCGAGCTGTTGCGAGAGGTACGTGAGCTTCGATTGTAAGGCATCGATGCGTTCGAGGTGGGAGTTTAGCTCCTCGCGGTGTTCACGTATCGTCTCGTCATGCGTATTCTGTAGGGTAGAGAGCTCGCTCTGCAGGATCTCGGGATCATGCGTGGTCATGTCGGGCTCTGCCGGGGTCGAGATCTCGAATGAAGGGCGCGAGGGAAGGCTATCGATCGACTGGCGCGGGGAGGACGCTTGCGGTGTGAGGATCGCGGGTAGAGACATGGTGGGTATCGCCATGGAAGAGGGCTGATCCGAGACGACCGATGAAGGTGGTGGAGATGTAACTTGGGCATCAGTTGACGGCCGTGGTGACGGGTCAATCCTGGCCTCTTCCTCCTTCTGGCCCTCCTCTGTGCTCGCTGGAGCGGCGTCTACAGCCAGCTCGGAAGCTTTTGAGTCAGTGCTTGTCCTCCCCGCATCGCTGCCCACAGCGGGAACATTCAGCGCGGGTGACTCTGGCCGTGAATTCGAGTCGAACGAAGCCCGAGGCTCGATGCCTTCCTTTCCCTTGGTAACGGCTTTCGCAAGGCGGTCCTGTAACCGTGAACTGGGTCTGCTGCGCGAAGAACTCCGCGATACTGCTGCTGGTCAGCCATATATCCTCGTACCTATACAGCGTGCAGCGCCGCATCGTGGGTACCCACCTTGGTCAACCTGCAGCCTTTGCTTGTCCGCCAGCTGCTTTGCTGTCTCCGCGGACGCCTTCGCCTTTGCTGCGGCCTGCTCATCATCGGCCAGTATGTTATCCAACCGCGACTCGAGGCCCGCAACGGCGCTGCCCAGGAGCGAGCCCCATCCTCCCTTCCGCTGCGCGCTCATGCCTGTGTGTCCTGCTTCTTCCTTCTCCAGCGATTCGAGGTGTGGTGTGTTTGAGTGTGGCTAGCAATCATCTGGCAGTCGTCCTCCGTCTGGGGCCGTTCATGGCTTGTGTGTACTAAAGGCCAGGTTGCGCGCTGTTGAGGTTGTACGTGGTACCTGGGGCGCGCAAGGCCACCGCGGGGGTCTCGGGCGTGTAAACGGGATCGCGACTGGGTGCCCGAGGCGTACGTAATCGGCCGCTGGGAATTTATGGGGTCCCTCGTAAGGCTGGATTGGCAGGAATGTGTTCACTTCAAGATTCGTGGGATCAATGGGCCGCGCGGAGTTGCAGCTTGTCCAGGTTGAAACAATGTCACTAGCGCGTAAGCCCAGCTTCCATAGCTCATTCGTAGTATCGCTGTCTATATATGGTAGTCTTTCCACGGGGTTATCTTTGGCGCGAAAGAATTCAAGAAAGACTTGTTCTGCAAGCAAATCGCCTTATATGTGTGCGTTTCTACGAAATGCAAGGGAAATGTAGCTATCCGAAAGGCTGAGCACCACATCACCTCACGCTGCTTGTTGGACTAGCGCGCCGACCCAGCCGAGGACCACCTCCATGCTCAGAGCATCTTCATCCTCCCCACGTCGCGCGTGCATGTTAGAACACGAAGATCCACATGAGATCCATCAGAATGCCTCTCGCAGTAAGTCTGCTGTCTGCCTCGTTCCGATGCTTAACTTCGCTTCTGATTCCCACCTCCAACGTCATGCCCGGATTCTGCATTTGGATGCTGCCATTGCTCCGCCTCGATATCCCTAATCCTCATCCCATTCTGGTCACATTCACCGAGCTCTTGCAAGAGTTAGGCTTTCATCGCGTCGTCTGCAATTCGATCACGCGTCATGTTACGAAAGCGACATCTGCATCGTCTACACTTGTGACTCAGATAGCGAAAGAATGTTTCCAAGTTACAGAGCGTACCGCTCATTCTTGGTACTTATCAAGCAGCAATGTTTTCTTCTTTTGTTGAACACGATAGCCTAGTTGATATGCATTTCCTTTTTCTTTTTCATTGCTAAATATATCTCCTACTACCGACCACATGACCTCCCCCTCTCCTCTTCTACAAGGCTAACACACCCAAGGCAATCGGGCAACTCTGCTCCACCACCTCCTTCCAACATAACCTCACCCAAGTCCAAACACTCATCCAAAAAGCCTCCGCCTCCGGCGCCGCAGCCCTCTTCCTCCCCGAAGCCTCCGACTACATAGCCTCCAACGCCAGCGAATCCCTCTCTCTCTGCACCCCACTCGCCACCTCTTCCTTCATCCTAGGTATCCAAGCCGCAGCCCGGGAACACAACCTACCCCTGAGCATCGGCGTCCACGAACCCACTCGCGACGGCAAGAAGGTGAAGAATGTTCTTCTCTGGATCGATGGAAATGGAGAGATTACGCAAAAGTACCAAAAGCTGCATCTTTTCGATGTCGAGATTGAGGGCGGTCCAGTTCTAAAAGAAAGCAATTCCGTTGAGCGCGGTTCAAAGATCGAAGACCCTTTCTCCACATCATTGGGAAAAGTAGGACACCTGATCTGCTTTGATCTCCGGTTCCCTGAGCCCTCTCTCGCCCTCCGCAATCGTGGCGCGCAGATTATAACGTACCCATCTGCTTTTACTGTCCCGACGGGAAAAGCGCACTGGGAAACGCTGCTCAGAGCGCGAGCCATCGAAACACAGTCTTACGTAATAGCAGCCGCACAGTGCGGCGCGCACAACGAGGCGGGGACGAGGCGGAGCTACGGACACAGCATGATCGTCGATCCGTGGGGCAAAGTTGTCGCCGAGCTGGGAGGTGAAGAGGATGAGAAGAGGAGGGGATTGGATGTGGGCGAGATTGCGACGGCGGAGATTGATTTGGAGTATTTGGAGAAGGTGAGGAGGGAAGTTCCGCTGCTGAGGAGGACGGATGTTTATCCTGAGATCATGTGAGAAATAGGGTAGGATCTACGGAGCTACCTGCTCGCTGGTAGCTGAATGGCATTCGTAGAAGCATGGACTCGCCCGGAGTCAAAACGCACACATGGTATCACCCCTCTGGATCTCTTCCAGCCCATCGCCCGCTACCTTCGCCTGTCGCCCTCGAACCAATAAAAATACCTCAACCACCCACATACTCCATATCCAACCCCTTAACAAGCCTCTCCTTCCCATACAAACACAAATTAGCCAAACTGTGATCCGGCATATCACATCCGTCCTCGATCCTCCCCCTGACCTCATTAAGTGGACACTCCACAAGCTCGCTCAGCCTTTCCAGCAAGGTCGTCCATAAACTTCTTTCCCTACCCGGTTCTCTTCGCGGTCCCTGCGTAACAGGTGGCTTCAACTCTCCTTGCCCAATGATCTCCGTGTTCCAGTCGTGCGTCGCATGGTCGTGGTACAAGTTGAACAGCTTGAGTTCGGCGGTCTCGGGAAAGAGGAGTGTGGATTGGATGTAGGAAGGTCCGAGTTGGAGACAGCCCTCTGAGAAGGCAAATTCAACGTCGCAGCGGAGCGAGAATGCGTTGGCGTCCATGAATACGCCTAGACACAAAATTCAGGATCAGTCCAGTTCAGCCAAAGTGGTATCAGAGTGTGATGTAGCAACGTAGAAGTGGCGGTATTCGTGAAACGCGACGCAAGTGGCACCCTAGACAGGAGAGACGCGGTCCGCGTCAAAGGGCACATACCGTATGTGCGTTGATTTATCACCCCTTCGCCGTGATATCGCGCTGTTAGGGTAGCATGATTTACGGCGAGGTACATGGCGATCAAGGGATCCTGGGGTAGTGATTTGATAAAGTTGACTTGAGCAGAGTGTGTTTCTACTCGAATGTTAAACGTCATCATTACCGAAAGCGTGGGAAGAAGCATACCAAACTCGTTCAGGCGGTATATAAGTAGGAGACCGGTATTAACGAGTGCCATGTTGTGCCTCTCCACTTTGCAGCAATTTCTAACAGGAAAGTTAGTAACGCTATTACAGGGGGGTAGGAGTACCTGTCGTCTCGAAAGGAGCCCATAAAGTCTCCAAGACCATGCGACAATACGTACAAATCGCTCATCAACACAGCCATAACATCATCCACCACATCATATCTCTTGACACACTCCCTTAGCCACTTATACCCCTGTCTCTCCGGCGCGCGTGGGAAATCCGCAGGCGCATGCTGCAATTCTTTCTTCACAAAAGACCGGGTGATGGACTGCTGATAGACTTGCAATAATGATCTGATGCGCGGATGGATGTTGGAAAGAGTTGTGGTGATCGAACCATCGCCGAATGGAAGTTGCTGTATAGTTTCGAGGAGCAGTTCCGGTGGGAACGATGCATCGATAAGTCTGGATGCGGATGGTGACATGCTGGGCTAGCGGAATGATGCGCTGTCTCTGAGGATACGAAGATGCGGAATGTAAGGGACGTGGGGTCTCTTTGGGCGTAGGAAGCTTGTTAGGTAAATCGCAGTTGAAGCCGGTAAGAGCGTTCGAATGGACCGTTTTAATCCTTCGAAGGCGCAGCTCAACCGCGCACGTAATTATCCTTCGTATATCAAGGGCGAATCGTGCACTGCGGGGCTTGTTGGTAAAGCTGTGGTCGACTACATCATGTGTTTATCTACAGACCCATGGAATACCATGATGGTGGTATGGGTCAGCAAGGTGCGCATCCCACTGTGGGGTACACATGCCGCCATGGACACCCAGAAAGAGCCATCGGATGACGTGCTCCATGCCGCGCTTGGAGGTGACTGTTGAATGCTGCTGTGGCGTGTTCATGGAATGTGACTGCTGTTTGTGAAGTGGAAGCCTGTTTGCGCGTTGGGAGTCGCGGCCAACAGCGCGCAATTCAATGGAAACATGGGAAAGTCTTGGACAAGGCAAGGAACAACGCAGCGCAGTGAAGTGAGCCGTGACATTGTGGAGAATGCGATCGCTGTTGAGTTGTAGGTCAGAAGGTGATGGTGCTTGGAACGATTCCGAAGCCGATTGTACGCGTCGACCAATCATCTGGCGCTAACAGAATAGGCTTCCGAAGTCACAGCACATGGCAGCGGGGTTTCAAGATCGACCATACAGACGCTTGCGCAGGGGACATTAGGGCAATCCTTCGCTTCTATCGGAAAGGATGGGAATGATAACTTTTAATGCTCAATGCTGATACAACTTGCACAACATCACGCATGTCAAGAACGAAGCAAGCTTCCTAGAGAGCGACTCCATATCACTAATACCCACTAACTACATTACCCCAATCCAGACACCAAATCCTTGTCCAATCGTATCCAAAGGAGTGATCAGAATCAGAGGCGGCGAAGAAAAAGCAAACAAAAAAAATGGAAACATGACTTTTTGCCGCGAGGCGCTTGTCTTTGGTATAAGAGCAACAAATCCCGAGTTAATATCCCGTATATGCCAATTCAATTTTGAAGCCAAAAGTAAGAGTGGTGGTGTGGTGTCGCGTGAGGGTGTTTCAGAGAGAGAGAGAGAGAGAATGAGAAAACTGGTGAAAGAATAGACGACTTCGAAGGAGCGCAAACCGTTCAGAATAGCAACAGCGTGTGATAAGAGGACCACCGTCCAAGGAGAGGTAAAAAGCTGAACGGCAAGAATGTACATTATATCGAAGTGAAAATCTCTCAGCTCTTGTCCTGCTCCAAGCCTCCGCGCTGCCGATGCCATTGTCCGCCTCATGACTGTTGAACGATACTTTCATCGTACTTCTCCACACGACTTCCTCAAACACCAAAGCTCATCGTAGCCTTCCCCATAACGTCCCTTCGGATCTTCTGCAAACCGCCTATACACAAGTTCATCTTCATAGAAAGCAATAAATACAAACGCAAAAGCACAAAATGCAAAACCTCAAACGATGTCAAGAACAAACAACGGAAAAATGCTCAACGTACTCTTTCCGCCAACGGAATCCCCACGTTCGAGGTGCGAAGACGACTAAAGGGTACGAGCAGAAGCAAAGGGTATCGACATTTCCGCCGCGAAGCGCAAACTCTTCAACATGTGAAATCGCTCCAACAAAAAGTACTGATGACAACCCGCTAATGATACCGACAGAAATAACAATGCTACGCTCCAAACAACAGAGATGACGATAGTGGATGAATGATGGTTTTGAAATGGATGATGGAATGGTCGTCAGAATCGTCGCAATGAACATACGTATAGGTAATTAAGGGCGAACCAAAGGATGGAAAATGATGATATGAAAGGGACGAGATGACCGACTAGATCATGGGTGTGTTGCCACCATATACACCAGCTTGGAGCATCTGAGGTGGCATGTTGGCACGGACTTCCTTGGGATGCTTGTAGCCGACGAAGTTGGGGTTGCGACTATCGTCGATAGGTGAGATAGCTTGCTCCATGGGCTGGATTGGGGGAGGAGGCGGCGGCGAGAGCTTCCCAAAGTATTCGCTGCCATGACGCTCGACTGGAGACCGTGCACTTGCGCTTCGTGGGAACGAAAAGTCAGTAACACTCTCGTAAGGAGCCATATCTGGTCGAGAGATGGGTGGCGACTTGTTGCGAGAACGGCTGTTGCTGCGCATCCTTTCAGTGACCCTCTTGAAAGTCATGCCGATGCCCTCGCTTACACTTCCGCGGCCTCGACGGTGGGATTGCGGTGAAGCAGCAACAGGTGAGGTTGCCTCTTGAGGTTTTGGCTCGGGATTCTCGTCTATAGCAATGTTGATGAAGCCGGCGCTGCTCTTGGGGCTAGGGTCCATTGGCGGCGGAGGTGGAGGGGGTGGAGGGCAAAGATGTTGGAGCTCAGCAAGCAGAGGCGGGGCGTTTGGATCTTGCTCAAGAATGACGACTTGGCTTTCGTGGATGGTCTCGTCGATGCTGGCGTGGAAAGGCGGTGGGCTAACACGCTTGTAGTTGGGTGGCGAAAATTCCGGAGACGTATTCATTCGTGCGTGGCCACGATTTCCTCCCAAAGAACCCCGTCTTGCCGGAGGATAAGTCGGGGAAACTCGCGGCGCAATATTGACAGGAGAGATGTCTTCTGGGGGGGCCGAAGCGGCACGAGCTGGGCTCGCAGCCAGACCAAATGTGGTAGATGGCAAAAGTGGACCAATGTCCTCTCGGCCGACATCATTAGGATCGAAGGCCATAGGGACAAGGTTATCAGGGATCGACGGAACAGCGGGAATTCCATCTCTCTCGCTTGGATCGGTGCTCATGTAACGGGTGTAACGCATGGCTCGAGGCGTGGCTGGCAGACCGATCGGGACTGATGCAGTGGAGGTCGTACTAACAGGCAGCTTGTTTGTCGGTGAGTACTTCTTGGAGATTTCTGGATCGGCAGTTTGACTCCGCTGGATAGGGTCTCGATACATCCCGCCGTTGAATAAGTCAGTGCCATCGGTGTACGATCGCTCGCCTGGAAGGGGACGATGAGCTAGCTCTCCAGGGTGGGGAATGACGGGAGCCGAAGGGCGTCGAGCAAGAGACAGTCTCCTCTCCTCCAGCTCCTTTGCAGCCTGCTCTCTTCTGGTGATTGTGCGCGCTCGCGCTAGCTGACCTGATCGACCAGAAACATCTGAATGACGGGAAGAGGGTCTAGTTTCTACTCTCTCCGGCATACGGTCGGGCGAGGTCTCGCGACCAGTGGTACGCGGTCGGCTCGACTCGCGGAGGGTAGAAGCGGCCTTGCGGCTCATCGAGCGATCACGAGGCATGCGGCGATCAGGTGATTGTTCTCGTCGATTGCTGCTTGAAGCTCGTTCGGCAGCTCGCCTGCTGGAGCTTCGCTGGCGAGGACGTACGGGCTCATAACTCTCCTCAATAAGCGCATCCTCCAGAAACATCTGCTGGGGCGATTTCGGCGAGCGTCTGGATGAGCCCTCCTCCCGAGTATTGCTGCGGCCACGATCTTCGGCGGCTGGTCGGCGATTGGACGGTCGACTGCTTGCCCTGCTACGAGCGCGTGGGGCAGCTTCTGGTGATTCAGACCGACGTGCCGCTTTCGACGAAGCCCTGGGCTTGCTCCGACCGGTTCGTGCGCGGCTTCGATTGGTACGACCGCTTGCAACAGAATCAGTCGCAATTGGGGAACCGACTTCAACCTTGTAGTATCTTTCGTCGTCAAAGGTTTCGGTATTGGTTGAGGCCTCCTTGCTCGTCCGTGCGTAGATTCCAGCATCTTCGGGTGACATGGGAACTGGCGAAGATGGAGAGCGTTTGGCAGGTCGAATGTACCGCGCACCCGAACGACCGCGAGACTCTGAAGGCTCACGGTTGCGACTGCGAGTCCGTGCCGTACGGCTATCCGGACGAGGCTCGGCGCGGGAGCCCGGTCGGGTTTCGGTCTTAGACTCTGCGCGCTGTCTGGAGTAAAAGTTGGCTTCGTCCAAGCTGCTGATGTACTGATCCATGCTGCGTGCCTTTGCACTCTTGACGCTGGACCCGGTCACTGGCGGACTCATGTTAGTGCTGTAGCCTGTGCCTAGATCTTGCTCAATGATAGTCTGCTTTACTTCAAGCTGGAGATCTTGTCGGTTCCGGCTGCGAGAGCTGTTACGCGACTCCTGCTCCTTTTCCATGAGCGTGTTGAAGACGCCAGCAGCAGGAGATGGAAGCTGTGCGTGACCCTTGGTAGGATTGTAAGTTGCCGCTGTAAGCACAACCTCTTTCTGGTCACCACCGGTAGACGCCGAGCGGCGTGTGCCAAATGGAAGTGTCTCGGCCTCGCGACCAACGTTGTCGACGGCGGTTTGTGGGACAGGATCCGCACGTTGTCCGCGATTGGGTACGGCCAGTGACGCGAGGCTTTCATTGTTCGTGGTTGACCGATCTGCCTCTGATCGAGACGGAAGGCGCTTTCGCCTGTACGCTCCGGGTGTGGCAGTCCTCGCAGAAGACGGCTCGCGCGACTTCTCGCGAGCAGCTCTTGCACTTGCGGTCGTAAGCCACGGGCTTCTGCCAATAGCTGGGCTCATCGCTGACTCTGCAATGGGGGTCGCTCCGACGTTCATCGGTGTTTGCTCGTCGTCCTCGGGGATCATCTGCTGTGGCTGAGGTCCTTGGCCAAAGTCGGTGACGAGCTTGAGAGTAGACAGCTTGGCCGTGATTCTGCTGGCTTGAGCGCTGGGTGGCGACAATGGTGGGCTCATTTGAGAGCCGAGCAAGTGCTGCTTCTGTGCACTAAATACAGCGTCCTGGGCGCGCGGAGAGAACCAGGGCTCGGACGACTCAAGTCCCATGCAGGAGAAGCACTTCACCGCGAGCTCCGCTTGATTGTGAGAGACAGCAGATTCGCCCCACTTCCTGACAAGGAACGATTGCCTTTGCCAATCGGTGGGAAACATAAGACATGTGAGGAGGATCGCCTCCAAGTAATACTTGCGCGAGACGTATACTTCGATGGCATCGTTGTGTTCACCCAGGCCGAGCAAGATGGCTACAGCCGGATGGATGTCGCCCTTCTCCAAAAGACGTTGGACAAATGTTTCGCCGACCTTCTTTTGTGTGCCTTGACCCATGGAGCTCAAAGCGAGCAGCATCCAGTCCGACGAGGTCATAGATTCGGCGCCGACCATGGAAGCCATCAAGTCGGCGTTGACATCGCCCAGCCACTTCGAGAGCAAGACAGCGGCAGCGGACCCTGAAGGGTGGCGCGCGACTGGGGTAAGTTAGCCTAGTTCTATATAGAAAGCATTGTAGACTTACGCTCGTCGCGGATCAATTCTTCGATATCGTTCTCCCATCCGAACACGACACGAAGCATGTTCTGTCGAAGATCATCCGGGCTCCTATCCGGACCAAGCTGTGAGTTTCGATAAGGAATATCGCCGAGTCTGGCCTTGGTGAACGGGAAGAGGTCCATGTTCTGCGTGCGGTGTGACTCGTCGGGACTACGTAGTACTTCCTTTCGTAGCTGAGATACGCCGTAGCGGGCGGAATTGGTCGACGATGTGGACCGTATCGAAATGCTTTCGCGCGAATTGCCTAAGAAGGATGAGTTCCCCGAAGAGAATACCGTACCGCCTGAGCTCTTGGACGACCTCGTTACCGAAGGTTTGTCGTAACGGTAACGCGGAGCTCGTCCACTGCCCGACGATCTCGAGCTTTGCGAGCCTCGACTTGACACGGGGCTCAGGGGGCCAACACGATCTTTACGTTCCTCCTCGAGCTGGTCCATCTCCTGGGCGATCTTTTGTAGCGGAGAGAGAACGGAGCCACCTTCACCCTCACTGCTCTCTGACTCGATCAACACATGTGCCGCTGACTTGGGCTGTGCTGTCAGCGGTGTCTTGCCTTTCTGGTCCTGTTCATCGAGAGAGTGGGGAGGAGAAGGAGGAGTGTTAGCAGGAGGGTGTTGTACGTTCTGGACCAACGTCGGTGCCCCGCTAGGGTTTAGGTCGTATTGTTGGACGCCGTAGTTCCGGCTCATAGTGAACAAGGAGGCAGTAGGCCCGAAGTTGCAAATGGCGGCGACATTGTCGACAGTGGGCACGGTTTCGTACGATACCCTTTTGGTGCGCACATCCCAAGCACATGTTTGACTATTGGAAGCGAGAGGTCAGCAAGTTCCTGTTAAGCGCCGGGCACCAGCCTTATGCAGGGAAGCGACGTGTGAGGGATCTAGAATACGTACCCTTCCGTGTATTGGACGATACGCCCATTCTTGGACCAAGCGAACCAGCATGGGCCGGGTTCTCTTTGCTCCGATTTGTTGAGAATACGTATCACGCAAGGTGCATCGCCACCGTGGGGAACCTTGGGCACGCTCCACACTCTGAGGTCACCGTCAGATGTCTGAGCGGCTAACATCTCGGACTTCTGTTTCGACGACGATCCATGCCATGCTAGCCCCGCAATAGGGGAAGGGGCTCGTGGAGTCGTGAGAGTGTGGAGGATTGTAAATGACGGCTGCAGCGTCGCAATCAGAATAGAGCCATTGAGATATCTGGGTTGGGTTAATGAACGGACAGGGCACGTGAGCGGTGTTTCAGAGGCTCACCCAATTGCAAACGTCCTACAGTCGGCGGCGGGAGCCAATGCCGTGATGGGATCGAATATGGTCCTCGCAGAAATGTGTTCAGAGGTCGAGGGTTCGAACAAGATGATGTTGCCCTGCGCATTGCCTGTCGTTTGTTAGAGATTTGGATGGGCGCAACCCAGAAGCAGAAACTACTCACCAAACGCAACATTCCCGTTCCGCATCCACGTCGCCACACGTATCTGGTCATAGGATGCAAATCGAGCAACCTCGTCGCCGGTGAGGAGGTCCCACACAATTGCGGTGCTCCCCGCATCATAGCTCACCACCAAGCGCCCCGCACCGCGTTCACTGACTGTGTCGGCGGAGATCCATGCGACGTCCTCGCGATGTCTGGTAAACCTGCGCTCCACTGCCAAAGTGTCGTGGTGGAGACAGAGGATGACATTGCGCTGGGCGTATAGAATGAAGGAACCGGTCGCGGCGCATGGCTCGAAGGCGAATTCGTCGCTGCCGGGGGTAATGCTCGGTGTCGGCGGCTTCTGATTGATCTCTGAACGGGCTGAGCGCACCGAGGAGCTTTTCGAATTCGAACGCTGTCTGGAAAGACCGGTAGACATTGTGCGCGAGCCTATGAATTGGAGCCCAGTCAGTCGATGTCGAGTGCGCCAACAGGGCGCATAACGAGGGAGAATTGCTATCGATTAAAGGCTTCCGGAGTACAATCAGGGGCTTCCAGAAGAGCACCATGAAACCAAAGGCTGTCCGGGGAATTAGGACTCACAGCAACGTGCGCGCCAAAGTGCAGTGCAGTTGTTCCCAAGCTCGGCGTCTGGAGGTCAGCCCCGCCGCCCTGGCTTTACTGGGGTTGGAAGTCGGCGGTAAACGGCCGCTCGGAGAGATGGGCGGTACCACGACAACGTGCAGCTGGAAAGACAGACAGCAGGCAAAGCAAAACAGAGCGTGAGGAGAAAGGGCAGCAGAAGCGCGGGCGAGGGAGAGTTGATGCAGAGGGAGCATGCGCCTAGCAAGGCCCGGCGCTTAGAGAGTGCTGGACGGATTGATATTCGCTCAGAATAGGACGACGGGCACGGTTAGGAAAGCCTCGAGCCAGCGGATGCTTAACGAGAGCATAACCGGGGAGTGAGGCGTTTAACGGCCGGGGTGCTCGCCTGCTCATTTGCTGGCGACGATGAAGCTCGAGATGGACGTCGCTCGAATGCTGGAGGGATGGCCGGCCGCTAAGGTGGACGCCCCAGTCACACGGCGGCATCTTTGGATAGGTTTCGTGCAGAGACCGCGGTGTGCCTGCAGGAGACAGGCCGACGCAGCCTCTCAACGGCTCGAGGACACAGGAACCTCGACGAGGGTTCAGAGGAGGAGAGCTGTATGTCGGATGATTGGCCTGGCCAAGGCTCTTAGAAGCAAGCCCCGTCACATCCACGACCGAATCAGATGCGCTGCGGGCGTCCACTGCGGCCCGAGACAGGGATCTGCCCAGACGTGCGACCCCACCGCACGAAAGCGATATATCAGACCGTCTCCGCGTGTCGAGATGGGATGATTTTCTGCTCTGCTATCCCCATCCTGCAAGCTATTGCGCGATGGCACTGCCACTGCCATGCTGCCCCCAACGGCCAACCTCAACTCCGCTGGGGGCTGGGTTCGTCCTTATGCAGCTGTGCCTGTAAGCTGCTGCGGATGCGGGTCCTCCCTTCCCATCGGGTAGCCTGTGCCACCATGATCGTGGTCCCGCAACAGTCTTGTTCGCTGCGAGATGCAACACGAGGGGAGGACTACTGCAAAGCCCGAGCCCACGGTTGTTCCGACTCAATGCTGAACCCCAGCGCGTGTATGCGAGGTACAGAACCGCAGCCCCCCGTGAATTGGTCGAAGCATACATATATCGCCCCCTTTGCCAGGAGGTCCTCTGCTGGATGGAGCGCCCGCGCACCGTACCATAACCAGGCAAATCGTTCCCTCATGACGAGCCAAAAAGCACAGGCACCATGTCCGTCCACGCCCGTCCGTCCCGCAGTGTGACTTACAGCTGTCCAAGCTTTTTTCGTCGATCCGACGCTTTTCTGCCCCCCCGACGCCGTCTATATGCACGCTGGTAAATAGCAACCGCATATTGGTTTTCAATTTCTGGGCCCCCGGCCGCGCCCGCGCTCAACAATAAAGCATAAAGAAACAAAGTGCCAGGGGCTCTTATCGTCCTGGCTCAATTCCTCGTCGTCATTTCGTACGGAACCAGCACGTCTCACTTAATTTGGCCTTCTCCAACGAGATACGAGATAGCTCAATGCGATGCTCATGGTAAGCGCCCGCACTAGCAGCTCCATCCCTGCGCGCTTCACCGCAAGCCCACCCAGCCACCCCTCTTTCCCTGCCCCTCACTACACCCCACGTCTCTTGCGACGAGGTCCTGCTTGCCGTACATGTAAGGGATGACTGCAACGCAACCTGCCCCTCCGTGGTAAACTTTCCGGAATCTCAATGTGAAACGGAAGCCCGGCCGCGATTCAGACCAGTAGTACAGCGGCTGCACCAGCTGCACCAGCTGCTGGAAGGGTGAGCTTGCGATGGACCAGTGGTGCGCCATTCGCTTCACTGGGCGGCAGCGGCTTGCCGAATCGGCCTCAGAGCTTATTTTTGGAGCCCTGCAGGTCACGAGTACTTCCCAGATGGTACATCTTCATGCGTTGATTTGAAGGGACGGCGGAGTGTTTCTCGCCAGGGCCGTATCCGGACCAGAAATCACGGGAGTCGACGTATCACCCTCGAGAATGCGGGGCCGTCTGCTGATGAGAGTGGCAGAGGGCGCTCAACTGATCGGTAGATGACCTACGGGAGCAAGTACACGATACCCGATCTTGTGGTCAACGTGCAACTGACCGATCGTACGGCAGCCACAGTGAGTGCGCATGCATTTTCGACAAGCCGCCGTGTGCGATGCGTGTGACGAGCCGCCAGACGAACGTCATCCTCCTTTGTCACTTCATATCACATCGATCAAGCGGGAAGATTGTTGAGGTAACTCGTTGAAAATTCGCTGGGTATCTATGGATGGGGTATCAAAAGGGAAAGGCGCGCGAGCCACGCGCAGCCCACGGCCATGCGGCAATCCAAGGCACTCCCGTGCATTAGGGACCCATCCCGTCCTATTGCTGTTGGTCCGTTTATCGGAGGGGTATCAAATGCAAAATCCCACAAACGCCCGTAAATGCTGCAATGCAAGAAATCCGGCACAGTAAATCCTCCGATGCTATTCGCTAAAATGCTTGCTCGCTCTCGCTCTTCCTTTCACGGCCTCGGTTACGAACGAGTGCCGAAATGTTGATGTAGATCACCAAGTCTAGACCGGAGTCGCGATGGCGTGAGGGTTGACGCGCCGAGGCGCAACGCCTTTGTGAGCATGCGAGCCTCGCGTGGAGCCACGGTGACAGGTTGTGGTTTCCACAACGCTCACGTCACCCACACGCCTTGACAGGCGGCGGCAACGTGGATGAGGCCACCACTTACGACGTCGGACTGGGTGACCAAGTGTTGCTGTGTGATCAGGTCTGCGAAGTGAATGTGTCGCGGGTGTTACGCGCGCACTTCTCAAACCGATCCAGCGTAACGACCAGTCAACCATGGCGAGAACACTCCATGGTTCTAGCCGTGGTGATCGTCTGCTATGCGAGCTGTGGCTGTTGCACCAAAGACGGTGCATCAGCCACATGCATGGCGGAGATGAACAGACGGCGCTATCCGTAAGGATGCGCGTTGCTCAAGATGATGTTGGTATTGAGGATGACTGAAGTAGTTGTCAGCGACTGGAACCATAACGATGTATGCATGATCAACTTACATTGAAGCGAAAGATGTCGCTCAACTCTTCGTGCTGCTCTCTACTCGCGCTGGGCCTCAGGCGATTCGGAGATGGGAGTCATGGGCTTGGACGATCGTCGTTGCTTGCGGCCGCTGCTGCGCCTTCGCTGTTGCTGCGGC
>Ga0247733_1000292_pt1 | contig 34652 bp, 34 predicted proteins | sample UWRJL043104R2_FD_180932 | JGI IMG/M metagenome (GOLD analysis project Ga0247733, IMG submission 180932) | Plant litter microbial communities from Arlington Agricultural Research Station in Wisconsin, United States - UWRJ-L043-104R-2 | ecosystem: Environmental > Terrestrial > Plant litter >...
GGTTGGCGAGAGCGGGGGTGGTGGTGTTGATGAGAGTGTTGAAGATGTTGAGGGCGGACAAGGCGAGGGCGATGTAGCAGGTGCAGGAGCAGACGATGTCCATCCTATCGAGCTGTTGATGAACACGGCGGAGAAAGAATTCGTCCTCACGATAAGCGCACAAGCTACCAGTCTCCCCGACGCAGCGCAAAAGTACCGCAAGAGACGAGGGCGGCATCCCCCGCCTGGCTTCGACGCGTGGTATGCATATGCCGCCAAACACGACGCTGTAGTCGTTGAATCTTTCTTCGACCAGATCTACGATGATCTAGAGCCGTTTTGGGGCATGGATGTGTTCGACTTACGACGTATCGTGCAGACGTTCAGTCCGAGGATATCGATTCGAAATGGCACTGTGGACTCAGCGGTGAAGAATTCGTATGACAAGTTGAAAAGGATGGTGGATTTGCTTGCGGAGCTAGTAGCGATCCAGGGGATCGATGTGCCGGACATGGATATCCCTTTCAATGTGAACGAGGAGGTGGGCATGCTGGTTGAATGGGAAGAACTAGCCACAGCGCTGGAACTCGCTCGACCCATCTTGACTTCATCCAAGGAAATTGTAGGAGCCTTCGCACCCATCAACGACGAAGAATTTGCAGATAAAACTTTCGATCCGGAATGGCTAGACGGACGTCTCCGACATACCACGCACACGGAGAACTATGGTCCCCGGCCCATTTGGTCGCTCGTCCGTCCCGCTTGCGCGCCATCATCGCCGACGCGGAAGGAGGCGTTGTGGGCGGATATATGGCACAAGCAGGGGCATACGAAAGAGGAGCATTCTGCTTCTGCGCTGTTGCCGTTAGAAGTGCCAGAAGGGAGTTTTGGAGGGTACGTGAGGAATTGGACGGCGGTGCGGGATGTGTGTTTCTGGCCGCGGATGCAAGGACTTCATGGAGCGTTTGTAGCGCCGGAGGACATGAGTGTTACGAAGAAGTTGTTCCCTTTTTTCTCGGCGAGTAAGATGAGGGTGAGTCGGGAGGTTCTTGTTCCGAGTGGTGGTAAAGAGTGGAATGATGATACCGCAGTCGCAACGATAACGCCCACGTCGTGGGACGAGAGGCAGACCAAGTTATTCTGGCGCAGTCCTGCAACAGGCGGGAAGAACTCGGCACTGAACTGGCGACGTTTCCATCGACATCGATTTGTCGCTATGTTGAATGCAACACATGTTGAGATTGCAGAGGGCTTGCTGCACGCAGGAAATGAATCGATGGTTGGTTTGGGGTATGCGGGGGATTTTCGACTTTTGCCTGGCAATGGGTATGGGCTTGTTACACAGAGGGGTGGGAGTTTGGCGCAGTGGGTAAATGGTTGGGCGGATGCGGCGTTTACGGATTTGCATTGTGATGGTGCGGCTGATGGGGGAGGATGTGAGTATACGGAGGAGTACTTCTCTATTGCTACCGCACAGAACACCTCGGCTGGCGCGGGCCAGGAACACAAGTATGCGGCGGTCCTGGACGGGAATGGCGGTGATGACCGTGGGGAGTTCGTCGGCGCGCTGAGAGCGGGTAGCGTGGCACTCAAGGCGAGTGTTTACCGACAATGGTTCGACGGCCGTGTGGTACCATGGGTGCACTTCGTTCCGCTGGACAACACATTTGTCGATCTGTACGGGGTCATGGAGTTCTTCCTAGGTACGGCGACAAGAGAAGGGACGACGGAGTTTGCGCACGCGCATGTGGAATTGCCGAAGCATGAGCATCATTTTCAGACGCCGCATCCGGAGGATGAAGAAGAAGGAGAAGATACTGAAAACCCTCAGGGCGAACATGACCAAGCTGAAGAAAACGTCGTCAAGAGACTGGAAGGTGAGAAAGATGGACACGATGACGCAGCACGGAAGATTGCAGAAGCGGGACAAGCGTGGGCCGAAAAGGTCTTGAGAAAAGAAGATATGTCCCTGTACATGTACCGCTTGCTGCTCGAGTACGGCCGCGTTGTCGATACGCGGAGGAAGAGATTGGGCTGGGTGGATGATCTGCTTGCAGAAAATGGGAGTTGAAGCACGCGACCCTCCTAAAGAGAGAAGGAACACACAAGAACACACCAGAACCTGACTCTGTGACCACTTGCGCCAAAAGAGATAAATCACCAAATACCTATGTACCTTTACTCCACCACACCCGACCGCCAACCTACCAATCACACACCAACCTAAGATCTGGCGCAACCTATCACTCAGACTCTTCCTTCTCTTAATCCGCACACACCTCCACGACCTAACGCCTCTACACCACCACCGCCGACCGCCTCCCCATTCACACCAACCATCTCCCTCCCAACAAAGCATGTTTGCCATCTTACTAGCATGCTTAATGCTCGTCGCCATCCCAATCATAGCAGTACAGTACCCACGCTTCTACCCACCCTACCCCACCGATACTGAACCCAACACAGCTGACCCCGGATTCGACGGAGCGGGCGAGAAGAACACGGCGGCGGCATCACACGACAGTGAGGCAGAGATACCGATAACGACCACTCGCGCGGCGACAACGGGGGCGCATGCCGCAGAACGGAAGCCGTGGGAGAGGCCGAGACAAGATGAGATGAGTGGTGTAAAGAGGGGGGTTGTGGAGTCGGGGGGTGGGAAGGCGATAGCAAGGGAGAAGAAGCCGTGGGATCCACCGTTTGCCATGAGTCCGAAGAGTGCGAGAGATACGTATCGATTTGTGGGGCGGAGTGCATCCCCTGTGCTGGATGAGAAGGGAAAGGGGAGGATAACGACTGATACGACTGAAGAGGAGATGGAGGACATCTTCGAGCCTATGCGCGGCCATGTACCCTCCACAGAACCCGTGGTTGATCAGCCGCCTCCGCCTCCACCTCCTGCACCACTACGCTATGATACTACCTCGGCTCTCACGTCCCCCCCAGAACTTCCACCCCCGACACCGAAGAGCAACTCGAACCCTGCTCCAGCTCCGTTCGCCAATGACCGCAGATCCAGCCCCTCTCTCTTCCAAAGCATCGCCTTAGTCCTGGTGTTCATCATCTTCGTATTCGCATTCGCGGTCCTGATAGCACATTGTTTGGCCTGGTTCATCGTGTACAAGACCGAATCGCGACTAGGGGAAGTGCGGAAGGGATTGTTGAGGGGTGGGGATATGCGTGTTTGTCTTTGCGCACATGGATGATGAGAGTGTGAGAAGGGGCAAGCGACAGCTGACGGTATAACGCCCATGCTGAGGTCAAATAGATGGTATTTTTACTCGAGCCCGATGAGTATATAGAGGTACAGCAAAAGAAAGTCGTGACTTACCCGCCATATTATATACGGTTATCGCGCGCCAAAAACAAAACGAAGTTACCTCCAGCTAGTCCCAGTACTCCAAGCTAATTTTACAACGACCATCCCGGACGTATCCCATTTCCTTCCATTTTTTGACCAATCCCTAATAACGGAGTACAAAGTCTGAGCGACTTCGACCAAGAATTCGTAGTGCCTAATGTTCCACAATTGGAGATCAATGTGGACTCGCGAGTCGCTTGTAATCATGGTTATGAACGCGTAGCCTCACTGTCTCTATTGCCGCGCACCATGAGCCTGCCCTGTCCCCTCAAAATTTTGCAACCTCGCCGCAGCCGGAGAACTTTTTCCTTCTGGCGACATACGGTCGTCGATCCCATCCATACGCTCTTCGCCGCTGGCGCCGCTAGACGACTGACTTGCGATTCGGACGGCTCGCTCAGCCGCGATCGCGGCAACGTTGGGACGTTCGACCTGTTCGGGGTGGTCCGGGTCGTCTGGGGGATTAAAGAGCGCAGCCTGGATCCAGCGTAAGCTTCAACTCCCAGAGCAAGGTGGTAGGGAAAGGAAACTATGGGTTAAGGAGAACATACCTCGTGGTCATCAAAGTCCTGGCCTGGATTCACCGTCTCATAATCGACCATCTTAACGATCCTGTACATGGCCCAAGCAAGCATCGTCCCCATCAACGGGCCAAACCAGTAAATGTAATGATAGCCAGGGAACGTCCTCGTAACTACGCAAGGTCCAAAACTCCTAGCAGGATTTAAACTGCCACCCGTGAAAAAGACACCCACCATCTCGGATACAAAAAGTGCCAGACCGATGCCGATGGGTGCGAGGAACGTGGCCTTGTGCTTCTCAGCGGCGAGCATGAAGATGGTAAAGACGAGAAGCGAGGTGAGGAACATTTCGAGAAAGACGCCTTGGGCGGGTGAAACGCCTGCACCGAGGGTTGTTGAGACATTGAGCGGACCCGGGAGGATGGCGCTGACGACGCCGGCGGAGGCCATCCCTGCGAGCATTTGGGCGATGAAGCACAGGATCGCGCGAGTGCGGCCGACGGCGCCGATGAGATAGAGGCCGAGGGTTACCTGGGGTTGTGCTGTTAGTACGAACTCCATCTCAACCACAACAATCCCAACATCTCCATCTCGAATCTCATGGGAGGTAAGACCTACAGCAGGATTAAACAATCCACCGCTCACCCGAAAGAAAACCCAAACATTAACCATCAGACTGAACCCAAAGATTAAGCTGATATACAGCAATACGCTCGTATTCGGCGCCTGAGTAATCGAATTGGAATCATCCCCCTGCCCCCCAGTGGACTCGTTCTCCGCACTTGCCGCCGAATTTGCGACCTGCGTCCCGCCAAACGCAAAGAACATGAACATGAAGGTACCTGCGAACTCGGCCGCCATAGCGACGAGCTCGTTGCGCCATTTCTGCGTCCATGATCGATTGTGCGAGTGTTTCGATTGTTTCACGTCGTTATTTGTTGTGCCGCTGGCGCTGGTACTGGGGTCCTTTTCGGATACGTCTTTCTTATGGAAAGGGAGGATGTTGTGGGCGCGAGCCATGACGTCGGTGTTTGTACCGCACAGTTTGACAAAGAAAATCGACCTCTTGGCAAGCGTACATGTACAAGCTACAAGTCTTGCATGCAACCAAAGACTTGACGGTAGATGGAAAACAGGAAATCGATAGAGACGGACGGATGAGGTGTCTAGCACTACGACGAAGTAGCAGACGTTGAGGAAATCGAATGGTGAACCGCGCGCCGACGACAGTGGCGTATATCTAGAACGCCGGACATGGCAAGGTCAGTGTGGAGACGCATTTATACGCTAACCATCGGCATCTCGGCGCCACGTCCTTTGTGGATCGCACATTTATATACCTCAGCCGCGCAAGCGTGCGATGATGACATCGAGGATGGTGCATTGGGCCCAACCGCCTCTTAAAGCGCGATGTTTTACTCGTAGCGTCCATTAGCCCAGGCGGCCGCTAATCGCAGCATCGCGAGATGTAAAATAGCTATACGCCACTGATAGCACTGCGGGATTGGCTATCTGGGGGGATGCTATGGGGAGCTGAAATCGAGTGGTGAGAATTGAAGAAAATGGTGATCCGTGGGACTGGGATGGGTGCGGGATCGGCGCAGGGTGGTGCAAGAACTAAGGTTATCGATAAGCGAGAAGGTATTCATGACGAAGGTGGCGGACATAGCGGCCGCGGGACTTTGTTATGATGGTGCGCTTTGACGATGATGGCTTTGTTAAAGCCGATGTTTGAATCTCGATAGGTGTTTCGGAATGTGGACGTAGTAGACGGTGGATTGGTGGCTAAGATACGGCTTCCGCGGCGCAGGCATATGATGTGCCCTTCGATATGTACTCCGCAATATTCGACCCTTCAAGGATTGTTGCAACAACTCAGGAATGCCGCAATTTTATCGACATTGGTCTTCTGGCCACAATGGCCCTTTGCCCTTTGCCCTATAGTGTTCATTTGTTCCTTCTCCCGCATGCATGCCTCCCATCAGGAAATGCACGAACTCGACATTCGGCTTATGATCAGGACGGCATGCAAAGCCAAGAGATACACCAGTATCGAAGGTCCAGGCTTCGAGCAGTACCTTGTGTTTCTCACAACGTTCGGACCCCCTGGTTGCGCTGCTGCCCGGGCGTGTCCTTATGAATGTCTTTGCCGCAAACACTGGAATCCGGCGAGCAGCTTACGAAAACCTTCACATTACAGTACAGGCCATAGCAGCCACCACTTGAGCAACTGCAAGACTCGTTCCAACGACACCCCAAGCTGAGTTGTGCCCCGGTTGTTTCGTGTACCGATTGTCTAGTCTTCTATGCTGCTGCATCTCCATGAGCTCTTGCTGGTGGCCGAGATCCTCAATTTCTCGCAGCAAGCTCGCTTCCGAGACGATTGAACTCGGTGTCGGACTTTGGCGATTAAACGTAGGCGTTGAGTATGCGGAAGACGGTGATGCAGACCTGGTTGTGCGGTACCCTGTCCCATTCGACGGCATTAAGAAATCCGGCATTGATGGAATGAATTCCTGGTTGAGACTGCTTCGGGAGGCGCCGTCAGTTGGAGAAGGAGATCTGAGATGGTTTTGTACTCGAGAAAGCTCTTCGGTCTTTTGGGCAAGTTGCTCTTCGTTGGCTTTCTTGGCTTCCGCTAAAGCTTCCGCTTCTTTTCGTAGTTTCTCTTCCCAACTTTCCCGTACGTCTTTTAACTTCTTCTTCATGCGCTCCATGTCCTCCTCCAAAGGTTTTAAACTCTGTCTTGTGTCGTTTTGCCACTTGGAGGCCTGTGCGAAACCGTTCGCTTTTCCAGAATTGAACATTTCCATTAGTGCGGACTGCGACTCCTCCAGCGTGTTTTCTACTTGGGTAGTGTGTGTTTCAAGCTTTTCAAAAAGGAATTTGCCCGCGTCGGTTTCGTGGATTGCCAGTTCTTCTTCGACTAGCTGACGTTGGAATGCGAGCGTTAGTCGCTCTTCTTGACTTCTACTGGCGATGTGCGCAACGATCTTCATCGCGTCGATTCGCCCTGCAGATAGTGAGACTACTCTCCCGCCTTTCTCGACGACGTCGGCCAACTTTACACGCAGCTCACGCTCTCGCTGTGAAGCGAAGTTCATTTGGTCAGAAGCGACTTCATCCCACCGTGTGGTGGCTACAATGACTCCACGGTAGTTCGTTTCGCCCACCATTTTCTTGAAGGCATTCAATGACCGCACTCCGGAGCCTTGAAGACGAGTGGCGTTGATTGGGTGGAGATAAATGATACCACTGAGCTTGAGTTCCCGCTCATGTGCTGCTGCTAGCCAAAATGCGAGCTCTTGGAGGGTTTCGCCATCTGATCGACCGGTATCATTGAAGCCGGGAGTGTCAATCAAATGGATAGTCCGATTGTTACATTCCATTGAATGTATCATCACTTGGGTCGTGCCTGGCCTCAGGGTGAGCTTGGAAGAACTGAAGTGTCGTCGAGAGTCTTCACTGACATGAACTTAGTCCGTGGCCCACAATATCGATTGTTTCCTGCGTGCAGAGCGAGATGAACGTAGACTTCCCAGCACCTGTCAATCCCATCACCGCGATGAACACATCATCTTTACTTTGCAGGGTCAGTCCAGCAAACACATGAGGGCATCTGACATACTCGATTAGTTCCATCGTAAAATATGTCTGCGGCACTTCCAATAACTCCAGGCTGCGTTATGAATGAAGGTCAAAGCTAAGTTGGAAGTTCGCTTTCACTCCTCGAGGTTGAGATCAATCAACATTCTACCCACGCAATGCTTCTTCTTACGCCCATGGTGTAAGCAAGCAACCTGAGTACCACTCGGGCCGGATTCATGTAATCACCGTCCGATACGACGATCCGGTGCTGCAGCCGCACACAGCTACTTTGAGGCAACAAGGCAAACGGTAATTAATGCAGTGGCGCAAGGCTGAGATACTACCTAGAAACGCCTCTTCAGCTGAGCCAATCGACCCCGCACACGTATTTGGTGTTGCAGCTCACCGGAATTTGCACAGGAAGGAATAGCCGGCCCGGTGCAGATAGCAATACGGGGCAGTGCACCTAAGCGATACGTGCAACTCACCACATCTCGGCCAGCCCATATCTTTGGAGCGCCGGTGCTGAGTGGTCGGCAAATTTCTTTTGGGTCACAGCCCTGGCTTCGACGCCATTCCGTCCGCACTAGTATTCTGTGAGCATACATGGCGACTGTGTCGCGCAAAGCTCTCCAACATGAGCAGTATTTCAGACTCGAGGAACGCAAGACGGCAGTCGGAAGATCCGAGGTCATTCTACCGAGTGCGTGAAAGAAAGTCTAGGAGCGATGCTATCATTAGACGAGACACTGAGCCTTCCAGAGCCATGGAGGACGACATAGCCCGACCGTACGTTCACGACACAACACTTGTGTTTGCATTTTCGCTAATCGTCAAAGACATGTCGCTATACTGCTTCTTGGGCTGTCAGGTGCGGGGAAGAGCACCTTCATTTCGCATCTTACCGAGGGAAGGTTGAGAATCGGGCACTCGCTGACTTCCTGTACGTATGCTTGCACCACTTTCTCCTAACGCATCTACTCCAGAAGAAGATTTGGGGGTAATTACACTCAAAAAGGAATTCCATAAAGCAATTTGGAACCGGACTAATGTGCATGTAGGCACGCAAGACGTTGACGGGTATATCTACGTTCGTCCTAATGGCCAGCGAGTGTACCTTCTAGACACACCCGGATTTGACGACACCGAGAAAGACAACATACGGGTTCTACGACGAATTGCCATGATTCTATACACTATCTACGCCTCAGATCGGTTCGATTTAGCAGGGGTACTATACCTACACCGAATCTCCGATGTGCGCATGGCCGGTTCCTCTCTCAAAACCATGCGTCTGATTGAGAAGCTTTGCGGAGAGAGTAATTTTGGAGCTATATCTGTTGCGACTACCATGTGGGAGCTAGTTGATTCCGAGCTTGCCGGCAATCGCGAACGGTCTCTGATCTCTACGCCAGATTTCTTTGGGACGCTAGCCGCAGGATATGCCACCATAATGAGACATTTCAACACTGCGGACAGCGCGGCTGCTATTGTCGAGCACATGCTACGGAAGCAACGCACTGTGATTCTCGGTATCCAGAGAGAGATGGTGATCGAGCGCAAGTCTCTCAAAAACACCGCTGCCGGCCAGTACCTCCTTGGTGATTTCGAACAGATGCGAGCGAGATATGAAAGGGAGATGGAACAGTTACAAGAAGCCCTGGAAGATGCGACACAGGAGAAGGACGAGGATCTTATCACAATGATATCCGAGCAGCGGCGAGATTACCAAGAGAAGATCAAAACCGCCGAGCTCGCCGAAGGTGAGCTTTCTGTGACTCCCGAGCAGATGGAGCAGCAGCAACAAGAGTGGTTCGCCCAAAGAGCCAAGGAAGAGATGGAAGGCCCATCACTCGAATCAAGCGAGAAGACCCCGAGGGAAATCGAACTGGAGCAGCAACTCGAGCGTTCGGAACGAGAACACATTCGCGAGATGAACAAACTCCGTCTGGCAAACAAGGGGAAGGATGTGGAGAACGACCAATTGAAGAAACAGCACCGAATGTTGAAAGACAGGGTTAAAGAACAGCTGTATCGAGAACGCGAGGAGCGGGAAAGGAAGGACCCTCGCATAGGGTTAGTTGACCAGGGGTTTCGAATTCTACTTCAGCAAGGACTTGGGTTCATTCAACCCATGCGGCGCGCTCTCACATTTCCTAGAGAGGAGAAGATAGCCATCCCCCAGATTCCAAAAGCCTCGGAGTCCAAGGGCAGGTCCGGCTCTCAGCAACGCAAGTTCCGCAAGAAGCAGCGCGATAAGCAGATTCTGGAATTCGACAAGTATGACGAACTGGATGATGAACTCTACTCCGAAACTAGTACTGATGAGAGCCCAGCGGTGCATGCAGCTCAACATGCTCATGCATCCATGGCGCCGACCGCAAGTGTGGTTTCATCGCATCGACAACAAGTACAGCCAGGATTTGAGAACCCCAGTTATGTCGTCTATGACGTGGACACATCGTCGTATACTAGTCGTACTACTTCAGTCGCACTCGCAAGGGCGTATCCGTCAAGCGAACAGCAACAGTAAAGTGTCTCGCAGAATGTTTCTCGAAGCTAGCGATGCAGGCGCAAATACAGTATTCATTCTCTCTATAGCTTTCCAAGCAAATATCTGAGTTGATAGGTATCTGTTCACATGACAGTGCAGTACGTTTCTATCTCTTCCATGTCCGGATGAAACGTCTTCTGGCAACGATCCCCGCACCTTTGACAATGTAGATATGTTCTACCGTTGGTGCAAAGACAGCAATCTATAAGCCCATTAGCTTTAGTATGTCAGAAAACCGTGGTTTGAGACGTACGATAGAACGTCCTTCCCACTGATTTGCCACATTTTACACATGTCGCTTTTCCTACCAATTTGCAGCGGCAATTGCGTGTCTGGTCGCCTTGCGAGGGGCTCGAATTCAACGCCTGGGCGTTCTCCACTTCTGTGGCGAGATTGGCGAGATTGGAGAGCATCTCATCCTGCGCCTCCATCTCCTCTCGCATCTTCTTTAGCTTCTCCATCCGCTCCATGGTTTCATCTCGTCTCTTCTTCAACCGTTCCCGGTATTCGTTGGCAGCCATATCCTTCTCACAGGACGCTATGAATTGAGCAGCTAGCGTGTCCTTTGGGGCTTTTCCGTTGTCAACCATCTCTTGTTGCGCATGTAGGATGACTTTCGATGCACCTGCGACCTTTTTTAGAGCCTTCAGTGCTGACGCCCGATTGTTGTCCAGCCGCACAACCTTTGATCCGGCATCAATCATCCTGCCCCAAAGTTTCTTATCTTGCGTCAAAGCGGTCTCTCTCTGCACCTCTATCACCGGATCCGTAGTGCCCCAAAACGTTGTCGCTAGAACAACATGTTTTAGCGCGCCTTCGCCGCATAATTTGCGAAACATGCAGAGGTTTTCAAATGCACTTCCCGCCATCTTTGGGGCTGCAATAGTGTGGAGGTATAAGATGCCATTCAACTTGGCCCCGGAACGGTAGGACGACTCCAGCCATCTCAAGATGTTGTTGGTGATGGTATCGTCAGACTCGAACGTGTCATTGAATCCAGGCGTGTCAACGAGCATGTATCGAGTCCCTTGGTAGGTGAACGAATAGTCGCAAACTTCACTGGTTGCTATTGTTTCGTCAGTCTCTCGTCCACTGCGGTCCATTCACAAGTGGTATATGCGTACCTGAAGTTAACCCATGCCCAATGCGGATGTCCTCACGACCAGTAACGTTCTTAATAAAGGAGCTCTTCCCCACTCCAGTCAATCCCATTACCGCGATAACCACGTCGGTGTCCATAGTGAATTGATCCTGATGGGCTGGCATCGTGGGACAGGCTGCGAATCATAATCGACGCATGCCCAAAATTAAAGCTCGACTGCCGTCGCACATTTAGGTTCACCCTGTTATGAGAACATTCTTTCGGCTTCTGCCTTGAGTGGCCGTTACTGACGCATACCCTCAATGCACTGCCCCGCAAAAATCAGGCAAACTCACTTTGTGAGGCAAATGTCAGCTCAATATCTTAAGCAACTTTTTCAGCTCCCACTAATTGCAACGATTATGCAGTGAACCGTAGTAAAGGCCAATGAGATTGTTGTTGGAGCGGGGTCGTCGAACGCCTGCATCAAATTCCGGTGTGGTTGAGCAACGCCTGCATTTCTAGTTTACGGTTCACCGGATGGCGACTAGCGTGGGTCAGATATGGCAGGTTTTGCCGGATAGGCATGCAACCACCATTGCGCAGCACATCGCTGATAATAGCGAGCGGGAATTGCCTTGTGGAACCCGGTCGGGAGCCGCCCACTTTTGAGCTCGCGACCTTTGTGTTTCGCACGGCGTCCGGGCTCTGTGAATTCACAGCGCACTTCTTCCGCGAAGGCCAATGACATCCTCGAACAATTCAACTCAAGCACTGGCTATTTGAATCGGTACTCATCATGGTTGGATCATCCTCGACTTATGCTATGGGTGGAACTGGAAAGCAAAGAGCAAGCATGCCGGATGTGCCGCCTCCCGAACCGCCAGACCTCAAGTACGTAGTGTTGATCGAACATTATGAAGATGATGTACGCTGATGCCAGCAAAGATCAGGAGACATCGTTATGGCTGTGATGGGAACGACTGGAAGCGGCAAGACGACATTCGTCAACCTTTTTGCCGACTATAAACTTGAAGTTGGACACGGCTTAGACTCCTGTGAGTATACTCGCTTTTCATTTTGATGCGCCGCTCTATATGATCTCCTTGCTGATATAGAAAGGCACCCAATTTGTACAAGTAGTGCCTTGTACTCTTCCAGACGGCAAACGAATATATTTAGCAGACACTCCAGGTTTCGACGACTCATTGCGGACTGACTCTGAAATTCTCCGTGAAGTGGCCCTGTGGTTGAACGCGGCACACAAATCTCACATCAAGCTGACTGGCATTATCTACCTACACCGAATACCGGATGTAAGAGTTGGAGGTGCAGGGGTCAAAAATCTCAGAATGTTCAACAAGCTTTGCGGTGAGGACGGATTGAAGAGTGTAGTCCTGGCTACGACCATGTGGGAAACAATGAGCAAAGAACTCGGAGAGAAACGCGAAGCTGAGCTTCAACAGTCATCAATACTCTGGAAACCAATGATTGAGCAGGGAAGCAGGGTTTTCCGTCATGATGCTGGCCGCAGTTCGGGGCTGAGGATCATGCAATATTTGATAGACCGAAAACGACCGGTAACGCTCGATATCCAGCGTGAAATGGTCGATCAAAAGCTCCAGTTGGGCCAAACAGCGGCCGGTGTCGAGGTTGCTTCAGAAGTGGAGAAGGCTAAGCAATATTACGACAAGCGGTTAAAGGACCTACAAACCCAACTCGCGGAAGCGTTATCAAAACAAGACCACGATCGGAAGGAAGAGATTGAAGAAACGAAAGCAGAATTCGAATCGAAGATATCGCGAGGGCAAGATGAGCTGCGAAGGATGCAAGCAGATAGCGAGCAGCTGTTTGAAGAGATGAAGCAACGGTATGAGAAGGAGATGGCAGAGATGACGCGGTCGATGCATGAGAAGGAGTTGGCCATCCAGCAAAGTCAGATGCAGCTTAATGCCCTGAAGGACAACCATTCGCATGAGATGGAGTTGCAGAAGATTCAGCTTCAGCTGAAGTGGAAGGATAGATATTATAAGACGATGTACGGAACTATAGGATGCGTAGTAATGTAAATGAAGTTGACGGGCCCGGAAGGAGCTAGAGATAGCCGGAGGTGTCACTTGAAGCGCTCACTTCATTTACAAGTCTTCTGCCGATCGAACAACAGCAAGACTGTGGACTGCATCATGATTACTTAGTAATCAGTTTTCCTCCTCCAGAAAGACGTGGCCGATGTGTCAATTGTGCTACTTTCTGCCGCCAGTCCCAAGGCACAATTCATGCAATGTTGGCTGGCAATCCACATGGCATAGGTCGTACACAATATTGTGGCTTGAGTTTCCGGTGAGTGGTCCAGAAAAGGCTGGCCCCGAGGCGGACACAAGCATGCTCGATAAAAGCCAGCTGCAGCCCTTAGTAACAGGCCTCAAGCGATCCACCGGCACTACCGATGCTACCCACCTCAATATCCAATCCTATTGCTAAATTTCAGTTCTTGATCGCATCTTTCCACGAGTCTGAGCATGGTTCTTGAAGCTCTCGTCGCGGTGGGACTCGCGGGGAACCTGGTTCAATTTGTTCACTTCGTGAGTGGCTTGATCTTCAAAAGTTGCCAGATCTATCAATCCGCCTCGGGACTTCCAGGAGGAATTTCGGATTTCGACTCCATCGCGAAACATCTCGAGAAGTACACTCAGGAGTTTTCAAAGACCTCAGTAGGGCACGATGATGAGGCAAGTATTGGATTTTTAGCTTCCCGTTGTGGAGCTGTTGCTGTCGAGCTCTTGGGCGCCATCAAAGAACTCCAACCGAAAGGAAACCGAAGCAAGGGCCTCGGGAAATGGGAAAGTTTTCGTCAAGCCCTTAAATCTGTCCGGAAGAAAGAAGAAGTTTCAACCCTGCAGTCGAGACTGGAATCACTCCGAGATGAGTTGATGCTGCACCTGGTCGCTAGGAATGGGTATGTCGGAGCACCGTTGCGCGAAAAAGTACAGTCTATTAATTCACCATAGCAATCAGCTGTCCGATGCAACGCAAATGTTGAGCAAGTTGCAAGAAGCGAACCTCCAAAGTGGCCTTGCGTTGAACAGTCAGATCCAAGATTTTGCTACGAAACTTCAGCAGATCGAAGAATCTCTTCCATTCTACACGCAAGCATTGTCGGATCTTCGAAGGGAGTTTTCCCAGCTTTGCGCCGAGTTCAAAGAGTTGTCCAGAGACTGTCAGACCCTGCAGAAAATCACAGAAAGTCTCACTTTCCCATGTATGTCCGTTCGGTATTCGAACATAGCTGAAGCGCATGCACGGACCTTTGACTGGATTTTCCGCTCCCATTGTCTTCCCGACTCTGATGAGCGCTCGACTATTGGTCTGGCATCTTGGCTAAGATTTGGGGATGGTATATACTGGATAAGCGGAAAGCCGGGTAAATTATGCTGCTTCATAAGGCGTGTATTGTGACTTCTCAGAAGCTGACTGCTCATCAGGATCAGGCAAGTCGACATTGATGAAGTACCTTGAAAGGAGTCCCAATCGCAAGAATGCGCTTCTGGGGTGGGCAGACAAAAAAGACCTCATAACAGCGAGCTTCTACTTCTGGAACCCTGGGACAGAGATGCAGAAGTCCCTATCCGGTCTCCTGCAGTCGCTACTTCACACAATTCTAGTGAATTGTCCAGCATTGATACCACTTCTGTGCCCAACACGTGTTGACAGGCACTCAATAGCGGCATCAAATTCCTGGACTACGACAGAGCTTCGCGAGGCCTTTGACATCCTCAAAGAGCATGGTTCTTTGCCCGTGAGATTCTGCTTCCATATCGACGGTCTTGATGAGTACAACGGCGACCATATCAAGATGATCGAGATACTTAAATCTCTTGCCAGAGCCCCTAGTGTTAAGATTCTTGTCTCAAGTCGTCCTTGGAATTGTTTCAGGGATGCTTTCGGCGGAACGAGAGATCAAAAGCTCGACCTACACAGCCTGACAATGGAAGACATAACGCTATTTGCGCGAGAGACGTTGCAAAAATACGCTGGCGAGATTTGTCTTCGAGACAGCGCCCTCGGTGAAAGTCTGGTAACGGAAATTGCGAAAAGAGCTCAAGGTGTTTTTCTCTGGGTCTACCTCGTTGTCCGCTCGCTCCGTGACGGAATCCTGAACGGTGATTCGACCACAATACTGCAAAAACGGTTGCGGGCAATACCAACGGATCTGGAGCCATTCTTCGAGCAAATACTGAGAACCGTAGACCCGGTCTACAGTGAGTATATGGCCCGCACATTACTCGTAGCTTTGGACTCGCCCTTTCCTCTAAAGATCGTCCACTACTCCTTTCTAGACGAGGAGAACCCCAACTACGGCTTCCAACTTCATTACCAGCAATTCGACAAAGCCACTCTACACAAAAGAGTAACACAAACGCATAAACGGCTGAACGGCAGATACAAAGGTCTTCTAGAAGTTTGGAAGCACGGCGAGGATATCGAAGCAGATGACGCTGTAAATTTTCTTCATCGAACTCTTCGAGACTATCTTCTCACACCGCAGGTGAGAAAACGGCTCCTGCAAGACCTTCCGCCAGACTTCGATGCCTTCGTCCATATTGGTTCGGTGTATTTGGCGGAAGCCAAATTCGTTTTGGACTGTCATCCCCGCTCTTTTAGAGCATCGATCTACATTGCAAGCAAGATTACACAAATGACCGAAGATGTTGAGGTGGAATTCAAGATCTACGACCACGTGGAAAGAGTTTTGAGGCTGCATTGGAGAGAAATGTTCGCAACGGAGCCCGGGCAGATCATGCTTAAGATTACTATTCATCAGGGACGGACTGACTATTTCAATCATCGCACCAAGACAGAATATGGTATTGAAGACATCAGTGACCTCTTGCGACACGCTCTGTTTTGTCGACTGAATTGTCATGATTCGTTCGCGAAGCCTATGGGACTGGCCACATACGCAGAGACACCGGAACGAAGCGCATCTTCTCAATCGAAACTTGTAAAGACACTTCTGGAGGCAGGCGCAAACCCGAACGCAAGGATGGGTAGCAGCACCATTTTCACTCAATTCTTTACGTGGCTTGTCAAAAGCGCATACGACCTAAGCTCTTACACGGCTGCTGATGACTACCCAAAATGTTACACGGCTCCTGGCTTCAACATCATTGAAGTCCTTCGCTTGCTTCTTCAACACGGTGCGGACGTCAACAAACATTGCGAATTGTGGATGGGGTACTTTTGCAGAAACCTCAGTTGGGCGTACTGTCCCAATACCTACAACGAGCGATTGGAGTGTATAATGCAGTCGATAGAGGCAGCACTAGAACACAAGCTGGATCCAAATACCGTGTACAAAGAACGCAGCCTCTGGTCATTGATCTTAGACCTTACCGCCACTTGCTTTTCCAATAGCAAATCAGCGACCGCAGAGAAGCGACTGATCCATTCCTTTTTGGTACACGGTGCGAACATCACATGTCTATATGTGGACGGAACCGCTGGACCTAGCTGGTTTACGAGGACGCTCGATAGAATCCACAAATTACCGTTCGAAGAGACCTGGGATTGTGATTTAACCTTTAGCTTTGATGTCCTGCTATCGCATGGCTTGGATCCGAATGTACAAGTCAACGGACGAACATTGTGGGAGCATATTACTGATGCGGTTCGCGAAAATATCGAACAGGCCAAGCTGAACACATGTAAGGATCCAACAAACCTACTACCGCATTGGGGACATACTCTCATCATCCTCTTCCTTCAATACGGTGCCGACCCTTTTATTGAGAAGCTGCACGACCTCCTTCAGATGAACCTGAACGGACGGTCTGTTTTCGGAGAGCAAAGGATCCTCGATATAAAAGCAGCCTTGCAAAAAGAGATGGACCACGTTCTGTTAAAAAGCGCAAGTTCAGCAAGCAATTCTCTGAATACGACGATTGCCAAACGACGAAGAGAGTGTGGCAACTCTGATTATGACTTGGGTCACGAGAACACGCGTCGTGCGCCCCAGAGACTGCGTCTAGCTGAGTCTGGGGGATGACTTGTTCACGGTCGAAGCAAATCCATCTACGGATCGCGCACTCGCTTAACCAAACACCAAAACAGATGCCTTCGAACGCCCCACATAGCAACAGCTACGGTTAATATCGAACAAAGGATAAGCAGCGGTGGATGGGATCGGTAATGAGAGTTTGAGAGAATGGTCGAGTTGTCTGGTGAAGCGAAAGCCTTCGTCTACGTGTCTCTGAAGGATGGTGCGTGGATATCGATCAATTTCCTATGGCCTGCGGTGTTCTTGTATTGGGCGAGCTAGTCGCGCGTTTCCCCATTCTTATCCTAGGCGTCCGGTCTAAATACCTCCAACAATTCAATCATAGATTCAAGCCCATCTTCGATCGCCAATTTCATCGCCTCCTCGTAAACGGCGCCCGTCAACTCAGCGCCATGCTCCACCAGCCAATGGAACATGCTCGTATGTTCCCGCTGGACAGCACTGACAAGGAGCGCAGGGTTACTACCATTCACTTCAGCCCCATACGCAACGAGTAGTTTCACGACGTCGAAGCGACCTATCCCTGCCGCCGCAGCTGCTGCCATAGTCGGATCCCACGAACTTGCACCATGTTCCAAAAGTAGCCGTATGACTGGCTCGTGGCCATCCTGACAGCACGCCAACCACAGCGGACAACATCCTGTTGCACGGATACTTTCGTCTATCGATACGTTGATGCCGAGCAGATATGCCACCAGGTCCGTATATCCTCTGGCGGCAGCGACGCTGAGAGCATGCGCGAAGTGGTGTTCAGACATGCTCGTTTCTGGCGGCGCTGATGCTTCTTGGTACTGTCGCAGAGCTTTGAGAATATCCACGTTAGGCGAGGCCATGACCTTATTAAACCAATTCTGGTTTTCTGAATCGTTCCACACATCGGGCATCCACTCCGAGGCTAGAAGGTGCTGCACGGTGTTCAGCGCGCCCTTTTCGGACGCAGTTTGTAGCATCGACTTGCAATATTCCTCTTGCCGCGGATCTGATATGCAGAGAAGGTAGTCGATGATATCAGTTTTACCGCCCCGTGCCGCAGCAGTATATGTCTGCATTGCTGTGCGTGTCATGGTTCTTACATCATGCTCACTAAGCTCTTGAACGATAGAAAGATGGCCAGTGTATGCGGCGGCAGCAATCAAGAGGCCATGTTCAGTGTATGGGGCGGGAGCGGTAAAGACATAGCCCAGAGGAGTTTTTGATGCTATTGATACTGTTGATGCTGTTGATGACGTCGGCTTGTCGGCGAACAATGCCTTCACATAGAAATTGTGCTCTTGCATCAGCAACTCGCTGAGTTTGTTGATGTACGCCGTGTAGCTCCCGGAATTCACTGTGTTGTTGTCACTATCCTGACGAGCAAGCCGACTCGCTATCCTGCGGGTGTGGTCAAGCATTGGTGATATCGTTGCTTGCTTGCTGAGAAGGCGCTGGGAGACGTACACAGTGCCTGTTTCACCCATCGTGTATACTGGAATGCTACAGCTGTCCAGTATCCTGAGCAAAGGAAGGGCCCGGATCACTTCGGTTGAGAACAGCTCTAGAGGTTGATCAGTGGCGGCTGCTATGAACTTCTACACTGTATGCGCCTACTATTAACAAGCCGTAGTCGCATTGCTCTAGCTACAGTTCGATTAAGCATCGCCTCGCCCAAGATGGCGCGAAGGAGCTCCAGGGGGAGGTCCATGAGCTGCATCTTTGCGGCGGGTGGTAATAGGGAGGTGGCCATCTTTACTGGAGAGAATTGCACGAAAACCTCACAAGAAACACCGCAATAGCCTCAACTCGAAGGTTGGAGCTCGACTCGAAAGCTGCACACAAAGAGAGGAGGTGGTGGCCGTCAGCTTACTGTCCGGACAGCGCGGGGTGGATTATGTCATCATCCACCAATGTTCCCGAAACGTTAACGACAGTCAATGCGAAAACAATTTCCAACCCACGTCTCTGATCTGGCGCATTTCACAAGTAAGCGCTAGGTCGCAGACCAATGAAGGGCGGTATGCCACTAGGCAACAAGCACCGAGACCGTTTTGGCTACTTATAGCGAAGGTGTTATTGGTCGTACGATAGTGAGCGTAACCCCCTTATGTAGCGCAGACAGGCACAGCAGGACGATGAGAGCATGTGGAACACTGACAGAGGTGTGCCCGATGGACATCGAACGCTGCGGAGTTCTGGTATCGCTTGTCACGCCTGCGGCCTGGTTGGGCAGACTGGAAGAACCCTGGATATGCCAACTTCTACCTAATCATAGAAGGGTTGTGCAGGTCCTCAGAAGACTCTATGAATAGGTCACTGTCTTCAATACTCCTTAGCAAACTGCACGTAAACTCGTACCACGTATGGCCCCCGTAAGCTTATACTTGCACGGCAAGGACGCCGGCGAATCAGACAGGTTCTCTCATTACGCGAGTGTGACCACTTGAACGCAGCTAGTCCAGCCGGGCGGTCGTTTCAGCCTTATGGTTCCCGAAGAGGTCTAGTAAAAGCCCAAGCAATACCATTCCCACGTCTCGCTCCTTTTCCCAGTCCCACTTTTCGGCCGTTGGGCAAACTTAAGGACCGCAACGCCCGCGCCGCGACACAGCCAACCTCAACAACACTCGCGCGCGAGCTTCTCACTTCTGCACCAGAAGCAGGCGATCTGCATCTGAGGCCTGTCGCACTCTTTCACGAGCCACTGTTGCCGGAGCCCCGTTTCGGAAGTACATACCGCGAGTCCCAGGTTGTTGGTTCGCGGAAGATTGTCCACCTAATTTGGAGCGCGAGGTACGCAGGACAAACGACTTCACAATACACAATGGCGCCCCTCCCTGCGTCCATGAGCCCGAGAACGCGCCTCATATCCATCTCTGTCGCCATCATTCTCGTCATCGGCGTCCTCGTCCTCAGCTTCGGCCCCTCACCTTCAGAGGGTCTCTCGAAACTCGCCGCAGCCAAACCCGCAGCCAAACCCGCACCCGCACCTGCACACACGTTCAATCCGCCAAATGAGGCTCCCACCGCCCACGGAGCTCCCACCTCCCACCACATTCCCGAGGCCGACCGCCGATGGCTCATCGTGACCCCGATGGCGGCGAAAAGCGTCCAGCGCCGCATGATCGTGCGCAACACCTGGCAGCGCTTCTACCACGACGACACACCCTTCGTGTCCAAGTTCGTCTTCGCACGCATACCCGACATCTGGAAAGCTGCCATCCGCGCCGAGAACGAGACGTACGGTGACATCATCGAGCTCCCACACCTCGAGGAGTCGGCGCACGTCGCCAACACGATCAAGACGGTGGAATTCTTCGGTTACATCAGGAAGACGCAGCCAGATCGCTGGGATTTCGTCACCAAGCTCGACGACGATAGCTTCCTCGATGCGCGCGTGTTTTGGAAAACATACCTACAACCAGCGCTTGCCGCGGGCAAGACCAAGGAGATGACGTGGGGACGCACACTCCACTTGGAGGGGCACGACTGGAAGTACGCGGGTGGGCAGTTCTACACATTCACAAACGACCTGGTCAAGCGGGTTGCCGAGCTCTTCGCCAAGAATCGCATCGACGACTTGGATGAAGATGCACTGCCTTCGCGACTCATGCATGAAGGTGGCGTGAACTGGAACCAGACCGATCTGCCGAGTGCCATCGCCTTCGATTACAACGGAGAGGACTTGCAGGACCCGAAGCAAGCATGTCCATGGGCCAAACCGTCCGCGGATTTGACTAAGTGGGCGCATTCGGTCGGACCGGATAGTCTGAATCCGCATAAGATGAAGACGGATGAGGACTACTTGAAGGTGGTGGCGTGCTGGGACGAGGCTGGTTATATCCGGAAGCGGCCGGCGAAGAGCTAGGGGCAGCGTCCTGGTGGACATGTCGATTGTTTCAGGACATGGTCCGTTTGCGTGAGAGCATTTTCCACTATGCTCGTTGGGCGTCTGGCCGTTATCACAGAAGTGCTCGTGTGATATATGAGCCACCAACCGGCTTAGTCGGAACGAATGGTTCCTCCGATAGAATATGGCAGCATTGATAGATTTTGCGTTGATTTAATGTCGGCGGCCTCGCGGTCGATCTGGGAATGGAATGCACACGAGGAAGTGAATGTGGCGAAGCTTGGTAGAGGACAGCATTATAGAATACATCAGCCTATCCCGTCCAAACAAGACAACCTCCACCACACTACGATCGTGAGGTTGCAGCAGGGAAACACCATCTTGTCCAACCTAAAGAGTGTCATAAACAAAGTTGGACTCGCCTCTAAATCACCTCACCCCTTCCCATGGTCCAACCAGCACGCCCAAATACTTAACAGGTGCCCATAATCCCTGTAACAAATTAGCCTCTTCCGGGAATCCATTCCCAAGCACAAGTGGTAGACTGACCAGGCCAGCTCACATAATAAAGCGCCACCCACTTATTATTCGCAATCCCATTCGCGATAATTTTCCCCCAACGTCTGCCCAACGCATCAGCAAGCAATCCCACATCACTTCACACGTTTATGCGCGAAGCCACTACATATACATACCTGTCCCCCTCCACAGGCGTCGTGTTCGTGTCCTCAAAACAACGAATGTTAATTTGTGTTCCGATTGGAAATTGGCCATCAGCAGCGCAGGCTATCCGCGGGCATGTTCGGTATCTGAGCCCGTCGGTGAGGACGGTACCGGTTACGAATCTCTTCTCCAGAGCGGGAGAGTCGATGTCGGCCACGGCGGCTGGTTCAGCTTCTGCGGCTGGGGCAGAGAGGGTTGTGAAGGGGAGGAGGGCGGCGATGGCGAGGGCGGTGACTTTCATGATGGGGAAAGGGTTAGGAGAGCTGTGGTGCACAATGTGGGAATTGATGATAGACTGGCTTGGTTCGAGTGATGATCGTTCTGTTTGGTGAGCAACAGCACTCAGCTTTATACCTTTTTCTGAAGCTCCCCAGCTAAATCCTGAGATCCAATATGGACCTCACGATGGAAAAAAGACCAAGAACTGTTTCGAATACGAGATGTACGAGGCCAATGCATTCCCTCCTACCTCCTTCCATCCGTGACGTCTGCCTTGAACTGTAAGTGTCAGTAACAGCAAATTCTGCTTTCGTTATAGCAAGTCCCACGAAGCGGGGGAGCGCACCAGGCCAAGAGATGCCGATATTGGACAAGGTGTAGTACATCTCGCATTGCTCGTATATCTGGAATGCTGGGGAAGGTACAAATGCAAGGCACTCGCCGAGGGTAATAGTGCTGACAGAACAGAGGAGCTGAGCTGCAGCGTGAAGAGGTTATTATTTTGTGTCGCTTGTCGCTGACGTTGATCAGGGTTGTTATAGTGGATACGAGAATACGAAGCGCGGCATCCTGGATAGCGGATTCCTGCCGTGTGCAGCGCGGTTTAGTGCTTCACTTGTTCTAGAGCTCTCCTTGGGCGGGACACTAGTGTATATTTTTGCCAAGTTCGTAACGACGGGTGAAGCCGGTTGACGGTTAGTGTGAGGGTGTATTTGGCAAAGCGCAAATGGTAATTAGTGTTGCAGCGCAGGAGGTTCCCAACTAGTTGTAAGCTCTAAACTTTATCCGTGGTATAATCGGCGCTAGCTCCTTGGGGATCGGTACAACGCGACGCCCATCCGCACCACAAACTTGGATTCCCACTGCTGCTGTGTACAGGTTTTTGAGCGAAATTTCCAGAATTAGGTACAGTTTGGTTAAGCTGTTGTAGTTTTTCAATTGAGTAGCATTCTGTTCTAACTCTTCTCTCTTCACGCTCCACATTAGGCGCCTCAACTTCGAATCTTGAAGACTGTCACGTCAAGCATGTTGATGTATACTATCTCCAAGCCACGTGAATCACATCACTTTTGGTTGCACTCCTCCGCCGATCGACTATGAGGCCGAATCGAATTCTTCTGAATGTAGCTTCATCTGCGTTGCCACGACCGCCGCAGGGTTATTGCCAATGCGTCCTGCCGGTAGACACACAATCGCGCGTGCTATTGGCTCTGTCATGGACCACTTCCGTACAAGTCTACCTTGTCACCGGTCTGTCAGGAAGACTACCTGTTTCATGTTGGCTGAGCTGGAGTCCCTGCAGTGATTTTAGCGTACAGATTACCTTCAGACCTATCGCCCTAACTATCTAGTACATCCGCTACTTTCAACCTGTAAGCATAATATACAGAACAGTGGCCGACTCGCACCGGCCATGACCTTGTGACGGCTTGCCACTGCAGCAGGTATTCGTGATGGTGTGCAGTTGAGGAGTCGCTCAACGTCGAGGCGGAGGGAGACGCTAAGCCACACGCTTGCTTAGTGCTTCCGCCGCAGGCCCAGCCCATCGGTAAGTTATTTGGCCGATGGAATTCAGCCTCAGATCTACAGTTGTTCGTTTCCTGTGAATTCAATTATAAACAGTGGAGGAAATGACCCGAGAGGGTATTATGACAACCTGTGGAGTAAACAGTCCTCCAGAATTCGTCGCCGGGGGGGATGTGGTGTTCCAGCGCGGACCCTGGCACGCTTGGCGGACGCTAACCCGGCAACTACCTTGTCACAACATTGCAATCCGTCTCCACTCCAGCTCTTCCTGACACCTCAACTCTTGTTAAACCGCCTCCATCTTTACCTCTACCTATGAATTTTGCTGAAAATTGGCTAACTGGCGTCCTCGATGCGAGCGGTGACTCGGATCCGCCGCCCGATCCGCAAATCCCTGCAGACTACCTGCAGAAGCCCCGAAGGCAACACCCCGCATCCAAACAGACCCAACCTCCATCCTCCCTTCTCCCTTCTCCACCCACATCCTTCTCCAGACCCAAACGAAGTCACGCTGCGCTCTCGGAAATTGAACCCCCAAACCACGAGCCTCCGCCCAAGCGACGACGAACGCCGAACGCACTCACACCTGTCATGTCGCAGGCTCCACGATCGCCATCGAAGAGGTCGAGTAGGGTCGCTGCAAGGAAAGCAAAGGACACAAACATAGGGCCATCGGTAGAGGATGTCGTGGACCCCAATGCTACACCACGGCAAGCGCGTGCCAAGGACAAACCCGCGCCCCGCCCGCCTGCTCGTACCGTGCCTATTTCGGACCTGGACGAGATACAAATGCCAGCATTGACGCCCAGCGCATCCGAGGGTGAATTAGACATCTTCAGACACGACATGGACCGGCCAGCGTCGTCTATCACCGAGTCAACTGGCTCGAAGGCGCGATCGCGCAGCCCAACCAAACGAATGGTAGATCTTCGAGTCGCGGAGAAGACGGTGGCCCTCAAGACGGTGAAATCGCCTGCAGATGTGCCAGGGGACGTGCGGGAAGTTTATAAAGCAATCAAAAGCCTGGCTCGTGTACCTCGTGGTGTTATTCCGCTGGGAATTGAGGTACGAGCCAACCCGCTCTCACCCCTGCTCCCTTCGCTTATGTTTCCACCTAGGACGAGGTTAAAAAGGATGCCGGCGGCGATCTTGATGATTTAGACCTTTTCGTGACGAGGAAATCGAACGGCATGACTAGGGAACAGTTAATGGATGAGTTCAAAGCCCTAAGAGGGATTCGGGACTCGACTGCGTTTTGCAAAACCAAATACGTCCACGAGCCTACCTGGAACGAACGTGTGCATAGCCGGATGCTGGAACAAGCAGTTCGTAATCGCCCTGGTTTTGAATACCATAATATCACTACTGCGCGCGTTATCAAGGAGCTGGTTTCCGGGAACAAATACGGCGAGCTTTTGAAGAACAGGTTGATCGATTACGCTATCACCCTCGGGCCGCCGCTCTTCTCCGAAGACCAAGTTATTACTCGGCTGGCTACTTCTCTCCCACCACTTCAGCGGACCATCAATCCATCCGACTATTCGCCTCTGTGCTACAACCCCGTCGCCATCAGCATCGAGACCAAGTCACCCGACGGCAGCAAGGAGAACGGCGAGGTGCAGCTGTCCGTCTGGGCAATGACATACTTCAACCGCCTACGCACGCTCACTCAGGATCCCGTGTCCATTACGCTCCCACTCGTCCTGGTTTCCGATGAGCATTGGAAGCTTATGTTTGCTCGGGATCTGGAAAACTCGATTGAGATTATTGATGCCGTAGATTTTGGGGATACTGGGGACATCATTGGTTGTTATCAAGTTTTGGCGGCGCTAAGGCTTTTGTGCGGGTGGGTAGAGGAAATATTTCTGGGCTGGTTTTCGGACAGAGTTCTGAAGCCAGAATGAAATAGAAAGGCTCTTAACGTGCCTGCCTAACGAGTTGGTATGACAAGATGGCTGCTTTCGACGTTGGAAACGCGCAGGCTAGACTGACGAGCGCCGTTGTCCCCCTGCTCCCGATCTTAAGTCGGAGTAATCGGGCCCACGTTCGACGGATGGAACGGGCCCACGTTCGGCGGATAGAACGGGCCTACGTTCGACGACAGACCCGGGGCCTGTCGAAGTGGACATTGAAGCATACGTGCGCTCCACGTTCGACGTATGGGACGGCTCCACGTTTATCAGATAGGACAGACCAACTTTGTTGGTATTGCCGGGTTCTTCCGCTTGGGGTTCATTATTCGAAGGGTCCGTTGTAGAGCACGCATGCTCCAAGTGTTTCGTTCCGGCGCGTTCGTCAGAACTAATCTCAGCCACGGATACCGAGAGACGTTGATGCTCGTCTGATGAGCTCTATGAAGGTGGATGAGGCCTTATCTGTTAGCGCTGCGCTCATGAATGTTCCGTGTATACATACTTGGTTGTATCGATGAGGCCTTGAATGGCTATCTTGAATGCGGATGTCCCGCGAGGGGTTTTGACTGCGTCTAGACCGATTTTGACCAGGTCGACCGCGTGCGCAGGTTTGGCGATGTTGCCAGGTGGATCAACTTCTCTGGCTTTAGATTCCACCTCTTGATCTTTACGAGAAGCAAAGAAGCGTCGGTTTGGACCTATGATGTACGATTACATCTCGCTGTTGGGATAGGTGACGACTATATGTTAGAGATCAAGCTACTTCCGTCGTTTGGAAAATGTGTTTCAGAGGTCAAAGACTTGTCCTAGGAGGGTTTGAGGGCCTTGCTAGGCGACTATCTTTTCGAAGTTATGATCACGAGCCCATGTAAGAAGAATGAAGAGATGGTACGGGTATTTGCGACTTGCGCTGTCAATGCTGAACAGGATAGGAGGAGCGGTGATATGATTTCGAGAGTAATGCTCATTTTCGACACAGGCACTGCTCTATGGGGAGAAATGATCAAGCCTTCTTCAACTTGAGGATTGTGTTTGATACAGTTACACCCTCCCAAGCGTCAAGCTTCATTCCTTCAAGGTTGTCCGTATTAGTCAATTTATCGACGCCCTTCGTTGTTGAGAAGAAGCCCTCTCCACCCTTCCATGACATAATTCTTTCGTCGGCTATCCCCTTGAATCTCCAATGGACAATCTTTTCATAGTCTCCGTTGGCGGTTTGATCAGACTGAGTCCTCCACGTTAGCAGCATCTTGGAAATGCGCTGAAGTCGATCCTACCTCAGGCATTGAGCAACAAGGTATATCCCTCGCGGGGTGGTCAAATGCAGTCGCGAGATCGGGTGACGTTCGATGTGCGGAGAGGTATATGCCTGCGAAATGTCAGTAGGTGCTTGTCGCCAGGCCTGGTCGTGTGCGCTACGTACCACTCGGCTTGTGCTCACCTCGGATGGCTGGCGATACCACTTGCGGCCTTGCGAAAGGAGCAGGCAAGAAAAGAGGTGGAACGCAGGCAAGTGGGAGTCTATGTTGATAAATCCGATGAAGCGCAAAGTTGTTCAGGTGTTGATAGTTGGTGCCCGACGGAGAGAGAAATTGGGAGAGTCTTGGGCTCCTCGCGGGTTGTTGCCTGCCCCACTATCAGATTTCGGTTCATCACGTGAACCACGAGGCGCTCTGCCCGCTGTTAGCTGCCCAGGAAGTAGCGCTCGCACAAGAAATACTCGATGCGTGCAATGGCTGGTAACGTAAAGACACCGTTCAGCCCGAAGTCGACGGTGCTATGAATGGAACAGATAATGTAGTTATGACAGCCCAAATCTAATGGGGTCATAGTGCAGGTTCAGGCGTGCTTGAGATGAAAGACGAAGCTGTCACGTAGGTTGTACGCTTTATACCTACTTTTGCTGCAGTCCTTATCAAGTTAGTCCTGTTCAGCGCGGCTGCAGAAGCAATAGTGGCATTGCCCGCATTGCTTGTTGACGGCGATGCATGCATGGTGGTTGTTATCGAGCCTAAGCAAAGACTATCCTTACTGAGCAGCGGTTGGAAGACTGAATGCCTTCGGCTAAGCGATTAACCTAAGTAATCCTTTACTCTGTAGTTAACCGCTACGCGTGTGCCCCACTTTCCTAACTAGGAGAGAGATGCCTTGGCAGCGCCCGAGCCAAGTGGCGTGTCTCCCGCGACAATACTAGGTTTGTCCTGCAATACTACAGCATGTTACAGTTAGTCACTATAGATAAAACAAGTACTTACCAGTACCGTCCCGAATGTTCACCCGCTATCCCTAGACGGCCGTGAAGGGTCCCGGCATGTAATAGTACGCGGTCAATTGCAGGCCCGTTCTAACACCTTAGATTTATGGCCTTATTGGCAACCTCGTCATAATGGTAGCCATACTGCCTCAGCACCTTGCGCGGCAAAGGAATCAACTCATCCTGCCCACTCCCCACTAAGGGACTTTTGCGCTGTTGTCAGTATGCCTTTGAGTATCCGGGGTTGCGTCGGCGGAGGGCGGAGGGCTGCGCTAAAAGCTCTGGAGGTGGTCCTGAGACTGAGCGGATGATGAGGCGCTCTATGCGATTATCTTTTCCAATCTCGATGTACCGCTTGCCTCCGGCTGTGATATGATGGTGGGGTCGAAACCAAGCTGTTCCTCGTTCAGCCATAGGAACCCGAGCAATGTCGAACTATGGGGAGGCGATTCCCCCAAGTCGGTTGAAGTTCCACAGCCACATGTGGGATCCACACAGCGTAAAGCCGAGTACAAAGCGCCGACTGTCCTGAGCACAACGTATCACCGGATTCGCGCGTTGTTGTTGTTGGACACGAGTGGTACTTCTACCTTGCCTGTCTGCAACCTAGTAGTGCGGGTCCCGTGCACATCCTTGCACATGAGTCTTGCTCGACGAGTAGTATTGAACGGATTTTCAAACTTCTCAGAGTTTTACGGAACGTGGTTGAGTACGGGGTGGAGGGGGTAGGAAAGGCGGAAGATGGTGGAGGAGATGGAGTTGGATACTGGGGCGGGTTCCTGAGACCGACGCTAGAACGGATAGCGCTTGGGAAGATTAATATAAGGAGCGGAAGGATAAAACTCGTGGTGACTGTAGCTGATGAGGGGATAGGGATCGGAAGTGAGAGTAGCGTAGCTGCGTTGAACACAACCGTGTAGCGGTTGACCCTGCGTCGGGAACCCAACTTCACAAGGAACAGGTGGCCAAGGCCACGAACACAAAACGAAACACCTATCAATTATCAACCGTCCACCACTCATCCTCCAGCAACTCCTTTGCGCTCGGCCGATCCCGCCAATCCATCTTCATAATCTTCAAGATAAAGTCCTTGTCTTTCTTGCAAACCTCCTTTTCAGACACCCAGGCAAACGGCGTAAGCTTGTCCATAGGTATCATCTCCATAAGCCGCAAAATAGAACCGATAGTCTCTGGACTAGCAATCTGCTCGAAGCTCGCGGGAAACGGACCGAAAAAACGGTATTGCTGCTTAATTACTTCTAATAAGTATTCTTCCTGCTCGCGAGTGATAGACTTGTCTTTGGGGAGGAAGATATTGAAGTCGCCGCCGTAGATCAAGTTGATGAGCTGGAGAGTTAGATGGCAGGACTTCAATGTAGGGCAATGGCAACGTACCATGGCGCCAAATGACCATATGTCTGCCGCCGTGTTCCATGGTATTTCCATGAGGATCTCGGGACTCGTCCACATGGGCGCTCCTACCAACGTTCCGGAAGTAGCCCACGACGAGTCGACGGGGACACAGCTACCTAGGTCTCCCAGCTGTACTTCATCGAACCGAATATCACCCTCGCCGCTTCGGAAGTTGACCATTACGTTGTCGAGCTTTACATCTATGACATCGGTAAGTCGTATAGCCAGATTATACCGAGGGATAGTTCATACATACCTGTATGCACGTAGTTCTCTTCGTGGAGAACCTCCAACGCTTCTAGCACTCGTCGAGACACATATTTCAATTCTTTCTGGTTCAAGCTCTTCCGGATGGAAGTTTCTAGAAGGTCGCTGTCGAGATGTTTGAGCACGATGGTTGATGGTGTTGATGGCGCTTCGATTTCATCAATCACTTGTCGGAGGTATGGTGTGCGGTGTTGCAATGAGTTGAGCACATTACGTTCGTTTTCGACTCGCGGGTGATCGCGGACGCTCTTAATCACGACAATTTGCTGGGCTTGGCTTCTGGGGGTAGTTAGGAGAGAGAAGGGAAATTGTGATTTGTGCACATGTACTTTGCGAACCAGACGGTTTCTCGGAGCTCTTTTGTGATGGTGTAGGAATCTATTCTTCCCTTGAGAACTTGCCCAAGGCGGAAAAGGGATGGCATGTGTGAGTAGGGTAATTCGGAGAGCAACACAACGAGCAAATCTACGAGTCTGAGAAGGAAAAGCGCATGTGTGGTTCGAGAAGAATAACTCGAGATTGAACGGGAGATTGAAGGAAGAGTGCCAAGACGCTAAGATACGGTAGGCTGTTATGCCCGATCCGCAATTATCATTCAGGCTTATTCCCTTCAACCACCTCTCCGGCACCACCAACTCAGGCGGACGCTTACTGGTAGCTTGAGAGGGCAGTTACCGCGTTTATATACAGTGTTTGAGTACAGAGTTGGTACCCCAGCTTTTCAGCTGCGAGAGGAAGAACCCCCGGATACTACTAGCTACTAGCGTTGATGTGGTGTTGTAAGGGGGCTCGTGATTTTGGGGTGGTGGGAAATCAAACGGACGCGGTAAGGATCCATGACTTTCTGCATCTAACATATCTATGGAAACGCAGCTATGGAAGTGCATCATACATTCAATCCGCCATGACAGTATATCGTAACGTCGCGGTGCGAGCTTCACTTACTTCACTCCAAACCTTCGTACGTTGACTATAAGCTGTGAAGATGTCCACCATGGAACAAGACTAAGAAGGATTCGTGAATCTACAATCGAACAGCGCAAGATACATATATCCGCCTATCAATACATTGATATCCATTACAATATAATCCACCGCTACCGCAACACCACAGAGTAACCACTCATCATCTCTCCTACTCTCACAAACCAGTCAACCCCGCATTAACCCGCTTACTCTCCATACGCATCAGACCCAGCACCCGCTCTCGCTCCGTATCCTCCTGCTTCTTGTACAACGCAACCAGATCCATAGTACTCCTCCTCACACTGACTATGCTCTGCCCATCTACGCCGGCCTCATCCTCGCCCAAGGAGACGCAACTAGGTCGTGCACTGCCAATACTGGCATGACTGACACGGCTTGCATTGCGGGAGTGTTTAGTGAAGCGGCTGGGATAGGTGCGCGAGTGCACAGATGGACGTTTGCTGTCGAGCGAGTGGCGCGCCGATCTGCCAAAGTCTTCGAGGCCAAAGTCAAGTTCGGCACTGGCGCGGGGAAAAGACGGCAGGCAATTCTCATAGTATGCGGACCAAACACGTGCGGTGTCTTTTGAGTGATACTGATCAGCCGGTCCGTCAAGTCGCGGCAACGAAACGTTGGGATCCTGCTTGGTAATGTGAAGCGGGCGGATCGTAGAGGTTGAGTTCTCTTCTTCCAGCTTTCCCTTTCCCTTCGTGTCACCTGGTCCGTATTCCACCACCGCTGCGGTTCCATGCTCGTGGTCGTCACTACCGTGCTCTCTACTCCCCTCTTGGATAACCTCGTGCCGTGGGCCGCCGGGAAGGATTTCCAGCTCTGGACGTTCCAGCATACCGCCAGTAGAAATCGAGCTTCGATGGCCATAGCCGTATTTCTGGAACTCGCTACTCTGGCTCCTGAAAATCCTGGTATAATTCTTGAGAAAGTTCTTCCCAAACGTCATAGAGTTGCTCTTAGCCAGGCGTCTGTTTCCAACCTTCTTCTTCCGTTTCTTCTCGCCCGGCAGAAGGGGTGGTGTGGGTAGACGTTGAGTTGGATCAATAGCGTCTTCATCCTCGTCATAATTACCCCTTGCGAAGTTGATAGCCGCTTCCAGGGCGAAGTCTCTGGAGTCGATGCGGTCTATGTGGCCAGCAGATAGAGTGCGTTCAGCACGCGAATGAGAAGGATAACGGCCCCATACACCTACAGTTTCGGTATTGTCTGACTGGCGGTTGAAGTACATCTGGACTTCATCGCTGGGGCTGACATCTCCCGCGACTTTCCCAACGAATGCACTGCGCCTTGAGAATAATAATGGTGTTTCGTGAGAAGCGGCTACGTCGACTGGAGTCTGAGGCTCAAGCAGCGGCGCAGAGAACCGCTTCGCAGGATTGAATTTTTCCAGAACCGGTGCATTCCCTTCCCCACTAGACCTAGGGTGGGAGACACTACCGCTCCGCCTACGCATTGGACTGCTTTGGGTAGCAAGGTCCTTGTTCTGCGGCAAGAACATGATCGCACGTTCGTCTTGATGGCTTTTTAAAGCTCGCTCCCACACCGGGATGAGTTCCTTATCGTGCCCGAGGATTGTCTGCTTGGTATCCGTATTGGCCATCGATTTGGAGTGTCGGCGTTCGTGGTTCGAAACTGCGCCTGGGACCTCAAGCAAGCCATCGACGGCTGTCTCAAGAGCAGAGGGTTTGCTGTGGGCTTCGCTTTGACTGCGAGTGCTACTTCGCTTCGGGTTGAGGAACTTCATAATCGATGACGAGGGAATGAGCTTCTTCTTTGGTGGCGATGGACTGAATTCTTCGCGAAACTTTGATTTCTTCGTACTAGCGACACTGTTGTTCCGTGCGAGTTGGGATGGTTCGGTAGAAGGCCCTTTTATTGCAGAATAGCTTGTTACATCGCGAAGACCGGTGAGGCCATACCGTTGCGCGGGCCTTGGTGTATCGTCGTTGTCCGTGGGATAAGAGTTGGAACGACGCGGTCTCGGAAGGTCGATAGACGAGTTCTTCGCGCGACCGGTCGTCGCTTGTGAGAGGTTGATCATTGATCCACCAAAACTGTCTGGTGGGCTCTGAGGTCTACTCGAGTAGATGGAAGATTTGTCCTCGCGCACCTCCGTAGCAACCACCTTGCCCCACTTGCTAGGAATCTTAGAACTGGCAAATCCAGAGCTCGACGTCTGTCGTTCGTGTCGGGAAAGCTGCTTCTGAATATTCGACATGCGACTCAGATCTGAGACCGACCGGTCACGGAAGGTGCGGGGCGGGCTCGGTAGATCCGATGCGTCGGCAAGATTGTCCCAAGATAAAAGCGAGCCAGACCGCAGATGATGTGATATACGCATACTGTACAGGTGCACTGATCGCCGCGCATCAGCATCCTCTTGGACGTCAATATCATCGCGTGTCACTTCTTTTGGAGCAAATGGCGTGTTCTCGCGGACCGTTCCTTTGACTGAGGTAGAGGTACGCGGAGTGGTGACTGCAGTAGGCTCTTGCACGCGGATGTGAACCACGGTGTTTGGGGTCTGAGGCTCCTTTTCCTTGTCTTGCGCTGGGTGCGTTTGCTGCACGGCCTGATTGTGCTGCGGCTTGGGCTCCGCATTCTTCTTTGCGAATACCTCAAGGGAAGCTCTCGCCTGCGCTGGGCGCGGAGGGACGGGAAAGTGAGAGAGTCGGAGGCTTTCGTTAAGAGCGACGGACCAAGACACGCCTTCATCCTCGTTTGAGTCGAGACTCGGCAATCGCAGTGGTGAGAGTGGTGACGGCTGGGGAAGACCAAGTGACGTAGCAGAGTGAGACCGCCTTAGCTTCCGCTCTTGTACCTTCGATGTCTCGAGCTGGAAGTTGGGCGTGCTGAAGACATGACTAAAACGGGCGGAAAGCGAAGCAGACGGTGCCTGCTTGATTCGGTAAGGCTGTACGACGTCGATCCGACCCGAGCTGTGGCGGCTCTTGCTCGATGAGCCTGGGGTTGTTTTGCTGCGAGAGTAAGCCAGGAACCAATGAAATGCGACACGTCTGTCTCACCTCGTAGTCGATGGCGTCCATTCAATACTGTGCACACTCGGCCTTTTACTTGGGGACTTCTTCCCAATGTTCTTCGCGATATCATCGAGCACTTCGGCATCAGAGTCGTAGCCTCCCTCATGCGGCTTCTTGTCACTCAAAAGATCTTTCCTCAGGTCGTTCTTGGTGATCCCAAGCTGCAGATTCGGTCCATTGTTGGGCTGCTTGAGGACCGTATCGTTGGCGACAGGCTGAGCGTGCTTCTTCACACCGCTTTGCTTGACGTTGCTGCTGGGAGAACTCTTCGACAGGTCTTTGGAGAACTTCCGTCTAATGATCGAGTGCATACTCTTCATCTTGTGCAGGGAATGCAGACTGTATACCGACGGGCGGATGAAGTGTCCGCGGCCGGGCTTTTGCGGCGTTGGCGGTCTCGCATCGTCATCCTTCGCATTGTCAAAGATCTGTCGTAGCTCGTGAAGCTCATCCGTCCGAGCACTGGTGAAATGGGAGTTCTGGGATGGAGGACGCTTCGGTAAGAGGGGAAGCTTCGCAGGGGTGGCCTCGGTGACACGAGCGTTCGGGAGCTCCGGAGAGTCTGATCGCTCGTCTTCCTCCGCGGTGCAACACAGCTTCGATGCCATGACGGATGTCGTGCGGTGAGTGTGGGAGGTCTGTTCGGCGAGGTGGAGTGTTTACCCAAGCCTCAGAGCCACGTGGAGCGACTGCCACTCCTTGACCGCGATACCACGCCAAACGAGTACAATGAAGCGCCGCTCGAAAAATGCAAATAAAAGCGACAAGTGTTGTTGACAAGAAGACCAGAAACGCTCACTGAAAAGACATTTGGAAGTGGCATGACGACTGGCCAAAGCTCCTTCGACAGGAAAGAGCGAACAACAGCCAAAGGAAGGTCCACCATGAAATCTACCCCGTCTTCAACATCATCTAGCGCTCTTATCCACCTCAACCGCGAAGACTGAATGCAAGTCACGTCACAAAGATACGCGCGAGACTGAAGCCCAGCATTCATCCCGCCGCCCACCGCCCCCTTGATCCTCTGGTGTATAGCGAGTTTCTGGTATAAAGCCCTGTGAGGCTCGTGACGCCGCTTTCCTCATGGAAACTTTGCTAGACGAGAAAACCTTCTCAGGATCCAATGGACGACGGATTAGTCTTTGAACATGATCTGGGTCACCCAAGCGTATCCCAGATGCGCGTGTCCCCCTCATGTGCAACATCTAAGCTCATCCCACCATCTCCTCCCCATAAAGCCCCTGATCCCTAATCCACCCACTAACCCCCTCACTACAAAGCCCCCCAACAAGCCCCCACTCGCCCTTCCCCGCCGCGGCCCTAACCCTCGTCGAGCTAACCCCGACCCCCTCACC
>Ga0247733_1000293_pt1 | contig 34650 bp, 38 predicted proteins | sample UWRJL043104R2_FD_180932 | JGI IMG/M metagenome (GOLD analysis project Ga0247733, IMG submission 180932) | Plant litter microbial communities from Arlington Agricultural Research Station in Wisconsin, United States - UWRJ-L043-104R-2 | ecosystem: Environmental > Terrestrial > Plant litter >...
AGCCGAGGAATGCACAGAGGAGACATCATCGGGAATGTATCCAACAATGGAGCCGTTGTCATTATATTCCTGACGCTTGTTGGTCCAACCGCCTGGCTGACGAGTAGTAGTCATAGCATTGGCATGCTGGTATGCCATCTGGTAACGCTGCGGTCCACGATAGGTCTGCTTAGGACGGCTGAACTGCAAGAGCGAAACCTGCAAGTTAGTAAGAGGGCCCTCGACAAGGCAGTTGCGCTCCTTGAAATGAAGGAGTAGGTAGTGCCATAGCGGATGCTTGGACAACACCTTGGGATTCCCGAGAATGACCAGACCGTACTTGGCTCGAGTGAGGGCGACATTGAGCCGGCGAGGATCGCTCAAGAAACCAATGCCTTGGTGGTCGTTCGAACGTACGCACGAGAGGATGATGAAGTCCTTTTCGCGTCCCTGGAAAGCATCGACCGAGGCAACCTCAACTTCTTTGTAATTCTCTTTCTTGAAGCTGCCGGTCGCTTGCATGGAGCTGACAACGTAGCTGCGCTGGCCCTCGTACGGTGTGATGATACCAATGTCGGCAGGTTGAACACCAGCCTTGAAAAAACGAGTGACAATCTTCTCCACGTTCTGCGCTTCGGTACGATTAAGGTAAGACGTTCCCGAGGCTGAGATTTCCTCGACGCCAAGGTTGGACCAGAACATCATAGGGTTGTCACCAACTGGCCACGGGAAGTCAACATCGCGGCGAATGCGGTCTTGCATAGTAACGCCGTTCTGGAGAGACCCTTCGTAGAACATGTTGGACGGAAACTCGGACAAACATGGGTGCATGCGGTACTGCACCTGCAGTCGGATCGGAGAGCAGCCGAGAATGACCAAACGCTCGAACAGGGACTGGTTAAGACCAGCGGTGGCGGCCTTCTTGTTCATAATGACAGGCCCGAGCTGCTGGTGGTCACCCACCAGAACGACCTGTTTGCACCCAAGCACTAGGGGAATCATGCACTCGGGCTCAGCCGACTGCGTGGACTCATCGATGAGCACAGTGCGGAATTTGATTTTGGACAAACGAGGGTCGCCCGCACCAACGCAGGTACAGCAGATGACGTCGGCGGCCATGAGGATCTCGCGCTCAGCAGCTCGGGTAAGCTGCTTGAACTTCTTCTCGTCCTGGCTGGACAGTTCGCCAACGTCCGTCTTTAACTGGTTGAGTTTGTTCAGCTCCACATTGGTGTCGTTCATGCGGACCTGCTCATGCAGGGAGAGGAAGCCAACCGATGACTCGACATCCTCGCGCGACTTGGCGGTGACGCGGACAACTTTGAGGCCAGTGAGATGTATGCGCTCGCAGAGCTGGTCAACGGCAACGTTAGAGGGGGCGCAGACCAGCACGGGTCCACCGTTGATCTTGCATAGATGGTGGATGATGGTGGCAGAAGTGACTGTCTTGCCGGTACCCGGAGGCCCTTGGATCAAGCTTAGCGGCTTTTGCAACACGCTCTTGACTGCGTTGATCTGGCTGCTGTTCAGCTCAGGAAGGCCAGGGACAGTGAACTTGCGGGGCATGTTGATCTTCATGGGCGCGGATGCGACTTCGTGGCCCAGCAGACGATGGAAGATGTAGCCAGACACGCTCATCTCGTCAATGGCAAATGTCTTCATGGCGTGCTGCATGCGGTCGAAGGAAGTGGCTTTCCAAACGTAATCGGCGCTGAAGTTGTGTGTGCACTCGGTCGGTACCGACTTGTGGTCGCCTTTGGCACGCAATTCGATGGTGACCTCGTCGGACTGGTTGTTCGGAATCTTAATCACGTAACCAACGCCCTCCCAATGCGGTCGTAGCTCTCCAGTATACCTCAGACGCATCTCGTCTCCCACGGCAAGTTTCACATCGCCGAGCTCGAGCTTGGGCAGCATGAAGCTGGCCGTATGCTTGTTGTTGAGTGCCATGTCCCATCGCACGACTAGGCCATCCTGGGACTGCGACTCCTTCAACTTGCGGTCGTAGTCGGCCTCGATCTTGACTAGCGGGCCGAAGACATTCTGGTACTGGAACGCATCGTCGTAGCGGAGCAGGACCTTGGCGATGGCCTCCTCTTGCCCGGCGCCCTTTTCCAGATCGGCGATTGTGGCCGACGCATTGTCCTTCCACAGCTCCTCGAGCTTAGCGATCAGCTGCGGGCTGAGGTGGCGGGCACGAAGCTGCTCCTGGTCGGTGGGCTGGGGGACGAGCCAGGGGAGAAAGGAGCGGTCCTCGATCAGCGGCTGCCAGCGGGACGTGTCCCAGTTCATGTCCTTTTGCGAGGGCATGGCGGCGCATGGCTGGCGGCAGAGCAACACAACCACCGTGTCTGACTTTGCGGGAATGAAGCCCAGCAAAAAGACGTTCTTGGTGCCGCAGTTGTAGCATTCGAGGATGGTGTCGCCGAGGGAGGAGAGCGGGTGGAGCTGGACTTCCTTGTGGCGGGCGCGCACGAGGTGGTTGATGATGTGCGAGGACGCCGTATTGCCGCGGGCGCTGCAGAACCACTTGCTGCAGGCGAGGCACTTGACGACGCTGCCGGCGTTGTGGATGCCGCAGTATCTGAAGACAGTGTTTAGATGCATCCCCACCAATTTTGCCTTGCTCACTTACGCGCACGCATGAGCGGGGAGCTCGACATCCTCCTCGGCCTTTTGTTCACCCTTGCCGTTTGCACCATCCACGGGCATGCTCACCATGCTCTCCAGATCGTCGTCATCGTCGTATACTTCGGTCTCTTCATCGTCCATGCGTCGCCGCCGCGTCGTCGCCATGCCGCGGGAGAGATCGCCGTCGAGGATGCTCTCATCGTCACCGGCGCCGGCGTTGATGGTGGCCGCGGAATCGGACACGAGGTGGTTGCCCATGTGGGTGAAGGCGCCCTCCATGTTTGTTGGTTTCGACCTGCGGGGGTCAAGGTTTGTGGCGGAGAAAAGAGGGCTGCGCGGGGGTTTCGTGGGCGGAGCCCGCTGCGGAAGAGATGTGGCGAAATATGCAGCAGGTGGTGTTCACACCATGGCAGACGGAGGTTTAGAGGTGCGCGGGGCGATTGCGCGGTTGCTTGCTGCGGCGGCAAAAGATTGTGTTTCGCTGTTGAAGCGGCATGTCTAAATCGGCTGTCGGAGGTTTTCTGGTCTTGGCCGTCCGTGCTCAGGGTTCAACTTCACGCTTCACGCAGGGCAGCCTTCACGTCTTCACTTTCTCCATGTTCGTGTCCGCTTCGCTTTGTTCGCCCACGGAGTCTTTCCAGCCAAGGCCGGGACTCGGTATGGCCAGCAGACGCGGTCGAACTGCGCTCTCATGTGACCTTGTGGTTTGCTGGTCACTGCTTGTGCCCAGGGCTGGTATGACATGCAGGCCGCAGAGCCTCACAGAAGATGCAAGCTCTCTCCGCCACATCAGCGCCTCGGGACCAGGCGTGACGACCGGCCCATTATGCCGAAGACGGACGAGATTGTGAAGGCTTCTGCGTAGACGTCTGTGCGCAGCGAGCAAGACAAGGACCCGAGAGGAGAAGCGCAGGGCACATATACTACCACTAGAAAGACAGAAAGAACACACGTTTGTAGGAGAGAGCAAGGGAGCAGCCGACACGATTCGTTACCTACGCCAGCAGGTGCTGGGCGTGCATGTAAGTTGGATGCACCCATGGACCCGTCACCGGACACGGGACACCGGACGGTCACGTGCGTGTCGGACCGTTCCGCGCATTCCGCGATGCTCGGCTCGGTCGCGCGGATTGATTCGGAGCAGGCGGCGTGGGTGCGCTCGTTAGCCGAACAGCACCTGCCCTGCCGTCCGGTACCCGATCGCCCGGCCGATCAATATGCGGACGGATGCTTTCCGCTTGCCCCGAGCCTATCCTGCGGTGCCAGGCCGCAGATGCCCAGACTGAGCCGAAGACGACCACTCGACCTCTTCCCTCGCCAAAAGCCAGATATGCAGCGCGGGACTGGCCGGCTGATCAACCACAGCTACGCATGCCAAAGTGCGGGGTGCATGGAGCATCAGTTAGCTTCAGTTGGGAGAAATACCGCATCGAGGACCGCCGGTTCGCGTCCTTACTTGTGCACTTCCTCGCGTCGGGGAGTCGGGGACCGTTGCAACACTGCTGGGTCTACCTTGCTTCGTGATAGTGGACATATGCATCACCGCGTCGCCAATTGCGACATTCATTTGGAATCGGGCTTCTGCACCAATGCCAACGCTGAGGCTGACCCGGCGGCGTTGGCTCGCCAACGCCATGATTGCACTTACGACTGATCTGGGATCAGACTTGCCGTCGTGCAGAATGCGCGACACCTCGCTTACACTCCCTTTGAGCAACCTCTTGGACTCCACCCCCACGCTATCGAACGGATGATCACGGTCAGGAGCAACCACCTCCGCCTCAATCTGGATCCTCGTTGCCGACCAACCACCGCGTGTAGGCCTTGCACTTCTGCCAGCGCATATTCCTACCATGTCCACCATGCCCGCACCATCGGCTACGACCTTCCGATCGCCCTTGGGCGGACGGCTACCACGCGCATGACCTCTGGGTTTGCTGCGGATACCGCGCTCGAGCATGAATGCATCTCCATCAGCTTGCATGTTCGAGGCCAGCATGAACACTTTCGTCGATATTGCTATAGGCTGGACTAGCTATACCGAGGCACATCAGCTTACTGTCGTTCATTACCCTGCTTTACCACCGTGATCGCCTGATACATCCCGCTCCTGCATACTATCGCTGTCCGAAGACGCAATCTCGAACCGAACTGAAATCAAAATTCCTTGCTTGATGGTGTCAGCGAAGAAGCGATTCCGCAAGAGTTAAGGGACGAATCAAAGCCCACCATTTCCGACGAATACACGCGGTCGCACACAGCAGCCACGCGACCCTACCACCCTCGCATGGGCTTGGTAATTATTCTAGGACAGACTTTGGCATGCATGCAAACGCATTCGCATGCCAAGCGTGGTTCACCGGATTGTTGTCGACATCAGCTACCACCATGCACAACGCGACGTTGTAGAACATGCGCGACGTGCAAGGCTATCCATCGCACGTGTAGCACGACAAATCCAGCACATACCGCCGCTTGATACCATTACGCCAAACATAGAACATACCGCCGGCTTTGCGGCAAGACGGTGGTACCTGAAGTCTTGACGCACCGATAGATGTACCTGTCTGGGCACGAAGAGGCGGTGGAAGTGTAGGAGCTTTGCTGCAAGTCCCTACCGCGACCGCTCTGTTCTGTACATCATGTTCTAATTTCGGAGAAAACGATACACGCGTGTTCGACATGGAACTGCGGGTAAGGCAGCGTAATCACACTGCTTACTTGCACCTGCATGCCCTAACCCCAATACGACCAAGCCCTATCAACCTCACAACCTTCTTCCCCCTCTCGTCTCTTCTCACCTCGCCACTCCAGAATCAGCATACTCCTTTCGCTCGCATTCTCCACACGTTTCTGACCGTGCAGGTTGCATCCTCACCGCCTCGTCGTACGAAAGCAAGGAGCGCGCTTGTCGCACACCGATCAAGGTCGTGTAATACGATCTGATCTTGACCCACAGTCCACGCCTCATATTACGCCCCGCACGGCCAAGTAAGCCACCTCCGCTTTTTGTAGCGTGACAATCCTTCTGGCGTCAACATTCCGAGCCAGTTGTCGACAATCCCCGCACTGCTGTGCAACGTACACCTAGATCGGAGCCCGCTTCGTCTTGCAGCATGCGCGTCTTACCTGCAACTCGATCGTTTGGGTGGATGAGCCGCTGTGCGACTCTCTAGAACCTTCTCTCACCGGATGGCTCGCCTATACGATACTTTCGAGTGGGAGTGTGACAGCGAGGAGCGCGTTGCGAGCGGTGGTCTAGGCTCGACAGCTCCATCGCGTCAACGACGCACAGCATATAGAGTTGCAACCGAAACGTTGCTTACACCATCTTAATGTAGGAACGACTCAGCTATCTGCGTTTCTTCCAACACCACCATGTCGAAGCGAACAAACGCGGCACATCTCTCCACCATCCATTACGTGGATATTCCTCTTCGGTTCGTCGATCCTATCGTTGACGTTAGCCCTACGACATTAGCTCCAAACCATGCCGCGCATATGCAATGACTGCAGACCAAACTAGCATGAACCGCGTTCGATGCAGTTGCACGCCTTGATCTTACGCTCACTGCACTCTTAGCTTCTAACCTAGACCTAAGCCCGACTCCGCCCGCTCCACACTATCTTCAACCCCACATGTTGCTGATGCCGTGCGCACAGCAGGCAGACTCCAGGTGCAGCCCTGATGCATGCATGCGAAGAATAGTAAGTGGAGTTGATCTGCACCTCCACGTCTGTAGCCCCAGCGCAGATGCACACGCACACGCACACGCACATGCACACGGAGATGTCCACCACCAGACGCACACTCCCCGTCCCTACGCCCGATGTTGCAATTGCACAATCCCGCACTGAATCAAGCTCATCGCAGCACAGTCCAGCTCAGCTTAGCTCATCGCCGCCACCTCCCCCGCAACCCTTCGACCGACCGCTATCTTTATCGATTCGTGGACTGAAAAGGGCCGGCCAAGTCAAGCCGACATGTTCGCCCCCATGCTCCTCTGCTTAGCAAGAAACGCCCTGCAGACGCGTCCTCGAATCGCCTTACCTAGCAGCCGCGTCTAGAAGGCATCGCGTTACATACCAAGTACCCCCGGCGCAGGAAGTGAATCCTACGTGAACCTAGGCAGACCCGAGTGAGAAAAGTGAGGCTGCCATGTACATACTGCGGTATCCATCCCGTGTCACCGGTTTGTGGCGTGCCGTGGCGTCAGCGTGGGCGTCGGTTCCTCGGCTCGGGAAGGGGACGAGATAACCGCCACGGGTACTATCGATACGATGTACGAAGCCGTGCTTGACGTGCGGCTACGCCGCATCTCTACATGTCCCCGCAGTTCTTCTCTTTGCGGGCCCTGTTACTGCGCCCCTTGTCAGATTGCGCAATGTCAGCTCGAGGTACGCGGGGAAGAATTGTATCCATACGTGTAGTCATGTTGCAGAGAATTTAGCTGGAAGACAGAGCAGAGAGAGCACACATCAAGGCAATGCAAAACAAGTTCTCGGAAAGATGTAAAGATAGCACCACCATGCCAACTAGTGACCGATCCATCATCCCATCCCAGATGAGGCAGTCTTGATATCATTTCTATCTCGCTCGCAAGCTATGCAGCTACCATGCTGCCGCTCGATATGGCCATGTAGGATGGATGGAGGGTGGTCCGGCCCCTCCGAGCACAGCGACCTCAAAGCCCGTTCGACCTCGATTCCCAATCTCCAATACGCACCCAGGCAAGTATGGGCATCAAGCCCTTAATGAAGCGAATGAGAAAAAGAATGTCCGCTCAAGCCAGCCCAGACAGAAAGAAGAGAAACCGCAGGAAAGATCAAACAAATAGCCACCCAGACGTCCAAATCTCATAATCCCCTTCCCTTACCGCGAGCCCATACCTAGCGCGACTCAACGCAAGGGGTAGAATACGCAAAGATCAGACACATCTCGTGGTCATTTCAATCATGAAGTGGCAACAAAAGGAACATACAAAGGAAAAACCGAGCAACGAAGCTCCAGGTGCCCAAAACGTAGCCCACCTTCAAAAAAGAAAAAGTCTATTGGATATCGCAAAAAGGTTGGTCCGGTGATGGTTCCGGAGATGGGGTATGATTGTGTTAACCCGTTCCGGTTGCGCCGACGAAAGATTCCGGAGATAGTTGGGTAAAAAGAAAAAGGTACATGAGGCGAGAGAAAAGCCGGAGGGTATAAGATGATGTGTGATACCAAATACAAGGGAAGGAGTCCGCGATGCTGATATGGCTGCGAGCTAAGCCGGTCGAGGAAGGACGCAATCGGAGGCGGATGAGGCAGGCGTGGAGGCGGGTTTGCGAAGCTGCAGTGCGATGTGCAAAAAGGCCGCCGGTTGAAGGGTTGCCGATCCTCGCGCCAAGGTGTCAAGTGGGCGATCTTCATATGATTGATGCCTGATGAGAAGATTGCTGTGTCGAGAGTATCCTTCCGAGGGTTGTGTTCGAGCCGTGCGACAGACAAGCCAACAGCGCACGTTTGCTTTAACGCCGTAGGGAACCAAGTCGAGAGCCAAGAATCGCGGACAAATAAGAAACAAAGTATGTTACAAGAAAGGTACAGCCTTGCTCCAGCGTGCACGACGAATGCGGTGATGGCATGCGCGTGTCGCTGGAGAGGGTGGTTTTGGTGGCATCCACATATTGGTGTTATCGTTCCAGCGTGCTGCTGCGACTAATGAGGTCGTATGCAGCAAATTCCGAGTCTCTGAACTCGCTGTTGGTGCGCTCCTCCTTGCGTTTTTTCCGCTCGCTGGGCGCACGAATGAGGCGCTTGATGAAGTTTGCGCTCGATTTGTTGACGAATTCTGGCAGGGGTTCAACGAGCGTTATGGAAGAGCGGCGCGAGCCGGCGTACTGCGAGATAGGCACAGGGCGAGCGTCGACAATGTCCTGCTTCTTAATCTTGCAAAACAATCGGGAGAAGAGGTACTGCTCGCCGTTGCCGTCAAACAAAGGCAAGTGGTGGTAGCCTTGCTGTATGCTGTTGAGCTTGGCAGTGAATTGGGCCAGAGGAGCATGGTCTTGAGTCTTGTCGTCGATAGTGTTCCATACGGTCCAGCGCACGAATACGAGATCGGGATATCTAGTGTTGACGGTCATCTCAATCTCGTCTTTGAACTCAGGATTGTATCCGTTTCCTTTGACGATGCGCGTCTTCTTCTTCAACGGCTGGCCTATGCCGGAGTAGCCATCTTTGCGAGCTGAAACATCCTGGCCACCAGTGCCAGTGGCATTCGGGCCGGCATCTTCAGCGCAATACATCTCAAACTGGACGAATGGGCTGATGTTTGCGTCCTCGGGCAAGCCTCTGGGACGAGGAAGTTGTTGGGCAGAAATGATCTGCACTGTGAACTTGACCTCTTTCTTGGGCGCTCTCCTATGACCAATGACAGGAGTCTGATCTTCGAGACGCAGTCCTGCAGGTTTCAGTACATAGCCGGTGCGATTGTCCCCACCAGTGAACATGGCCTCGTTGAGTTGCTGCCCGAGGTCGTATGTTTGCCAGTTTAGCGCAGCCATTTGTACGCCGCGCCGCCAGCAGTTGAGAGGATCAAAGTTGGATGAGTTGATCCGGTGACCGGCGGGGTAGACCCGCATGAGGCAGCGCTTGTTGTGCTCTTCAAGAAGGTGCTTCTCGCGAGCGCCAGGTCTGGTGAGGTTATCAAACTTGCGTTCGTTGAAAGAAATGACGTGGTTGAACGTGTTCGCATCGTGCGCGCCGAAGTCGTTGAACTTGATGCCTCGCGTGTAAACGCCAAGGAGGCCAAGATCTTTCGTAATGTTGCTAGTCTTCGACTTCTTAGGCTTCTTCTTGTCCTTGAATTCCTCGGCAGCAGTTGCGTTTGGGCTGTCGCTGTCTTCAGCGGAGCTGACAAACGCTGGTGTGGGAAGCGTGTAGTTCGTAGATGTTGCCGAAGTGCGCGGGGAAGCCCAGAAACTGCCGGTGCGCTCAGGTGGGCTCATCGAGGGCGGGCTTGAAATCAGCGGTGAATTTGTAATCAAGTTGTCGTTGAGCTGTATTGGACGAGAGAATGGCGAGCTGAAGCTGCGCTCGCGCTTGCGGTGTGACAGCTCGTTGACCAGAGCACTAGCATCAAGTTCATTGGCTGGGCCTTTCACTTTGATGAGGATCCTGCGTTTGAGCTCTTCGGGTGATGGCAATGTCTCGGAGTCCCGGTTGAACAGGTCCAGCACGAGCTTCTCCTTGAATTCTTTCTTCATCATTCGTACCATCTCGACCTGTTGGTCTGCGGTGCAGTGAACCTCGAGCGAAAGGATCAACGGGTACTCGGATTCCACAAAGGCGTACTTGTTGATGACCTTGACGGCATCTAGGAAGGTTATGCCCTTGGTGAAGGTTCGCCCATGGGTAACGATGGGCTTGTCATCAGGGCCATCCCAGCAGTCAATCTCGAGACATCGACATCCCTTCTGGAGGGCAGCAACATAAGCCTCCGTGCTTGAGACATCGGCAACTTGACGACCGAGAAGATATGTGTTGTGCGAGCTTGAGATGAAGTACTCGTTGAGCGGCCGGTTGAGGTGCAGCGATGGGCTGATTGGTCGGAACACGGAGTTGTGCATGTCGGATGCAAGGAAGGTTTGAAATGCGCGAAAGTTCATGCTCAGAGGTATCGGAATCTCGCCGCCGGCTGGAGGCGTTGTTCCCCTTCTGCTAGCGCGAGCGAATTTTTCAAAGGTCGCCGTCAGGCAATCGACGTTGGCGTCCACGTCAACACCCTGTTCTCGTTGGAGAAATGCGAAGAAGGTGGGTTTGTCCATGCCTAGATGGGGCGCAGGGGTGAATTGTTTGAAGATTTGCTTGACGTCCTTGCGTTCCTTGAGCCGCCGCACAAAGACCAAGAATTGGCTCTTGTCCAGACTACCGGTCCGAGGGTTGTCGGCTTTGTCGAAGTGAGTACGCAATGTGCTGTCGGCACAGTTGATATGTAACCGGCGACACAACCCTACGATGCTAGGGAAGTCGATGACCTCGAGCTCTCTCAGGTGTGCTTGCTTGTCGCTCGGGTAGCGCTTCTCCATCTCATTGTCCCAGACGAGTCGAGCACTCTTCTCGGCAAAGCCCATCAGGCCCGCCATCATGTTGATGCGGTCGCGCGAGACGGCTTCGAGCGTGTCCATCCACTTCCTGAATGTGTCGATGTCAGGCGCGACTATGTGCATCTGCTTGCTCTTGTCTTTTGTGCGATTGGGCTCGTAGTAGACAATAGTAAACCAGTGGGCCATCAAGGCTTCCTTGTAGCCCAGCTCTTCGCGGTAGAGCTTGGCATCCTCACCCGAGTGGATTTCTCGGATGTCGTCGATGTAGAAGGACTTGGTGGAGCGAGACGTGTCCCAACACACCTTGGCCGAGACCAGGTCGAGGCGCAAGATGATATCCTTCAAGTGCTTCTTGGTGGCCTTCTTGACCAATGTGCCTTGTTCCAATCTTGAATTGCGCTTTGGGGCCGTCACGGCCGCGGAAGGAATCGAGGTCACGCTCGGTCTGCTCGAGGTTATGCCGAGGCCGTCAATGAGCTCGCCGAACTCGTCGACCATCTCGTCCTCGTCGAAATGGTACGACTCGAATTCGGACAGATCGTGGGCGGCATCTACGGCGGTCTTGCTGTCGCTGCGGCGGCGCATGATCACCGGGCCGGAGCTTTGATCGCGGTTGGCATTGGACCCGTTGCGCCGGAACCTGCTCGGAATGCCCTGGGCTCCGCGGCTGACTCGTCGAATGAGCCCGGGTGTCTGTCTGAGGGCCTCGGCCATGGCGCCGGAGGGCGACGAGGTAGGTGGGGTGGACATGGGCGGGGAGATCAACGACTCGGGGAGGGTATATGAGGGCACAGCCGGGAGGGAGCAGCTCGACAGTGGCACCATGCCCTCGGGAGTCGACTGGAGGCTGCCATTGCCGAAGTGGGAGATGGTGCTGGCCGGGCTGCCGCGCGAGGACGGGATGCTAATGGCGGCGGAATGCATGCGCGCAAAGGTTGGTTGCGGCGAGGGCATGCGGGGGCGCGCGTGTTTCCGGTGGTCGGTGTTGAGGAATGACATGGTAGCGGTGGGGGAGTGAAACGAAACAAGTCGACTGTGCTACTTGGTCGGCATGCTGGGGCAAGCAGCGGCGCAGGATGGCGAGCTCGCGCCCAGGGCGCTGCTGCGATATATGTCGGCGGATGCGGTGTGGTGGCCGTCAGTAGAGCATGACAGCGGAAGGGTGCGTCCGTAGTCGACTAGCGCGGCTTGGGTCGCGAAGCGCGATGCGACGAAAAGTGGATGAAAATTGCCGGGCGGTGCGACTGCAGAGACGCGGTCAGCTGCTGCAGATATGACTGAAGTGCTTGCGTGCAGGAGGCTGCAGCAGAGGGCGACAGGGGCGCGCGTTTCCGAGCTCGAGCTCGTCCGTGGGGGTGCTGCTGGATCCGGACCGGCAGTACCAGGCTGAGCGCGCGGAGGCAGGAGGCAGCAGGCAGGGCAATCAATTTGCGGGCGACTGCGTGTGCGTGGGTGCGTGGGTTGGGGTGCGGTCGAGGTGTGCGTGTAGGGTACGACGGTGCTGTCTGTGGTCGGGGCGAGGTGGGAGCGACGGAGGCTTTTCGAGGTCCGGACAGGCCGCTGGGGAAGGTAGTGACTGGACTATTTTCAGTCCAACGGCCGGGCCACGCACCGCCATGATTTCGACGTCCCTAGCCACACCGCTAGCGGCACGCTGCCAATTGGCACGCACGGCAAGCTGCCTCTCCATTTCGCAGGCAGCCCTCCCCCTGTCCATCCCCTCCCCCCCGGTTGTGGCCTGATGTGAGGCGTCGCTTTGTCCTCCACGGGCCCCCAGTCGCCCCGTCCAAGACCTTGGGCCCGCCTTCCCTGTTAGCCCGCGGGCGGGGCAGGCACGACGTTTCACTAGACTGCCTCGAAATGAATGACGTTGTAGTTTGCTCTGCGTTCCCCAGTCAGACGCCGCCCGTGGGCCGCCTCGAGGCCTCCGCCTCCCTCAGGCCACCCTCTCCACCACCTCGCCGTCCTCCGTCGCAGTCTGCGAGTGGTGTCGCCGGCCTGTCTACCGCTGCCATCAGCACACGCCGGCCGGGGAGAGGATGGGCAGGATCGGCCGCCCAAGTAGCCCAAACCGACAAGACGACGCCAGGCCCGTCGCCGTGCAGCCAGTGCCGTGCCATCCGGTATGCTGATGGGCAAGGCTGAGTTTCCGCGTCTCCACACGCTGCCATCCTGCTGCTGCACACCGTCGTCGGGTCCATAGTAGCCACTCACGTCGCGTTGCAGTCCCCGCTTGCTTGTTGCTGTGCCGCAACGCCAGCAACCAGCGACACACCAGAAACGAGTACGGCAGCAGTACGGCAGCAGTACGGGCGGCGCGGCGCGGCGCCGCGTATGGCACGACGTACATGTATGGCACGACCTTGGGACCCTCATTGCGCTGCTCTCGAGTGCCGTTTCCGTCTTGACCGGCAATTCATTGTCGCCGGTGCAGACTCCACCTGCGCATGACTGTGCTGCCCGGTCGGGTAATACAAACCTCGACGGCAGCCTCGACGGGCAGTGATGGACCCTGGCGCTGTCACATCATACCACCGTGGTACATGATACGCGCAGCGCAGCGACAGCGGTTGGCTGCGCACAGCGTGCTGAGTGCCGACTATCAAACACGCTCCCAGCGAGTGTCCGACGCGGCTCCGTTCTTCTACCCATACACGTGGCGCGGGCACCGTCATCGAAACAATTTGAGCCGGCCGTTTGGTTTAGGTTTTTCTGCCCCCTGTCGCCGATCCCTGTCCCTTTCTCGCGGCTGTCCACGGCGCTCCTCGGCCCCCGCTGCTCTCCGCACGACTGAATCAGAGTGGCCCTGTCGCCTGTAATTATGCCACCGTCTGCCGCCGTCGCGAGTTTCGCTGTCGTCTCCTTACTTGCGCACGCGACGGAATCAGGGCTCACGCGCCCGCACAGCATGCCCCTGCTCCGTATCCGCAACCTGAAGCGCTGCAATGCAATGCATCCCGGTCGCGTGACGGCGCTGCTTCCAGGGCTCTTCTGGAAGCCAGCGCGTCTCCTCAGCAGGATTTCAAACCCCTGAAGTGGCCACGAATCAGACAAGGACGCTCCCCGCACCTCAGCCACCAGGCCCCAGCCTGGGATGCCCAGGATTTGCCGGGAAGGTCACATGGGAATGCAGGCGGTGTGATATCCTTCGCTCTCGTGTCCTTGCAACCAACCGTTCCTCTCGCTTATCGATATTTTCAGCACCCTTTGTTGCTCCTCATGCGTTGTCCCCGATACGCGCCTTCGTCTGTTCCGTCGCATGGGCGCCCAATTCGAGCCCGTCAGCTGAATGCCCGCAGAGCCCAATCTGCTCATTCTACCTAGTCGCATGCACGAGCGCGCGTCGCAGGAAGCCGTGCTCGACCTTCACCCGGCACGGATAGCCCGGATGTGGTGGCACGAAGGAATAGGGCTCGCACGTATCTCAGACTGCTCCAACGTCTCGCGAACTCCTCGATGACATGCATGCGGTGCGACACCACTCAGGACAGAAACCATGTATGGCTAAGGCTGAGCTTTGATTTTCTCGCTTCATAGCCCTCTTCTGGTATTGGCGTGGCAGCCAACCTTCAGGTGGTGCGGCTCAAAATTGGCTTGTAGAGCACCTCTGACATACAATCTCCGCTGCGACCATTCAAGCAGCGAAGTCGCCCGTCAATCCCACAGCAAACGCCATCCCTAGTGAAACTTCCTGAGAGCTCTGCTGAAACGTCCTTTGCCAACAGCAACAGCCCATGGGTCAAGTTCGAGATGAAAGGTCAGGCCGACGAGAGATTCCCAGACTCCTGTGTGACACCGCCGGAGTGACTCGCATCAATACTCGACCAAATCTAGCGTGTCTTCTTCGCCCTGATCGCTGGCCGGGATATCAGATGCAGATGCAGGCTCGTTCCTTTTCAGCTGAACCGGCCCGTAATGATCATTCTTGCAGCCCTTGCGGTGGTGCCGGCCGGCGCGGGACGTATGCAGCCATTGGCCACTGGAGTGTCCTGAAGTCCCACTGGCACTGTAGGACGCGTTGTTTTGGATGGACGTACGAATCGCTGCATGGTGCCCGAAGACGCTGCGCTCAGCTGTCTGCCGTGTCACCTCGCCCTCACCGCTCATGCTTCGTTCCTGAGCCTGCCAACTAATAGAGCCTCTAGAAGAATTTAACCTTGGCAACATAGACCCTGAAGACGTTGCATCTTGTACGATCTCGCTTGCGCACGGGGTCAGTCCGGAAATGGGCCTGGACAGTACAGAGCTGAGCGAACCCACAAGGAGAGATGATGGAATCACTCTCCTCGATGATGTGTTTTCAGCTGCATTCTCCTCTGCGTAGTCATCCGCCGAATCAGGTGTTGCAGGATGCTCATTTCCAAATACAAACGCCTGCCATAGCTGCTCGTCCATGTTTCCTTGCTTCTTTCCAAAACTTGTGTCCTGCTTTCTCTCGTCATGCGGCTGCTTCCCTAGCGTGTCCCTCTCGCTGCCTCGCTTTACTGAAGATAAAGCAGCGGAAATGCGGGAGGACGAATTCGTACGGGTCTAGGCGCCTTTGGTGGCATGCTGTGACCAGGGCATGGACACCGTATCGGGGCCCTTAGACACCTGCAGGGTCGGACGATAATGCATTCTGTTGGTTGTGGGCACACAGGCTGTAGGTGAGCGATTTGAACTACTATCAGCAATAGCGAGGAATGACCTCCACGGGCCATCATCGACGATTTGAGGCTGGCCAGCCACAGCACGGTCTGCGACGGAGTGATCTGGCTGGTTTCCATATCCGCGCAGGCTTGCATTAGCGAGTCTGGGGCCATGATTCATTGTACCGATCACAGAACCATGCGCCGCTGTGTCTTCCTTAATTCCAGCTGAGAAATCGAGCGTCCGGTCGACATTGTTGATACGCTGCGTAATGCGGCATCCCGAAACCTTATCCCCCTCGTACGTGGATGTATTGCCTGCGGAATTGCCTTGGAGATGCTCGTGTTGGGCCCGTTCACTGTGGGCTGCACCGCAAGTCCTCGTCCGATAAGAAGTCTCCCCATTCAGGCCTGCGGCTTGAGGAGCCTGCAATCCTTCACCCCGCATCTCAGGCGGAGCGGCACGGACTTGCTTGTGTACCCCCACAAACGCCTGGCGGTCCTGGTTTCCGATCTGCACAGGTTTTGGGCTGGGGTTTAGGTCTATATGCAAGTCTGCATAGTCGAAGAGCATGGTATCGGACGACGTGTCAGACAGTGATGCTGCTCTCTGCGGAGCTTCGGGAGCCTGCTGCATCGACGTGAGCTCACTCAGTGCGTCCGTCCCAATTCGGATACTGATATCCTCAACAGGTAACGCGCCGCTCATATATAGACCATGTCGATTCGGGAGTCGGTGGTCGGGAGATCGGGCGTCGCCTTTCGGCCTCATGGTCAGTGCGTTACGATCTTTGAGCTTTCTACGTTTCCCAATTCTCTCCTTCTCTGAGCGAGATGGGAATCGCATCGGGTGTGGCTTCGAATGCGTCAGGCCGGCCCAGTCTTGCTGACGCAGCAGTCTCTGTATTCGCGCTTCGAGTAGGCTCTCTTCTAGACCAGCATCGATGGCCTTTCTCTTCCGTCTAGACTCGCCTGCGAAGACTATCAGTAAGCTGCTTTCTCATCGGTGAGGAACAGCAAGCAGACGCACCGCTTGGTGGCTTCTCATAGGACACCCTGTTACTTTGCCCTTTTAGGCGGTACGGGCTAGCTAGGACCACCTCGTGATCTTGTTCTGGACAGCCATGCTGGCTAGGCGCAGACCCGGTCATCCCTCGCCTCTCCTGCAGTATTCCGCTGCGGCCTGTATTGCGAATGGGGCGAGAGGTGAACGATGGCAGCTGACCGCCTAGAAGGTCTTCATCGGCGGGGAAGAAGTTCGGACGGAACGGTGAGGTGAGTGCATTCGAGTTGTTCTGCAGCTGCGTTCGCGCGCGAGCGAAGTGCGCCTTCTGTATCTGAGTGATGCCTTTGCTTGCCTGCTTGGATCGCTGAAGCTTGCCACCGGTCCAGTTCATTGTTGCCGGGGTTTTGATCAGAGTTGCTGGATCTGCAATGGGGGCGGTTGAGTGCGTGTCGTAGTGTGGTGAGGTCAGACGTTTGATCTGCGACGTCAGCCAATGTCCACACCTTCCTCCCACATTGACCAACGCTCCTTCCTCACTACTACCACTCACTCGGCGATGTGCCCTCAACACAACTTCTGTTCCTACAGCGCGATCATCTCGCTCCGCATACACCTTCCACCCATCTCACGGGCCGCAATCTCTGCCCAGCTCACCAGAGATCTTTGTCGTAGCCTTGACTATGCCTCCTGCGTCACCGTAGCAGCCACTCCTTAGCGCGTTCATCAAAACCGTCGCTTCGTGAGAGAAAGAGATCTAGGCAAATTTCACCCCTCACAGCCTCGAACTTTTAGTGTCAGCAGAAAGAATACGTGGATATCTTTTTGCGTATTCAAACTTGGCTCCCGTCTTCCATCACAGTGGTCATACACGCTACGAACGACCGAGGCTGACTAGAGTAGACGACAGCGACCGCGGGTATCGCCCTGTACGGCAACCCATCTCCCTAGACTGGAAGGCACCGACGCCTACCCAGAGTTATTGTTGTGCTGCTAGACCACGGGGACCGGTACTGCGATCGTTCGCTACTAAGTTAATGCCGCAGCTCGTTCAGCTGCGCAAGAAACACGAATCGGGAAGACCTCCTTCATACTCGGAAGAGTCCGCGGTTCCAGCAAGTAGAGCGACCTTCCATGTTCACCCAAGTGCCATTCTTCGACCATGGTACACAGCCCGCGACACAAATGGCGATCCTAGTAAATTCCGGAGATGACCAAGGCCGGCATAGAGTATGGTTGGCGAGCGCTGAGAGCGACTCCAGAGTGGCCAGCATCTCATATTGCAATATTGCGGAGGCGGGGTTGTGGGGACGATGCTGAACTGCATAGCTTTGGGCACCGAGCATCCGAGTAGATCGACCTCAAACGTCTGGAGAAGTATACCTGGGGAGCGCTTGGCTTTTGGAGTGGAACATCCATCTGTCCTAGCGTCAACGATCATCACCTGTTCCGTAGCTGTTCCGGGTCTTTCTCGCCAACAGATGTCACCTCCGAGGTCCAGTACAGTATCGTGCTCGAAGAACGTGTTTTCATTAGTATTTACACACCAGTGAGACCGCATATGGGTTACATTGGCCCCGGTGCGATTTTATGCGCTCTACTTTATGACTCTGACCTGAGACGACTGAATCATATAATCAACAACGACCCGCAATTCGGCAGCCTCTTACCGAGTACGAGACAATGCTCGGCATTCAGCCAACCTACACGGAAGCGCAGCAAGCGACCTTTACCTTTGGGTGCTCCTCCTCCTCTTACGTCTGGAAACCTGCCGCTGCGTCGCACACGCTTCGCCACCACCTCATCGCCTGCACGCCGTCGTCCTCACACACATCTCGCAACGTGTTCAAGTCTGAATATGACGACTGCCGCGGTGATGCGCCGTATCTTTAGGCAACCCGACGGTATGTAGCAAGGTAGCGTCTGCTCGACAATGTATAGGTAAAAGTACGATGATGTCAAGCGTAGCTGAAGTAGGAAATTTGTGGGTACATGTTGGGTTCTGCCCATACGAGTTGCTGACCGGACGAGTATGCCGGAAAGCCCATACGGTCGTGCATGTGAAGTTTGCGATAAGGAAATAAAGAGGGAGCAACTATGTTCCGCGCGCGTATCGCGCGCACAACTGGAGACGGTGACGTCGAAAGACGTTTGCAGTCTGTCAAAGTCGCCTCCAAACTCCAGCCTACCGTCCGATGCAGCACGACTGATTTCAGTCAAATCTCAACCCTCAACCTCAGGCCTCCGGCTAGCCGACGTTGGGTTTTCACCGCCCGCTCGGGGCTCCGCTGTAAGCATCTTGGCAAAAGTTTGCGCGCCGGATCTTTCCCGACAGATGTGATGATAGTGGCAATTGATGCGTCGATCGAGGATGAGGATGCAGTTGACGCCTGCAGTTGACGCCTGCAGTCCCTGGGAGAGTTCATTCGAAGGGCAAATGGGCCAGCAGCCACCCATTTCGGGACAATTTGGCGAACCAAACATGGCGTCATGGCTCCTAGGACTTTTCGTCTTAACCTTCGAGACACCACTCGAGCGCGGCCGTTAAGCACATGGACCTGCAAGGTCCGGCGGCCACTGATACCGACTGTCCAATCACTATGCGCACGGCGATAAGTCATTCCTCGGTGCTCCTCTATCGAACCCACTTTTGCTGCAACACCAGGCCTCGTACCGAATCAGACGCGGGCAGGATGCCACAGCCTCCAACCACATGCCATCAAGCGGTCAGATTCGGCCGCCGCCGTTCGATGTCCAGGGACCGGTCTCTTTATGGTCGCGCACTCAATCCAACAGTTTCTCGCATAATGACGCAAAGCTCCCCCCTACACCAGTCCGTCGATAGATTTGTCGGGATACAGCGTCCACTGTGCCGCACCCGTAATAATGTCGGTGAGAGCGTCTCTGGTATAAATCTTGGGAGCCATCGCTCGGCGACGGCCACTTTCGTCTCCACTCAACTCCGCAGTTCCACAATTCTCCCCGGTAAATCGAGGGGTCATTGAGCAGCTCCAGTATTCTCCCCAGAGGTCCATTATTTAATACCGCCGCGCCCGCCGTTCAAAAGGCACTCTCTACGCTGTCAACCTCTCGCCAACCCGGTCCTATCATATCAGCGGCCACCATCATTTTCGATACCCACCATCCTCTCTTCCACCATGTCTGCATCATCACTCATCGTGCCCCAAGGCGCAAGCCGCTATGCTCGCCGCCTCTCTTCGACCGAGGCTACACGCGAGAACATCAAGATGGGGCCTACCGTCGTAGTGCCTCCAAAGCATCTGATGGCACCAAGCGATGCTTCAGAAGTCGCAACCACCATGGAAGCTGCGAGGCATAATCTCGAAGCACCAACCACCCCTGGTACTCCGCCAACTCCCGCTGACACCATCGTCACGGATAAGTACGCATACGCGTTCGACATTGATGGCGTCTTGATCCGAGGTGGTCGTCCTATTCCGGAGGCCATCGAAGCTATGAAGGTTTTGAACGGCCAGAACGAATATGGCATCAAGGTTCCTTACATCTTTGTTACGAATGGTGGAGGCAAAACCGAAGCCGAGCGCTGCGTTCAACTTAGCCAACAGCTAGAGCTGGAGGTGTCCCCCGGCCAATTCATTTGTGGCCATACTCCCATGCGCGAGATGGCCGAACGCTACAAGACAGTGCTAGTAGTCGGCGGTGAGGGCGAAAAATGCCGCCATGTCGCTGAGGGCTACGGCTTCAAGGATGTCGTCACACCAGGTGACATCATCAAAGACAACCAAGACACCACGCCGTTCCGAAAATTGACCGCAGACGAGTACCGAAATTCTCGCCTGCGGAACTTTGCTGAGGTTGAGATCGAAGCCATTTTCGTCTTCGCCGACTCCCGCGATTGGGCGTCTGACCAGCAAATCATCTTGGATCTCCTCATGTCCAAGGGCGGATACCTGGGCACTCGTTCAGAGACCTTCGACGAAGGGCCACCCGTTTTCTTCAGCCACAACGACGTCGTCTGGTCTGCTAGCCACGACCTGACCCGCATTGGCATGGGCGCACTGCGCGTGAGTCTGGAGGCTATGTACAAGGCCGTCACTGGCAAGGAGCTGAAGACTACCGCGTACGGCAAGCCTCAAATCGGCACCTTCCAGTTCGCTACCCGTCTCCTCCAAGAGTGGAGGAAAGACACGCACGGCATTGATGCACCGCCGGAGACCGTGTACTTTGTCGGTGACACTCCCGAGTCCGATATTCGCGGCACAAATGAGTTCGATGATCAATCCGACAACAGCTGGTACTCCATTCTCGTCAGCACTGGTGTCTTCCAAGCGGGCACCAAACCGCGCTTCCAGCCGCGCGCTACGGTGGACAATGTCCTCGATGCTGTCAAGCACGGCATGGAGCGCGAGTACAAAAAGCAATTGCGCGCCAGCATGGACCTGACGAGCGTTATTCTCGAAGAATAAACACCATGAGCGCTTTGAAGTCTTCCATTTTCTTTCGGCATAGCAGATGGCGTTTTCCTTTCTCTCTTGCTCTCTATTTCTTCATTCTATATCGGCGCGGGGTGCCTTGCACACACATCCCTTGAGACGGGATAGATCTTATGATACCACGTAGTATAAACTACCATTATCGCCGTAACAGCTTTTCCGGCTGTCGGCAGATTCGATCAGGTAGAGAGCTTCGTACTTGTTGCTCAAATTCAACATTTACGCAACACTTGTCATTGTTCAACTGCATGTTGTCTTCATGCTCGTACAGCTACGGCTTGACGACTCTTATTACTCTACCGGTGTGCGAAGATACAGTGTCAGCATACCCTCGCTGCTGCCCAAACTTTACCCCGACATCGTCCGCCGCCACACTCGATTTCCGAAATTCTCCGCTCCGCAATTTCATCAATGCAGTCGGTCCGATTAAAGACTCACCACCCCTGTCATAATCCAATGCCGATTAGATAGGGCATAGCGCAGTGACACCTGTGTCATGCATCAAACACCAGCCACATCAACTCCTCGGTCCTCCCACAGTGCCTCCTTACCGCCACGCCCCATCAAAACCTTCCAGAAGTCTCGGCCGAGCCTCATCCCTGCCCGCCAACGCTCGTCCCCAACGCCAAACGTCACAGCGAAACTTTCCCGCGCGCAGCTCGTAGCTCCGTTTCATGTGCAAGGAAGGGGTCAAAGTTTCGGCAGTGGCTGCGAAGTGCCGTGTCGGTGCGTGATTCCGCAAGTTTGGGCTAGGCTGGGGTAGGCTTGTTTGTTTGAGGGCAGGATGTACATGTAGAAGGATGGAATTGGGAGGATCGCTGGGTCAGGGGGTAAGGTTGATGACGGTAGGCCTGACCTGGCATGTCGCTCTTAGCGAACGTTTTGGACGTGCCTGACTGAGATTTTATGGAGCTTGGGCTCTATTAACGGATTGTGGAGACGTCGGCGAGGTGTGCTGAAAGTAGGATGCGACAAGGCATTGAAGGTATATTGCGCCCCCTTTTTGCCCTCTCTGCTCCGCAGAAACTCGTACCGTAGGCTTACACTCCACATGTCGCGACAGAACGTTGTTGGAAACCCCCTTCTCGACTCTCCTCCTTTCATCTCAATGACCTTCCGACCCGTTACCACCTTGTAAACTCTTTGTGATACACAAAGTGCGCAAGGCATCCAAAACGCCATATGCAGCCTTCTCTCTCCACACCTAAACCCTGGGTCACTCACGCACGGGTACACAGACTCATTTCAGCCATGCCCTTGTCGCTATCAACATCCCAGCCACTCCTTCTGGACCCCCCTGACCCAACACTACCCACTAATCCATCTCGCACGTTTCTGCCCCAGGCTACCACCTTGACCCTTCCCCGGTTCAATTCTACCTCGGTGAATCGGTACTCAGCCATGCAGGCCTAAGGCAGGCACCCGGACCCGCGTTCCTAAAATACACCACACAGTGGATTGTCGACACGTTCCGTGGGCAGAAGTGTCGCTGCAAGGCTCCAGATGGAGAGACTGTCACTCAGCATGTGCGGTGATATGTGGACGAAACAAGGAACAGTGGAGATGACGTTTCTGGACTTCAGCATGCTACAGTGTGGATATTCGGCAACTTTGTGAGGATTCATGGCGCAGTTGCAAGGCACATAGGTTTTGCGGTTGAGAGTATGCGCTATTGTTTGAGTCTAAGGTTGAGGCGATTGATACGATAACTAGCGATTTAGGAGTAAGGTATAGCTAAATTCGTTACAGTTTGATCGGAACAGTACATTCAAAGCCCAGGTACCTCATTTGCGAACCACGATCGCTTTGGGAGTTGATGGTAGCCTTCTATGTAAAGATCAGACGAGGCACCTAGGTGGTAATTTGAACCCACGTCTTGCGTACCCTAACCTGTGCAATTGCGTCGTTTATCTTTCAAGACATTGAGTACATAGAACTTCTGAATAAGCTCATAGAATGCTGTTCTATTCTTAGAGTTTATGGCTGGGATGGAAAAAACTGCACGAAACAATTCCCATCATTTTGGGGAGGGAGGGCGGAGGGGTTGCACCGTGAACAGTTCAAAGCCAGCATTAATCATTCTCCTATCGTATTGTAGAAGTCTTGGAGGATGCAACTAAGTCAGATTAGATATTACAGTAAGTTAAACAGCAGGTATCCAAACACAGCCACCGACGATGAAGTATAACATCCCACGCGTGCACTCCATACAATGTTTATGCCCAAACAGGATAATGCAAAGGAAAACGTAGGGCAAGCGGAACACCCCAAGAAAAAGACACAACACGCCGTCCCCGTCATGCTTACGCTTCAGCCATCTGACGCATCATTCCCATCATCGCCCACCGCTCCCGTCGGCACAGAAACCCCATAAGTGCCCACAATCGTCATCGTATCAATCACAGTCGTACTGACCTTCGAAATAATCTTAAACCACGGCTTCGGTCTCATCGTTACCACCCACCTATTACCCGGTACAGTCGTCGTCTCAACCTCAGCCTGCGTCTGCGACGCTACCTCAGTCTGGTTTTGCGTTTGCGTCGCCACCAAGCTCCCCATAGAATACGACTCCACGAATGACGGCTTCAGGCGTCCTTCACCCGTCTTGTACGCTCTAATCGCCGACTCGACCCCTTCCACATCCCCACGATTATATGCATTTGTGCTATAAAACCACGCAATTTTGCTACGGATAGCTTCGTCGGTGTTGTCGGCATCGTTGGAAGTTTTTGGGCGAAACTCGGGTTGCATAGGGTCGATGAAGACGGTGTCGTTTGTGTAGCCCCATTTGGCGAGCTGGGTTACATTGAAGCCTACTAGCATTCTAGTGGAGCAGGGTTAGTAGGGTGTGCGTTAGAGGAGAGAGGAGAGAGGATGAAGGGAAAACTTACTCGTGATCTTCGTGGACAAGGTTGTGACTGTGAGTGGTTGGATCGTTAGTACCGGCCTTGGTGAGGGTATACATAGTTCTGGACTGCTCACCAGTGGAACATGTACACGCCAGCCCAAGGCGCATATCGAGCGACGACCTGCACTATCTCTCCAGGCGCAAGATATACAACATCCTTCCTCCCAGCCGCTTCATACGGCAGTACCGCATTGCGACCTCCCGTCCTCGAAATGACCTGAAAATCCACAAGATGAATATGAACGGGATGCGTAACACCACCCCCGGTATTCTTCAACACCCAGATCTCATCAGAGCCCCTCTCCGGCCTGGTCAATATTCTATTCTCAATATCCGAGAAACCCACACCATTGATGACCCAATTATTATCAACGCGCTCAAATGCAAAGTCCTTCGCAGGCTCTTCGGTGGGAATAGGCGGGATTTCGCGGAGGTTTTGGGGCACAGCGCCATTGTTGCTGGAATCGGTGACGGTATCACTGACTACGAAACGCATTACCATGTCTGTAGCGGCGTAGTCAATGTTTTCGCCTGCGCTGTGCTCGTTGCGCATGGTGAAGTTTTTGCCCGCGTGGGAGGCGAAGTCGACGATGATTTCGTAGCGTTCGCCCATGGCCATTGTAAGCTTTTGGGTATTTACTGGGTGGGAGAGGAGACCTGTAGAAGTTAGCGAAGCTTGAAAGCATTGGGAGGATGACAACGTACCGCAGTCGGATCCGATGACATCGAAGCTCAGTGCTTCACCGTTTATGCCTTCTTGGAGAGAGAGAGTGAAGCCTACAATCATTATTACGAAAACATGTGTGCGGTTTTCTGAGTCTTACTTCGACTGAGAGCTCCATTGAGCAGACGGAAGCGATACTTGCGTGGTTCCACGTTGAGGTAGGGCCATGGTTGGCCGTTCCTGGAGATATCAGCAACGTCGGAGTTGTTCAGCGGGTAACATACACCTGAATGATGTCGCCCCATAGCCCGAGGTTATCATTGGTGTTATAGTTCAAAGATCCGTCCGAGTTATAGACCTTCGCAGTCAGACCCAGCGGAATGTCATATTTCCCGGATGGTAAGCCCAAAGCTTGTTCCTGGGCATCTGTGATGATATAGAAGCCTTCTTGTCCTCGGTATGCGTTCTCCGATGTTTGGTATTCCGTGTGGTCCTACGCTGTGTCAGCGCGTGAAGCAAGTCATAGTTTCGCAATGGCTCGTAACACGTCACGGCACATAAGAATGTAGATTGTAAGATATGCCTCACATGATACCAGATTGTTCGCGCGTTCTGGGCATTTGGATAATAGTAGTCCTTGTACTGGCCAGGAGTAGCGTAATCTACGGCCCACCCATCGAAGGGTGCCCTATTGTATTGTCCGTGGACATGAATAGACATATTACGTGGTCCGTTGTTGGTGAATCGTACAACAGCCTCTGCAATCCACGTTAGTACGCTTATAAGAACCCAAAAATAGATTGAGAGCCAATTACCGCGGCCTTGCTGCATAAAAAACGTAGGCCCTGGTGACATGCCATCGTATCCTTCAAGCTCCGTTTCTGGGAGGTCCGGATATATTGCTCGCGTGTGAGTCTTCAACTCAACATCATAGTAATCGATAGTTGCACCTGTCTTCTCATCGGTCCACGTCCTTGTACAACGTCAGCGCCTTCGAACGACAACCATACGATTTGCTTACAGGGTCTTGCTCTTAGCTGGAGATAAGGGCAACGGATATTCGAAGAACCACTTGTACTCAGGACTTATCCATCTGCCCCGCGGCCGTATCCCCCCAGCAAAATTATGCGGAGGGCGACCGTTGGACGGTGGGCCTCTTGAGCGAGTGTCGTTCTCGGGATCTGCTGCATATGCACATGCAAGTAATGCCGTCCAGCATGTGAGCTTCGACAAGGTAACGAGATACATAACGACTCAACAAGGATCTATTGCCGGACCGGAACGAAAGCGAGGACAAGAGAGAAGCGTATTTGAGCAGAGCTGTATTGTCAGCGAAGTGCGTAAAGCATCTTGCCTACAAGCTCTTCCGCAAGTCTTATAAACATGCAGTTCGTTGACCCACATTCCTGTCGTGTTCATGTTCTCAGGGTCATCGGCGTATAGCTGCGGAGTAGAGCGACGATCTTGGTGGTTGTGCGGCAGCTGGCATGTAGGGACTGCAACGCCATGTTCCTTCAAGCGTGGGATCGAGGGGCCCGGGAATATCAAGCGAAGTGGTGATGTTACCCGAAACTTCTGCTTGAGCGACCGTCGGTGCAGCCAGCTGCTGGACACAGCGGGATGTATTAGCGTCTGGCGCTTGCATGTCTCATCAATCTATGGCTATCGTCGTGCTTTGTGTGTATAACAATTGTCTATCCATTCAACAGCACGAACGTGAACCGTAGCGATGAGCACGCGGCGATTTGGTTCCAAGAACCAAGGCTTCCGTCCATACCTGCAAGAAACAATTGCTCTGGCAACTGTCGGAGGAACACAGTGGTGTAGTGTTCGTGTGTAAGTGGATCAATCTTGTGGTACACCAGCAGCCACTACGCCGAAACCACGCAGTAGTGTATCTCCAGACGATTCTTCCTTACAGACTGCCCCTCATCATGCCAGGCCACCTGCATAATTTCAAAGTCTGAAACACCCATGTGTGCCACTAGCAACCCTTCTTTCGCACCGCGGGTCATGCATCTTGGTGGTATCGGACGTTTGTTCAGCCAATCGGAGGGATTTCTTCTCCCGAGAGGCTCCCAAGACGAGCTCCAGCACGATCAAGATATCGGCGTGCAACATGACCACGTTCCACAGCTTCTGGTGACGTCTGACTATTGCGTGCACTGTAACCTTTGCAAGCGGACATCCGAGGAGCGGGAGGCAGTACTGCATGTCTTGCGTTGTATGGTTTTTCCCACATACAAACACACGGCTATTTTTGTAGTTCGCTCACAACAATCGTCTGCTTAGATCGGCGTTTGATACTCCGTAGTACCGATTGTCCTAGGTGTCTCTCGCAGGTCACAAAAACACACATTTGGAGCAACTACGGTTCGTAGAACCGAGGATTACGTCTATCCGAACTACACTTCAGAAGAAGATGAATCACGCAAAGCCTCAATGAAGATATATCTTTTACGCGAGTATCGGGAGTACAAGTCACTACTAAGTTGTCTCTCGGTCTCACCACCGCTGAGACATACCCAACAATATCAAAGAACGCGCACATGTACGCCCATCCTCGCGACAAACCTCGTGCTTGCGACAACAAACCACATCTCACCCTCTTCAAAGAGAAATTCATCCATAAAGAAGCAACACCAATACTCACAAAGCTAATCAACAGCGGCATAACTGAGAAGCGATCTCGCCGATGTTCAGCCTCCCGTCGGCATGCGGCAAACCACCAGCCGCCAATGATCGCAAAGTTGTTGGGGACACCACATGAGGGCTTCGGAAAGAGGAGGCGAGATCGGCCTTGCATGTGCATTCGATGGCGACTACGGCAGGTACATCAGTTTCGTCATCATATGTTGTGCTGAACCCTGATCGAGCTTAGGAAATAGCTCGTTTTACTTCAAATTCCCCCAGCAAGGGTTTCCCACTGACCTCTTTCGGATAGGTAGGTACGAGCGGCGAGTATCACCACCTCCGACTTTACCCTCTCTGTGATTAGACTATTTCTTGGGCAGACGCGCAGTTTGGAGGGACACGCGCTTTCATTGCACAATGTAACCTTCGCACAGCACACAATAGCATTCACCTCAGCGGTCACATAGAAGAAGCCCATTTCAAAAAAGAAATGTCGTACGTCCGCATCGCACAAAAAACTTCAAGACACGCAACTCTCCTCGTCCTCACACGACCTCAGCCTCAAACAGCACACCGATTCATCAGCCCCAAAACACGGACATCACCCTCCTACGGTTCCATGACCTCACACTCCTTAGCCCTTATCCCTCGTCCCCCTTCTCCTTTCCCCTCTCTTTCTTTTTCAAAGCCTCAGACTTCCTTAACAACCTGCTCGAAAACCTTCCCATACTCCTCCACCCCCTTCGCCCCCACAAGCGTAAAGTCCCTCCTCCTTCCCTCAACCACAACATACGGTACACTATCCACCCCATTCCCAGCCTGCTCCCTCATAGCACTCTTAACATCCATCAAGCCCTCCGACGCGTCCTCAACAAGCGTCTTGGCTTCCGCGTCGGACAGTCCCGCAGCCGCACAAGCAGCCACCAACGTCTCCTTCGCACTCGGATGCCGTCTCTGTGTGAAGTACTGGGCGTACAGCGCTGTTTTGGGCGTCAGCCCATGACATCACCATTCTTTGCTTCCCACCCAACATAACGTCTTCTCGACGGAAGGGAGATTCGGGCAGGGGGCTCATACATTCCAACGCCCTCCTAGCAGCTTCCGGCCCTTTCTCCTCTTGTATCCAAAAGAGCGCACGATGCGCATCCAATGTATTCGCGATTATGCCGTGGAAATCAAACGAGATGTCTTCTGTTTCGCCAAGGGCCGTCATGTATGCGGCGAACTTCCGCATCCTCTCTTCATCGCCATCAAACTTCTCCTTCAAGTACCAAGCATACTTGTCCTCGCCTTCTTTGCTGAAGTCTGGGTAGAGTTGGTATGGTGCGAAGCGTAGTGTGAACCTGACTTTATCCGATGAAAACCGCTCGAGGGCTTTGCTGAGACGCAGGAAGCCCAGATATGTCCTGTGTGGAGGTGTGAGTAGCGAGCATGGACAATGTGAGAGCGGAATAGGATGACAAGGGACTGGGTGGCTACCAGGGACATATTGTATCTAGAGTAAATGTGATCGTGGATTCGTAGGGCATGGTGCATATGAGGTGGTGGTTAAGGTGCTAGGTTGTCCGACTAGGGAAATTCGAGAAACCAACTAAGCGAATATTTGCCCCAACTAATACGTGACCCGTTCGTCTCTGAGAGATAGTATCCTCAGTGGCTGTTCATGCAGACGTGCCGACACGCGGTGGTCCTTACAGCTATAGCAGTGCTACTTCCGAGGGATGCGGGGCACTTTCCCCGCATTCAAGACTAACGGATACCTGATCCATCTCGTCCTCCGTAACATGATGCAGATCAAAGGAAAATACTCAGATATCAATAGAAGTTATTTGTACTAAATATAGTCAATCGAAGAAGCAGACTCTGCGTACAAAAGCCTCGAACACGTCCTAACCAACCCAGACCAAACCAGAACCTCTCCGCTAATGCATAGCAATAGGACTAAGAAACGAACACCTTATGCTTGGTCGTGAGATCCACGTCTATCTATGTTTCTGCACCTCTAAGTGTTCAACTTCACATAGTTGCCTAAAGAATGTTAGCTAAAGCTTTTGCGCGGAACTTTAGTCATGCTTACCAGGAAACTGGCCTTGCTTCCCATGGACCTTGCCGATCCACCACTCGTTGTCGTTCTGCGTCCGCGTAACGATATCTATAACGTCGCCCGTTGTAAAAGAGAGATCGCCTTCGGCCTGGGCTTCGTAGTCGTATAAGGCTGTGACCGTCTCCGCGGTAGGTACACCGCTCAGTCGCGATGGTTTTGGCTTCGGTGGTGGCGGCGCTGCGCCCTTGGACTTGGCCGCAGATCCCCATGATGTCGCCGAAGTGGGAGGGGTCAGGGTGCTGTTTGCGGGACCAGGTGAGTATGGAGGTGGTGGTGTGTCGGTTCCGTCAGAGAGCGTGGATCTCCGTGCCAGGGCAGAGGATGATTTCGCCTCGAGTGCTTTGCTGCCGTACTTGGACTGGCCTGGTCTCGGACCTCCAGTGGTCTTGAATTTTGTGATGGAAATAGCTTCTGTTTGCGCCTGGACATCTCCCCTCTTTTTCTCGTACGCAGCTTCAATGTCGAGGGTCAGGTCGAAGTAGCCAATGTCGATGCGTTGCATGCGCTCGTGCAATGTATAAAAGACGTTCAGCTGCATGTAGTAGAATGACTGGAACAGGGGCTGGATGAATTCGCGCTCGAGCCTGAAGAGCTTCGGTAGCTCGTCCTTCAACAAGTCATTGAAGTAGTTGTAGTCTTGAGTAGCTTGCTCGACATCGGCTTCGGCGCGATATGTGGCTTTCTCGTCCTTCAATGTCTTCTCCTTCTTGTCTTGGAGCTTCTTCAGGGCTGCACGGTGGCGGTCATAGTCGAGTTGCTTGTGGTCTCGTTTTGCGGCAACCTTGCGTACTGTCTTGATTATTTCCAGGAGCTCGTCCGCGGGCTTGATGACACGCGTTTCTATCATTTCCAGCTCCGGTTTAAGTGTCTCCTGCAGCTCCGCGACAATGCTCTCGTATTGGTCGCACGCCTCTATGCCGGCTTGGTTTCCCTCGTCGAGGAAGGAGTCGGGATCGGACATGCGACCTGATATGGGCTTGTATATCTCGGCGATAGACTTGGAGAACTCGATCTGGTGGGAGAGCATGCCTAGCCCATGGAGGTCAGTACGTGGTTGCGGAAAAGTGGGTACTACGATACGGACCATTTATGGCTTGGAAGTATCTGGTGTGGGTGAGCATCTGTTACGGTAGCAAGTCGAGTGCGGGGGCCTACTTCTTGGACTCTTCATGGAGTTTTTTGGTCTCCTTCTCCAGCTCTTCAAAGCGTCGTTCGGCATCGAGGTAGATGGCATCCTTTGTGATCTCGCCCTGCGCGTCGTCTTTGTTAGCTGGGTGGTGCCCCGCGATGGCCGGTAGCCGGCGCAAAAGGTGGACAGCCCATATGGGACATGTCGGATTCGACGTACGAGGTTGAAGCGCTGTTTGAAGGTTTGCGGCGCCTACACGCTCATGTTAGCCCATGGATGCCTGCTCCGCGCCATGTGCAAGCAGCGTACCCGGGTGACGCTCTTGGTGAGGCCCTTCCAGCTCATTGGACAGTATTTGCGGTGGATGCGGGGGGGATTGATGGGTAGAGTAGGAGTATATTGAGCCTGGGAATGCGTGCAGTTAGGGGCAGAGGCAGCGGCGAGCGGAGCAGGCGGACGGTGGTGAACTGGCGGCGACTGGCGGGCGTGGCTCGGGTTCTTTGAATGTCTTGGACGCTTCTGCTTATGACGACGACAAGTGGCTGAGGAGGAAGTCCCGTGCAGTGTGGCAGGCAGCGCTTAACCGAGAGCAGTTTAAAGTCAGCACACGGCAGCGGAACCTGCAATATTCCTTTCACCAGTGCGAAGCTGCTCGGAGAAGTCGGTCATGGAAGACGAGTATGAGCACTCCATGTCCCCCGGCATCCGACTGCCGTCTGGTGCTGGCTGACACCGACGGCTGTTTGCGGAGAATGGGCTGTCGCACAACTTTGCTTGCACCCCGCGGGCGTGCTTAGTCACGTTTCTTTGGGGGGCAAGCTCTGAGCACTTGAGCTCGACGCATCATCGCCCTCTCTCCATCTCTCCACCAACATCGCCATGTCGCACATCGCACCCAACGCTGCGAGGCAGGCCCTCCGCATTGCGTCGAGGCGCTATCCCTCGTCGGCCTTCTCTCGCGTCTCGCCGCGCGCATCCCTACTCACCACTGGCGGCCAGCGAAATTATGTCTCCGAGACGAAGCCCTCCAACGCCACCGTCAACGTCGACACTACCATCAAGGCCGATCAGCGATCATTCTTGAACCAGACTGGAACGCGAGCTGATGAAGCCACGATGCCCTCCACGGGTATGAGCGCGGACGCCATGATGAGTCCCACGGCTGGTAACACCATCGCCTCCCACTACAGTTCCACGACCTAACTTGACACAGGCCTTCTGAAGCAGGCCACTATCATGGACGAAGGCACCCGGCCCATCTACCTCGACATGCAAGCCACAACGCCCATGGATCCGCGAGTCGTTGACGCCATGCTGCCCTTCATGACCGGTCTGTATGGCAACCCGCACTCGCGGACGCACGCATACGGATGGGAGGTCGACACGGCAGTAGAGCAAGCTCGCGAGCATATTGCCAACCTCATTGGCGCTGATGCCAAGGAGATCATCTTCACGAGCGGCGCCACCGAGAGTAACAACATGAGCATCAAGGGCGCGGCGCGCTTTTTCAAACGCTCCGGCAAGAAGAACCACATCATCACCTGCCAGACTGAGCACAAGTGTGTGTTGGATAGCTGCCGACATCTCCAAGACGAAGGCTACCAGATCACATACCTCCCAGTACAAAACAACGGTCTCGTTGACATGGCCCAGCTCGAAGCCGCGATACGACCCGAGACTCTCATGGTGAGCATAATGACAGTCAACAACGAAATCGGTGTCGTCCAACCCGTGGAAGAGATTGGTAGACTTTGCCGGTCCAACAAGATCTACTTCCACAGCGATGCGGCCCAGGCTGTCGGAAAGATTCCCATCGATGTCAACAAGATGAACGTTGACTTGATGTCAATATCTGCACACAAAATTTACGGACCCAAGGGCATGGGTGCCTGCTATGTTCGGCGGCGACCAAGAGTCCGCCTTGAACCCATCATCAGTGGTGGCGGTCAGGAGCGTGGCCTCAGGAGCGGTACCATGGCTCCCTTCTTGGCCGTTGGTTTTGGAGAAGCTGCACGGATATGCAAGCAGGAGATGGAGGTATGTATCCCCAACCCTATCCACTCTCATTCAATGATTATGAGCACTACACATGCATGGCTTTCGGAGCGTTTATGACCCGTTTTGATGACAAAAGTGCAACCTGTATGAGAACTAGCATCACTTCCCACTATTAGGCATATTTTCTGGACTTGGCTGACCTCGTACAGTACGATTCGAAGCGCATCTCTGCGCTCTCACACCGTCTTTTAACCGGGTTGCTGTCTTTGGAACACACAACATTGAACGGCGACGGGGAACATCACTACCCTGGCTGTGTTAACGTCTCGTTCGCTTACGTTGAAGGAGAGTCCCTACTCATGGCTCTCAAAGACATTGCGCTCTCATCCGGCAGTGCGTGTACATCAGCGTCGTTGGAACCCAGCTACGTCCTCCGTGCGCTGGGCAGCAGTGACGAGAGTGCACATAGCAGTATCAGGTTCGGCATCGGGCGGTTCACCACTGAAGAAGAAATCGACTACGTTCTCAAAGCAGTCAAGGAGCGCGTCACCTTTTTGAGGGAGCTTAGCCCATTGTGGGAGCTGGTTCAGGAAGGTGTCGATTTGAACACGATTCAGTGGAGCCAACACTAGCACCGTAATTTGTAGATACCCGTAATTCTGTACAATATTCTGGCGCATACTGGGGTGTTCACTCGTTGGGAGGCCCATGATGGCAATGACCATTCGTTGTATTATACTAGTTTCGCTCCGCATCTGCATTGGAAGGCGCACGAAGTACTACAATAGCACACTTCAACCCTGTATTCTCCATGCTCTACTCGCACTCGTCGTTACCAGGAGTGCTTAGTTCTCACTCTATATCCGTAGCATGATGTACACGCTCCCAATGAATGGAGATCAGTCCTGGGCCCGCCAAGAGGCATTCCGAGGTCGTTGAGGCTCTGATCTGATAATCGTCATCCCAGTCGTAGCTTCCCCGCCGCACCTCGACCTCACCGCAGCATGGCCGGCGTGCCAGATAAAATCCTGAACTGGCTATACAGCGTGCTACCTAGTGTAAAGGCTCTGTATCCATGCCCGATTATCTTCTGCTAATTTAGGGCATATAGGAATATGCAGATGTGAACCGCACCTACAACGACGTCGCCGAAACCCTCTCCAACTACCCATCCCTCTCCCCGCGCACAGAAGTCTACAGTGCGTGCCAACACCCACCGCTCCCGTATCGATCGGACCTACGCTTACAACATCAGCTTATGAGAATGGAGCTTCGGCGCTTTTGCTCCTCCTCAGCGGGACCGTCCCAGTTACCTTTCGCAGCACGACATATGGCTTCCCCGTACATGTATGGGTGCCGCACGCCTACCCTCGCGAGTCGCCGATAGTATATGTGAAGCCCTCGCAGGATATGCTTGTTCGCCCAGGACAACATGTCAGTGGCGATGGGAGGGTGTATCATCCATATTTGGCGCAATGGGCAAAGTATTGGGATGTGAGTTGCGCATGCGCCTACCCGTACAGCGGACGGGCGTCATAGCAAGATAGGACAAGGCTGATCAACGAATAGAAGAGTACCATATTCGACTTCCTAGCGGTGCTGAGAGGCGTGTTTGCGAAAGAGCCGCCGGTCCGCTCCAAGCAGCAGCAGTACAATGCGCCCGCAGCGCAAGCCCCACCGCCTGTTCCTCCTCCACCAGCAGAATTGCGGCGATCGATGCACGGCACGCCTTCAGCATCTCCCGCTCCGGGCTCTACGTCCCATGGGCCTGCACCTCCGCCGAAACCCCCAAAGCCTTTTGAGCAGAACAGACCGAGTCCACAACCACAGCCGCAGCACGATCGATACTCGCAGCCTCCGCCGTTACCACCTCACCCACCCCAACAATCACAACAGGCGCAGCATCAATATCCGCAGCAGCAGCCGCAGAGGGGCAGCTATGGTGGGCAGAACCAGTGGCAGCAGCAAGCTCCCCCGCCGCATAATGCTGCTCAAGCTGCCCAACGGCCGACCAGCTACGACATGAGTCCGACAACACCAATATCAAAACCACTGCGACCGCATGTACAAGCGCCTGGTTACCCTCCCCAGCCTTATCAGCTAGGGAGTCCCGTCAGCCCAATCACACCAGAAGACCAGCGCGCAGCGCGGTATCAACAACAAGGGCCCCCGCCACCGCAACAGCCCACAGGTGTTCCAGCACAACAGCAGCACCAGCACCAGCACCAGCACCAACAGCCTTTGCACCACCCTCAGCAGTATCCCGCTTATCAAGCCCAACCCCCCTATCAGCAACAACAACAACCACCCCCACCTAACTATCCCCAGCAGCAATATCAACCCCACCCACAATACCAACAGCCTCAACATCCCCAACAACCCCCACAACCTCCCCCAGCCCCTCCAAACCTC
>Ga0247733_1000294_pt1 | contig 34294 bp, 40 predicted proteins | sample UWRJL043104R2_FD_180932 | JGI IMG/M metagenome (GOLD analysis project Ga0247733, IMG submission 180932) | Plant litter microbial communities from Arlington Agricultural Research Station in Wisconsin, United States - UWRJ-L043-104R-2 | ecosystem: Environmental > Terrestrial > Plant litter >...
TCGAGGAAACTCGGCTGGCGGCAAAAGGCAGCACACGGGCAGTGGAATTGATTATGGACGGGCGGCGGTTGGTGTGGGCAGTAAAGAGCGACGGTAGCTGGCAGTGGGAGGGGGGGCAAAGAGCGTGGGTCGCCGCGCGCTGCGAGTGCGATGGGTGGGTGAAGGCAAAGGAATGAGGGTGAATTCCAGACAGAGGGGAGGAGGAAGAGATTAGCTCGAAAGAGCCTGGGAGGGCTCTGGATGACTGGGCCTTGAGTCTTGACAGGGCCGGGCGCTGCTGTTTGAGTGTCTGACAGGGGTCATCTCCACTAGGCGAACCAGGTCATCTCCGTGCGCGCTGGCGCTGGAGAGGGTGATACACTGCAGGGACCGCGCTGGACACGACGCACACGACGCCCACGGCGGCTGCATCCCAGGCGGAAGCCAGCAGGCGGCCCTCGATCGGGCCAGCGCGCACCAACGACGTCGTGGCCGTGGTGGCCGTGGTGGCCGGCTCTGGTGCACCCTCGCCGGCGCTGCGCAGTGCGAGGGGAGGTCAAAAGAAAGCAGCAATGCGACCCAAACGGGCGCTAGCTGCGGCGTGCAGGCGCTGTTTCGCCGGTTTCTTATTTGCAGGCGCGTCGACGAGACGACATCACAATTCCAACATGCCCACGACTCAGCTCATGGCATTTGCTGTGCCCGCCGCCGTTGGCCTACCCGGCTGCAAATGAGGCAGCCCGATGCACCGCACCGCACCGCACCGCAACGCAGAATCATCAGTCGCGCTGGCCAATGCCCGCACGCAGCGCGCTGTACGTGGCTCGGCGCGGGAAGGAAAAGCCACCCGGCGATCTCGAGGCTGACGGTGAGCCAGTGTGTGTACCTCGTCCTGAAGCACTGCGCGCGCCCGCCGCCCCCAGGGCCCCGTCGCCCCGTCGCCACTCGTCTCAGGAGACTCTGCGCCATGGTGGGTGCGGCAGCGGCATGCAGCGTCGATGGATGGCGGAGAGAGTCGCCGCCATGGAGCGCAGAAGCGTGGGGAGACGGCCGCCTCCTGGGCTAGCAGCGCCAGTCGCCCCCTGCCTGTTCCTGACGCTAAGCCCACTCGGGCCGTGCAAGCGGGCGAATCGTCCACGAACCAGAGTCATGGGTCCAACCCCTGTCTCGACTGGCCCTGCGCATCTCACCACGACGCTCCGTGCCACTCTCCCAGCGCAGCATCGCGACAAAGGCCTCGACAAAGCCCTCGACGACTCGATACGCCTGTGTCTCCTCCCTGCCTTCTTGCCTCCCTGGAGACTTCGCTGGCATCGACATGTTGCAGTGCTCCCAGCTGGTTATGAGGCCGCCGCGTGGCCACGACAGGGCCCGGTAAGCGCCCCGGGTCATCTACTCTCTCGCTGCTCGCCAACGTGCAGGCTCGCCCTGGCAGCACCGCAGCTCGCACGCAGCATCGCCCGTCACCCTGCCTCCGTCATGCCTGAGTGGTTGCACGTCGATGAACATCGTCCAGCTGCCCCAATCCTCTTGCCGCTTCCAGACCGGACTGAAGCTCCGAACGCCGTTGACGACCCGTTTCAAGCCTGCAGCTACAGTTTGCGGGCAGACTGCACACACATGCCGGCTATTTGCTTCCTCACGGCTTCCAGAGACTTGGCGTTTGCAGCCCATCTGCCGTTTGACGACCCTCACATCCTGGCAGAATGGAGCCTCTCCGAATTGCCTTGCCAAACGGCTCACTGTCGTTTTGTAGACGTTCCCGCCGGCCCCATGTCTCGCTAGCAAACGCTGTTAAGATTGCGCTTTGCTCCTTGCTCGCCGCCGTCGGAATCGAGGGCTGCTGACCAATGCGACCGCTGCGCTGGTCTTCCCGCTGCCGCGCCATGAAAGATGACGATCTTCGTACGGATCATCAAATTTGCTGCCCGACTCCGCACCACCCACACAGCCTTGCGCCACCGATGGATCCCACTGGCTGGTTCCGCCGCCCACGCACGCGGCGCGCTCGCGAAAGGGTCGCGTGTTGGTCTGTGGATAAACAAACCACGCGACGTTGCTGACACCCCGAGTCGCATGCAGCCAGCAGCGTCAACAAGCGAACCGCGAGGCTTGTCTGGGCTGCATATTCTGAGCGCTGCTGGGCGCCGCGCGCCAGGCTCATCGCGAGACCGGTGGTCCGGTATACAAGGACGTCTTATCCTCCTCGGTGGATGACTTGTAAAAGAGAGCACTCGTGTGCAGCCATCGGCGAAAGTATCACCGGCATCATCGTTGGAGCCCACCGAAGCCGTCTCTCGTCACCCCGTCAACATACATTCAGTAGACTGCTCGCCAACGGCAAACCGCTCGCGGTCCCACCATGAGCGAGATCGATATCAACTACTTTATTCTCAAATACTTCCTTCCCATACTATCCGAGCATGGCTGATGCAACCATTTGCAGTAATGGTGGGATGATCTTCGTCTTACGTCGGATCTCATTTCCACACCTGCATCCTGCCAGAAGTCCGTAGAGCTGGCCGCAGACGACATTCTTGGCTGGCCCCAAAGGCGGACTATCAGCACCTAACGTCTGCGATAATCCCGCCTACAGATGTCACGGAAGCTCGCAACACAGGGGTCCGATGCAGAAAATCGTTCGCGGGCTAAAGCAAGCTGCACCCGGGTCATCCCTGTCTTACATTGCCTCTCCATATTCTTATGACCGTCCCTAATACACACACCATAGCGTCCGTTGGTCCCTTCCTCGTCTATCGTTCTGGACATTCAGCCATTTGGTGTCCCACTCCAACCTGACCGCAAGTGGGACAGAGCAACTCTCCCATCTTGTGGGCATAGTGACAAGCCTTCCGTGTGCATCCTTTCGTGGCGCACATCTTGAACTTTCTCGCTGTCTTTTTGCCGGAAGTTCTGACCTCCTGCCTTTCAGCCTCGGTGTGGCCGTGTACGCAAGTCGGTAGGTATTGGCAATATGCTCCCCATAGACACCGTCCGCCTGGCTTTCGCTCGTTGGTTTGCGACAGTTTCCGTTTCTTCTCCGGCCCGCTACTCGCTGCGGACCCGTCCTTGGTCGCTACCTCAATACCACCGTTACTCTTAAGCGCGGAGTCGAGCACGGGGACGTCGTTAGCTTCGATGGCAGTCCGATCGACCCAACTAGAGATACGGAAGCCAACTTCATCGAGGTGCGGGTCGAGTTCGTGCAGGAAGATCATCTCGTTGCCGTGACGCCTGTAATCGCTCGCCATACCACTCCTCCAAGCCCATACATGCACTCGCAAGTTCCGCTCCACAATCTTTTCCACGGCGGGTAGCAGGTCGCTATCACCAGAGACAATCACAAACTCGCTCTTGACCTTTTGATAGAAGTCATCCGCCGCCTTTGCCGTCGCATCGGCAATGATCTGCGCATCGACCTTCTTTTCACCACCTGTCCAACTGCTCCGCCGGAACTTGATCACCCGCACATTCCCAGCGCCCATGGCGGTCCACACGGCCTCTACCTCAGGGGACGTGGATCCATAGAGCGCGATATCGAATGTGATGTCGGAGTCTGCAGATTCGAATTGGCGCGTGAGGACTTCTCTCAGTTGGCCGGGATTGTACCGCCAGCTGTAGTCGAGCGGGACCTTGAGACCTCGCACCTGGGCGGATGTTCTCTGTCCTTCGGTATAGATGTTGGAATTGTCAATGTAAATGTGTACGACTTGCAGTCCGCGGGAAGCATCGACTTGCTTGATCATAAGTTCGCGGGCAGGATCCATGGTGGGTATGTTGGGGGTGTAGTTGGGTGAAAATTAGTAGATGGAGAGGTCAACGAGGCGACGACCGGAGCTGGAGTTCATCGAGGCATGTTATCAAAAGAGAGTTGCAGACATGAACTGGTGGATTGTGGAGCATTTTGTGCACGTGCCGCACGCATAGTTTGTTCGTCCGGTTGTTGATGATGACATAATGCATGCCAAGACTTGCTGTCACTTGCGTGAAGGGCGACAGCTTCTCTGTCCGTCGTGCACTTCAATCGAGTCCGAATTCCTGGCATCTATCGACTTGATCCTGCTCATAGGTATGCTCATTCTGCCTTCCAAACCAACTCGCGGTGTAGCTGGGCTGGACCCCGGCAGGAACATGGACATGTTTTATGAACGAAGAATAAAAAGGAAGGGGGGATCCATCATGAGCGTAATACAAGTTATCCTTTCCCTTGTCCAATATATCTCAGCATTGTCCATTTTGAGGCGGACAATTCTGCATTGACGTGATTCATCAATTCCGACTCTCGGAATCATTCCGATGCTTCCCGCCCCCGAAAGGATGTAAGCACAACACAACAAGCTGACGCCGCAACAACGAGCAGCCCACTCGTCAACAAAAGGCCCCCAGCAACCTCCCAATCCTCATTCTCCCCTCTCCCAAATCACAAAATTCTTTCCCTCCCCAGTAACACCTCCAAAACTTCACCTCTACAACCCAACCCCACACCCCCATCAACAATGGCCCTCGGAACAACCCTCCCCTTCTACCCCGCCCTAATCTTCACCTACCTCGAGCCCATCGCCCTGTAAGCCTCCCCAACATCCACCCACCCACCCCAACACCTAACCACCCACAGCATCCTCGGCCTCCAATCCGTCCTCGCAGACCCCTCCGCCTTCGTCCTCGACCAACTCCCCACCAGCACAACCGCAGCCCTAACCCCAACCCCACGCGGCGCCCTCATCCTCTCCTACACGCTCGGCAACGTGTACGTGCTGCTGGCCGGGCTCGCCGTCCTGTGCACCGTCATCACGCGCGAGGCGCGCGTCACCAAGTGGTATCTCGCCATGGTCGCGCTGGGCGACCTCGGCCACATCTATGCGAGCTATCGCGTCATGGGCCCTGAGATCTTCTGGGACTTCAATCTGTATAATAATATGATGTGGGGGAATATCGGCGTTAGTGCGTTTTTGCATGTCCATCGTGTTGCGACGCTTTTGGGGCTTTTTGGGCGCGTCGGGGGTGCGCCGGTGGGGAGGAGGGCGGGGAAGTAGGGGGATGGTGGGTTTGTCGAGTATGGAGTGCAGGTGGGATTTAAGGATGGAGTGCAGGTGGGATTTAAGGATGGAGTGCAGGTGGGATTTAAGGATAGAGTGCAGGTGGGATTTAAGGTTGGATTACAGGCGGGTATTAGGGAGAGTTTAAAAGGGACAGCCGTGACACGGTAGGTAAGTTGGGCCCGACTTTTATCGTCTATGGATATTATGTCCATAGAGTGTGGAATCACTCATCTTTCATTGTTCCTTGAACACCCCATTTCTAGGTTCCCCGGCCTTATACATCTCCTACCAGCAAGAAAGCGACGTTTCGGCCACTCTTTCTCACACCCTATCAGTTGGTAATCGTCCTTGCGAATGAAACTTGAATTCATTCTGCCCCCATCGGCGTACTCGCCATCATGATCTGCCTCGAAACGCAGTTTTGCTCCTCATCTTTATCCAGAGTGTGGCACTCTTCCAAACCCTTCTATAGATAGTCACGTGTTAGCTATATATAGTAGCGAAAGCCGGCGTATACCTCAGCCTTGTGACGTATACCCTCAGTCTTGTGACGGTCACTGCCTTGTGCACTGAACATCTGCGCACATCAGTCTAGGGTTTTGTCTCCTATTGCCCCTACATTCTCAATAGTTCTTTGCCAGTTTACGCTTTGATACGACCACTTCACCGTTATACGTCAAGAAGATGGCTGAAGTGCTAGCGGTGGTTGGCATCGCCGCCAATATCGGTTCATTGGTCGACTTTGGGATCCGGGTACTCGAACGGCTTGAACAATATCAGTCCACACTCGCAGAGATTCCCGAAGCGTTCCGCCACATTAAGGCTGAGTTGCCTGTATTACTGGATGCACTCCGCCAGACGAAAGCTGCGATTGATACTGGAACAGTGCAAGATGAAAGCGGAAAGGCTCTCCTTCCCGCTGTGGAAGGGTGTAGCATCCAGATAAAGACACTAGGCGAAGTGATTGAGAAAGTACTACCCACTTCAAGTGATTCTCGGGCTACAAAAGGAAGGAAGGCCCTACGGAGCCTTCGGTATGACTCAAAGGTGAAGAAGATGACAGTAGTCATGCGAGGTTATGTCCAGACGCTCACATACCACGCCGCCGCTTCATCCAAACCTTTAGCAGGTACGGAAATGACATTCCTACATCCTGACTTACTCCGATCCACCCTAACTGTCAATCTCGAGGCCACACCCTACCGACGTCCACCCCTAGCTCGACGGTACCCTTCAAGCGTGACGAAGACTTCGTCAAATCCGACAGTCTCACTCAAATATTCCAAATCTGCGCGAGGCCTGCGGCGCGCGCGGCATTGGTCGGTCTTGGTGGCGTTGGGTGAGTACTGTGCTCCAGTGGAGTACCAAGGTTAAATGTGTGCGCAGAAAATCTCAGATTGCTATTGAGTATGCTCACCGAGTTCGGGACGAATCGCCGGATACATGGGTGTTCTGGGTGCACGCGGGCACGCAGGCGAGATTCGAGGAGGGGTACCGCAGAATCGCTGAAGTGACAAAGATAGAGGGCTTGAACAGCCCGGAGGCCAACGTTCTGCGGCTTGTTCGAAGTTGGCTATGCGACGAATCGAACGGGCGCTGGGTAATTGTTGTCGACAATGCAGACGACTTGAGCGTTTTCTTCCCCGCAGTCTCTGGACAAGAAGATGCCGCAGCAGCAGAACCGCCGGCTGACTTTCTACCGCAATCCCCAAACGGGTCCATTCTCATAACTTCTCGAAGCCAAGATGTAGCATACAGACTGACGGGCAGCTATACGAGCATTATCGAGGTCAAGCCGATGGATAGCGACGATGCAGTTACTCTTCTTGGGAAGAAGCTCGGCTCTGATATGGATGAGAAGCATGCTGTCGAACTAGTCCACCTTCTCGACTGCATGCCCCTCGCCATTACGCAGGCGGCGGCTTTCGTCACGCAGAGAAAGCCACATATGACCCTCTCACGATACGTAGAGGATGTGCGCAGTAGCGACTATGACCGGAGCCGCCTGCTAGGTAAAGACGTAGGAGACAGCTGCAGGGACGGCAGAGCGTCCAACTCTATCATCACGACCTGGCAGATCTCGTTCGAGCATATTCGAGCTAATATGCCGACGGCTGCTCAATTGCTATCACTGATGAGCCTCTTCGACTGCCACGGGATTCCAACATCGCTTCTTCGCGGCCGATACCAGCTGGACGATGATAGAGAAGCCGATTTCGAAGATGACATCTACAAGCTGACCAGCTATTCTCTGCTTAAGATGAGTGCGGACGGACGCGAATTCGAGATGCACCGTCTAGTGCAGTTCTCGACGAAGATATGGCTGGAGCTCAACAACGAGCTGGAGCGGTGGAAGATGAAGTATGTGATGCTCTTAGATGAAAGCTTGCCGGATGGAAGATACCAGAATTGGCCGAAGTGTCAAGTGCTGTTTTCACACGCTCAGGCGGCAGTCGGTTTCCGGCTAAGTGATAAGAGGGCTCTCAAGGCATGGGCATCAATTCTTTTCAAGGCTGCATGGTTTGCAAGAGAAACAGGAAATTATGATGTAGCTGCAGAAATGGATAGCCATGCCCTGGAGGCAAGGATAGCCGTTTTAGGAGAGGGGCACCCGGACACGCTCAACAGTCTTGAGAATCTTGGGATGGTGCTTTCAGGGCAGGGTAAGTATAAGGACGCGGAAGTAGTGTACCGGCGTGTCTTGCAGCTCCGGGAGAAGTTTCTTGGGCCAAACCATCCAGACACGATTGACAGTATCAGTAACCTTGCCTTGATACTATCAAGACAGGGGAGGTACAACGAGGCGGAAATAATGCACCGGAAAGACGTCGAAGAATCTGAGCGAGTCCTTGGAGACACGCACGCGGACACACTTACTGCTATCAACAACCTAGGATTGGCTTTAGAAAGGCTGGGCAAATACGAAGAGGCAGAAGCCATGCATCGAAAGGCGCTAGCAGGGAGAGAGAAAATTCTTCAACACGAACATATAGAGACACTGGATAGTGTCCGCAACCTTGCATTGGTCTTGCAGAAGCAAGGAAGTTTGGAAGTGGCGAAAGCAATGTGCGAACGTGCGCTGGACGGACACGAAAAGCATTGTGGGCACGATCACCCAGCCACTCTCATGTGCATTGACAGTCTTGGATCAGTGTTGCAGGCGCAGGGTAAATTCGAAGAGGCGGAAGTAATGCATAGGTCTGCATTAGAAGGATACGAGAAAAGACAATGGCAAGAGCATCCTTACATGCTCGCTTCCTTTGGCTTCCTCGGATGTGCATTATCGAGACAGGGCAAGTACGAAGAGGCGGAGTTGATGCTGCGGAAAGCACTGACAGGGAGAGAAAAGGTGCTGGGGATGGAACACCCTGCCACGCTGACCAGCGTACACGACATGGGATTTCTTTTCCATCAACAGCACCAGCATGATGTTGCTTCACCGCTATACGAACGGGCGTTTAGCGGGTATCAACATGTGCTTGGCCTGGAGCATCCTACGACAATTGCATACTCCCGAGCCTATGCGTCCTTGCTGGATGAGATGCAAACCCATGATTATGCTTCCCATCCAGTTACGTAGACTCCAGTCGTGTTAGCGCTCTCTCCTTCTTGTGGAAAAAGGCGACAATGCGCAGGGTGACGTGCTGTCTATAAGACGCAACCAGCTAGATAAACAGAGAGATTGAGTTAGAGATGGAAGCTGGTTGTCCCGAGAAAAGTGCACATCAGCATAGTCAGTCAGTCGACCCATGAGGTCGAAATACGTTGTATGATATCGTGTTTGGAAAGACCTCAAGGCGGACGAGTTCGTGACAGTAACTGCCCGCAACCACTCACGTGGTTGTTGCAGTGGCCACAATTAATAGAACGTACTCGTCACGACTCACATCGCGGGTACTATGACCCCTCGCCAACAGATCTTCCACTCGTTTTCAGTCGTCGAAAATTGCTACGGCTTATGCGGTCGCCCAGCAGCCGGCTCCTTTTCCACATCTTGGTCGCTAGGCCCCGCCCCCTTCCCTGCCTTCGAGCGACCTTTCCGCCACACAGACTTGATGTTCGAGCGAATTTTGTACTTAAGCTGCTCAAAACCCTCAACCATGATCAACCAAACAAGAAACGATGCGAGAGTCAATGTACCACTCAGGCCTAGAAACAGTCCCAGCTTCCGTCTTCCTAATGTCCAAGTGTCAGTGTCCTGCATTTTGACCACACCCGATCCGAAGAAAGTCTTGACACAAGTTAGCACTATCTTGATATCGCTACGCTATATCACGTACCGCAATTGAGGTCGCAGGTAGGAAGAAGAGCGTGACCAAGGTGATGATTCGCATAGAGATGGCTTCTTGTTGTGTCTTGTTGGCAATTTCCTGCATGTTGGTCGTCATCTTCTCCATTTGTATTGTCGACTTTTCCATGTTTTTCGTCATTTCCTGCATCTCGATGGCGGAGGAACGTGATTCTTGGGCGAAGAACGAGCCGTCTTGCATATTGCGATATTGGATGAGAAGGAACAACTGGCGGCAAAATGTTAGCCTCGTGCATCAAGTCAAATTTGTTGAGTTGTTGAAGCCGAAATTTTCAATGTATGCGTGCGTAACAATTTGTAGCTGAGGACATTCGGAAGCCCGGACAAATGCTAAGTAAGAGCGACTTACAAAGTTCTTTCGGTTCTCCAATAGTTTTTGCACCATCTCGGCGCGACTCACCTGCCTTTGAAACTCTTTGACTATCTTGTCGATGGACCTTGAGAACCACGAGGTCCAGGCGCTACAATCCTGCTTCAAGTCCACCGGAAACGATGGATCGGAGGTGACGACTTCGTACTGAGACTTCAGATCTTCGAGCACTTCCATATTCAGACGTAATACCAGAAGCGCTTCCTGTGCCTTCTCCTCGAGGCTCTGGGCTCTTTGGACATCTCGGAAGCGGAACAAACGCTTTGCTGTCCCTTCTGCATCGGGTTCCTCCGGGGGCAGGACTTCGGGGATTATCTTAGCTACAGGGTCTTTGTCTCCGGGTAGAACAGCTTCTCGCGCCGCGGGTGGGATCTGTCTGAATGAAAGTGGGTCCGTCATGGATCGCAGTGTTGTGTGCAAGGGTGTCGTTGAGTGTACTTGTGGCAGGCTCGTACTGCGTAGATTTTCTGTGGTCTGCATTACTCTTCGTAGATGAGGCGATCGTACGTCAGGCATGGGTATTGTTGTTGCCGCAGTGCTGTCCGGTTCGCCTAATGTAGAAGGCTGCCCGGTGGTAATGGTGTGGTTGTGGTTTTGCAAATCATCAGCAGATTTGGCTCTAGCCTCCGGTCCATTTGGTAGTGAGTCTGGCAGGTGTCCTTCTCTAACTGACATGTTGGAAGGGGTTTCACAAAGAGATCCTCGCGTTGGACTTGGTGTAACTCGTGGCTGATTATGGTGCACGCTTGCTGGCCGACTATGTGCCATAACTTCTGAGTGGTTCGTTGGGTTCGGTACAGGAGACTGTACATCCTGCGCCGGTCCTTCATAAGCGTCAATGTCCGAATTCTGTGCCACTTCCGCAATGTCCTGCACCTGAGTTTCCATTTCTTTCAGATACCATTTCCACCCCTCAGCCGCCCACATGCAGAACTGTATATGGGTCCTCAATGTCGCCAAGAATCGAGCGCCCTTCGTCTCCAATTTGGATTGCTCGGGTGCAGAGAGCCAACTGCCTATAGTCTCTCCAAAATCCGGCGTACTTTTGCACGTGATCCACAGCGCTCGTCCAGTTTCCGTATCGAAGTGATGGTACACTGCAATCGGCTTTATGACCCAGTGGAGGTCAGGAATCGTGGGTTCGCTCGTCGTCCGCTCTACTGACCTGAGATTGTAGCAGAGTTTCAACTTGGTTCCGGAACGGCCAGGGCCTTCCAACACGCCGGAATCGTGTCCTGCGCTAAGCTGGTGGGCTTCTTCTAAGCCACTGAAGTAGATATCCTGCACCTGATCTGGTTCGGGTTTAAACCATCTATCGAGATAGACGGTGGGAAACACATATTCCAGAAAGATAGGCATCACATGGTAATAAGTCAGTACGTAGGCGAGCATTGGAGTAGATATTCTGATGGGATCACGAGTTTCTAGGGCGTTAATGATTCTAGTGGGAATAGTGAGCGTCTCGAAAGGTAAGGTACTCATCCAGCGGAGATGCATACATAAAACGGCACTGGGGGTCCGCGCGACTTGATGGTCGTGAGGTGCGGATGAGTCGTGATCGGAGCTCGGCAAGGCTCTTCATGATTATGGACGTGTGACCTACGAAGTATCTACGTTAGCAGTATACCAAATTTCAAGACATTTCGTTCGGTATGGAACGCTAAGATACGGAGTACGTCGGCATGTGCATAGCCTTGAAAGTGATCGCGTGTTTGTGGCTACTAACCAAGATGCCTCTACGTACCATTTTGAGCATGATTGGAGTCCAGGAATTGTAAAGAAGCACTACCATCTTTCTCGAACAATCGACGTTGCCTGTTCAGCCGATTGCTGTACGGGCCGTTTAGAAGAGGTTTGGATGGCCCAGCAGAAGTCGCAGCGACAGAAGACTCGCATGCCTCTACCAGCCGGTCATAGGGATTTGTGCTTTCTGGCATTGTTTCCGGGTAATGTCGGTATAGGGAACGTTCTGTCTCATGGTCGCTCGAACGTCTTGACACTTTCAGCCTTCTCTACTCCTCAGCCTTGTCATCTGCACGGAGCTCGTATTGGAGCGGGGTATGCGTCAAGATATGTGCTTCCTCTGTGATATAATTGGATAGAGAATTCTTGAACAGCGGTGACCGGATTTGCTTCTTGCCTTGAGACTTCTTTGCTAAGCCCAACAACGTACAGAGGTGTTCACGATGATCGGTTGCGATCTAGTATGATTTTGCACAACAAAACGGCAGTGACGGATGTACCGACATTCAAGGGAAGAATACTGATCAGACTTTTGCATGATTTGAAGTTGCTCTAAGCCGCCTCCCGTCGGGACGCGAGCTCTATCCTCTCATCCTGCGAAACTATTAGGGTATGCGTAATTTGCGTTGACCTTTACGCTTCTTACCTCGGTGAGCTGCCTGGGGACCCAAAATTTGAATGTATTGATCGACACCTGCTCATACTATGAGTGTAGTGAACACAGAACAGAAGCGAAGTTTTTACCTTGATATAGAACTCATATGGGCCGAATAATTCGCGCAGGAAAGTCTCCAACGTTTCTTTGCTCAAGCGATATGTATCGATCGTGTCCCAGGTGTAGGCCATCGTGAGAGTTCAGAGCCGTGTTCTGTGGCATAGGCACATGAAGGAGGAGAAGTGCCCAAACGGTAGTCACTGACCCAGGCGAAGGTCATGGGGCAAGCCGGCGGCGATCAGCTGGGAGCCTGGTGACGCGCTAGCGAGTGATTAGTCATAGTCGTAGATGAGATTGGGCCGCGCCATAAGAACAATCCACCACCGCCAGCCCAATGCCGCCAAAGGGCTCGAAAAAGGCCTTAGCAGCCGCCCAATCGCGAGACTCGTCCTCGAAACTGCGGTCTTCACGCCCAAGCTGACTGCATAGGGGAGGCGATACTGAATGTAGAAAAAAGTTACTGAAACGAGCTCATGCGCCCTATCCTCAGTTGCCATCAACAAGTACCTGTAGAGTAGGAATGCTTACGCGAGTCTGCGAATCTCCTAATTTCTGTGAAGCGTATTTGATGTTGTCCATGGCGAGCGACCCGCGAGTATGTTGTGATCTACGAGGAATGGCATAGGATAAAATATATGCACAAGACACTCTACCCCCTCCCCAACCTCTAGTCTCCAACATTTACTTGTACATGTACATTCCACAATTCTACATATCATACAAGAACATTCCCTGCCTACCTCACACACCCTCACACCACACTCCTCTCCGTCTCCGGCGCAAGATTCCGCTCCCTAACAAGCTGATCCACAGCATCGTAACTGCGCGAGTCCAACAACTCCTTCCTCTTCCGCTCAGTCCTCTCCTTCAACAAATGTGCCGCCTCTCGCGCAACTACGGTACCAAACTGCGGCGCAACCCTCGTACCCTCAATCATGTTCGTCTCCCTACTTCTCAACATCCGCTCGTTGATCTGCTCTAACCTGGCATCGCGACCCTGCGGTCTACGATCCAAAAGATCGCGCTGCTTAAGTTCGCGACGAATCGCCTTGTGTAGACCGGTCTTCTTGCGTTCTTCCTTGGCCGTGGGCTTTTTGCTGTAGACTTGAACGTTGCCAAGTTTGAGCAGCTCGCCGACGGTAGGGCGTACTTTTTGTTGCTTTGTCCAGACGCCGTCTGTCTCGTTCGCCTTGTGGTTTTCCTTACTTCCCTCGACTTGAATGAATTTGTAGATCTTTGCTAATTCCGGTTTCGCGGCAACGCAGAAATGGTGGTATAGTTCGCCCAAGGTACTGGTAGTAGTGAGGTTCGGGTCGGAGACGTAAAGACCAGTGAGCTGGGTCATGCGTTTTGTGAGCTATGGAGAATGTTAGTCTTGGTATAATGAGGGGTGCTCTACTAGGCTTACGGCAAATTTGACGTTCACATCAGTCAACGGGACATCCCGCCATTTGGCCTCGGCTTCGCTAGACGTAATGGGCTTAACGGATTTGCTGGAGAGCGCAGTAACGCCGTCCCGTACGTCATTTCGTAACGCGGCGACGTTCTCTTCAGCTGCCAAAGTGGAAGCCTCGAGCGTCTCGGCGATGGAGGTGGTGGGAGCTTGCGCGGCAGTATTGGCGCCTGAGTTTTGAGGAGAAGACGTCTCTACAACGACGGTTTCCTTGACCGTCACTACGTTTTCAGCAACGGGCTTGACCTCTGTTTCGACTGTGACAGTTTCTGTGACTGTCTCAACAGGTGAAGTCCTTGGGACCGGCCTGTTCGACATGAAATCGAACCTCTTCTCTGCGTCTTGCTTGACTAGCGCCGCTCGCCGAAAGGCTGGAGTTTCGGGATCCATCACTGGCTCAGGTTGTTCCACCACTAGCTCCTCTTCAGGCTCGGCTAAAAACTCTTCCTCGAGGGCTTGCTGCTGTTGTTCTGACACGTACTCTGGAACGCGCTGCATCTCCTCCAAGAATGTTTCGAGGCTCCGCCTTCCAGGAAGAGCAAGTACGAATTCGTTATCCCCCGACTTCTGTAGCTTCACATCCTTGATCCACCCTGGGGCGTCGTATATCCCTTGGTTGGGGAGTCTCGAGATGTCCAATTCCTTGCCAGCTTGCTTCAGAGCGTGAATCTCGACCACGGCCCGATGAAAGCTCTTTCGGAGAGCCTCTGGATTTCGAACGCGTGTCCGGCGACCGAAACTGTGGCTGTTAGGGGTTGTCGAAGGTGTCGGACGAACGAAACTTACCTTGAGTTGGTGTAGGGCTTGCCAGTGAATTCATGGAAAGCCATCGCCATCATCAGATTCTCGTTGCGCAGGGTATACATCGATCCAGTCAAGTCCTCGATCTGATCTGCCATCTTCGTGTCCAATGGTGTGTAAGTCCGCTGTGTAAGCTTTTCAAACTCTTTGGCAAGCTTGCCCTCCTCCAACTGCTCTATCCATTGCTCGCCACCCACATGCCTCAATCGGTTCCCATTCTCTGCCTCTTCATATACCGGCCCCAAGGCCATTGCATCCAACTGGGCATCCTCGATGACTTCGAGCTCTTCGCCCTGCTCTTCAGGAGCTATCCGCACCGGCGACGTAGGATCGTACGGATCGACATGCGCGCCGATGGGTTCCGAGTCACCGAGTAACCGCTTCTGCCATCTTCGCACAAATGCCTGGTGCTTCTTCTTGTCTTGTTTCCCGAGGATGAAAGACAAAGTAGGGGTCGTGGAGAAGGACGCGGAGGTGGTGCGGAGGTGGGAGTAGGGGGAGGCGACGCGTAGACAGGACGTAGGAGGTAGCTGGTGGCGTATTATGGACGGTAGAGGTAGCGAAGGGTCAATTGCCCGCTGTGGACGTGCTATTCGACGCATTGGAGTGGAGATGGAGATGGTGATTTTGTGGAAGTCGACTTCTGAGATGGAACTTTTCGGAGTCGGTGAATCTCCGGCGGAACACGCTAGCCAATCAGCGATTGGTGGCTCCGAAATGATCGGTCGCGATCTTGAGACAGAAGGTGGTGAGAGAAGCATTGAGGGGGGAATTAATTCCTATATTTGATTCACGTGTGCGTGGGTCGTTCTGTTCAACGTATATTCGGGTATATTTGCAGATGTAGAATGAGACTATGTAAACTACAGCCATGGGTATCGCATAAGTGGTAACGCTGAAGGCATGCTGTTAAACTGCAGCCCTGCCCCGCCCCTTGGAAATATAATGTACGCGTAGCATGCTAGACGCACCAGTGCAGAATCCGTCCCAACCAGAGAACCACCATGAAGACAACCAAGCTGGCTGTCACATTATTCTTTCCGGGACCCTGCGAAAGTGTCAGTTATCGGCAGTCTGTCTAGCACGCAGACAAAGTAAGGAGAGAGAGGCCGAAGTTGTTGCAAGGCCCAAAATTAAAAAACAAAAAATAAAAAGTATTGATATGCCTTCATCGCTTGAGTCTCGTACCTGCTAGGTCTTCCTGGGCGTCCTTGATAAGGAAACTGTCGAATGTCAGCGCCATCGCCTTCAACTTCGTACTACTGTGGGATGTGCGTGGAACTTACTTGTACCACCATATACACGGCCCGACCGTGCCCAGATGCCACAAGCTATGAGCGTCGAGCATGCCACCCCACGGAGGAAAATCGAGCACCTCCAAGCTCATGGCCGTGATGATCCAGGCAACAATCAGACCAGGCCACATGGCCCATATCCGTCCCACTCTCCTGTAATGGACATAACTGAAGGCGCCCCACAGCAGATTGTGCACCGCGCCAACCGCGACGTTGGCGGCCATATTGTACGTGTAATTCCACGACCAAAACGTCAGGTACAGGACGTGTAACGTGTACAGGAGTATGCAGACTGCAGTCCATATTCTGAGCACCGACTGTTTCATCGGGTCCTTCCTGTCAAGTCTGAATATCCGTATCGGGGTGTAGTAGAGCCCGTACAACACACTCCCGCCAGCGGCAAAGTAGTCCAGCTTCTCCGTGATGGGGAAGTCTCGCGCGTGGAAGATCATGCTACAGATCCAGGTGACAAGTCCGCAGTAGCCAAACATCAAATAGTATTTGCGCAACGGATAGGAGGCGGGAAGCTTCTCGCGCAACTGCCTAACGCCCCGGTCGTGCGCGATGTAGTTGAGGAGCGAGAAGATGACGCTGAAAGGCTCTTGCATGCCCATGAAGCGGTAGAAGGGCCATTTGCCATGGAACTGTTGGATGGGCTCCTTGTAGGGTATCTCGCGGGCGAGGCGTTGTTCGGTTACGACGTGTTGGCAGGTGTAGTCGCATTCGGCGGGGCAGTCCCAGAGGAGGAGCCGGTGGTGGAGTGCTGGGAGCTTGTCAACAATCTGAGAAGCTTGCTGTGACTGCAAGAGGAAGGCGCACGTATTGGAGTAGCATTTTCACCGCAGTTCGCTTTTTGGCAAGTCTACAATTGAACTGTCAGCTTGGAGCTCCAGGCTTGAGGACAGCTATATACCTTGAGACAGGCATTGAACTCTGGCAATCTGTCACCCGGAGACGCATGAGCGAATCTGGCCAGCAAAAACAAGGCGATGGTGGCACGCCATGCGAAAGCGCCGCGCATCCTCATCGTGAGCGTGGTGCAGTCGTCGTGTTCGCCATGCAATGTTTGTTGTTTGGTCGGGTTTCGCGCCGCACCCGTTGATCGGCAAGCTCTTAGCGCTTCGCTTGGCATGGACCCCTACTGCGCACACCAGAGCCGGAAATGAGACAGCAACTGCAACTGGAAAGCCAAAAACTAAAGGCAATTACGCGCAAAAGAACGGTGAAAGATGATTGTCAAAAACAAAAATGTGGACGGGTGGGGGATCGAACCCCAGACCTCCCGCATGCAAAGCGGGCGCTCTACCACTGAGCTACACGCCCGGCGCCATCATTCCGATTGGTCTGATGAAGTTAATGAGTAATTTGGGGCTTTTAGGATATATGAGCCAGCGACGCAAAGCTCTTCTCACTTATCCATAACTGAAAGGCCAACATGGAGGCTTGGTATCATGCCGTGGCGCTGGCAGAATATGCCGCACTAAATGGATCGATGTCGGATCTTAACCCCACTAAGCGCGCCTATCTCTCGTCATCATTACCACTCAACTCCCTAACGACGAACGTCTCGTTCCCCATAATACTTTCCTCAGAAGCCAGAACTGGACCTACTGCCCGTAGCGTCTTCTAAATTAGTGTGGTGTAGTAGAAAGAAGGTGTAGGCAACGACCGCACAACCAGAAGTAGTACATTGACGTTTGGGAGAAGATGGGTTGAGACTTTGCCGAATCGTGCAGCCTATTCTTTGTCGCGCTCGTGCGGGTCCCCTACTACACTATCGTTCACGCGGATCTCCTCCAACACCTTATCCCCTTTTCTCTGCCTCACACAACCTGTCCTTCCTTCGCTTAACCCTTCACAGCTGCAACATACGACAATGCTCACCAACCAAGAGCTTATCCAAACAGGGGTCTATTCCCGCAAGTTCCTCGAGTGAGAGCGATTACACTGGTTCTGACCTGATCGATGTGTCGGGCACGGATCTGACAGACGTCGACGTATTGATGGGGGCCGTCACCAAATCTACATCACACTCAAGTTTTTCCCCGGAAACCTTTTCCCCGACCATAAGTGGCCTGACGTTCTTAGAAGTCGTGAGCGAGCACCGAACCGGTTCTCCGGTTTCCCGCGACACAACACCCCATGTGACGGGAAGAAGATGTGCTTCTCTATCCTCTGGGGGACGGTGGCAAGCAGCACTGATAGCAATGCTACATGTTGATACAAGCGGTATGTCGCTTGAAATCTTAATAAAAGATATGCCGATCCCGATCAGCACGGTGCTGGTACCCACACAAATAGCTTCGATATACGATTAGCCATGCCCTATCGAAGACTTTGTATACTCACAGATGATTATACTACTCGTGCTATACCCCGTAACCGTGTAAGAGTTCACTGGATCCTCGACGAGATTTGGAAGGTAAGCCACTGCACTTACGATAAACAGACTTTGAGATATCAGAGTATGTAGTACAGTGTTGGCGACCATGAGTGGAATGCCGTATTTGTAGGGCATGGAGACGAAGTAAGTGGAGCGTTGAATTCCACGAGGATGCGTCACTCTTAACGTCTTTCTTTGGGTAGCGAAACGGCTCCATTCGTCACCAACGAGCATGCATGTCAGGAGAGCGTTGTATGCAAGATACAAGAATGATATGATGACCTGCCACATGTTCGCGTACATCACATTGGCGATGAACCCTCGCGTGCCCTGCTTGGAATTAGAAGAGAGCATTTCCAAAAACACGCGGTGACGAATGTCTTACGTAGCGGGGCAAATAATACGCTGTGAAGGCGTTTGGGTTTGCAACTCCGACCGGTTGTTTCATCTGCCATTCAAATGTCATAGTCGCACGCCTCTTTTGCGAGCCTTTGGCGCCAGGTATAGCGCATCCCAAAGCAACGGCGGCAACCACGGTGCACCTAGACCTGTTAATATTATAAAAAGATGGAAGGATTGGTGACGAATGGGGCGACGTACAAAAACACTGAAATGCACCACCGTCTCCAACTCGGTACGGAATACCGCCGGATTGTCTGTGGTCTCCATTCCACTGTTTTGGGTTTGTCCCAGGTTTCAGCGTCACCTTGAGTAAAGGTAGATTTAGTGACTGGACCCATATGAGCTGATGTCTCGTCAGGAAACTCAAGAAATGACGCGATGGCATCGCCAATGGTGCTGATCGTAGGTGTCTTGTGCAAAAGGATGGTCGCTAGAATGCAAACGCATTTGACAAAGCTAAAGCAGCACACAGCTATATATCATATGTTAGATAAGGCTCTTGATGGATTTTGGGAGTGCTGAATACCTATGAAGATAGTGGGTGAGTAATTCAATTGGCAGTGATCGCCAATGCGCTGACTCAGACAGTAGAGAACTGTTCGATCAAATCTTCGCCAGCCTTTGTATTGCTCTGCTGTATTTTCGGATGGGTCCTGACAGCTAGGATTCTTATTGAATCTTTCATAAAACCCGGAATTGCACGGATTATAGCGGGAATACCCCCCATACGCTGCTGGCCAGAAAATATACTGATGCACCGAGGCATTCTTATCGCCCGGCAAATCCTCCGTGACGACTACGAGACTGCTTCGAGCAGAAAACACGTCGGCATACTTTTCGATGCATTGGCGATTCTCTAGTCTTTCGTACAATGCTGTGTTGTTTGCATCTGCTTGGATTGTTTGGAAGGCTTGCCAATTGTCCCAGACTTCCAAAGGTGGCCAATCGTTCCACCCGTCAGGACCCACACCTTGGAGAGTGATGTTCGTCCAGTTACCGATGGAAAAGTCAGTGCCGTGGACAAAGCTCTCGCTGGCAACGACCGTAGGATAGCCGTATTGAGGAATCGACACGGAGATAGCGGAATTGTATCTATTTGTACTTGCGTTAACGTCGAAGGAAGAGGAACACCTATGCAAGACGACTGGAGGAGGCTTACATGAAATGTAAAGGCACCGAACTGAGCATCAAGAAGAAGAATAGCCATCTTCGACTTGGCTTAATATTTCTTATATTCTTCCAACTTGGGATTCCAATGTCCAGCCAAACCTTCTTTCGATGCGCCGCGTCGATTTCGTCGCGAGTAGGGGCCACCAACAACTGCATACAGAGGTTCGAAGCACCGAGTAATAACGTGGAAAGGATGTTGATGCCGACATGGGATGCGGTCCCTATCATTTTCACACGATTGCAATCGCCTTTGTACAGTGTGATGAGACCTCTTTCGGAACGAATGCCATACTTAGAACCCAGAACCGTCACTAGAATGAAGTTGGCCAGCAAAACTATCATTGAAATAGTAAAAGCGGTCCACAAGACTATATGTCTCTTGGAGTGCCAGATTCGCCAGCTCCTTATCCCTCTAGCCTGATGATAATCGGGATCTATCTTGGGAAACCACGGCGAAAAGAGGTCAACATAACCAAAGTCGGGATTCCGAAGCTCTGGTTGCGGAGTTGGCGAATTTCTAAGCGAGACAGAAGCGAGTGTCGATTGAAGTTCAGGTTCTCGATGAAGTGGCAGCGATATAACGTTGGAACCCTCACAGCTCTCACTGCTATTGTCCGGGTAGTGGTGCCCCTGCACAGAATTTTCGTCTGAATCAGGTGGGGCGTGTTCGCTTTCCAAATGAAAAATGGATGTTTCGGAGACTAGCTTGACATTTGCAAGAGAGGTAGCTTCTGAACTTGAAATTGACATGGCGGCAACATTTGATATCGTGGAAAACAAACTGAACATCTAACAGGACGGGATAGGACTGCATATATACATATTGCGCTGAGACGGCTGAGTGGCTTCTATCCAATGATGTCCTCTATGAAGGTAGATATCACAAGGCTGAACTGAGCATGGCCAAGGTGGGGGCCACCCTACTTGATCGGTTATGTATGCTGCGCCACCGCCTTCAATATTCCTGATCTCCAGAATAACATGACTGGACACTCAAGGCTAACATGTTCGCACGAAACACCACGCTCATTATCGCTTTCTCATGGCTGAGCAGCATAAGGCTGCATAGACACGACAGCAACGAAACCGGGCTTTTTGTCATAGCGTCAAGGCAGACAAGTAAGCAAGAACTTTCTATCTCAGCGAGATGATGTGCCACATACTAATTGGTTGCGATGCGGTGGTTGAAATCCTCTTCAGAGACCGACCGTTTCAGACCATAGGGACTGACGTACAAATCTAGATTTTGCTCGGCCGTGTCAGGTGTGCATACCAGGCAACAAGGCAACTTTGGTGTAAATGAGGCGCTCTAGTCGTGGCAGCAAAATATTGGACACAATATAAGGCTATGGGGCGCTTATCAGCAACAGGCGGGACCCGGAGGAATAAGCACATATTCATTGGGAACCAGCGCAATATGCCCCATGGTGGTGTTTCGCCGCGTCTCTCATCCGTCTGTTTGCAAGTATTTCCATCAGCGTGCTCGCCGGTTGCACGCAAGTGTAAAGACCGTTACGTCGAACGCAAATCTTGTAGTTGTTTCACCACTTTTCTCTGCGCAACATGTAGTCGCGCGTTTTCACTGCGCCCTTCGTTCGACCTTATAAGATTTCATTGATCTTTTCCACTTGAGACGCATTTTGTTCTGTGCGAGAGTATAAGCACATCTTCCGACTCCAGCCACGATCATGAGTGGCAACGCATATCCATGGGAGCACTTAAGGCATCGGGTAGGGGATGAATGCAAAGAGTCAATCATGTATCCGGACGAGCTAGACAAGTGGTGTGGCGGACTATTACAATTGTCTAGAGTTATTTTCGGTTGATCACAGACTGCGTTTCTTCACACAAACGACTGGTCTATATTGTAAGGTACTAGCACTAAACCTCTCATGGGTGGACTCTGCTGATATTTTCCCTCAGCCCTACCTGGGGAGAAGATAGCAGAAACGACTTTCTCCATAGTCGACAGAATTCTACTTACGCTCAGAGAGGACGACTACAATAACACTCCGCCAACATCAACCAAACCTTTTCACCACATTCAGCAAATCCGCCATGCTCTCCAAATACGCATCAAATTCGCCCTTCACAACTTCCATATCCTCCTCGATATCATCTGTCCACCGCCGTACATACACCGTCTTCATCCCGCACTCCTTCGCACCACGAATATCCCACGCATGCGCCGCAACCTTGACCACCTCTTCTGGTTTCGCACCAATCAGCTCAAGCACCTTGTGATACGCTTCCGGAGCTGGCATGTACACCCCCAGCAGCTCCGACGAGAAAAGCATGTTGAAGGAAAGTTTGGCCGAAGCAGTGAGATCGAGCTGAAGTCGCGTACTACCGTTGGCGTGGACGAAAATTTCGAGGCCACTGTCGCGAAGGGACTGTAAAGCGGGAGCGACGTCCGGCCATGCGCTTTGGTTGTGGAAGGCGCGGACCGCGCGCTGTTTGGACTCCGCGTTGAAATGTGAAGAAAAAGTAGAAAAGGCGCTGTCGAGGACGATATCTAGAGCCTTCACCAAGGTATCATCGAACGGCTCGACGGCGAGACCATCCTTAACGCGTGCGGCATTGAGGTGGAAATACTGTTGTCGCCATTGAAGCGCTAATTCTGAGGCGGAGTCGGATGGGATGGAAGGAGGGAAGGCGGAGAGCACGCTGGAGTGCCAGTCTAGACATGTGCCCATGAAGTCGAAGAATACTGCTTTGATGGGCATGATGAAATTAGATGTTCTTTTGGTTCGTGTTTGAGTATAAGAGTTGTGGTCGAGGTGAAATTCGTTGTGCTTTTGGGGACGTTTGGTCACTGAGTTAGCGATACGGCGCGGTGATACATATTCGAGGTGGACCTTATCTTAAACCTGTCATGATGAACATCATCAATAGATTTTGACGCATTCTACGTGCGATCAACGACGGTGGTTGGTAATCCGCAATTAGTCATCTCCCCCGCTTACGCTGACCTGAGAAGTGAACTTCTTGACTACCTGCCTCCACCACGAAACCTCACATTGCGCCAATTTCCGGAGTGTTAGGCAGAGGGAAGGATTCCTTTCGGTTCGAGATGGCCTTCGTATTCGCGGGCATCAGTGACTAAAATCACACCTTCACGGAGGCCATGTCCGCTCGCAGAATTTGGGGAGATGCATTGCCATGTCTCTCTAGCGATCCTCGCCTGGAAGCACGGAGAGAAGAGACCGATGCCTTGATTTCGGCGTCTCTAATCTTCACAAGTACCACTGCGCGGGACAAAAACGACGCTGGATAGAGCCCATGTTCTTTTCATGAATGGACGGGCGAGAAACCGGCAGACGCAGTTGGGATGACTCAGAGAAACACTCCACAAGGCAAATGCGTAAGGTGATGATCTCAACGCTCTCTCGGTCTCGAAAATAGTGAATTACATCAAATGGAGGATGGACAAATGGTATGCGACGAGCGGGGACATGTTGTGCTCAAAAAGAAAACTCAGAATTGGTATGGGGGTGCCGGTCGGTCTTGTCACTCGTCACAACAAGCTGTAGACCTTGGGGAGATGCCCGGTGAAAGGAAGGGACTGCAGCGGGACAGCAAGATGGAGCGAGATGTCTCTGAATACTTCTCTTTTGGAGGTGATGATCATCGCCAACGTCGTCACCTGCATCGCGTTACCAGTTGTCGGACGTTTGTGATATACAATAACCAAGTACTTGCACAGTCCATTAACGTTTGCCTGGATACGCTTTACCTGGAACAAGAAACTAGTATCAGCCACGATTTCGCCATACCTTAGTACTGTGGTTCTGAGAAAACCATGCACATCCGAACTGCGGCACCGAGGATGTCTCATCCGGCACCAATAGAGACAGCCCATGCGGGAAGCGCTTTGGAATCTCGCAGCCAGCACCATCGAGCCACACACCATCTTGAATACTCTCCTTGGCAACAGTAGCCAATCTCCCCTTGAACGCTAATCGTCCAGCGCCAAATCGTACCGCCCCGGTCCGGCTCCGAAACAAGGACTACCAAGGCCATGCGACCATATCGAAAATGCACTATTTTCGACGTCGCTATTGCCCTTTCCAGCAAGCCGCACTTCACGCTCGAGTCGTCATTGGCAGCTTCGTGGTCTTGCGGGGTACCCCGCACAATAATGATGCGGATGCGGGGTGGACATCTGACGCTAAACATTCGGATGGCAGCATGGTGGAGCTATGGTGGCGTATTCCCGGATTGTCTCCGCGCGTGCACGTGAGGGCAGAACGCGTATGTGTTCCACTTCTGAACGTGGTGGTGACGGACAAATGGGCCAGAAGACGAATAGCGGGGATGGTCTGTGGATTGTACTACGTAGACGGGGACTAGTGCTGGATTAGGATGGTCGAACAATGGCTTGCCGAAATGTCGGTCATGCTGGGGATCATGGTGGGTAGTACTGTCTGGGAAATCTGCAGGAGGGGTTCGTGGTGTGTTGACGTATATAAGAGAGAGATCGGCCACAACATTCGTCTCCTGCGTGACAAGTCAATTTCTTTGGTAATCATTCGATTCTGACGGTGTATACACATTGTACTCTTCTTCCACCATGGCTCAATTCAAAAAAGATATCGGTAACGCAGGGTCGCACAATGCGGGGAACAATGAAAGCTACGCGGACAATCTCGAGACCGACGTGCTGATAGTAGGCGCTGGTTTCGGTGGCATCTATCTGATGTACAAGCTTCGCCAGCTGGGCTTCAAATGCAAGATTTACGAAGCTGGCAAAGAGCTGGGCGGCATATGGCATTGGAACTGCTATCCAGGAGCCCGGGTGGATACTCAGGTGCCGATATATGAGTACTCTATTCCCGAGGTCTGGCAGGTAAGTACCTTGTGGATCCTATGTTGACATTTGAATTGACTTTCGTGCCTTAGGACTGGACATGGTCCGAACGATACCCCGGCTTCGCAGAACTTCGCCAGTACTTCGAGCATGTCGAGAAGAAACTTGATATCAAAAAAGACGTCGCGTTCGAGACTCGCGTCGTGGGGGCACGATTCGACAAGCCATCGTCGAGATGGATCATCGACACCGATGATGGGAGACATGCAAATGCCAAATATCTGCTGCTGGCGACGGGTTTTGCGGCCAAGCGTCACTTCCCCGACTGGATGGGTGTCGACAAATTCAAGGGCGAGATCCACCATTCTTCCTTCTGGCCGAATGCTGGCGTTGACGTGAAAGGCAAGCGTGTCGCTGTGGTCGGGACCGGTTCAACTGGGGTCCAGTTGGCCCAGGAGACGGCGAAGACGGCGGGATCCGTCACCGTCTTCCAGCGCACGCCGAACCTAGCGCTTCCGATGCAGCAGAAGCCTTTGGCCAGAGAAGAGCAGCAAAGTCGAAAGCCAAAATACCCTGAGATCTATAAAAACAGAATGACAACCTTCGCTGGCTTTCAATACGACTTTCTCCAGAAGAACACGTTCGACGATTCGCCCGAAGAACGCGAGGCCTTTTACGAGAAGATGTACGACAACGGAGGGTTCGAGTTCTGGCTTGCCAACTACAAGGACCTACTGTTCGATAAAGAGGCTAATCGGCAGGCGTACGACTTTTGGGCGAAGAAGGCGCGAGCGCGGATTACCGATCCAAGGAAGAGGGACATCCTCGCTCCGCTTGAGCCTCCACATGCCTTTGGTACCAAGCGGCCTTCGCTTGAGCAAAACTTCTATGAAATGCTCGACAAGCCGGAAAACGACGTGGTTGATATCAAGAAGACGCCGATTGTCGAGGTCACCGAGACAGGTATCAAGACCGAAGACGGGAAGCTTCGCGAGTTCGACGTGATCGCGCTAGCGACGGGCTTCGACTCGGTGACTGGCGGCATGAAGAACATGGGACTGCAGGATGTTGACGGAGTGCAGCTAAACGAGAGGTGGAAGGAAGGGACGTGGTCATACTTGGGGATGAGTTGTTCTGGATTCCCGTGAGTAATGTCCTTGGCCATTGAAGGTAGTCGCGACTAACAAGCCTAGCAACATGTTCTTCCTGTATGGCGCCCAAGGCCCAACAGCCTTTAGCAACGGCCCATCCTGCGTTGAGTGCCAAGGTGATTGGATTGTTGACACGATGAAGAAGCTCAAGGACGAAAACATCAAGTACTGCGATGCCACACGAGAGGCGGAGGAGGAGTGGCGTCGCAATGTGACGGAGCTGTCAGACAAGACACTTTTCCCGGGCACAGCATCATGGTACATGGGTGCTAATATCCCTGGCAAGCCCCGCGAGCAGCTGAGCTATGCTGGTGGCATTCCATTGTACGAGAAGGAGTGTCGGGAGGCGCTGGACAATGGCTTGCGGGGTTTTGTGACAGCGTAGGGGGATCGTGTCTTGGGTCAGTCCTGCTATTAGCTGTTTTGTGTATGCGTATTTCAATGAACATGTAAATCTCAAAGCATTCGCGACGGATGTAGTTCGAGTGAATGTTGATGCACGTGTTCGGACTTCCGTTCGATGTCCACAAGTTCTGTGCTGGTCCGTGCTCGCGCGTCTCGATGACGTTGTGGAGCCGTGGCTTCCTTGTGACGCCGACGGAAATTCGGATTCTGCTATGGGCCTTTTACACGTCAATTCGCTCCGACTGCCAGTACCATGACGGCAGCCTTCTGGCTTGGCCGCCAATGTCTCAACCAGGCCTTCCGACAGTCCGCCCCCTTCCTCCTCCGCGCATCGACGCGCCGCTTCACCTCCGGGAGCTCCTTCGTCCGCAAGAACTTCGCGACGCCTCGATTCCCGCGCAACAAGATCCTGTGGTCGGGCGCTGGCGGCGCCGCAGTGCTCAGCCCGCTTGCATTTGTGGAGATCAGCAACGATGAGACAAACGTTGGAGGCAAGACGCACGAGGAGGCCATGCTGGAGGCGTCGCGGAAAGAGCTGAGAGAGCAGGTACCAAAGGCCATACAGAACTCGAAAAAGTACCGGCGGGGAATATACTTCTTCGTCGATCACTACATCATCGAGCCGATAGCAACAGGACTGCGCTTCTTGCATCTCGTCATCATCTTCGTGCCCGTCATAGTCACGATACCAGTGATATGGCTGGGCAAGAAGCATCCGGCCCGGGACGACGAGAGAAGCGGCACGTTGTGGTGGTATGGCTTCCTGGTCAGGTCAATGGAGCGATCTGGGGCCGCCTTCATCAAAGTAAATCATCTCTGTGCGCAATCTGTCGTTTGCTGATTGTATAGCTTGGGCAATGGGCCGCATCCCGATCCGACATCTTTCCCACCGAGATGTGCAAGACCATGTCTGCGTTACATTCGCATGCGCCCGCGCATTCACTCGAGGTGACTAAACGGACGGTCGAGAAGGCCTTCAATGGGCGCAAGTTCGGCGAAATATTTGAGGAGTTTGACGAAATGCCTCTCGGTGTTGGAGCCATCGCTCAGGTATACAAAGCGAAACTGAAGCCAGAGCTGGCCACCCTCGAAGACAATATCGAGGAGTCACCACCCAATCTGCGACAGCGAATCCGGAAGAACGTGGACGTCACGCTAAAGGACACCCCACACAGGGTGCCTTCAAAACACGTCGCGATCAAGGTGCTGCATCCAAATGTGGAAAGAGTGGTGCGAAGAGACTTGCGCATCATGGGCTTCTTCGCCGCCATCATTAACGCGATTCCGACCATGGAGTGGCTATCGTTCCCGGATGAGGTCACACAGTTTGGCGAGATGATGAGGCTCCAGCTCGACCTGCGCATCGAGGCCGCAAATTTAACATTGTTCCGCCAAAATTTTAAGGACCGCGCAACCGCGTGGTTCCCATATCCGTACACGGAATATAGCACGCGCAACGTCCTAATCGAAGAATTTGCCCAGGGCATTCCCCTAGAAGACTTCTTGCAAAACGGCGGAGGCCCATTTCAAGAGGACATTGCGAATGAAGGTCTTAACGCTTTTCTGACCATGCTCCTCATTGACAACTTCATCCACGCCGATCTACATCCTGGAAACATCATGGTCCGTTTCTACAAGCCTCAAAAACTCGACGTCTCCATCTTCGCCAAGAAAGAGAATCGGACTACCGGCCCTGACGATTCGCCCGACGTCACTGAAGAGGTTTTGCGAAGGTTGCGACCGTGTAAGAAGGACCCCGAACAGTGGAGACAGCGGCTTGATGAAATTGAGCACGAAGGCTATCGCCCGCAAATCATCTTTATTGACACAGGGCTCGTCACAGAACTCAACCCGACAAATCGAGCCAACTTCCTTGACCTCTTCAAGTCAATCGCGGAGTTCGATGGCTATAAGGCCGGCCATCTCATGGTGGAGCGCTGTCGGCAGCCCGACGCAGTCATCGACTCGGAAGTTTTCGCACTGCGAATGCAGCATCTGGTCTTGGGCGTGAAGAGTCGAACCTTTGCTTTGGGAAATATCAAGATTGGAGATATACTAAACGAGGTACTGTCCATGGTCCGGACGCATCATGTCCGTCTAGAGGGAGATTTCGTCAATGTTGTTCTGAGTATTCTGCTGCTGGAGGGCATTGGTAGGGCCCTGAATCCAAACTTGGATCTGTTTTCAGGGTGAGTAGTCACGTTCAGCTCGACGAATCTGAGCTAACATCATGCAGCGCACTACCCATTCTACGCCAGCTAGGGGCTCAGAGCGGGTCGTCCATGATCCGTGGAGGCGACTTCTCCATGCTCCGAGTGTGGGTCGGTCTTGAAGCGCGTAGCTTCTTGCAGGCGTCTGTTGAATCTGTAAGTACTTGGGAAGACCACTACAACCGCCAATGCTAACATTTTCCAGGTGGAGCGATGCGTCAAATACGATCAACTATCGCCAAACCTCTAGACTAAGAATTTGGGTTACAAGTATTAGTCTCAGCAGTTAGCTTTTCGGATTCTCCGCAGTCGATCATGCCACTCATCATCACTCATCAGCAGGTGGAACGATGTCAGCAAAGCTTTGTTCAATATCCACGTGCTCGGTAGTGGCGTGATCATATGGCGGCAGAATGATGCAGACGAGTGTCTTGGTGATTTCGATGCGGCATACTCTAACATTGCAGGCGTTGAGTACCTTTGGGGAGGCAATTGAATTGGCAGGATATACGCACGATATAAGTGCCACATGCGTGGTGGGAGCGCGTCTGCATCCTCAAGAACATGGTTGGATTCAAGCATCCGAGCTGCGGGTGTGACAAGGATCTACGTCATCCTTAGCGGGAGATCAGCTTGAGCTCCGCAACCAACAAACACACCACTCCCGCGCATAAATCTTTCCTGATACCCCGCACATTGGTTTCACTATTTAACTTAGAACATCCCCCACTTCATATCTCCACAATAGCAACAGTAACAATTGCATACCACCACCACCATCACCACCACTGTTTAAGCTTTGAACCGTCCCAACATCCCTAAACACCACCCACAATGGAGCCCGCAGCAGCAGGCGTCCTCTACGCGGCCGAAAACCTCCTCTCCGGAGCCGCCGCCCTCGTAAAGGGCATAACGCACCCCACAATGCCACTCACAGCCCTCCTCACCCACATAACCTCCGTCCCACTACCCCGCTCTCACCACTCCCTTTCCGTCGTCAAAGGCCGCGCCTACATCTTCGGCGGCGAGACCGCCCCGGGCCAACTCGCCGACAACGACATGCACATTGTTATTCTCCCTTCCTCGGGAGTCCAGGAAGCAGACTACAAGGCTGTAAAGGCGCGACCGGAACAAGTCGGTGGAGAGGTACCGAGGGCGAGGAGGGGACATAGTAGTGTGGTTGTGGGGGATAGTATATATGTTTTTGGGGGAGAAGGGGTGGGAAACGAAGGGGGGAGGGTGTGGGTGTTCCATACGGTGACGAATGAGTGGGGATTTTTTGATGCTGCGCCCGAGAGCTTGTTTCCTAGTCATCGAATTGGGCATGCGGTCGCGAGCTCGGAGCTCCCGGGTCCAAAGGATGTCACGTACACGGAGAAAGCGCCGCAGCAGCCCACTGATCCGTCGAAAGTTGTCCCTGAGCCCGCGGACTCGGATACTTGGGGCACCATCTTCATCGTGGGTGGAAGGGATATCCAAACCGGAGAGCTACTGTCCGATGCGCTGGCCTTCGATCTAAGAACTAGGACATGGACGAACATCCCCGCACCGGCTGGACCACCGCTCCAAGGCGCAAGCTTGACGCTTGTCGGGAATGAATTGTATCACTACGGCGGAAAGATGGAAGGTGCTAATCCAGTGGCAAGTGGGACGCTGCAACATCTCGATGCATCCCCCGCATGGAAACACGCAGAGGGAGGGACTACGCCTTTGGCTAGTGGATGGGCTTGGGAGGAAACACCGCACTCCATCTCTCCCACCTCTCCCACCTCTCCATCGACCTCCACTTCCGCGACAACGGCAAAGACGCCCATCCAACCCTCACCCCGCTTCGATGCCCCAATAGTCCCCCTAACAACGGGCCAAGGCCGGAACTACCTCCTCCTAACCGGCGGTTCCTCCCCGGCGCCATCATCTACCACCACCCTCCTCGACGATATATGGACGTTCCAATTGCCGGCTGAGCGCAGCACAGCCGCTGCTACGAAAGATAGTCTGCGGCAGTCGCTACACCGCGACACACACCAAGGGACTTGGTCGGAGGTAAAATATCAGTATGTTGATGCCAAGGGTGAAGAGGAGACGGAGAAAGTGGATAGCATGGTAGGCGCGGGAAAGAAGGGCGTCGGTGCTAGGACAGGATTTGCGGTTGCGAGGGGGACGGAAGTCGATGGGTGTAGTTGTGTTGTTTGGGGTGGGGTGGATGCGGATGGGAGGGTGCTTGGGGATGGGTGGTTGGTTGGTGTTGATCGGTAGGGAGGATAGAAGAGAGGGATTTGCGTGATTGAGGGACTGTTCACATCAACTCGGACACGCGGAACGTGGAGGTACGTTTAGATGAGCAACTCCTCTTGGTAGTAGACAGCTTCTCTTCGGGGAAATTGCATGAGCAGGATAAACGTTATGCATATTTTGGTTTCAGATGTGATATGTGGTGAACAGTACTCCTAATAGCTCCCATAGATCCTCAGACTATGCTAGGTTTTGGATCTGATTTACTCCCCTTCGCAAGCGGGATTATACATCTATCGTCTGCAATCTTGATGCCGTGTGCGGAGAGACTAGTTGCCCAAAGATTCTTGAGAAAAGGAATGGTGTTGGCAACGTTCGTTGCCACCTTAGCAAACGCAAGCCTTGCTTGCACTTGTCCGGGAGCACAAGAGTCTCGATATGCCGTCTTGATGTGCCGTCTCGATGTGTCGTCGTGGCGTGTTGTCTTGGTGTGTTGTCGTGGGTTGTCGTGTTTGTTTTGTTGTAGTCCTTCGTTTATTTGAGTGAAGCAACCTTCCAACAAGGATCAGAGTAGGAATCTTGTAATCTGACGCTTTGTTTGAGTTGTTCGTCATCTGACAGACAAAAGTTGAAAGCATCAACTTCAACCATGCCCCTCATCGCTCTTTCTTATAGTGGATGATATCTCGTTCTAAAAGATCGCAACTTCAGTTTTATGTTGGTTACTAGGACCCCATACATTCACTCATGCAGACGCTTTCACTTGCCCCCGCGCACCTTAGTCAGCCACACGGCGCACGGACTAGCGCGCCCCCGCCAGAGTAGATATACTGCTCGCAGGCTCCCTCTATGTAGATTCTATAGTGCGAATGCAATCTACTTCCTGCATCTCACATTTTACCCATCGCTGCTTTTGCTTGCTCTAAACACTTTTCTCAAATCCCTCGTCTTCGAGCATCAAGATGGGAAACCTACATACAACTCGAAGTCTCCCGACCTTTTCTGGTGATGAAATCGACCAGCTTGTTAGACGTATCCACGTCTGCATGAGAGCCTTGACAGCCCAAGACCATGAAGATGATGATGCTCTTCTTCAAGACCTCGTTACGCGTTTGCTACGATGGAAGAAGGATGTAACCATCGAAACAAGATCTTTCACAGTTTACCGAGAGAAAAGTCCCCACATGGCCAAGCTGCTGCGGGAGTTAGTTGATGGAATTGATGGCGTGGTGCAACAGTTGGATACTACCATAACTATGGAGGATTTTGAATCAAGCCCCGGGCCTACGTATGTATGTTGTCTTTTCTCAGCGATACTGTTCCACATATCCCAATTGCGTCTTACGCCTATATTGCCCTTCGCATAGGACATCTGTACACGAAGCTCCAGAGATAATGAGTTATAGTGGTCTAGTACTCGACCTTGGAAAACGCATGGACCAATTGGCGGAGGTAACCAAACCTCTCACAACAGCCATTCAAATTATAAATGGCATGGGTATCGCAGGCTATCTCATGAGAAACCTGAAAGTATTTAACTCCAAGACCCAGGAGGAGCTTGCGAAGGCGGGGTAAATGACAGCGTTTATGACACGCACGACGGAAAAAGCCACCGCGGCAATGCCGCTGGCACAATCGGAAATTGCAGATGGCTTTGTTCGAGTCGATATTGTTAACAAACCAGGCAGCCTGTTGAATGGGCTCTATAGCTAGCTACCTTGGTATGAGCACTTAGGTTCGCATGGCGCAAGAGTGAGGTTTGTACGGTGTACACAACGTACGAAGAGAACTGAGGTTTGGGCAACTAAATCTGGTTGGAGCTTAAGGTTCTATCTACGTACGAATGAGATGGAAGGCTTTGCATCTACGCACGGGCATCACGTGAGTTGACCACGTGATATCCATGCTTGATGCAGCAACCGTATGGTGTACGGACACAGCCAATCAAATACACGAATTTACCTCCCGGTAAGTAGTTTGCTCAAGAGAGGTACATACCACCTATAAGTGAACAGCATAGCTGATGTCTTACAGCTTTCAAAATTCCGGCTCGAGGACCGGGTTCGCGTGAACATGCCTGGATGGGATGACAGTCCATATCTCATTGCGGATATGTTCGTACAAAGATATACACGCTGCGCTCACTAGACGGGGAAGCTGGGGGTGGAGCGGAGGTAGAAGAGCGGTATATAAGGTTGGCATAACAAAATGTTTGCACTGAGGTTCCGGCGCATCGGAAGGAAGTGTCATAACGTACATCCACCCGTAACGGGATAACCCTTGTAACGGAACAAACTACAGGTACTTTAGCTTTGCAGCAGTAGTATAACTGTACGCGCCTTAATTACAACACTGTTTTCCATAAAATACATGCTAAGGCCAATCCTAAAGCCCCTTCAATTCACACAAGAAAAAATCATCTTATGTCCGTATACCATACGGTTGCTACATCAAGCATGGATGTCACGTAGTTACCCACGTGATGCCCGTGCATAGATGCAGAGCCTTCCATCTCATTCGTACGTAGATAAAAACCTTAAGCAACAACCTGATTTAGTTGCCCACCCCTTAGTTCACTTCGTACGCTATGTATACCGTACACACCTCACTCTTGCGCCAAGTAACCTAAGTGCTCATACCAAGGTAGCTAGCTATAGAGCCCATTCAACATCTTACCTATTTACATACGAACGTTCTATGTGGCAAAAGCTATGATCGTGCACCACGAGGCCACGATCAAGCTTTTACATCACTGCACCTTTTGCGTTGCCTCTATCATTGCTAGTATTAACCAAAATCATCACTTTTGTGGCATAGTAAGCAGTGGCGATTGCGGGCAGCGATCAATCCATGCGCGATCACGAGCCGGTTGGTACCTCAACTTTAGTGTTGGCGCTCTAGTCGAGCAGCAGCTTCAGTATCTGCTCGCGGCGTCGGCGCCCGCGTCGAGCAGCAGCTTCATTACCTGCTCGTGGCCTCTATATGAAGCCGCCTGGAGTGCGTTGCGGAAGTATCCACCCTGCGCGTTGACGTCGGCGCCCGCGTCGAGCAGCAGCTTCATTACCTGCTCGTCGCCTCTTAATGAAGCCGCCTGGAGTGCGTTGCCGTAGTTTCCACACTGCGCGTTGACGTCGGCGCCCGCGTCGAGCAGTAGCTTCGTTGCCTGCTCGTGGCCTCCAGATGAAGCGGCCAGGAGTGCGTTATAGTAGTCTCCACCCTGCGCGTTGACGTCGGCGCCCGCGTCGAGCAGTAGCTTCATTGCCTGCTCGTAGCCTCCAAATGAAGCCACCTGGAGTGCGTTGCCGTAGTGTCCACCCTGTGCGTTGACGTCGGCACCCGCGTCGAGCAGCAGCTTCATTACCTGATCGTCGCCTTTAGATGAAGCCGCCTGGAGTGCGTTGCCGTAGACTCCACCCTGCGCGTTGACGTCGGCGCCCGCGTCGAGCAGTAGCTTCATTACCTGCTCGTCGCCTCTTAATGAAGCCGCCTGGAGTGCGTTGCCGTAGTCTCCACCCTGCGCGTTGACGTCGGCGCTCGCGTCGAGCAGCAGCTTCACTACCTGCTCGTAGCCTCCAGATGAAGCCACCTGGAGTGCGTTGCCGTAGTCTCCACCCTGCGCGTTGACGTCGGCGCCCGCGTCGAGCAGTAGCTTTATTACCTGCTCGTGGCCTCTAGATGAAGCCGCCTGGAGTGCGTTGCTGAAGTATCCACCCTGCGCGTTGACTTCGGCGCCCGCGTCGAGTAGCAGCTTCATTACCTGCTCGTCGCCTCCAAATGAAGCCGCCTGGAGTGCGTTGCTGAAGTATCCACCCTGCGCGTTGACTTCC